>ERZ773194.4002-NODE-4002-length-12102-cov-13.483025_pt1 | contig 12102 bp, 7 predicted proteins | sample MGYA00511240_ERZ773194 | MGnify/ENA primary metagenome ERZ773194 (study PRJEB29015, sample SAMEA2737774) | human gut metagenome | biome: human gut; feature: human-associated habitat; material: faeces | place: China | collected 2012 ... | reverse complement strand
GACGCGCCACGTTGATGATGCCGATGCCGCGCAGCTCAATAAAGTGGCGGATGTTGGCGGGTGCCGTGCCGAGGATCTTGCGGTAGGAGACCCTGCGCAGCTCAACAGCATCGTCGGCAATCAGACGGTGACCGCGCTTGACCAGCTCAATGGCGGTCTCACTCTTGCCGACGCCGGAATCACCGAGGATCAGGATGCCCTCGCCGTAGACCTCCACCAGTACACCGTGGCGGGTGATGCGGGGTGCCAGCTCGGTGTTCAGCGTCGTGATGAGCTGGCCCATCAGGGCGGAGGTCATCTCGGTAGACATAAGCAGCGGCACGCCGTACTGCTTGGCGAACTGCATCATCTCGGAAAGCGGCTGCATGCCGCGGGTCAGGATGACGGCAGGCGGCTGGAAAGAGAACAGCTTTTCCAGATGGGTGTTGCGCAGGGTAGTGGTCAATTCATCCAGATAGGACATCTCGGTCAGGCCGATGATCTGGATGCGCTTGCTGTCGAAATTTTCATAGTAACCGGCCAGCAGGATGCCCGGGCGGTACACCTCCGTTGCCGTGACCTGGATCTTTTCCAGCTCACAGGGGGTGTAGGCGATCGTCAGGTTGGCTTCCTCAGCCAGCTTTGCCAGGGAAACGGAGAACTCAGACACAGTGGAACGCCTCTTTTCTTTTAGCATTATGTTTTATTATACCGTAATTGCCCGTTTTTGTACAGAGGCCGCGTGCGAACACAAGCAAAAAAATACCCGCTGTTTTTCACAAAACAGCGGGCAGACACAGTATCAAACAGGGCGCAGGGCTGCAAACGCTCTGCGCAGGGTCTTCTGCAGCCAGAGCAGGGCCTCCGCCGCCGCAAACGCAGCGGCCAGATAGACCACATACAAAAATGCCGTATCCCGGCGGGACAGTGCCGCCAGATCAAAATGGGCGGCCATATCCTGAATCAGGACATGATGCACAAGAAACACCGCATAGGAGATCTTTGCCAGCCGTGCGCCCAGCACACGCGGCCACGGGCGGTCCAGCAGCGGGGCCGCCAGCGCCAGCAGGATAAAAACAGCGGCACCGGCGAGTGCGCAGGTGATCTTGCCGTCAAGGCTGCGGGCGGCGGCAGCACCTGCCAGCAGCGCCGCAGGCAGCATGTACTGCGCACGCTTCGGCATAATCAGAAAGGTCATACCGAAAAGAAATTCCGGGATATGCACCGCGACCAGACGCGCATCCCAGCCCAGCAGATGGATCGGAATACACACCGCAAGGGTGACGCCCCAGGTCAGCCAGATATTTCTGCGCAGCGCCCGCTGCAGCAGCGGGAACAGCAGATACAAAAACAGGATACTGCCGAGGAACCACTCTCCCACGCAGGCAAAATCCATGCCGACCCAGCCCGCTGCCACAGCAAAGTTATCCAGCCCAAGGAAGGTCAGCACCAGCGTGATCGTCTTTGCCCCGGCAAAGCTGCCCGGCCTTGTCACAAACCTCCAGCTGAACACAGCGAGCCATGCCAGCCAAAAGAGCGGGTAGACCGCCCCGGCACGCTTTTTGTAGAACTGCGCGGGGCTTTGATTTTCCGGGACCGTCAGCGCCAGCGAAGCGCCCGACACGATAAAGAACAGCGTGGAGCCGAAATCCCCCAGATAGATGCCCAGCGGCAGCGTGCTGGTAAACAGCTTATGCGGCAGGGTGAAATACCCCGTGACCGTCGCGTTGAAATGCACGGTCAGGATGCAGCCCAGCGCCACGGCACGGACCAGATCCAGATAAAAAAGGCGTTGCTTTTTGATGGGTGTTCTCCCCTTTTACTTTGTTTGCAGCCGATGCTTGATCAGACGCCCAAGCTGCTTTGCCACAGCGGCCGGCTGTGCAGCCGCTGTTTCATACGCATTGAGAATGTCAGCGCGCGCCACAGCCTGAGCCGCTGTTTCAAAGCTGGCGGCGTATGCGCCGTTTGCTTGTGCGATCAGGGCCAGCCGCCAGGCGTCATGCTGGTTTTTGCAGTCCGGAATGCCCTGCGGGAAAGCAGACTCCCGCACCAGCATCCAGCCGCAGTTGGGTGCCGGCAGAGGCTCCTCACCGACAGGAACCTGTGCCTGACTTTGCAGGCTTTCTTTCTCAGCCAGCCATTGGCGGCGCTGCGCCGCAGCACAGCCCGCGTACAGCGGCACAGAGGGGCTCAGGATGCCGAGCAGCGGCTGCTTTTCAAACCAGATGGCAGCCTGCTCCATCAGCGCATCCGCCTGTGCGGCTGCCTGCCTGGTATACCAGTCGGTTACCGGGTCTGTCTTTGGCAGCGCATAGCGGATCAGCCGCAGCCCCAGCACAGCCGGGTCAGCCTGCGTTTGGGTGGGCATCCCAACAACATAGCGCCAGTGCAGGTTTTTGGACAGCGCCGCCAGCGGCTGGGTCTTAAGCAGCGACACGAGCAGAAGATCCAGCGGGAAACTGGTTTTCTCATGGAGATAGCCGCACAGCTCCCGCGCCGCCATGCCGTCTGTGCGGCGCAGCTCATCCCCGTAGGGCGTGAACAGACTGCGCCGCTTGAAGAACGGACAGCCGCGCTTTTCCAGCAGCTCCCGTGGGCAGGCCATGATCGGGTTGACAAAGACGCCCCTCATATCCTCCGTCTGCACATAGGTATCCCATGTATACCCCTTGGCGGCAAAATAAGGCGTGAACCGCGTTTCATGGCGGATGACGGACTCCTCGTAGCTCTTTGGCAGGGGCATTTCCTGCCAGTAGCGCCAGAAATCATCACTAGTGAAAAGCCGGGGCCGCAGCGCGAGGAAATGGGACTGGATATGCTCCGGCACATTCCCACCGAACCGCGGGCTTTTCATTGCATAGTGACGGGTCAGGCCCCAGAAGTCCAGCGCCGGGCGTGCCTGCATGGCCTCAAACATCGGCTGCAGCTCACAGACCGGGCCTGCCAGCGTGTAGTTCATGAGGATGATCTCCTCATATTCCGCCAGTGCCTCCCGGCCGATGGTGAGCAGTGCCTCCCGGTAAGCCCCCACATCAAAGCCTGTGTTTTCCCGCTCTATGCAGCCCGCGCCGGACTGGCGCACCCACACCCGGTCCGCCGGGGCCAGCGCACCGTTTGTGACAAAGATGACCTTGCCGTATTTCTGCACTGCCTGCACGGCAATGCGGCAGGCAGTGTCAATACAGCCCGCCGGGTCATAATGGAAGTAGATGACCAGTCGTTTCATGGCAGATCAGTCCTCATAGGGGCCCTCATGCGGGCCGAAAATCGCGCGCTTTGCATTGATGATGACCCGGTAGGAGCCGCCGGGCAGATTGTCCCGCAGCCAGTTTCGGGCATGGCGGCGCTTGCTGTCAGAATACGGGCCGTAGTGGCTGAACAGATGGTGGCGCTTGTAGGCAAACCCTACCGCCGAGCTGGACGCCCCATAGAAGGTCGTGCAGTCAAACACGCGGGCCAGCGGGCGGATCATGGCGGATGCGTAGGCCTGCATCGTATCGTTGTGGGTGACGGCATAGCTTTTGCTCATGACAACGGCCGGGTAGTAGCCTGCGCTCTGGGCCACAAACGGGTAGATGCGCTCGATGGCATGGCTGATCGTACCGTCCTGCGGCAGCGGCTCCGGCGGGAAGTCCGTATGCTTCCAGCCGTGGTCAAACAGCGGCGCGAGCGCCCGCGGGCGGAACCAGAACACACTGCCGTAGGGCGCAATGGGCGATTTTTCGCCGGAGATGGGCACGTCGATGCCCAAATCTTTCATCAGTTTTTTCGTGTTCTCGAAGTTCGGACCCCACCCGCCGGAGCACATATTCATAAAATACAGTCCGTGGGTCGGGTACGGCGGGCAAAGGATACCGAGATAAGGGTCCTTCTCAAACTCGCACAGAACATTCAGCACATGCGCGGAATTTTTGCAGACATTCTCATTGCAGACATAGCCGAAGCCTGCACCCACGCTGCCGGGCTTTGTCACGTTGCCGGCGGCGATGGTGGCCGCCGAGGATACCTCGGTCATGCCGTAGCCCTTTGCCAGCGGGTACTCCACCCCGTGGGCTTTGAGGAACCGGTTCACCGTCTGCTCCGCGCCCAGCGAGAGAGAATCGCCTCCGGCGGCGTAGTTGCGGATGAAGGAGAGGTCTTTGTTTTTCAGCAGCGGGTCGGCGGCAAGCTGCTGGTAGTGGGTGGGCACGCCGAACATGTGCGCGGGCTTGTACTTCCACACCAGTGCGCCCAGCTTATCCGGGTCCAGATTGGGGATGATGATGATATGCAGCCCCATGACCAGCGGCATGTGGATGCCGCAGCTGTAACCGTAGGCGATGAAGGGCGGCATGACGTTCAGCAGCTTCTGCCCGCGGTGGAACAGACGGCTCTGGGCGGCAAACTCCTGTGCAAGGGCGTTGAAGCAGTAGTCGGTCAGCATAACGCCCTTGGGCGAGCCGGTGGTGCCGCCGGTGTGCACCACCACGCAGGTGTGCTGGGGGTCGTAGGGCACGGCGGCGGGGCTGTGCCCTTTGCCTGCGGCGATAAAAGCCTTCCAGCGCAGCACGTTGGAGGCGTAGCGGTTTTTATCCGGCTCTGTCAGCTTGTAGCCCACGGCTTTGGCCAGCGGCAGACTGTCGGCGGGGCTGAGCACCACCACCCGCTCCACGCTGGTGCGCTTTGCGGCCTGATGGCAGCGGGGGTACACCACGTTCAGGCAGATGAGCAGGCGGGACTCCACCTCCTCGATGTACTCCCGGATGCCTTCGGCGCTGTACCGGGGGTCTACCAGATTCAGGGTAGCGCCCAGCAGGTCGGCGGCGTAGAAGGTGTAGACCACCTCCGGGGTCATCACGCTGACCACCGTGATGATATCGCCCTTTTTCACCCCCAGCGCCTGCAGGGCGGCGGCGGTCTTTTTTATCTGCACGATCAGGTCGGCGTAGCTGAACTTGCGGCCGTAGTATTCCAGCGCGGTGTCGCCCAGGTGCCGCTCGTTGTTGCGGCAGACCAGCGCAAAGGCCGAGCACTCCGGCACGGATTGGTGGATGTACTTTTCCTCATAATATTTCAGCCATGGCTTTGCCTTGGAGGCGTAGACCGGCTCCTTGCCATCTTCCATCATAGGATCAGACCTTTCTTTATCATCATTCGGAGACCGGCTCTCCGAGAGCAGGTGCAGTTACATTGGCAGGGGCAGCGCTCTGCCCGGCGGGGATGGTCTCCGGCAGGGCGGCAGCGGTCTCCACGGTCTGGGCTGCGGCAGTCTCCACAGTCTCGGCGGTGGCTTCCGCAGCGGTTCCGGCGGCGTTTTCCGCTGCCTTGGCGGCCTCCTCGGCGGCCTTGGCGGCGCGCTCGGCCTTCAGCTGCTCGGCGCGCTGACGTGCCTCCTCCTGCCGTTTCAGGGTGCGCGCCTTGATGCGGCACACCGAGCACAGACCCTCGGCGCTGTCCGGGGCAATGGGCTTGCCGCACTGCTTGCACAGGGTCTTGGTGCACTTGTACAGCACCACGGGGCCAAGGGTGGTAAGCTGGTACAGCTTCATGCCGTCAAAGCCCTTGTTGGAGCATACGTTCATGCACACGCCGCACTCGCTGCACTTCCACGGGGTAAGCACCATGCGGGTCTGGCCGTTGGGCATCTCCTCAAACTTCAGGGCATTGGCGCGGCAGGCTTTCTCGCACCGGCCGCAGCCAAAGCAGTTGTCGGTGAACTTGGGCATATAGTAGCCGTACTGCAGGGGCGTTTCCATGGCGGCTTTCAGCTGCTTTGTGCGCTGGTGCAGCAGCAGGCGGAAGTCCACCCCGCTGTCCTCCTCGCTGCGCAGACCGGGCAGCATCTGCAGCAGCTTTTTGGTGCCGCTCTTGGAGCCGTGGCTCACCTGTTCCAGCATCTCGCGGCGGGTCAGCTCCTGCACATGGTAGGGGTACTCCTTTTCCTCATACGCCAGCGAGAACCGCGCTTCAAACATCGGCTGACCGAAAAAGTCCACAAGGCGGGTCAGTTCCTTGCGCAGCTGCTCGGCGCACAGGTCGTTCTCGCACTGCCCGCAGGGGGTCAGGTCCAGCACGATCTTTTTGTTCAGCGCCAGATACGCCAGTGCCTCCCACGAGAGGGCACAGATGCAGCTGCGCACCACGGTGTTCTTGCGGCTGGACTTCTCACAGCCGATCCAGATGGTATCGTTGTCGGTGTCCGCCGCGGCGGTATCCCGCTGCACCTGCTCGGGCGAAGGCGCAATGCAGCCGCTGCGGCAGGCGGAAACGCACAGTCCGCAGTCGGTGCAGGGGTCCCAGTCCTTGACGAGGTTCGGGCGGGTAAAGATCTCCTCGCCATAGGGGCAGATGTCCTTGCAGGTCGTGCAGGGCTTGCGGTGAGGGTGCAAATTCCAGCACTGGCGGCGGTTGATCTCGGGATGGCTGGTCTTCATCAGGGCATCCATTGCAGTTCTGGTAAAAAAGCCCATGGTCTTACTCCTTTTCCACAACAGAGGTAAGGGCGGCGTGGTCGAGCAGGAAACGCTGCACCTTCTGGTTGGTCACGGCGGCGGCGATGGCGTCCCGGCTGAGCACCTTGCGGATCTCCTCCTCCGGGGTGTCGTGCAGCTTGGAAAGACGGGCGATCTCGGCGTCCACCTCCTGCTGGGTCACGGTGATCTTTTCGGCTTCGGCGATGGCGCGCACTGCCAGCATTGCCCGCAGCTGGCGCTCGGCTTCCCTGCGGTAGCCCTCCCGCACCTGCTCCGGGGTCAGCCCGGCGCTCTTGCAGTAGAGCTCCATGGTCATCTGGCTCTTGCGCAGCCGCTGGCGCAGCTGGTTCATCTGGTATTCGGCGTTCTGCGCCAGCAGCTCTGCGGGCAGCTCCACGGTCAGGTTCGCGCCTGCCATATCCAGCAGCGCCGCCCCGGCAATGCGGTCGGCGTTGGCTTCGTGGGAAAGGCGCTTTTTCTCCCGCAGGCTCTCCCGCAGGGCCTCAAGGTCTGCAAAGCCCAGCGATTTTGCAAGGGCATCGTCCACCGGGGGCACCTGCTTGCGCTCCACTGTGTGCAGGCAGATCTCAAACTGCGCGGTCTTGCCGGAAAGCTCCGGCACCCGGAAGTCGGCAGGATAGGTAAAATCGAACCGGAAGGTCTCGCCCGCGCAGTGACCGTACACCGCTTCTTCGGCGGCGGGCATCAGCTGCCCGGTGCCCAGCACTACGGTCACCTTCTCCATCCGGCTGTCCGGGATGGGCGCACCCTCCAGAAAGCCCTCGAAATCCAGCGTGACCCGCATCCCGCGGGCGGCGGGCGCGTCAGTGGGCACAAAGGGCGCGTGGACCCGCGCCAGATTGCCGATATCCGCCTCTACGGCCTTATCCGATACCGGGCGCACCCGGCGGGTGAAGGCAAGCCCCTTGTACTGCCCTAAAGTGGCAGCGGGCATGGTGTTTGCAGTTTGTTCCATAGTCGAACACTCCTTTTTACAAAAGCGGCGTTACATCCCGCGGGCGGCCAGCCAGCTTTCTGCGATCTGGGAGAACATCTCCGGGTACTGGGCATCTTCTTCTTTAAAGGCGCTCAGGTAATACTCCACCTCGGCGCGGGTGGGGGCCACGGTGCGCCGCCAGATGGTAAAGGTGGTGCCGTTGCCCATATCAAAGGTGGCTTCCTGTGTAAAGTACTCGTCCCGCACCGCAAGGAACCTCTCGTTCAGCTTGTGGGACATCTCGCCGTTGCCCACAAAGGTCTGAGGGAAGGGGTCGGCGGTGAGGACATATTTGGCCTCGAAGAACTGCATGGGGAAGTTGTGGGTGCCCGGCACCGAGAAGCCGAAGGCCAGCTTATCGTTGATGGGGGTTGCGGGCAGCTGGCAGTTCTTGAAGTGATCCGGGCAGTACAGCATATCGTGGGGGATCATGTAGCTGATCTCGCCCTCGGCGCAGTGGGTGTCGATCCAGTTGGCAATGGCCTTGATCTGCGGCAGATCCTTGCGGTCATAGATCAGCTTGTCCAGCCGGACGAACTCCTCAGTGACTGCCAGCGGGAAGTGATCCACCAGAAAGCCCGGCAGGGCAATGGTGGTCAGGGGAGAGCAGCGCACCGAGGTGGCAAACACGAGGGTGAACACCCAGAACACGACCTTTGCCGTCCGGAAGCGGCTGATGCCCTCGGCCAGCGCCGCTGCGCCCAGCAAAAACAGGAGAAACCACCCCGGGAGGAACAGCAGCATCTGGTGGGAGCCGGTGTTCTGGATGCGGGTGAACAGCAGCATGCTCAGCAGGATCTCCAGCCCGGCAAGGCAGGGCAGGGCTGGCATCTTGCGGCGCTTCAGGCAGAACCACAGCCCCATGCCCACGAGCACAAGGTTCATCAGACCCATGCGCCAGAACTGCAGGCTGATCTCGGCTGCAAAGCCGCCGCCGTTATAGTAGGAATAGCGCTCGGCGTAGCTGTAAGCGAGGATGCGGCTGACCATCGGCCACAGCAGGATGAGCATGGCCACCATGCTCATCAGGCCGAACAGCACGAGGTTGCGCACCTGCAAAAGCGCCTGCTTTTTCTGCCCGGCGCGGGCAATGCGCGCGCTGCTTACCAGCACCAGCACCGCGTAGGCAAAATAGTAGCCCACCACAAAATATAAGTACCACCGGCGGGAAAGGATGATGGCTGCCGTGGCGGCAAACAGCAGGCAAAAGCGCACCGGCTCCAGCTTTTCAAACCGGAAGTCCAGCGTGAGCAGCAGAATGCTGAAGCCGAAGATGAGGCCGAACCAGTCCGGCTGGCTGAGCATGGCGCTCATGCGCAGCCACGGGTAGGTGACCATCCAGGTCATGCCAATGAGGAAGTACCAGAAGCGGTTTTTCACCCGCAGCATCTGTCCCACTTTCATGGTAAGCCCTGCCAGCAGCACCAGCAGCATGGGCAGGATGCTGAACACCTGACAAAAGGCAAAGCTGTCGCCGGTGCGGTCGCTCAGGCAGAAGGGAAACTCCAGAAACAGGGTGATGAAGTTGGTGTAGTCCTCGGCAAAGGAGCCGAAGATGAACTGGAAGCCCGCCGCCGGGCTTTGCAGAAAGGCAGCTTCGGCCCAGTACTGTTTGTTGATATAGTTGACGTAATCCCAGATATACACAAAGCTGCGGCGGCCAAGCGCCCAGAAAAAGTAGACCAGCGCCGCCGCCCACAGGCCGACGAGCACCGCCTTGTGGAAGAGGTCAAATTTGATTCCCGCCACCCGCAGCACCAGCAGCACACAGGCAAACAGGGCAAGGTTGCACCACAGGCTCACCAGCGGGAAAAAGAATTTGCTGCCGGGCGCAGCCTGCGCAAAAACGGCCAGCAGCACCGCTGCTGCCGCCAGCACCAGCACGATTTTCGCCGCAGCGGAAACGCGGGGCTTTGTAATGGGTTCGGACATGGAATAGGACCCTCCTTGCAAAATTTCACACCTTACAGTATAACAACTCCCCCGGGCACTGTCCAGCACCCCGGCGGCGAAAAATGCAGAATGTCCCGCCGCTTTCAAAGCAGACGGGACATTTTTGCATAAATATTACTTATCGGAAACTTCTGCAGCGGCCTTAGCAGCCTTTGCCGCCTTGCGCTTTTGTGCCAGCGCCCTGTTGGCGCTCAGGCGGGCGGCGTCCGGGTTGGGGGATTCCGGGGCAAGCCGCAGCAGATAGCTGCCCATGGCGGGCAGGTCCAGCGTCAGGGTGTAGTCCCGGCCGAACACACCGCCGTCGGTGGTGTGGAAGCTCTGCTTGCGGTGCGCCTTGTGCACGCCGCCCCAAGTGCCGGCCTCGGTGTCCAGCACCAGCTCTGCGCTGCAGGGGAACTTGAGGTACAGGGGGAACTTTTTGTGGGCGTGGTCCTGGGTGTTCATCACGCAGAGCAGGTTCTGCCCGCGCCCCTTGCGCAGCCATGCGTACACGCCCTCGGCGCAGCTTTCGTTTGCCACCCACTCAAAGCAGTCCGGGTTGTACTCGCCATCGTACAGGGCAGGCTCGGAGGCGTAGGTGCGGCTCAGAGCGGCAAAGTACTTCTGGAAGGCATCGTGGAAGGGATATTCCAGCAGATTCCAGTCCAGCTCCCGCTTTTCGTCCCACTCCCGGAAATGTGCCAGTTCGTTGCCCATAAAGTTCAGCTTTTTGCCGGGATGGGTGTACATATAAAAATACAGGGTGCGCAGCTGGGCGCATTTTTCCGCGTAGCTGCCCCACAGCTTGTCAATGATGGTCTTTTTGCCGTGCACTACCTCATCGTGGCTCAGCGCCAGCAGATACAGCTCGTTGTAGAAGTAGTGCATACTGAACAGCAGCTTGCCGTAGCAGCCCGGGCGCTCGCCGAAGGGGGTGGCAAAGTAGTCCAGCGTGTCGTGCATCCAGCCCATGTCCCACTTGTAGTCAAAGCCCACGCCCTCGTAGCGGGTGGGAGCGGTCACCTTGAGGAAGTTGGTGGAGTCCTCCGCCATGTAGATGCCGGTGGGCCAGCGCTCGTTCAGCCCGTGGTTCAGGCTGCGCAAAAAGTTCACCGCGCCCTGATTCACGCCGCGGTTGGGGTCGCCCTGCCAGTACAGCGCCCGGGAGATGGCGTCCATGCGGATGCCGTCGCAGTGGTACACGTCCATCCACAGCCCGGCGGCGCTGCTCAAAAAGCTGCACACCTCCCGGCGGTAGTAGTTGAAGTTGCAGGTGCCCCACTCGCTCTGTCCCACGTCGCTGTCGTACTCGTACAGGTAGGTGCCGTCAAACTTTGCCAGTGCGTCGGCGTTGGCGGCAAAGTGCACCGGCACAAAGTCCATGATGACGCCGATGCCCATGCGGTGGCAGGCGTTGACAAAGCCCGCAAACTGGGCGGGGGTGCCGTAGCGGCTGGTCACCGAGAAGTAGCCGGTGGTCTGGTAGCCCCAGCTGCCGTCAAAGGGGTGCTCGGCCAGCGGCAGCAGCTCCACATGGGTAAAGTGGTGCTCCAGCAGCCACGGGATCAGCTCCCGCGCCAGCTCCTCGTAGTTGTACCACCCGTCCGAGCCGTCCGGCCGGGTGGCGCCGGGCTTGTGCTTCCAGCTGCCGGCGTGCAGCTCGTAGATGTTCAGCGGGCGGTTGCGGCATTTGTCCCGCCGCTCCATCCACGCGGTGTCGTCAAAGGTGAAATCCAGCTTTGTCAGCTTGCTGGCGGTGCCGGGGCGCAGCTCGGTGGCAAAGGCGTAGGGGTCGCTGCGCATCACGGTGCTGCCGTCCGCGCCATGCACGCGGTATTTGTACAGATCTCCTTCCGCAAGGCCGGGGATAAAGGCGCTCCACACGCCGGTATCGGCTTTTTCCATGGGCACGCCGCGCTCCCAGCCGTCAAAGCCGCCGCACACCTCCACGGCGGTGGCACCGGGTGCCCACACGGCAAAACGCCAGCCCTCGGCGCCGTTTGAGTCGGTGCAGGGGTGCGCACCCAGAATGCGGTAGGCATCGAAGCAGTCGCCACTGAAAAACGTGCGGGGGATCACAGGGTAATTCATGCAAAGATCTCCTTACTTCTCTATGTTGACCGGCGGTGTGCGCCGGTTGATACAAGGCTGTTTGGGCAAACTATCCAAGAAAAACGCTTTTTTACCAGCACAGTAGCCGATAATCTTAGCGAATCTTGACAAAAAACGGCAAAAATACACATATTTGCCAGAGGGTGTGGTATACTGTTGCTACCGCCTTGCGGGCGGTGCAACTTTTTAGAGCAATAGAATGGGAGCGAATGATCATGGCTTGGTATGACGAAGCAGTATTTTATCACATTTATCCGCTGGGGCTGTGCGGCTGTGCGCACGAAAACGACGGCCAGCCCACCCCGGGCGCTTTTGCAAAGCTGGAAGCATGGGCAGCCCACGCGGCAAAGCTGGGCTGCACGGCCATCTACATCGGCCCGCTGTTCGAGAGCGGCTCCCACGGCTACGATACCATCGACTACCGTCTGGTGGACCGCCGCCTTGGCACCAACGAGGAGTTCAAGGCTTTTGTGGCGGCCTGCCACGCCCGCGGGCAGCGGGTCATCGTGGACGGCGTGTTCAACCATGTGGGCCGCGATTTCTTCGCGTTCCGGGACCTGAAAGCAAACCGTGAGAACGCCCGGTATAAGGACTGGTTCTGCGATGTGAACTTCTGGGGCAACAACG
>ERZ773194.3990-NODE-3990-length-12124-cov-2.895766_pt1 | contig 12124 bp, 6 predicted proteins | sample MGYA00511240_ERZ773194 | MGnify/ENA primary metagenome ERZ773194 (study PRJEB29015, sample SAMEA2737774) | human gut metagenome | biome: human gut; feature: human-associated habitat; material: faeces | place: China | collected 2012 ... | reverse complement strand
ATAAAGGCGGTTTGTTTACAGGCTTAATATCAGCAGCTTTTTTCTCTGGAGCAATGCCGGCCCATCCAGCAAGTGTTTCAAGGGCTTTCTGATAATCAATTCCGCAAACATTCATTACCATGCCCTCTAAGTTGGTCTGCCGGTCACACACAAAGCAATAATGACCTCTTTTGTTTAATACACAGTTATTTTTGTGTGTGTCATCATGGTCTAAGTTTGTACACAAAATTTCAAGTCGGCCATGATTTGAAACATCAAGGCCAAGCTTTTCTGCAACGGTTATCCCGTCTAATGCTTCGTAAATTTTATCGCGATTGAAGTATGCCATATCTAACCCTCCTTTTATTTAATTGATATTTATAATATGTCTTTTTTGCTATGGCAGAAAAAAACAAGGGCAAACAGACATATTAAAAGAAAGAATTAATAAGAAAGGATGATGAAGAATGGGAACTGTAGAACAAGATACATTACAAGGTTTTGCCCGATTTGCAGATATAGCTACTGATATGCCAAAAGTATTTGGAGAAATCTTACAGTCTGTGTCTCAAAAATGGGGGCAAAAAGCAGATTATCATGCATTAATGAAATCTATGAATGAACATTTAGCAGATAACCCGAACTATCTGCCGCCATGTTTTGTTCCAAAAGATTTCGCACTCAAAGATTTTGAAGATGAATTTCATGCATTGGGCGGAAAGGGTATGGTTTCCGGTCGAGTTGTAAAAGGGCCGTACACCGGTACGGTTGTAGCTTTTGTACGAGAAGAAGATATGCTTTTAGCACAGATTGCAAAGGAAAGGGCGCTTTCTATTGGACAGACGCGAATGGATGAATTAGGAAACGTTTTGTCAAATTCGGTTGAAGTTAGCCTTCCTACGTTGAAATACAGCGCAAGTAAAAATGGATATCCAACACTTATGCAATTGCCGGCGATGGATGAAGTAAAGGCGAACATGCTGTCAGAGCAATTTAGAGTAAATGGTGTTATGTTCAGCAAAGTAGAGCAGGAAGGAGATGCCGGTGAAATAAGGCAGGCTTTTTACTGCAACCCGAAAGACCGTAAAAAAGTTGAATCTTGTCTGGCAAGAACAGAGGTCGAATTTGATGGAATTTCCGGAACACGACAGCATATGATTCGTCAAAATGAAGTAGATGCCATTACAAAATCAATGAATTATATTGGGGCTAATAAGGCTACTCGAAATTTTTATGTTGTATCCGGCACGTGCACCAGCAATGTAATTGAAGTAAGCGGAGATAATTTAAATCATCAAACGATTCGAAAAGATGGTACTCCGCAAATTATGAGAAAAGTTAAAGGACAGGAAGATTTCAGCAATCTTGCTAGAGTATATAAACAGGAAGTGTCTTCTATGAGGGCTCCGGTTGTTTTGGAGAAGGACGAATACGAAGCTGTTAAAGATGACAAAGAAGCGTTAGAAAAATTAGTGCAGGAAAAAAGAAAGTTCCCGATGTATACCAGTCTGGAAGAAAAGGCGCAGATTTTATTTGAAAAAGAAGTAAAAAATGCTTATATACGAAAAGTGTCTATGACGCAATTAGTGCAGCCATATGATGCCATCGTGGATAAAATGATGCTGCAAGATGTCATGAATGGTGATATGACATTAGAGAATTATTTAGTTTCAGGGACAAATGCAGACCCAGATGCAGATATCGCAAAATGGAGCGAGGAAGAAAAAAGTCAAGCAGCTGATTTGATTAAAGGATATATTGAACGTTATGAGCATGTTACGGAACAGATTATTGACAAAGAAGTAGACATTGAAGACCTTGATTACAAAGCAAGTCTTGATGATATGCTGAATGATATTCAGACAACAAATGCAACATATGCATTGCCTGAAGCTGAGCCGGAAGTGGGTGATTAATCATGCCTAATAATAAGGAAGAAAGATTACGCGGAATCCGGAAAATGTTTATATTTTGTGGAGGAATCCTTTATTTATTGCTTTTGTTATTTACCTTACATATGGGTTGTATCAAACCGGAGTATGAAAACAATCCGATAAAGATTATGCAATTAGCAATGGAGCATATTCAGGAAAAGCCGCTTGCTATTTTGCCATTTACGTCATATTCATTTGTTTATCCAATGGTTGGGACTTGTATCTTTGGTATCATAATGTTATATGCGTATTTAATGGTAATAAGAAGAGATACAGATAAGGATGCCGGAGGTTCTGCTAAGTGGAATACGGATATGAAGGCGTATAATAAAAAGTATAATACGCCATTTCGTTCAATTAAAACAAATGGAGCAGATAATATAATTTTGGCAAAAGATTTGTATATGTCTATGAATGGTCATAAAACACGAAGAAACTGTCATCAGATTGTTTTCGGAGGGTCCGGCACTGGTAAATCATTTTCGCTTGTTAAGCCAAATGGGCTGCAGATGAATAGCTCCTATGTATTTACTGACCCAAAAGGAGAATTAACGGAAGCTTTAGCTGGACCATTGGAAGATGCTGGCTATGAAATTAAAATTTTTAACCTTAGTAAAATGTCGGATTCTCTATGCTATAATCCGTATGCTTATATTCGAGATGAAAATGGTGTCCGCTCCATGGTAAATTGTATTGTAGAAAATACGCGAAAAGAAGGCACTTCCGGAGGAGACCAGATTTGGGATGATTCCATGACGGTATTATTACAGGCAATTTCTTTTTATATGATGGAAAAGCTGCCAAAAGAAGAGTGTAATTTATCGACAGCGATGAAGCTGATTCGTTTAGCGGAAGTGGATGAAAATAACTCTTCTGCAAAATCCGAATTGGATACATTGTTTGACAATTACGAAAAAGCAAATAAAGAAGCCGGTAAACCGGAAAGTATGGCAACGAAATGTTATAAGGAGTTTCGTATTGCATCTGGTAAGACATTGAAATCTGTGTTGATTACAACAATGACTCGATTAAGTGCATTTGATTATAGCAATGTAGCTAGTTTATTAAAAAGAGATGAATTACATTTAGAAGAATTGGGAAGAAAAAAACAGGTTTTGTTTATTATCATTCCTACTGCGGATAAGGCATTTAACTTTATTGCTGCTTGTTTGTATACGCAGTTGTTTGAATATTTGTATTATTTAGTAGAAAATATATATCCTCATAGTTATTTTTTACAAAAGGAAGTAAATGGATTGACGGAAACTTTCTTATGGGGTGAAACGATTGAAGAAGTAAAAGCAAAGAAGAAAATGCTTCAGAGCGCAAAGATTGTCGAAAAAGAAAATCATTATGAAATTGTCAGTAAAGAAGATATTTTTATTGAACGCTTTCTTAATAAGAAAGCAGCAGAATGGTTTTTAGCCAATGCTGGCGGGAAAATTGTTCCCGGCGACCGAACGTTACCATATAATATACGTTTTCTATTGGACGAATTTGCGAATGTTGGTAAAATTCCCGGATTTGTTGAAAAAATTGCAACGATGCGTTCTTATAAGATGTGGTGTACCATTATCTTGCAGAATCAAAGTCAGTTGAAAAAAATGTGGGATGATGATATGAGTACTATTATTGGAAACTGCGATACTATGATTTTTCTTGGCAGTCAGGAAAAAGACATGATTGAATATATTCAGGCTATGCTTGGTAAAACAACGAAACGTCAGCAGGGAACTTCTATTGGTGGAAAAGGCGGAGGAAACGAGTCTTATAATTATACTGGAACGGATTTGTTAGATTTTAACCAGATTCGTGAAATGGCGGATAATGATTGTATTGTATTTATTCGAGGAGAAAAACCTTTTTATACAACAAAATACAATTACACAGAACATCCAAAATATCATTTAACTGGGGACGCTGATAAAGCACTTCGTTATGAAATTCCATATAATAGTCAACGTGTAATTGATTCTAAGATAGACAAAAAACAATCGCACGATGACAAGGTTGCTCGCTACAAGAAAGAAATAGTGCGAGATGAGAAAAAGGTAATTAATGGGCCTAGTTATGAAACTGAGTCAATTTTGAACAAGGTCTGTAACGGAAATCCGGAGCAATTAAAAGAATGTTTGGAACTGGAACATGAAAACGAAAAGGTTGCGAAAACGGAAACTGAAAAGAAAATAGCAAAAGAAGAAAAAGAAAAATCAGAGAAACTTAAAATTGCTATGCAGGAACAGGATGCAAATTTATGGGACATTATGATGTAAGAAAAAGGAGCCTGAAAAGGGCTCTTTTTTTTCTTGTTTGTTTTTAGGGTGGGCTAACAGACATATTAATATAAGTGTAATGGAGAAGAGAGCATTACACGAGTAATTGTTAATTTTTTTATTGGAAAGGAGAGATTCTATTTTCATGAGAAAAAGAAAAATTTTTAAACGTTCGGTAGCCGGAGTCTTGGCTTTGGCAATGCTTTTAAGTGGCAATATCGGTTCAATCCGAAGTAAAGCTGCTGTACAAAGTGTAGCAACCGGGTCCGTTGCCGAAGTCGAAACAGACCCCGGAAGTCGCAATCTTTCGAATGTCTCTTTTGATGTCAATTCCATTGTTGAAAGTGGAACTGCCGGTTATTCTTATGTGAATAACGCATTAATTACCTATTGGGGTATTGATAAAAATGGCGTTTTTGCTTTTTACAAGATGGAAAATAACCGCCCGTCTGCGAAAATGGATGATGCCGGTTATTATGTTATGGGCAATTGTTTGACTAACATGTCAACTGCTGCTAAAAAGAAAATCAAGTATGTTATTGGTGGCTTGAATTCCAACATGAAATTGGATGGAGATGGCGTTTTGGAATATGCTTTTGCTAATTGCGTAAACTTGGTTGAAGTATTTCGTCTTCCGCCAGTAGAGTATGCAAAAGGTATTTTCCAAAATTGTAAAAAATTAGAGCATATTTGGTGTCCAATGGGTGACGTAAATCATGATGTTTGTGATTTACAGGCAGCATTTGATAACTGCACAAGTTTACATGGTTATTTGCTGTTTGGAAATATTGCATCAAGTATTGCGTTAGATGACAAGACTTTTAATGAGGTCGGTTCAGATTGTGATGAAAGTGATAAGTTATGGCTTACTGTCTATGGAGAAAACAGTGCAGCAAAAGATAAAATCTATAATTCTGCAAGAACAGGATGTTATGTTAATTATCTTGACGCATCAGGCTCTGCTTCATTTAATATTTACAAGACAGCACTAGATACTACCGAAAATGTATCTTACAAGAAGGCAAATGGTGATTATCAGTCAATTGCATCATCTATTACTTATGGACAGACTGTTTCAGACGCTCTTGATTCCGCTATGACAGAAAGTGGGCTTGTTGGCTACAATTATACGAAACAAACATCTAAAGGATATTATTTCGTTGCGCCAAATGCAAATCAGTCTTTGCAGTATGCGATGGGAAGTGGTTTATCCGGTCACACAAAAGATGATGTTTTGGATGCCGGCAATTACACAAAGGCAATTAAATCAACTAAAAACAGTAATCTCATAGAGGGGACTTTAATGGTTGATAAATGCCCGATAACAGATTGTTCGGTCGCTTTGACAAATTCATCTGTTCCTTATACTGGAGGTGCAATTACCAATAGCGTAACTGCTAAAAACCCTTATACCAAAAAAGCCTTAGTGCTTGGACAGGACTATACAGTGTCTTATAGCAGCAATACAAATGTTGGAACTGCCGTTGTCGTAATAAACGGTACAGGAAATTATTCCGGTTCAGTTACAAAAACATTTACAATTGTGGATAAAACTGCTCCGGAAGGAAGTATTACTTCTAATATTACGGCGGGCAAAAATCAGTCTGTGACGTTAGAGGCTAGTGATAATGTAGGAGTTACTTCTTATTATTTTGGAACTTCGGCTAGTCCGGCAAGTTCTGCTTATACCAAAGTGGCTTCCACAAAATCATTTTCGGTAGATAAAACAATTTCTGCCGCAGGAACTTATTACTTTTTCGCTAAAGACAGCGCAGGAAATATATCTGCTGTCAAAAAAATTGTTTGTTATCAAACAAAACTCTCTTCAAATGGTGGAAAAGTAACTTATAATGGAACTATTTATGAAACTGATTTTTCAATTGTAAAAGTCGGTGGAACAACCATTAATTTGCCTATTCCGAAAAAGAAAGGATATACATTCTCTTCTTGGGATGGATTTAATGGAACTTACACAATCAATGAAACAAAATCATTGTCTGCTGTTTATGACAAAAACACTTATTCAATCATTTATGATTTAAATGGTGGGACTGCTGCAAATGTTAGCAATTATACAGTAGAAGATGATGACATTCATCTGAATGTACCAACAAAGCAGGGATATGTATTTAACGGATGGACCGGCAGCAACGGTGATACTCCAGAAAAAGATGTCGTAATTACAAAAGGTTCTGTTGGAAATCGCAATTATGTAGCCAATTATACTCATATTTACGATTACAACACTTCGGATGATACCGTAACAATTTACAAAAATTCAGAAAATACTCGCTCTATTATTTATGCAGAATGTGCAAATGCTAAAAAAATTGCATTTGCCGTTGATGTAGATAATATTGCGGACATGGATTTTAGTAAATTTGCAAACTTGGAATCTATTACGGTAAACTCAAAAGATGCTGATTATGCATCAGAGGGTGGATTACTTTATAACAAAGATAAATCCATTTTAGTTTACTGCCCGAAGAAACACAGTGATAATCCGGAAATCAGCAAAGTATGCGAAACAATTCAGGCAAATGCTTTTGCCGGCTGCACAGTTAAAAATGTAGCAATTCCGTATTCGGTAGAAACGGTTGAAAAAAATGCTTTTGCTGACACAAACTTACATTCTGTAACAGTGAAAAATCCGGGAACTACTTTGGAGAAAGAGTCAATTCCGAATACAACAGAGAAGTTGATTGGTTTTCAGGGGTCAAGCGTGGCAAGCTATTGCCAGAACGCAAACCGTGAATCTTATGAAATTCTCACAACGATTCCGGATGATTTCTTCAAGGATGAAGTAACCATGGAATCGTTTGATATTCCGGCTAATATCACAAGCGTTGGAAACAATGCTTTTGATAGCTGCGTAAACTTAAAAGATATTACTCTGGGATGTGTTCAGACAATTGGTTCTTATGCGTTCAATAATACAAAGATTGCCGAATTGGAAATTCCAAATACGGTACAATCAATCGGAGAACGTGCTTTCTCCAGTATTGCCGCTTTGGAGACCATTGAGTTTGAAGACCAGAGCGTTTTATCCAATATTGGAGCATTTGCTTTTGCAAAGGCAAACGTAACAGAAGTTTCCATTCCGGAATCTGTTGTCTTAGTTGGAAAAGGAGCATTTAATGGATGCTTCGCTCTCAATGAAGCAACTTTTGAAGGGATGAATGCAAACCTTACTTATGATGAAATCAGCGCCGTATTCCCGAACAGTACAGTTATTAAATGCTATTACAAGAGTAAAGCATATGACTTTGCTATGGCGCATGAATATCCGATTTCTCTTATGGTCGGATATGAAAAAGACAAGACAGAAGAGTATTCTTATGTACAGGATTCTCCGGCTCATCTTGTTGAAGTAACTGTTGGACCGTTGTTAAAGAAAATCAATGCAGGTGCTTTCAAGGGCTGCAAGAATTTAACAACAATTTCGTTCGATGAAGAAGCTATTTTAGCTGAAATCGGAGAAAGCGCATTTGCAAATTCTGGACTTGCTGCAATTGAATTACCAAAGACGGTGATTACATTGGGCGAAGGAGCATTTGAAGAAGCGGAAAGCTTAGTCAGTGTCTCCTTTGGCGGAGTAACGAATGTCCCGAACAATGCGTTTAACGGTTGTAGTTCGCTTACAACCTTAAAAGATACGGACCAGTTTGAAACAATTGGCGAAAATGCTTTTGCCGGAACCGCTCTTACTGAGTTCACAACCGGCGATAGCTTAATCAGTTTTGGAGAAAATGCTTTTGCAGATTCTACGCTTAACGTTTTGGGCGTAGAGAATCCAAATTGTAAATTCCCGGCCGGTCCATTAGTTCCGAATGGAACAGAAATTAAAGGATACACCAACTCTACAGCGGATATTTATTCGCAGACGTACTTGAATAAGTCCTGTACTTCTTACGGAAAACCGGCTTATGTTGTTCAGTTGAACACAATGGGCGGTATTAACGGAGACGAAAAAGTTTACGTTGTAAACGGCAAACCGATTCCTCCGATTGTGATTCCGGAAAAAGAAGATTATAGTTTTGTAGGATATTTCAGTTCTGAAAACGGCGGAGTTCAATACTTTAACGAAAACGGAAAATCTACAAAAACATGGGACGGAACCATGAATCTTATTTTGTATGCGTCATGGAAACACGACCAGTATACAGTTGCTTATAATGGCAACGGAGCGACAGAAGGCGTTATGAAAGCAGATGCATTTGATACAAAAACAAACGTCAATTTGACGAAAAATGCTTTTGGCAGAAAAGGCTATCAGTTCCTTGGTTGGTCTACTGATAGAAACGCCACGAAAGCAATGTATACGGACAAAGATACCGTAAAAGACCTTGCAGGCAAGAATCAGACAGTAACTTTATACGCTGTTTGGAAGCCGGCAAATTACTTTATCACGTATCATGCAAATGGTGGTAACGGAACGATGGATGTGCAGACTTTATCTTCTGATATTAAGCAGGAGTTAAGCGTTAATACATTTACACGTACCGGTTACAAGTTCCTTGGATGGAGCCGTGATGCAAAAGCAACAAATGCTGAGTATTATGACAAATACAAAGCTGCTAATCTGGCATCTGCCGGAGAAACGATTCACTTGTATGCAATCTGGGCTGTTGACGATGGCAAGAAGGGAAATCAAATTGCTTTTGATGGCAATGGTGGAACAACAGATGCTACTACGTTAACAATTTATGAGGGTCATACAATTACTTTGCCGGGATTCGAGACAACTCGTGATGGAAGAGTATTCCTTGGTTGGTCCACCGTTCAGGGGGCAACAGAACCGGAATACAAAGCCGGTGATGTGATTTCTGATTTGGAGAAAAGCATTACTTTATATGCTGTATGGGGTACTGCCGGTGATACGAGTTACACAATCACCACAAAGACTCAAAAAGCAGACGAAACATATGAAGTGACGGTTGCTACCGGCTCTGCTGTACAGGGTACTGACCTTAAATTGGAAGCAAATTATGATTTCCATGTACCGGACGGTTATCATGTAAATCCGGATTCTGTTTTGAAACACAAAGTAGAAGTTGGTGCTGCATTTACGATTATCTTAGACCGTGACTATGGTAAAGTAAGATTTCATCAGAATTATGCAGGAGCACCGGACTTTACGGAAAGCGAAGATACCTTTATTTGGGGTTCTAAAGCAGTGTTGAATATGCGAATGCCGGAACGTGTTGGTTATACTTTCGTTGGTTGGGCGGAAGAGCCTGATGGAACAGATAGCGATATTGTAACAGAGGTTACTATGGGTGTGAATGGTGCAGATGTATATGCAATTTGGACAAGAGTGAATACTCCAGAACCAAGTCCAAATCCAGAGCCAGACCCGACCGGTCCGACTCCATCACCTATAAATCCGGAGCCAACACCAACAGCTAAACCTGAGGAAATTCATCACGTGAATGATTCTACGCCAATCCATTCAATCGTAACCAAAGGCAAGGTAGTATACCAGGCTAGCGGTAAAAGTGCTTTCGTTAAAAAGGTTACAAGCAAAAAGCTGAAAAAGGTAACGATTCAGAAAACAGTAACTATTAACGGCAAAAAGTACAAAGTATCTGCAATCGCTAAAATCTCCTTTAAGGGCTGCAAGAAACTGAAAACGATTACCATTAAGAGCGTTTCCTTGAAAAAGGTTGGAAAGAATGCGATTAAGGGTATCAGCAAAAAGGCTAAGATTAAAGCGCCTAAGAAGTATTTGAAGAAATACAAGAAACTGTTCACAAAGAAAACCGGATTCGTTAAGACGATGAAAGTCAGAAAATAAAATCTGGGATAGAAAAGAGGGAGCCTTTGCTCCCTCTTATTTTTTTGCCGGAAAGTATGGTTTTAGTTCTTCTTCTACAAAACAATTAAATTTTACCAATAACTTTTCGACCTTTTGAAAGTATAAATACATAAGTTCTCTAGCTGCATTTTCGTCCTTTAATTGGATTCCGCCCTCTATTAAAACAGCTTTTTCTGGCCCTAGCTGCTCTACTTCGGCTTCGATATAGCACATTTCATATAATTCATATTCGACAAAATGCTGAATTCTATTGAATATTACTGGTGGTATAATGTTTTTCTTGTCATCAATAGCATCTGATAATTTGTCAAATTCAATTTCGGAATCTGCATTATCACTATGTATATAATTATTCATTAGTAGATAACATGAAAAAATGCTTTTTTTAGCAGTATCAGATACCGTATCTGGAGATGGCAATTCTCCAAGGTAAGGTGCTAATTCGGCATTTGTGAAAATTTCAAAAGTAATTTTTGCTTCTTGCAGATAATTTTCTGTATCAATATCATCTGAAATTTCAGCATCAATATTGTAATCCCAGACTTCGTTAAATAGACGCGCCGTTGCAAAATTTAATATCTCCTTAAATAATGGGTCCGGCATTTTCCCTTTTGTAGACGAAATTTGGTTTAAAATCATCTTATAATCATTAAATGTCTTAGGAGTATCGTCCTCTAAGTATTCTGCTATTAAGTTGTGACATAATGTGACATATTTTGATGTATCGTTCAATTGTATATCGTTCCTTTCTTGAAAATATACATAGATTATAAGAAATAAGCACTAATTTTGTCAATAGGAGTATTTTAATCAATACTAAACAGACATATTAAAAAGGGAAATGTAATTTTAACAATTCTTTTGTAACAATATGGTGCTAGAAAACAATACTACTATTGTAGTGTATTGGATTTTCTTATTATTTGAGCATAATAATAGTTGACAAGGGGAAATATATATTGATAAAATAGGAGATAGTTACATGAAAAAAACAAATATAGAGGGTATGGTATATATGTGCTTAACACTAGAACGAAAAAAAGAAATTGAACAAAAAGCGGAAAAGTTCAGACAGGGAATGGATAATGAAATTATTGATACTATTGTTTTAGCGAGAGCTAAAGGATTTGAAGTTTCATCTGTTACTTTTCGTGAAGAAAATGTAGATGGAGGAATTATAATTCGAAAGAAAAATAATAATATAATCAAAGAAATTTTATTTGAAGATAGCCTTGATGGTTACAATCAAAGATTTATTGTTGCGCATGAACTCGGACATTTTGCATTACATTATGATGAAAGCAAAATAAATAAAAAAACTGCTTTTTTGCATGTGGATTCTCATAAGGATAAATCAGAAGAAGAACAGGAAGCGGATTATTTTGCTGCCTGCATCTTAATGCCTGCTGAACATTTTAAAAATATTTATGAAGGATTGTTTAAACGAATTGGTGACCCGAAAATAATAGTTAATATGCTATCTCAGATTTTTAAGGTGCCTCTTCGCGTAGCTGAAAGGCGTATTTCGGAGGTGTATAATAAATGACAGATGGGGAAAGATTTTATTCTACATATATAAATTATATGAATAATATCGTCAGAAGACAAAAAAATACAATTAATGAAGATAGGACAACATATCAAGAAAAATTTGCAACAAAAGAACAAAAAAGCAGAGATGAAGTAATTACCTCTATTTTACATAATTATCATAAAAATTATAATAATAAAATCAAATACAACAAAAAGCACAAAGAGAGAATTATTGAGTTGTGTTTTACTCTAATTGAAATAACATTCTTAATCTTTATTGCAAGTATTGTCCTTATGTTGTTTTGTGAAAATTTGCGTAATTCTATTCAAGGAATTGCTTCATTACTTACTGTTTGCGTTTCTTTATTAGGGCTTATTATTGGTGTGTTTAAAATAGTAACACGATATATTTTCCCTGAGAAAGAAGAAGAGTATATCACTCAAATTGTTAGTGCAATACAAGAAAATGATTATAATACCAAAACGGCATATATGAATTATCATAAAGATAATACAGTAACTTCCAATCATTCACATGATTCATGAAGAAAGTAATTAAAAAAGGATAGTTCTTATCTCATAAAAGA
>ERZ773194.3989-NODE-3989-length-12125-cov-2.587821_pt1 | contig 12125 bp, 7 predicted proteins | sample MGYA00511240_ERZ773194 | MGnify/ENA primary metagenome ERZ773194 (study PRJEB29015, sample SAMEA2737774) | human gut metagenome | biome: human gut; feature: human-associated habitat; material: faeces | place: China | collected 2012 ... | reverse complement strand
CAGTTCCGCAATGTTATGTTCGTTCACTCCGCAGCCCGGCATAATGATAATGCGGTCGCCCGCCTGCTTCACCAGTTCAGCCAGCAAGGGTGCCCCTTCCATGGCCGTAGGCATCTGGCCGGAAGTCAGCACACGGTTCACCCCCATGCCTATCAGTTCTTCAAGTGCCTCACGGGGTGACTTGACATAATCAAATGCACGGTGGAAAGTCACCGAAAGTCCTTTAGAAGCTTCCATCAGACGCTGCATGGCCGGCTTGTCCAGCTCGCCTTCCGGGGTAAGGCAACCGAACACCACTCCATCGGCTCCCGCCTGACGGGCAGCCCGAATATCTTCTTCCATAATCTCCAGTTCAGAGGGTGTGTACAGAAAATCTCCTCCACGCGGACGGATAATGACATGCAAACGGATGTCAATCAACTTACGGGCCACCTTAATCTCACCCAACGACGGAGTGGTTCCACCTTCCGGCATGCCGGCACACAATTCTACCCGATGAGCACCTCCCTGCTGGGCAGCCACGCAACTCTCTGCAGAGTTCGCACAAATTTCAAACATGTAGTTTTTCATCTCTCAGTCAACTTTTAACAGTGATTTTTTTCACCTTCTGAAAACGCCTTTACATTCACCGGAAAACGCTTTGACGTTTTAATCAAAACGCAAGTGCGTTTTACTTGAAACACAAGTGCGTTTTACTTGAAACACAAGTACGTTTTGTGTCAAACACAAAGGCGTTTTAGCACAAACACAAAACACGTTTCTCCGAAAGTACAGACCCCGTTTTCTGAAGGTAGGTAACTATAAACAAAAAAGCTTATTAAACCGTTCTTTTTCAGTCTAATAAGCTTTATGTACGCCCGTGGGGAGTCGAACCCCAATCGAAGGAACCGGAATCCTTTATTCTATCCATTGAACTACGGGCGCAAATATCAATAAGCACACTTTCCAACGTCCTTTTTAAAAAAGGATATTTCGAAAGCGTGACAAAAATACAATTATTCAGTCTTTTCTCCTAATTTTTTCCTGAAAAAATAGAGAACGAAAACTAAAATAGTTGTACCCTTACACGCCTATACAATCACACGCATCAGAACTGGAAGTAGATAAACGGCTGAATATCGCTGCTTTTCACCTGAATGACCAGATAAATCAATGCAATCATTATCAGTGCCTGCGCTATGAGCGGCATACGCACCATGCCCCGGCTACACGCATTCTGCCAGCTGTCGGGACAGAAATGAAGCAAGAAGCCTACTCCCATCAGTGCAAATACCTTCCAATAGCCCGTCAGGAGCTGCTCCAGCAATTCCGGATGGAAGGCTGTAAATATCTGGCGAATCATAGTCACCGAAGCTTCGAACGTGGAATTCCGGAAGAATATCCAGCAGAAGCACACAAAATGGAAGGTCAGCACCACGGCAAAGAATTTGCGTACTCTCCGGCTGCGGTATTGCTTGGGCCGGCCCAACAGGTTGCGGAAGAACTTATGCAAGGCCAGTGCCACTCCATGCAATCCGCCCCACACCACAAAGTTCCACGAAGCACCGTGCCACAAACCACCTAACAGCATGGTCAGTATCAGGTTGATGTAGGTACGGATTTTTCCTTTCCGGTTACCCCCCAGGGAGATATAAAGATAGTCGCGCAACCAGGACGACAGGGAAATGTGCCAGCGGTGCCAGAAGTCGGTCACACTGTCCGACTTATAAGGGGAGTCGAAGTTGAGCGGAAAACGGAATCCCAGCAACAAGGCAATACCGATGGCCATGTCACTGTAGCCCGAAAAGTCACAGTATATCTGCAAGGCATATCCGTAGACGCCAAACAGGTTTTCCAACCCGGAATACAACCCCGGATTATCGAAAATACGTTCTACAAAGTTCACACTGATATAGTCTGAAATCACCGCTTTCTTGAACAAGCCGCTTACAATGAAGAAGATGCCTTGCCCGAACATTTCAGATGATACAAACAAGGGCTGACGGATTTGCGGGATAAAGTCACGTGCACGCACGATGGGCCCTGCCACCAACTGTGGAAAGAACGACACATAGAACACGTAATCCAGCAAGTTAGTCAACGGTTTCAGGTCACGACGATACACGTCGATGGTATAACTCAGCGACTGGAAGGTAAAGAAGGAAATTCCCACCGGAAGGAATATGTCCAGCGGTTCGAACTGCCCGTGCCACAACGGAGCCAGCATCTCATAAAAGAAATTGGTGTACTTGAAATAACAAAGCAATCCGAGATTGATGCACAAACTGCATACTACCAACAGTTTCCGTTTCCAAGGCTGTACGGTCAGCTCCATCCTGCGAGCCAGCAAGAAGTCGGACACCGTGACAATGCCTAACAGAAAGAAATAAAACCCGCTGCTCTTATAATAGAAATAATAAGAAAACAAGGTAACAAACAGCAGACGCGCCGTAGTCTTTTTCTGCAAAATCAGGTAAATCAGGCTGAATCCGAGAAAAAGCAGCAAGAAGAAGCCACTGCTGAAAATCATCGGTTGCGACGCATCGTACGTCAGCACATCCTTAAATCTGTCCCAGTCAATTCCAAGTTCCGTCCAGTTGAGTTTCCACATAATTGTTGTATGATTTGATAATCGCTTCGTGTAATAATAATCCCTGCAAAATATATCCGTCCTGTGTAAAATGAATCTTGTCACGCTGGAAATAGTTTCCGTTACTCCAGTTCAGACAAGCATAACGTTCACCTCCTACCACGTGATACATATCCCATACAGCGAGTTCCCGTGAAGCCGCATAATCCAGTTCTGTCTTTACCACTAATTTCGTGCGAGGATTGATCACCCTTGCACCCCGTCGGCCATTGCGGACATAGGCTCCGGGAGGAGTAGTCAGCAGATATACCGCCTGCGGACATCCTTTCTTCAGTTCTCCCAACAGATTGTCCATCTGCGCCAAATGCTCCGCCGAAGAATAACGGCGACCATGTGCTTCATTGGTACCGAACGAAAGAATAACCAAATCCGGATTCAGTTCGATAATCTGACGAATGTTCTCAGGGGTAGCAAAAGAAGCACAAGTCGCTCCGTTTACTCCTACGATGTGATATACAATCCCTGCGGCTCCCGTTTCCTGCGCCAGTCCCGAAGTACGGTAACTCACCTGCATATCGAGTACAGCTTCCCGTCCGAAATCGTCTTCCAGCTGACGCCGTACAATATAAGGATACACATGCCCCCGCACATGAGAATCGCCGATGTGCACGATACGTAACGGACGGTCGAGCACGGAAAGCTTCTGCCAGAAAGGCTCCAGTTCATGCGTTGGGTCTATAATCGTATTTTCAGTTGTTCCCTTAAATCCGGCAGGCATCGGATTGCTGACTTCCACAAAACGCATCAGCTGCTGCATGGCCTCGCTGTCGGACACATGTCCGGAATGACGGTCAGGACGCGATTTCTCCGGCAAAGCATCCTGCGCTAAAAGCGGCAATGCTCCCAAAAGGAACCCGAAGAGTATCCCCCAAAAACGTATCTCACTCCATTTCATAAGCTTTTCGTTTTTCGTACTGTTCCTTGCCGTACATCAAGGTCTCAAACAGAAGTCCGGCAATGTTCTTTCCTCCCCTGAAATTGATGTGAGTATAATCATAATTGGCCATCTGAGGCTTGTGGTTCACCATCTCTACCATACTACCTTCGCCTCCCATGGCTTCGAACATATTCCAGAATGCCACCCCCGTTTCTGCCGCAAGTGCCTGCTGGTAACGAATCAGACGCTTCACACCCGGCATGGTACGCAATTCGCCGTTTTCATCCTTGTTTTCTCTATCTCCCACACCGACAATCAGGACAGAAGCCTCTGGAAAGGCAGTTTTCAAACGCTCCACTATAGGTTTCATCGCATCCTTGTAATAGGTATAGTTCATTACCTTGTCTGAAGCTACATTCAGCCCGTACTGCAACACAATCAAATCGTATGTACGCAAACGGTTGTACTGGCGAAGTATCGACATCGGAATATTACCCAACTGCTGTCCGCTACTTCCGCGGGTACTGAAGTTATCGACTACCACACCTTGACGCGGATCCATCGTCACGGCATAGAACAAAGCCGTAGAATCCAGTTGTTCCACTTTCCAGCGCACAGAGCCGATACGTCCGTTCACAGACACAGCTTGTAATTCATCTTTTCCATCTACAGAGAATGGCTGTGCCTCTCCCCCATTGACGGATGCAGTCAGCCGTAACGAATCGGAAGTCAGAAAATAGCAGGTAGACACTTCGCAGGTGTCAATATGGGACAAGAAACGTTTCTCACCTTTCAGGCTGACATAAGCTCCCGAAGAAGGAATAAAATAATGATTGGAAATGTCCTGACGAGAACGGTCGAAATAGGTGGAATCCGTAATGGAGTGACTGCCCCATCCACCAAACGAATGATGTACCGTAGGGCGGAAACCAGCTATTTTCGTTGTGATGGGCACATAACCCACCCCGCATCCGCCAAAGCGTTTCTGCAACATTTCACGCAAATCACCGGTCAAGATGTCGGCCTCAATAAATGAATCTCCGAAATAGGCAATGCGTACCGGGCGGCCTAAAGAAGAAACCTTTCCCAAAGTTTCATAGAAATACTTCATTCCACGTCCTGCAGAATCAGCATATTCTTCAATGCAGACCATTCCACTCTTGCAGGTATCCACAAAAGCGGGCTTTACGGGAGACGGCAACACCAAGGTATCAGAATCCATAGGTTCTACTACTTCCTTCTTTATACGAATGTCTGAAAGCAAATCAACCCTTCTCAAAGGTTCGCCACGAAAAGAAACAGACGGCAAAAAATGCATGGCAAACAGACCTGCCACCACCAAAAGGGTGAACAGAAAAGTGTATAACAATTTATTCTTCATGAACTTTCCTCTAAAACCGGGTGCAAAGATAGTGAAAGGTGGGAGCAATACCAAGCCAAAAGCTTGCTTTTAAGTACAGATATTGCCGGACCGTATCCTATGTTCAAGGAATCAAAGATAGAGGAATTTTAATATCCGATATGCTTTTCTCGAATATTCTTCAAAAAATCATCGACCATGCGGTAACCTTTTTCTGTGGTAATCCCCCGCATGTGTAAGATAGTGATTTCGCTATAGATTTCGGCCAGCGGATAATGGTCTGTAATGTCTGAATAAATCAACAAGTCCATCTGCATAGCCATGGCCTGATTTATAATCTGAAAATTAATATCGCTACGAAAAATACCTTGCTCTACCCCCTTTTGAAAATAGGCCAGCGCATCAGCATCTCCCCTGCGACGGTCATCGTGTATATACTCCAACACCTTGGAATATCTGCGCAAGTCACGAAAAAACAAAGGGTTTACCGTACATAACTCATTGAACTTACGCTCATAAAATGTAAGGATTACTTCCAGCACATTGTTCGCGCTGGAAGCAATCTCTTGCATATACTCATTCATACAACGACGATAGAAACGGAAAACTTCCAGCAGAAGTTCTTCTTTATCTCCAAACAACTCATAAAGTGTACGCTTGGATATAGAAAGTGAACTTGCTATATCGTCCATGTGCACAGCCTTAATCCCCAAAGTCATAAAAGACTTGGAAGCTGTTTCCACCACGCGCAACTTTAACTCTTCACGGTCGTTTTCCTTTCTTCGCCCTGCCATTATCTATATCAATGAATAATTCCTAATTTTGAAGTTTCCACAAACTGGATAATGTTTTCAATTTCCGGTCCGTTAGGAATCTGTTCACGAATACGTCCCAATGCATCATGCAAAGAAGTATTGGCCTTATAAAGGATACGATATGCTTGTGCAATGTGTTTGATAATGGTTTCAGAAAAACCGGTATACTCCAGCACCTTTGTATTGATGCTATAGAATGCAATCGGTTCATGGGCTGCTACAATATATGGAGGAATGTCCTTGATGAAACGGCATCCACCCTGCACTACTGAGAAACTTCCCAGGCGTGTATTTCCCTGCATCAGCACATTGGAAGTAAGGATGGCATTGTCATAGATAATACAGTTGCCTGAAACCTGTGAACCGTTACCGATAATGCAACGGTTACCCACTTCCACATCATGAGAAAGACGGGCCCCACTCATGATGAAGTTGCCATTACCCACTTTCGTAGCATGTGAAGTATGTGTACCGCGAATAATCACGGCATTTTCACGAATCACATTGTTATTGCCGATAATAGCCAGTGTTTCTTCACCTGTAAAGGCAAAATCCTGGGGAACTGCTGCCACAACAGCTCCCTGATAAACTGTATTTCCATTTCCCATACGTGTGCCGCTCATCAGACTGGCATAGGGCATAATCACGTTATCATCGCCTATCTCTACATTCTTGTCGATATAGGCAAATGGATGAACCGTCACGTTCTTACCCAATTTGGCTGACGGATCTACATAAGCTAAAGAACTTATCATAGTTTTCTCATTTTAAGGTTAATCAATTTCTTCCTCCTCCCAACGCACTGTACAAGTTGATGACAGCTTGCATACGCTGGAAATTATCAGCTACCTCTGACAGCTGTGCGCTCAACAGATTCTGCTGTGCAGTCAGGATTTCCAGATAAGTGGCACCTCCACTTTGGAACAAGGCTTTGGTATAAGTCACCGCCTTATCCAACTGTTCTACCTGTCCACGGTCTTCCACCAGTTTCTTATTCTGTGTATCGAACAGATACAAAGCATCGCTCACTTCCTTACCAGCTTCCAGAATAGTCTGCTGATAATTCATCTGAGCAATCTTTTCTTCTGCTTTTGAAACCTTCAGGTTAGCAATCAGCTTACCGTTATTGAAAATAGGCTGAGCCAATGAAGCCAAAGCCTGCAACATAAATTCACCCGGATTAGCCACTGTAACACCTGAGCCGTTTGTCCATCCAGCCAGACCTGTAATGTTCAAGCCCGGATAGAATGCTGCACGTGCGGAATTAGTTGTATAATAAGCCGCAGCAAGCGTCATTTCAGCCATCTTCACGTCCGGACGGTTTTCCAGCAACTGCATCGGTACGCCCGCAGCCAGTTCTTCCGGCATAACCTGTTCGTCCAATGTACTGCGTTCGATAGTCTGAGGAGCCTTAGCCAACAGCACAGCTAATGAATTTTCTGTTTCACGCACCTGACGTTTCAAATCCATCAATGAAGCCTCTACCTGATGGCTGGCAGCACGCATCTGTGCTACAGCAGCTTCGGTTGTCATACCGGCAATTTTCATGGCTTCCATTACTCGTACGTTTTCTTTATAGATAGCAGCCGTTTCAGTCGTAATTTCTACCTGACGGTCGAGCATCAGCAAAGAATAGTACACGTTAGCTATACCACAAATAATTTGTGAACGTACAGCCTGTTCTGCATACTGGCTCTGTTCGTAGGCAACTTTCTGACCACGTTTGGTATTCAGAATCTTTCCGAACAAGTCAATTTCCCAGCTGGCAGACACTGGAAGCTGGTATGCCTTTACATAGTTTCCACCTCCCATGCTGGTTGTAGAGCCTTGTGGAGCCAGATTAATAGAAGGCAAATAAGATAATTTAGCTGCAGTCAGCATCACTTTCGCTTCCTGTACACGGAGCGCAGCAGCCTGCATATCTACATTATTAGCCAATCCTTCCTCAATCAAGGCCTGCAGTTTGGCATCACGGAAAATTTCTTTCCAAGGCAAATTTCCCATATTAGCCGTATCGGCAGCCAGTGTATCGGTTGCCGAAGCCGGGTCACGATAGACGCCTGAGGCATCTATCGTTTCCGGACGGTCATAAGCTTTGTAAATGTGGCAACTGCTCATCATGGCAGCCAGACACATCATTCCTATTATCTGTTTTTTCATTATCAATCTTATTTATGCGTATTAGGAGAATACTGTTCAATTTCGGATGCAACCTCACTTTCATCCAAGCTATCCCATTCCATCGGTTTGATTTTCTCCTGCAACCACTGGAATACTACGAACAACACCGGTACGATGAAGATTTGCAGAATCATACCAATCAACATACCACCAATTGTAGAAGCTCCCAACGTACGGTTACCGTGAGCACCTACCCCCATGGCAAGCATCAACGGAATCAAACCGACAATCATAGCCAAAGAGGTCATCAAAATAGGACGCAAACGAGCTGCAGCTCCTAATACTGCGGCCCATGAAATACTCATACCCTGCTTACGACGATCGAGCGCAAACTCTACAATCAAGATAGCATTCTTAGCCAAAAGACCCATCAACATAATCAAGGCAATCTGCATATAAATGTCATTAGACATGGATCCTAAAATCATTTTCAAGGCAGGTATACGTCCCAATGCCGCAAATCCGTTCACAAACAAGAAACTACCCAACAAACCGAACGGAATAGAAAGCAACACAGACAATGGTAGGATATAACTTTCATACTGTGCACTCAGCAACAGGTATACGAAGACGAAGCAGAGAATAAAGATAATACCGGTAGAACTTCCGCTAGTTTGTGCCTCCTCACGAGCCATACCTCCCAACTCATATCCGAATCCGGTTGGCAGGTTCTCTTTAGCAACTTCTGCAATAGCCTGCAAGGCCTGTCCTGAAGTATATCCTGAACCCGGAGCTACCATTACCTTGATAGAAGTGTACAAGTTGAAACGGCTGATCACATCAGGGCCGTATACCTTCTTCATTGATACGAACTGGGTAATCGGTGCCATTTCTCCGTTGCTACCACGCACTTTAATACTATTCAGAGATTCCAAGTTCTTAGTTGCATCCGGTTCAGCCTGAATCATTACACGGTACATCTTACCGAAACGGTTGAAGTTAGAGGCATACAAACCTCCGTAATATCCTTGCATGGTTACCAGAATGTCACGCGGGCTAATAGCCTTTTTACATGCTGCCGCATCAATATCCAACTGATACTGAGGGAAAGTCGGGTTGAAAGTTGTCTGTGCACGGCTGATTTCCGGACGCTGCTCCAATGCGGCAATATAATTATTGACAACTTCAAAGAAGTGGTTCAAGTCACCACCTGTCTTATCCTGCATGTTCAACTCAATATCACTTGATATTGAATAACCCGGAATCATCGGGGGTGCAAAAAACAATACCTGTGCATCTTTGATAATTTTCTGGGCACGCATGAACAAGGTAGCCACCACCATATCCGAATTTTGCATGGTAGAACGTTCTTCCCAGTCTTTCAACTTAATAATGACAGAACCGTAAGACGGACCCTGACCACCGATAAATCCGAAACCAGAAATCACCGTACGTGATTCAACTGCCGGGTCTGCAGCCACCAGGCTGTCAACTTTGGCCAACACTTCCATAGCACGTTCCTGAGAAGTACCAGGAGGCAGTGTCACTGCTCCCATGATTGTACCTGTATCTTCATTAGGCACCATACCTGTCGGAGTAATCTTCATAAAAAATACCAACAGTACAATAGAAGCGGCCACCAGACCAAATGATAACCATTTTTTATGAATGAAGAATACCACGCGTTTTTTATAACTCTTCAGCAATGAATCATACGCCGTATTGAATGAAGTATGGAAACGGTCTATCAAAGACATTTTCTTCTTGTCACCATGTTCACCAGTGTGAGGTTTCAAGAAAATAGCACACAATGCCGGAGAAAGTGTCAATGCGTTCAATGCCGAGAATCCGATAGCAATAGCCATGGTCAAACCAAACTGACGGTAGAATGTACCAGCCGTACCTCCCATAAAACTTACAGGAACGAACACTGACATCATGACCAAAGTAATAGACACGATAGCTCCTCCCAATTCACTCATGGCATCAATGGAAGCCTCACGAGATGATTTGTAGCCCTGATCCAGTTTTGCATGTACACCTTCCACCACCACAATGGCATCGTCGACCACAATTGCAATGGCAAGCACCATGGCCGAAAGTGTCAACAAGTTCACACTAAATCCAATCAGTTTCAAAACGAAGAAGGTAGCAATCAAAGCCACCGGAATGGCAATAGCCGGAATCAATGTAGAACGGAAGTCCTGCAAGAACACATATACTACGATAAACACCAGAATAAAGGCCTCTATCAACGTCTTGATAACCTCATGAATAGAAGCGAACAAGAAGTCGTTGGCATTCTGTGCAACATTGATTTTCAAACCAGCAGGCAATGTTTCCTGAGCCTTTTCCAAAGTAGCCTCCAAATCAGAGATAGTCTGTGTTGCATTTGTTCCAGCCATCTGATACACAATACAAGTAACAGATTTATGCCCGTTAACCCTGTTATTGAAGGAATAAGCCAAACGGCCCAGTTCAACGTTTGCAATTTCGCCCAGTCGAAGAACCTGACCATTAGGCAAAGCCTTTATTACGATATTTTCAAACTCCTCAATCTGCTGCAAACGTCCTTTATAGCGAATGGTGTACTGATAAGTCTGATTTCCTCTTTCACCAAACTGCCCCGGAGCAGCTTCAATATTCTGTTCTGCCAATGCATTCGACACATCAGTCGGATTCAGTTTGTACTGAGCCATAATATCCGGCTTTAACCAGATACGCATTGAATAGTCCTGCCCCATCACGTTCGCATCACCCACACCTTTCACACGCTTAATTTCAGGAATCAAGTTAATGTTAGCGTAGTTTTCCAAGAATTCAATGTTGTATTTATCTTCTGCGTCATAAATAGAGAAAATCAACAACATAGAGTTCTGGCGCTTCTGAGTAGTTACACCCACCTTAGTTACTTCGGCCGGCAACAGACCTTGTGCCATAGATACACGGTTCTGCACGTTGACTGCTGCCATATCCGGGTCGGTACCCTGATTAAAATATACACTGATTTCGGCGGAACCATTATTTGAAGCACTGGACTGAATATACATCATGTTTTCCACACCATTAATCTGGTCCTCCAACGGTGCAATTACGGAGTTCAACACAGTTTGTGCGTTAGCTCCAGTATAAGTAGCGCGCACTGATACAGTAGGTGGCGCAATGTCCGGATATTGTGTAACAGGTAAGGTAACCAAACCAATCACACCCAGAATTACCATCAATACAGAAATTACGGTTGACAGTACCGGACGGTTAATAAATTTATCTAGTTTCATTCTTTAAATACCATTTATAATTATAGTTCTGAGAGATTTTCATCAAACGCATTCCCCCAGCACCATAAGAATCATTTTTTATTATTTAAAAGCTGTTTGAATGTTACCATCCCGCTGGTCTTGTAACGCCTTCTGGAATTTAGCTTCTTTTTCAGCCTGTGTAATCGGAGTAATCTTTTGTCCGTCTTTCAATGTCTGAACACCTTCTACAACAATCTTATCCCCTGGCTTCAGTCCACCTGTCACGATGTAATGCTTACCATCATTCAAGTTAGAGACTTGTACTTCTGTATGCTTGATAGTATTGTCAGACTGTAATACATACACAAACTTCTTGTCCTGAATTTCCTGAGTAGCAGTTTGAGGAATCAAGATAATATCACTCATAGTGTACGGGAATACCACGTTGGCCATACCTCCACTACGAAGGATATTCTGCTTGTTCGGGAAAATTGCACGCATACTTACAGAACCAGTAGTCTGGTCGATTACACCACTCACGGCATCAATCTTACCTTCTTCTGAATACATTGTTCCATCAGACAACTGCAACTTGACAGCAGGCATTTTTTCTAGCTGTTCCTTCAATGTGCCACCAGCTTTAGTCAAAGCCAGCAACTGTTTTTCAGTCATTGAGAAATATACGTACATATCTCCAATCTGAGAAACTGTTGTCAAAGGTTCTGCTACAGAAGGACCAACCAATGCACCAACACGATACGGGAAAGTACCAATTACTCCGTCTGAAGGACTAGTTACTGTACAGAAACCTAAATTCTGTTTTGCAGCGGCATAAGCAGCTTCAGCCTGAGCCAGGCTTGCTTTAGCTGAAAGCAAATTGTTCACAGCTGTCTGGTATTCAAAATCACTGATAATTTTCTGCTCATGCAACATCTTCTTGTTTGCTTCAGTTGAAGTAACAGTTTCCAAGTTAGCTTTTGCTGAAGCAACGCTTGCTTTAGCCTGATCGTATGCAGCCTTATACTGTGTAGGATCAATCTGGAACAAAGCCTGCCCCTTGCGAACTGTAGCACCTTCGTCTACA
>ERZ773194.3984-NODE-3984-length-12136-cov-3.399801_pt1 | contig 12136 bp, 10 predicted proteins | sample MGYA00511240_ERZ773194 | MGnify/ENA primary metagenome ERZ773194 (study PRJEB29015, sample SAMEA2737774) | human gut metagenome | biome: human gut; feature: human-associated habitat; material: faeces | place: China | collected 2012 ... | reverse complement strand
AGCAGTTTGCCGGTGCGGAAGCTACCTACACCATCGAAGCCATGATGCACGACGGCAAGAGCCTGCAAGCAGGCACCTCCCACTACTTTGGCGACCACTTTGCCAAAGCTTTTGAGATTGAATTCCAGAACCGTGAAAACAAACCGCAGACCCCGCACCAGACTTCCTGGGGTGTTTCCACCCGTCTGCTCGGGGGTATCATTATGACCCACGGTGACGACAACGGTCTGGCTCTGCCGCCTGCCATCGCTCCGATTCAGGTGGTCGTAATTCCGGTCGCTCAGCACAAGGAAGGGGTCATCGAAAAAGCACAGGAGGTCAAGGAACGCCTTGCAAAACTTTTCCGCACCGACATCGACATCTCTGACAACTCCCCAGGCTGGAAGTTTGCTCAGTACGAGATGAAGGGCGTACCGCTGCGTCTCGAAATCGGGCCAAAAGATTTAGAAAAAGGCCAGGTCGTCCTTGCCCGCCGCGACAATGGCGAAAAACTCTTTATACCAATGGAACAGCTTCTTGATAAAATTCCGGAATTATTAGAAAGCATCAGCCAAAATCTTTACCAAAAAGCATTGCAGAACCGGGCTGAAAAGACCTTTACTGCGAAAGACTATGATACCTTTAAAGAATTAATCGAGACAAAACCCGGTTTTATTAAGGCTATGTGGTGCGAAAACGCCGAATGTGAAGCAAAAATCAAAGAAGATACCGGTGCTACTGCACGATGCATGCCCTTTGAACAGGAAACCATCGGCGATACCTGTGTCTGCTGCGGAAAACCCGCTAAGACAATGGTATATTGGGGAAAATCGTACTAAAGGAGAGTGAGATCCATGGCCAAAAACCTGATGAACAAAAGCAAAGTGATTGCTGTACAGACCTTGATTGCAGAAAATGTAACCGTCGGAGGCGAAATTACCTCGCCGGGCGCCATTAAGGTCGATGGGATTGTCAATGGAGGTATTTTGTCAGAGTCCAATGTGGTTTTAGGTGAAAAGAGTAAAATCATCGGTAATGTAAAAGGAACCAATATCATCATATCCGGTTATGTACAGGGTGACGTTTTAGCATCTGGACAAATCAGCCTGACCAGCACTGCCAATGTCGACGGCGATATGATTTATTCCGGCATTATCATTGATGAGGGAGCCAAGTTTTCTGGCAGCTGTACGATGAACAAACCGCTGAAGGTCGAAACGCAAAGCCAGGAACAAACAGCAGAAGATTCATCTGAAAACGATACCAATGACGACATTTATGGAGAAATCAATCAATAAATAAATGTGGCCAAAAGGCCGAAAGGGAGTGTTGTTATGTATAATCCTTATCTTGGCAGTAGTAGCGATGACTCAATTATCTTTGTCATTATGATTCTGTACTTCAGTATTTTTGCCATTATGTTTGCCGTTGGTATCACCGGATATATTTTAAAAGGCCTGGGGCTTTATCGCATGGGTCAGAGAAGAAATATTTCTTATGCCTGGTTGGCGTGGATTCCGATTGCATCCAACTTTTTGTTCGGTAAATTGGCGGGCGAAGTAGATTTAGGGAACCGCAAAATAAAAAATACCGGCCTGTGGATGCTCTTATTTCCATTAATTGTTTTCGCTATTTGTATCGTGTTTTTTGTTGTCCTCTTTATCATAACACTATCTGCCGGCATCATATCGCACCAAACGGATTCAGTTTTTGCAATTGGCGGAATATTTCCGCTTTACATGATATTTATTTTAGTACTTTCCATTATTAGTATCATCATGAATATTTTTTACGGGCTTGTTTACTGGACTTATTTCTCACACATCAAACCAAATTCAACCAGCCTGTTTTATACGATGCTTGGTTTATTTGTCCCGCTCGCCCTGCAAATCAACCTATTCAGGGTCAGGGATTTGCCGATAGACGGCATGGAACAAGCTCAATCAAGTACGCCTGCTCTTTAAGTGTAAAATAAAATGCGGCCGCTGCTATCCTTAGAAAGGTTCTTGGATAGCATTCAGGCCGCTTTTCAATATAAAATTTTTATTTTATATAAAATCCATATGATATATAAATATCTTTATCATTTCATTTACAATGTAATTTGAACATAATAATTAAAAAATATCAATAGAAGATAGAAAGGATTTTTATGAAAAAACCAATAATAGCAATTCCTTTAGGCGACCCTGCGGGCATAGGCCCTGAAATTGTGGTAAAAGCATTGCATAACGAAACCATTCAAAATACAGCGTCCTGTATCATTACCGGAACCAGCGCAATTGTTCAAAAAGCAGTTGATTTATGCAATTTGAACGAACCCGTCATCAGCGTAAAATCCTATGAGGAATGGAGGCCGGATGACAGCGGTATCCATGTCCTTGAAACCGGTTCCCTCTCTCCTGACAAATATCAAACTGGCCGAATCAGCGGACTTTGCGGACAAGCCGCATTTGATTATGTCAAGGCTGCAGGTGCTCTTGCTTTATCTGGCAAAGTTGAGGCTATTACAACTCCGCCTATCAATAAAGAATCCTTGAGAGCTGCAAATATTCCCTATATCGGACATACCGAAATTCTTGCTGATCTGACAAATACGCCCAATCCACTTACCATGTTTGAGGTGGAAAACTTACGGGTTTTTTTCCTGACCAGGCATCTTTCTTTAGTGCAAGCTTGTCAAAGTATAACAACAGATCAAATTGTCAATACAACCATCGATTGTATCAATGAGCTAAAACGCATTGGGGTTGCAGAAGGAACGTTTGCCATTGCAGGTTTAAATCCCCATTGCGGCGAACACGGCCTGTTCGGTACAGAAGAAGAAACGATTATCAGACCGGCGGTAAAACAGCTGCAGAAGCTTGGATATAATATTGAAGGTCCAATTAGCGCTGACTCAGTATTTTCTCAGGCGCTCCGAGGAAAATATAACGCTGTCTTATCTCTTTACCATGATCAAGGACATATTGCAACTAAAACTTATTCCTTCGAAAAAACGATATCCATTACGCTCGGCATGCCAATATTGCGGACTTCCGTAGACCATGGGACTGGATTTGACATTGCCGGCAAGGGGATTGCATCTGATATCTCCATGATAGAAGCAATTTTAAAAGCAGTAAAATATGCGCCTCAGTTTAATAATATCATTTCATAAAAAAACCCAGCCATACATGGCTGGGTCAAATAATGGCGGTGAGTAATATGGCCTCCCGCTTATGTATTTTTAAGAAAAGAAAAAGGCGGCTATAGAATAGCCGCCTTTTTGTTATTCTTATTTAAGATTAATACAGGGGAGTAAAGAGATTATTATAAACACTTACATCATAATTGTTATAAATTACAATCTCTCTGGTCTTACCTTCATTCTTACAAACAAGAACGGTATCGCCAACAGTTACATAGCTCATGCTATTACCTCTGCTGAGAACAACCTGATCATCGTTGTCGCCCTGCATCTTATTGGTATCTACATAGTAGACATTTGTATTGCTTTCAAGTGTTACCCTGACGTTAGCAGAAACGAATGCATCATAGAATTTATTCGGATCCGCAACAGGGATTTCCGGATTCTTCTTAGCAGTGCTTACTACGAAGTTACCGCTGTTTTTCTCAGTAACAGTACCAACCGTGATTTCCATCTGAGCTCTGTCTTTCGGATTGAACTGGTTATCAAATGCCATATAAGGAATCATTTTGTATTCGCCTATATTCTTGCTGCCGTTGATAACTTCCTGATCATCAGCATCATAGAAACCAACGAGTCCAGGGTTAGCAGGATAAATCTTCAGCGCAGAATCAATTTCGTCACGGGTGTTCTGTGAATACAGGATAACATTGCCCGGGAAGTAATTGTAAGCGATATTGTAAGCAGCGTACCATTCACCGTAGTTCTTAGCTGTAGAACCGTCAGAACCAACTTCTTCGGTCGGATCAGACTGATCAGTTAATCCCTGATTTGCTTCAATCTGGTTCTTTGTATAGGTATCTGAATATGCAGAAGCGAATACGCTTGTGCCAGAAGTTGTCAATCTGATTTCAGCACCGGTCTGATATGCAGTCAGTCTATCAACTGTAGTACTATCAACCATTGTACGAGAAATTCTCTTAACAACTGCTAATGCGTTATCCATTTTTTCAGTACCAGCTGTCGGTCTGTAAACGATTACACTTGCAACACCGTTTTTATCTACATCGTAGATTTCAATGTCGTAAGAATTGTTTTCAGAGAAAGCACTCTTTCCTCTGATAGCCATATCGTCTTCAGCATCATAACCGCTTTCACTTACAGGAATTTCAAATACGACAGTATCGTTATCAACAATATACTGGTTATCAAACATACCGCCAACATAACGAGAGTTAGCACTTACAAAGTCACGAGAGAATTCTTTGAGGTAAGAACCACCTTCGTTGGACACATATTTGTCGATAGAAGAGATATATCCATCAGACATTTCATAAGTGATCAGTTCTCCGATTCCAACAACCGGTTCGTAGTTTTCATCAACAGCCGGAGTTTTAACACCGTTCAGCTGAATTTCTTTGTTAGCTGCAACGTCAATCTTTTCGCCTTCAGTTGTTAACAATCTGAAATTAGCGGTAGGACGAGCAGAACTTCCAGTAGCATATGCATCAATTACATAAGCATAGTTATCTAATGTTTTTGTAGTATCAGCATAAGCAATTTTACCTTCATAATCAAGATAGAAGGAACCTTCATCGCCTAATGCAATAGAGTTTTTGTCGAAGTAAGGTCCAAATCTATACTTGGTAGAATTTCCGTCCTCATCAAGGATGTAGGTATCGTTAGTGTTCAACTCATCAATTGTACCGTTAATAACATTTCTGGTTACAAAAATCTGAGCAGTTTCGAAATAAGGATCAGAGTTCGGGCCATCGGAGATTTCTTGACCTCTGGATTTATCAGCGATTACAGAAAGAATATCATATTCTTTGAGATCTTTCAGTTCAATTGCTTCACCATCAAGAGTCAGGCTGAATGTATATTTGTCAGATTTAGAAGCATCTAACTGTACAGAATTATTGTTTTTGAAATCAATATAGTTTCTGTCAGTATTTACGCTGTCAACAACGAAGTTCAAGTACTGTTTTACGAATACAACTTCATAAACATCATCGCCGTCATTGTCAACGATAGTGATGCTGCCGGAATCCGGACGAAGAGTTGCATCGGTAGCGCCGTTATCTATAACGCCGTTAACCAGGATTGTAGCATCCAGAGTTTCTTCAGTAGCTTCATCGTCATTCACTTTATCTTCCCAATATCTGAAGGTAGACAGTGTGGAATCAGCTAAGTCTTCAGCGGCAACAGTGATTGTCTTGTTAAGGGTTTTATCTTCCTGAACAGAAATAGCGGTGTATTCATTTCTGGTCTTGTCATATTTGAGGTAGTAAGAAACAGCATACCCTAACAGATCGCTCGGGTTAACGTCAGCACCAACTTTTGCAGTTTCTTTGCTGTAGTATCCACCCTGTCCATTAGATGCTTTAAAGGAAACTTCGCCTGCTTTATTCTTAGCGCCTTCAACAGAAGAGAATTCTGTTGAAACCAGAACACCATATTTCTTTTCTACTTCAAGTTTGTCTTTCAGCAGAGTTTTGTTGGTAATGATAGTTACAGCATTACCCTCGCTGTCGATGTAAGAAGCTTCGCCAAGGTTAGCTTCCAGAGAATTGTAAGTTAACATGGCAACTGTGCCTCTGCTAGCCGGCTGATTGTTTGTGCCAGGAACGTTGTTTGTGATTTTGTTTTCAGCTGCAACCACTAAGTAGCCATCCGGCCATCCGCCTTTTCTCTGAGCAAATACATCCAGGCCCAGAATACGAACTAACATAGCAACTGCCTGTTCATAGGTTACAGGATCGGTAGGACCAAAAGTACCGTCGCCATAACCTTCGATGATACCCTGTTTGCTAGCCAGGTTTATGTAGCCCCAAGCCCACTGAACATCACTACCGCAGTCGGTAAAGGATGTCGGCTCATAAGCAGCTGCAGAAACAGAAGATTCAAGACCTAATGCTCTAATTGCAACAGCTGCAAATTCAGCTCTGTTGATATTGCCTTCCGGATCAAATTCTCCAGTATCTCTACCTTCGAGTATATCCAGGGCAGCTAATGTTGTAACAGCTTCTTCGTATTGAGTGTCAATAACGTCTTCCGGTACTTTTGCAGCGAAAGCAACAGTTCCGATAACCATGACAAATACGAGTAAAGCAGCTACTGCTTTTCTAAGATTTCTCATTCTGAAAATCCTCCCTTTAAATAATTCTGAAAGAGTCCTGGGGTTCCGGTAGTTCCACCTCTTTCGAATGGAACAGTCCGGGCGGAACAAAAGCTGTCCCGCTACTTCTTGCACTATCGTCTGCAACGATTATAACATTACAATTTTACTCTGTCAACGATAAATTTTTAGTTGTAATAAAATTGTAAAGTTCAACAACCGTCTGCAACAAGCAACAATCCGGTTCCCACCGTTCCCCCTTCAAATATATTCATTCCAGTATGTAAAAGAATCAATATATGGTTCTTCCAGATGCGCAAGCAAAAATACATCAATTTATACTTTACCTTTTTCTCCAACTATGTTATACTACATAACAAGAAGGAGGGATTAAGATGCCAAAAAACCAAGAAGAAAACAAAGATCTTTTGATGTATAAAGGCAAACCGCTGATCAGAACGGGAAATACCATTTATTACGGAGACCCTAATGATGCGTTTATTATTACCATGGTAATTAACAAATCAGACACCATTTTGGGGCTGCCGGTATCGACCGATGTGACCATTTACCTTCAGACCAATATACCAGGTTCCCTCGGCAAAGGTAAAACTATAAAGAAAGCCGAAAGAGACGGATTGTACCGTGCACTGGATATCGGGTCTATCTGGCTGGAAGATGCGCTGGAAAACGCATGATTGCCTGTTAACTGTCTATATTGACGAAGAGAATCCGGGAAAAGTTCCGGATTCTCTTTATTATTTATTAAAATTGCTGAATTTGAGTAACAGATTTTAAAATAGATACGATTTATTTCCTATTATATATTATCTCTTACTGAGCTTCTCATAAACCTCATTATAATATAAAGCATTTTCGACCGGTGTATTAGACGGAATATGATTTCCGACCGCCATAAAAAATCCAGGGCAGTTTTTCCCAATATCCATACACCGCTTCACTTCGTTATAGATATCTTCCTTTGAACCTGTCAAAAGTATCCTAGTATCAGCATTGCCCACAAACACATGTGTTTTGCCATACTTTTCAGCAATATACTTCATATCGGTCATCGGTTCTATAACAAAGCCATGAAACCCGCAGTCCGCAATATCGTCAATAAATTCGCTATATCCGCCGTCCGATGTATACAAAACCTTTTTTCCGCTTTCCAGAACAGGTGCAATCATTTTTTTGTAATTTGGAAAAATGTATTTTCGGTACCAGTCAGGATGCAGAAAAGCCCCTTCCGTCCATACGATATCATCATGCACCATAACGCAGGGGACATCCGCTTCTGCCAGCGCCTCAAAATACTGTCCAATCCACCTGGCGTAGCTGTTTGTTACTTCCCCGAACAGTTCAGGCTCACAGCCGGCCGCAGTGAGAAGCAGGTTCCATCCAAACATGTCGATCAGCCCGCTCATGAGCGAGATATAGGTACCTGTCATATGAAGCGCGTCCGGGCATCTCCTCTCCGACAATTCAATATTCTCTTCAAACAGCTTGACCGCTTCTTTTTTATCCACCGGCGGGAGCTGTTCAAAGGGCCGAAACGATAATACATCGTCCTCATCCTCAAAAGGAGAGCTGATTTGATCATTAAAATCCGTCCCGGCAGCGGCATAAACAGCGTGCCCCATGCTGGTATGCCAAGGACCCAGTTGGTCCGCCTTTATTTTAACTGTCCAAAGCATATCATAATTCCACTTTTCCATAAATGCCCGGCTGGCGTCTAATTTCTGGTCTTGTGTTGCATTGACCGGATCGATTTCAATCCCGGTAACAGCTTTAACCAGTTCCCAATGCTCCGCCGCTGAATACTCGGTGCGCGGTACTCTGTCAGTCATTTCCAGATTTAGCGCCGCTAATCCATATTCCTTTGACATTTTGCCTTCACCATTCCCTTTCCCTACAATGTTTACGGTTGTATGATATCACCTCCCGAAACCTTCGTAAAGCGCAAAGCTGCAATAGAGCGAAAAAATACAAAAAATAATATAAATTTACAGCCCGATAGATTCTTTCGCAAGCTTGTCCGCCAGATCATTATATTTGTGGTTGGAGTGAGCCTGTACCTTACAGAAACGGATGGTAATTTTGTCCCGAACAGAATCAATAAACGCCTTATAGGCTTTTGTTCCGTCCTTGTTGGTCTTCCATTCGCCTTTGGCCCATTTTTCAATTCCCATATAATCATAGTAGATATGTACCTCTCGGAACCCATGTTCGATCGCATATTCAATCGTCATCCGGCAGGCGCCGATTTCTCCGGCAACATTCCGCATTTCTGCCAAGGCTGGATCATTCCCCATTTGCTTAAGATGTACTTCTTCTCCGCCGTCCAGGAGAACAGCCCCGCTTCCATATACACCGCATCCGGCGTCAAAGCTGCCGTCGACATAGGCGACCAGCGTGTTTTCGTCAGCCGGCGGCAGCGGTTCCTCTTTTCCGGAAAGATACGTCCGGGCCTCTTTTTCTGTCAAAAAACTTTTAAATTCCGCGCATTGATAACCTGTGACCTGCTTCTGGCATTCCGGCCATGTGGTAAATATACCTGTTTTTCTGCCCTGGCGTACCGCATAATATTTCATAATTTCATTTCTCCTATGTATTCAAATAATTTCTGATTTGCTTCCCAAATGCCGTTCAGTTGACTGTATTGCAGAGGATTCCTTCCAAGTCCCACCTCAATCGTAAACGCAGGTTTATCGAATTCCTTCAAAAACCAGTCCTTATACCCCCGATAGCTGGCAATACCTTCTGTTTCATCCGTTTCATATCCGGTGAGCTCCGCAAATTTTTTGGCCAGTTCAGGATACCCCTTATCCTCGTAACGGTAATAGATAACCTCTCCCTGGGAATGATAGCAAAGCGCCAAATCAAACTGTTCCCGCACCGTGAGGTCACGCATAGCAGCCGTCTCCTTTTCAGAAAACGGATACATTCCGCCAAAACGCGTCGGACCCGGTCCATAGATGCCATATTCTTCTTCCATTTCCTTGCCCTTTTCAAATCCCGCATCATAATTATGATTGAGATCGACTCCGCGGGCATTAGCCTGCCATACAACGCTGTTATCCCGCTTCACCTTTTCCACACCGTCCGGGTTCAGCATTGGAACGATAAAGACCGAATGCTCCGGTTCCTTTTTTTCAAGCGAACCCGCATACCGCATCAAAAGCGCACTGGTCAGCCACTCAAGCGCATGATGCGCGCCATTGACAAAAACCTTTTTCGGCCCGCTTCCATAACGGATACAAAAAATCTGCCGGTTTTCAAAACTCTTTCCAATCGTAAACACCTTGCCCCTGCGGATCAATTCCAAATCATAGGTAAGCGCATTGTAATCATACATAAAACCACCCTATACCAGTATAATCACCGCCAAAACAATTTATGTCCTCAAATTTAGCCAATCTGCCCCAAAAACCATGCCAAAAGGGGAATTGTAACAAGGGAAAAAATGGTGGACATGGCAACGCTTTGAGAGGCAAGCGAAGAATTTTTACCGAATTTCTCCCCAAATAAGACGACTTGTACCGCAACCGGCATAGCCGCTATCATAACTGCAATATCGGTAATCTCTCTTTCAATCGGCAGAAAATACATTACAGCAAATACAATGAGCGGTATGATAATCAACCTCAGGAGAGACACGATATACAGCTTCCAGTCTTTCCATATGGATATAAAATCACAGTCTGCTAAAATAATACCGACCAATAACATGGAAAGGGTAGGCGCACAAACCGCAAAAGAGGAAACCGTATCTGTTATAACAGCCGGAAGTCTGATATTACACAGGAAAATCAAAAAACCGATGATAACAGCCACCGTTGGAACATTGACGAAATTTTTCAGCAGCTTCTTTTGAGCGAATTGGTCACGTGTGAGCAGCATAATAGAAATAGAATTGGAGAAAATAAAATAACCGATATTGTGCATAGAGGCAAGAAATACACCACGTTCTCCAAACAATACGCCAATGATAGGAATCCCCATAAACGCAAAATTGGAGCATGCAACCGCAAATTCGATTACACTGCGGCTGTCATGGTCGGAATAGGTAACCTTAGAAAAGATATATCCAACTCCAAACCCCAGCGCTATAACCGCAACCGAGGCAATAATCAGGTTAATCCCGTCCAGCAGTGCCTGATAAGAGAATTCATAATTCATGCTATTGATAATATACAGCGGCAAAAAAATCAGATACGTCATTCGGGACAGCTGATTTGCAAAATCATCTTTTAATACATGCTTCCTTTTCAGCAAAAACCCCGCTCCAATAGGAACAAATAACGAAATAACCTTATAAATAACAACTTCCATCAAATCAACCCTTCTGCACTTATAACAAGATTTTATTGAAAACATTTTGCTCCTGCGGAGCAAAATGTCACATTAATGGCGTTTCAACCTCGCGAAGCAGGGGATATATGCCCACCGCTTGCTTCTATGAAGCGGAACCCGCCACCTATAGAGGTGGGGGATATATCAGCGAGGTTATAAGAACCTCATGAAATTAAATTTTTATTTTTTAAAAATCATGAAAAAGGACTGAATTTTTATGAATTTATCGGAAATCAAAAAAACAGACCAAAGCTGTTTTATGAATGTGTTCGGCGAACGTACTCCTGCCGCATTTGTAAAAGGAGACGGAATTTATCTTTATGATACTGATGGGCAGAGATACAGCGATTACTTTGCCGGTATCGCTGTGACAGCACTCGGACATGGGCATCAAAAATTTTCTGACAGTCTGATAGAGCATATTAAGGCCGGCGTTTTACATACTTCCAATATTTATTATGTTGAAACACAGGCACAGCTTGCACAAAAGCTTACTACCCTGTCCTGTGCAGACAAAGTTTTTTTTGCTAACAGCGGCGCAGAAGCAAATGAAGGTGCAATCAAGCTTGCCAAAATTTTTCATTATAAATCCGGTCATCCGGAAAAAAATGAAATCATTACTCTGAAAAGCTCTTTTCACGGCCGGACGCTGACGACCGTTGCAGCTACCGGGCAGGAAAAATACCAAAAGCCTTATCAGCCTCTGACGCCTGGATTCAAGCATGTTGATATCAATGATTATTCCGCTCTGCTCGAGGCAGTCAATGATAAGACAGCCGCCATTATGCTGGAACTGATCCAAGGCGAAAGCGGCGTCTATCCGGTTGAAAAAGAATATATCCAAAAAGTTAGAAAACTCTGTGATGACAAAGGGATTTTACTCATTGTTGACGAAGTCCAGACCGGAATGGGCCGGACCGGCAAACTGTTTGCGTATCAGCATTTTGGAATTGAACCGGATATCTTTACCCTGGCAAAGGCTCTTGGAAACGGCATTCCAATCGGTGCTGTCTGTGCCAAGGACTTTGCCGCCAAGGCTTTTGAACCAGGTGATCATGGCAGCACCTTTGGCGGGAACTCCTTTGCCTGCCGGGCGGCTTTATCCGTCCTTGAAATCATGGAAGAAGAACAGCTTATACAAAATGCAGAGAAGGTCGGAGCATATTTCAAAGAAGGCCTTTTGAAATTAAAACAAAATTATCCTGTCGTTATCCGTGACGTCCGCGGCATGGGGCTTATGCTGGGTCTCGAATTTGATATGCCGGTTGCAAAAGAAGCCGGCAAAAAGCTGTTTGAAGCAAAAATGCTGGTAGGAACCATTCAAAATACTATTTTACGTTTCCTGCCGCCGCTGATTGTCACAAAAGAGCAAATCGACTGCCTTTTGACAGAACTTGATTGTTTTTGTCAGAGTTTAGATTCATAAATCGAAATACATTTGACAAACGTTACCCCTTGATGCAGTGTGAACGCATTGAACAAAACAAGCCACGTACAATTATAACAAGATTTTATTGAAAGCATTTTGCTCCTGCGGAGCAAAATGTCACATT
>ERZ773194.3983-NODE-3983-length-12138-cov-2.724903_pt1 | contig 12138 bp, 7 predicted proteins | sample MGYA00511240_ERZ773194 | MGnify/ENA primary metagenome ERZ773194 (study PRJEB29015, sample SAMEA2737774) | human gut metagenome | biome: human gut; feature: human-associated habitat; material: faeces | place: China | collected 2012 ... | reverse complement strand
TTTTCAGATGGCTGTGGAAGAACATGAAGGGCTGCCGCGCGATATACATACTTGCGCTGTGCATTACGGTAGTGTGCCAGTCGATGTACATAATCACACCGTATTTTACGCAGCAGATAACCGATACGTTCATAGTAAACGAGAACGCGCTCCAGAATTTGGAGGAGCACACGGACGTGCTGATTTTCATGCTGGCGGCAATGGTAGGATTCACTCTGCTTCGCTGCGGATTGCAGTACGGAAGCAACATGATGTACGAGCACACGTCGCAGACCCTGATCTATCGCGTCAGGAAAGTGCTTTTCGACAAGATAGAAAATCAGGACGCGGCGTTCTATAACGTATACCGCACCGGCGACATCATGACCCGCGTTTCATCCGATCTTGACATGGTTCGTCACTCCATCGCATGGATAATCAAGACCATCGTTGAGTGCATCGTGCTGTTCTCGGCTTCGCTGATATTTTTCTTTACCATGGATTGGCTGATGGCGCTTTGTATGATTTCGCTGACTCCGGTGATACTGTTGATCACGTGGCTTTTCAAGCGCAGGGTAGGCCCCCTTTACGTTGATCTTCGCGAGAAGCTCTCCAGAATGAACACAGCCGCCGAGGAGAACATCTCCGGCAACCGCGTGGTAAAGGCGTTTGCCCGCGAGGACTACGAAATGAATCGGTTCGACGAATTCAGCCAGGAGTACAACAAGGCAAACAAGAAAGCGGCGTTCATGTGGCTGAAGTTTTTCCCGTACCTTGAGGTCACTGCGCAGTCGCTGTCTGTTGTAATGCTAATCGCCGGCGGACTTTTCGTAGTGTTCGGACGTATAACAATGGGTCAGTATGCGGCTTTCTCGGGTCTTATCTGGACGCTTTCCAACCCGATGAGAACGCTCGGGAACATTGTTAACGACCTCCAGCGCTTCACCGCTTCCGCCAACAAGATAATCGAGATCTACTACGGAAGCCCCCGCATAGTCGACCGCAACGACGCGGTAGACAAGCCCGGCAGATTTGACGGCAAAATCGAGTTCGACCACGTTAGCTTCTCTTACGACAACACAGAGGTGCTCAAGGATATCTCCTTTACAGTGGAGCCCGGCGAAACCGTCGTAGTAATGGGCGAGACAGGCTCGGGCAAGACTACTCTTGCGGAGCTTATACCGCGTATCTATGATGTAAACAGCGGCGAGGTCAGGGTCGACGGAGTTAATGTGACCCACCTGAAACTCAAGCAGCTCCGCCACAATATAGGATTCGCAACCCAGGACGTGCTGCTGTATTCCGATACGATAGACGGCAACATCAGTTTCGGTGATTCCGATATGCCCGAGGAGGACGTTGTAAAGTACGCAAAGGCGGCAGACGCGGACGGCTTTATCAGGAAGCTTTCCGACGGCTACGAGACCATCGTCGGCGAGCGCGGCGTGGGACTTTCCGGCGGACAGAAGCAGCGAATCTCCCTTGCAAGAGCGCTTGCGGTAAAGCCTTCGATACTGATACTCGACGATACGACCTCCGCAGTCGACCTGGAAACTGAAAAGCATATCCAGAACGCTCTTGCAAACCTTGATTTCCCCTGCACGAAGCTGATAATCGCACAGCGTATTTCCACGGCGAAGTACGCCGATAAGATAATCGTGCTGAAGGACGGAAAGATATCCGAGCAGGGAACACACGAAGAGCTTATAAAGCAGCACGGCTACTACCGTGAAGTATTCGATTTGCAGAAGTAAGGAGGGATACAGATGGCTAGAAATAAATTCGACGTCGACGAAGTACTTGAGACCCCGTTCGACATACGGCACCTGAAACGTTCGCTGGTCTATGCGGCGAAATACAAGAAGCGCATCGCGATATCCCTGATACTCAGCGCCCTAGGCTCTGTGATAGGGCTGTTATCGCCGCTGATAGTTCAGAATGCGATTGATAATTACATGATACCGGTCGACCAGGCTTCCGCCGTGGCACCGGACGACCGCGTGAAGTACATCATACTGAGCGGAGCGGCGGTTCTGGCATGCATTATCGTGAGCGTTATATTTGCGAAGATACGTTCGGTGATGATGACTAAGGTGGGTCAGGATATCGTCTACGATATCAGAAAGGACCTTTTCGAGCACATGCAGCGGCTCAGCTTTGAGTACTACGACAGCCGCCCGCACGGCAAGATACTGACCCGAATCATCAACTATATCAACGCGATATCCGACCTGATGACCAACGGACTTATCAACTTTATCCTTGAGATAATCAACCTGGTGTTCATCACAATATTCATGTTTTTCGTGAACTGGCAGCTCGCGCTTGTTACAATGGCTGGGCTTCCTGTGTACGCATTCATAATGCTGGTTATCAAAAACGGTCAGCGCAAGGCGTGGCAGCAGGTTTCAAACAAGAGTTCCAACCTCAATGCGTATCTGCATGAGAGCATAGTCGGCGTAAAGATATCCCAGATGTTCACCCGCGAGGAAGAAAACGCTGAGATCAACGATAAACTCGCAAAGAAGTACAAAAAGGCGTGGATGAAGGCAGTTTCCTATTCAAACCTAGTATGGCCGAGCACCGATGTTGTGTCCATCATCGTCAGAGCGTTCATCTTTTTGGTCGGACTTATAGGAATGCGCGGCATGGTGTCGTTTGGTACGATCATTGCAATGACGGATTATTCCGCGAGATTCTGGCAGCCGCTGATGAACCTCTCCAACCTGATGAATACCTTTATAAACGCAGTCGCAAATCTCGAGCGTATCTTTGAAATGATGGACGAGCCGGTAACAGTCGACGACGCTCCCAACGCAGTTGAAATGCCCGAGATACACGGAGATGTACACTTTAAAGATGTCACCTTCGCATATGAGCCGGGAATCAACATTCTGGAACACCTGTCGTTTGACGTAAAGGCAGGCGAGAGCGTAGCGCTTGTAGGACCTACCGGAGCCGGTAAAACGACGATACTCAGTATGTTACCCCGATTTTTCGATATCCGGTCAGGAGAAATCCGTATAGACCGGCAGGAGATTCGTTGCATACACCGGAATAGTCTTCGGCGCTCGATGGCTATTGTCTTACAGGATACCCATCTGTTTACAGGTACGGTACGGGAAAATATCCGCTTCGGCCGTTTGGAAGCCACCGACGAAGAGGTCATTGAGGCGGCTAAACTGACTGCGGCTCATTCATTTATTAAGCGGTTGCCTCATGGTTACGATACTTTACTGGAGAATGATGGTGCTAATTTGAGCCAGGGACAACGACAGTTGCTGAACATTGCCCGGGCGGCAGTGGCCGATCCTGCCATTTTACTATTGGATGAAGCAACCAGTAATATCGATACCAGAAGTGAGATCCTGATACAAAAAGGATTAGACCAATTGATGCAGGGGCGTACCAGTCTGATCATCGCCCATCGTCTTTCTACTATCCGTAATGCCGATATGATTTTGGTGCTTGAACGCGGGCAGATCGTCGAGCGGGGTACCCATGAAGAGTTGCTTCGGATGAAGGGAAAATATTTTTCTTTAAATCAAGAACAATTCCGTTGATTATCAATTTTTATGTGTGAAATTCCTTGGTTCCTGTCCGGGGAGCGGAAAACTTTTGAGGGTATAGCATCCCCAGAATTAGGCATTCTTTGGAAATATTTTAGTAATATTAGGTATTTTTACATCTTTTATAGGAATGTGTTTTTGCTTCAAAATTTTGAAGCTATGTTTTTATGGAATGAGAAAGCAATTCAGATTGTCGCAGGGCCTTGTAGTGTTGAGTCTGAAGAGCAATTGTTCGCAACAGCGCGTGGCCTGAAGAAGATAGGGATACAGACACTGCGGGGAGGGATTTGGAAACCCCGTTCAAGGGCTCATCATTTCGAAGGGGTGGGAGAATCAGGCTTGCGGTGGTTACAACGGGTACTGCAGGAATTAAGTATGCAGGTGGCTATCCCGGGATTACCTCTTTTTTGCGGATCAATGCATCCGGACCTGTTTTTTGTCCGTGATGTCGATGTGAATTATGCCGGAGTGGTAAAAGGAAGAAAAGAAGAATTTGTACGTTTGGGATTGACCGAGAAAACACACTATCTGGCTAGTACCGGTATTCAGGGACAGATTGCCGATTCCCGTAGTTTGGTGTTATTGGATGCTTATGCTGTGGATGGCTTGCAGGCAGAGCAGATTCGTTTTTTGCATGCCCCGGAGTATCTGAATCCTACTTATGAATATGGGGTGACTTTCGAACGGGGTACGGCAGTGGAATACGGTGATCGTAAGCATATCTTTATTTCTGGTACAGCGAGTATCGACAATCGGGGGGAAGTTGTTTATCCAGGGAATATTGCGGGGCAGACGCGCAGGATGTTACTTAATATCGAAGCTTTGTTGAAAGAGGCTGGAAGTAGTTTAGCCGATCTGGCCAAAATGATCGTTTATCTGCGGGATATCGCCGATTATCCGATTGTCCGGGATTTGATGGAACAACAATTTCCCGATGTTCCTAAAGTGATTGTTCTGGCTCCCGTATGTCGCCCCGGATGGTTGATCGAAACAGAATGTATTGCGATTAAAGCAGGAGGAAATCCGGAATTCAGGAATCTATAAACGAATTGTGCATTTCATGGTTGGAAAAACCGGAGCGAGAAATGAAAGGCGGCCAGAACCCAGAGTAAAGTGTTGTGTTATATGAATGTCGGAATTTCCGAAAGAATTGGTGTATTTTTTGAAAAGGGCAGCAAGTTGAAAAAGGAAAGGAACTCTGGGTTCAGCTTATGCCATTCGTTTTATGATATAACGATTAGTGTGCCATAATTGAGGTTTGTGATTTAAGTTGTTGGTTATCAGTGGATGACCGTTTTCTTGAAAAAATAGAGATGTGTAGAATTTTTCTACAATGTAAAAGGATATTTTCTACAATTGTAGAATTTTTCCACAATTGTACTGAATTGGGAGGCCTGATTTTCAGAAAAGACAGGAGGAAGGGAATGTTTGAAAATTTTCCGGGAAATATAGATTAGATATGCCGGAATATCTTTAATTTTACACGCCTTTAATTTTGAAAACGTTTTCAATTAATTTTAATGATATAACAATGGCTAAAGAACAATTTTTAGGAAGACATGTCGGCCCACGTCCGGAAGATGTAGAGGAGATGTTGAAGGTGATCGGAGTGAAGTCTGTCGACGAATTGATAGAACAAACAGTACCGGCATCCATCCGTTTACAGGAACTGTTGGATTTGCCTGCTCCTTTGACTGAAGATGAGTTTTTAGCTCGGATACGGGCTGTCGCTGCTAAGAATAAACTATATCGTTCGTTTATAGGACAAGGATATTACGATACCATTTCTCCGGCTGTTATTATCCGGAATATATTGGAAAATCCGGCTTGGTATACTTCTTATACTCCTTATCAGGCCGAAGTATCCCAGGGACGTCTGGAAGCTTTGCTGAACTATCAGACCATGATTATCGAACTGACAGCTATGGAGATCACCAACTGTTCTCTGCTGGATGAAGCGACTGCTGCGGCAGAAGCAATGACTATGATGTATGCTCTGCGGGGAAAGGAAATGAAGAAAGCCGGAGCAAACAAGTTGTTTGTAGATAATAAAGTATTCCCTCAGATTAAAGATGTATTAGTCACACGTTCTGCTCCTCAGGGAATCGAACTGGTTTACGGAGATTACGATACTTTTGAATTTACTCCGGAAATATTCGGAGCTTTAGTACAATATCCTGCTGCTAACGGTGCGATCCGGGATTACAGAGCTTTTGCCGATCGGGTACATGCCAATGGTTCTCTTTTGACTGTTGCCGCCGATTTGATGAGTTTGGTATTATTGACTCCTCCCGGAGAGTGGGGGGCCGATGTGGTTGTCGGTACTTCGCAGCGGTTCGGTATCCCGATGGGATACGGTGGGCCTCATGCTGCCTACATGGCTACTAAGGAAGAATACAAACGGAATATTCCGGGACGTATTATCGGTGTAACGATCGATGCTCAAGGAAATAAAGCATTGCGTCTGGCTTTGCAAACCCGTGAACAACATATCAAACGTGAAAAAGCATCTTCAAATATCTGTACAGCCAAGGCATTGAATGCTACGATGGCTGGTTTCTACGGTGCATGGCACGGTCGGGAAGGTTTACAGCGGATAGCACGGCATATCCATTCGGCTGCTGTTATTCTGGCGGAAGAAATTAGTAAATACGGCTATCAGCTGAAGGAAGGAAAATTCTTCGATACGATCCGTTTCGTGCTGCCGCAGGGAGTGACTCAGGAAATGATTCGGGAAGTAGCTTTGGAACATCAGATCAATCTGTTCTATTGTGCTTGCGGAACGACTGTCGGATTATCGACCGACGAGAAGATCAGTGAAGCTGAAATCAATGAGATCATCGGTATTTTTGCCGAAGCTGCTGGGAAGAAAGCTGAGAAAGTGACTTTCCTGGACGATTGCACCGTACTCGATCCTGACATGTTGCGGGAGGATGAGTTTATGGCTCAGCCGGTATTCAATATCTATCATTCCGAGACGGCCATGATGCGTTATATGAAGAATCTGGAACGCCGGGATATCTCTTTGGCGACCTCTATGATTTCTTTGGGCTCTTGTACGATGAAATTGAATGCCGCTGTAGAGATGATGCCGATCACCTGGCCTGAATTCGGAGGTATGCATCCTTTTGTTCCGTTTGATCAGGCGGAAGGGTATCAGCAAATGATCCGTGAGACGGAACAAATGCTGGAAAAAGTGACCGGATTTGCAGGTTGCAGCCTGATGCCGAATTCCGGTGCTGCCGGTGAATATACCGCTCTGATGGTATTACGTCAATATCATATTTCCCGTGGAGAAGGTCACCGGAAGGTGATGTTGATCCCCGCCTCCGCTCATGGTACGAATCCGGCTTCCAGTGCTATGGCCGGTTTGCAGATTATCGTAACGGCTACCGATCCAGAAGGAAATATCGATGTCGAAGATTTTCGGGCTAAAGCGGAAGCGAATAAAGACAATCTGTTCGGGGCTATGATTACTTATCCTTCTACCCATGGTATTTTTGAAGAATCAATCCGGGAACTGGTGAAGATTATTCATGATAACGGTGGACAGGTCTTTATGGACGGAGCGAATATGAACGGTCAATGTGGTTTGACAAGTCCCGGATTTATCGGCGCCGACGCTTGCCATTTAAATTTGCATAAGACGTTTGCTATGCCTCACGGTGGTGGTGGCCCGGGTGTCGGTCCGATCTGTGTGGCTAAACACCTGGTAGATTTCTTACCTTCACATGCTGTGGTGAAGACTGGCGGAGAACAAGGAATACATGCTGTGTCAGCCGCTCCTTATGGCTCGGTGAGCATGCTGCCTGTGACCTATGGCTATCTGTTGATGCTCGGAGCAGAAGGTTTGAAGCACGTAACTGAAATGGCTATCCTGAATGCGAACTATCTGGCTTCTTCATTTGAAAAGCTCGGCTTTAAAATTTTGTTCAAAGGCAAACAGGGACGCGTAGGGCATGAAATGATCTGGGATTGCAGCGCTTTCAATAAAGAATATGGTATTTCCGAGCTCGATATTGCTAAACGGTTGATGGACTTCGGTTTCCATGCACCGACCCTGTCGTTCCCGGTACATGGTACTTTGATGGTGGAACCGACTGAAAGTGAACCGAAAGAAGAACTGGATCGTTTTATCGAAGCACTGAAGACAATCCGCGAGGAAATGTGTGAGGTAGCCGAAGGAAAAGCAGATAAAACCGATAATGTACTGAAGAATGCTCCGCATACGCATAAGGTTCTGACAGCTGACGAGTGGACTCACACTTATCCGCGTAGTAAAGCGGCTTATCCGCTGCCTTGGGTGGCTGAGAATAAGTTCTGGCCTCAAGTAGGACGCGTAGACGATGGGTATGGCGACCGCAACCTGATGTGTACCTGCGATCCGCTTTACGATTATGTGAACGACGAAAATTAAAGATCGGTCGATCATATTTTAATCCCGGGACGGTTGAAGCCGAATCCCGGGATTTTTTTGCGAAACAACCTATCTGAATAACGAAAAGTTCACGCTGCCGTATCGCCGGTGTTCGGAAAAACGGGGGTGACTGGAAAAGTCGGTGTTGGCCGGATGTTCTATAATAGCAATCCCATTTTCGGCTAACAATTCATTATCGAAGATTGCGGCAGGGATATCGTCGATTTTATCCAACTTATAGGGAGGGTCGGCGAAAATCAGGTCGAATTTCCGTCCTTTTAATTTTTTGCAAGCGATAAAGACATCGGTTTTATAGATTTTTATGTGCTTAAAACCCAATTCCTTTGCAGTCCGCCTGATGAACATATAATGTTTGTAATTCTGTTCGATGGAGACAATCTCCCGGGCACCACGGGAAGCAAATTCATAACTGATACTGCCGGTACCTGAGAATAGATCAAGGGCGGAAATATCTTCCAGGTCCATATAATTGGTCAGTACATTAAACAAATTTTCTTTGGCAAAATCGGTCGTCGGACGGGCACTGAAACTCTTGTCGGGAAAAATCTGCCGTCCTCGGTGAGAACCACTGATTATTCGCATTTGTGGATATTTAGCAAGTGGATAAAACTGGAATTATTCAATTCATTATTCCGTACGAGCTGGGACAATGGGGCGCAATTCAGGATAGATACATTCGGGATGTATTTATTCATGAGCGTCAGTAAATCCGGATCGTTGACCAGATTGCCCGATAAGGAGGTATGCACGTTCTCTTTATCGATATGACATTGTTGCAGACAATTCAGGGTGTAATAAATCAGGTCAGTCACCGAACCGTAATCAAAAGAATTGAACAACAGTACCTCGTTGTTCTGAGTCAATAATAAATCGAAATACCGATCGTGTATGTCGATAAATAGATGATTGGTATTGAATTGAATGCTTTCGATAGCTTGAATGATAAAAGCATAAGCATTATTGACGATACACAGCGAAGCATAACGGGAGCTCAGAAAATTGACGAAACTACGTGGGAGTACTTCGACCAGGTAACTTTCGATCGCTTTGATTTTCCGGTATAATAAGATATCGTTTTTCTGAGGTTGCAGGCAGATCCGGTACATATCTCCCAAGGTATTCTTATTGAACACATGGGCGGGCAACAGGATTTTTTCTTTTTGGCAAGGTAGAATATATACTTTTTTATATTTTAAATTCAATAGTTCATCTTCCACCATGATTTTTTTTACCTTGGCAATGACGGCATCCTGGCTATCCAACTGGTAAGGCTGGAAAAAAAACACCAAAAGCTGGTGATTATGATTGTGGACACAAAATGAAAGTCCATCCGTCGAGTAACGGATGGACAAAATATATTGTGAAGAATTTTCTTTTATGAAATTACTGTCAATATAATATACGTTCTGCATGCAACTACATTATTCCCAGTTACCTACGTTATTATTCGCTTCTTTCAGGTCACCGACTTTCAGCCCCGGATATTTCTTCAACCTTTTTCTTTCACCGTTTTCCTGAAGGATTTCATCTTTGTATTGATCTTCGATGTCTTCAAAGATATAGGTATTGGAAATCCAAGCCTGGAAAAGAGGGACTTCTACTCCTGAATCGGTAAACATAGAAGAGGCACCCATATTGAATTGATATTTCCGTTTCGTGAAAGGCACATAACGGAGATCGTCGATCGGGTAATCTTTATTGAAAATGGTTTCTAAAACGCCTTGTTTTACAGTGTCACGAACAATCCGCCCTTCTTTGATAGCCTGAGCTTCGGTAATTCCTTTTTCCAGGTCTTCGTCGCTCAACGAACCGATTGAACGAACAACTTTTACCGAGTCGTATTTGATGAAATTGATCAGAGTGTCAAAACTACCGGTATATTTCCCATATACTCCTTTATAAGCTTCCTGAGCTGTACGGATATCTTTCAGACGATCGGCAATTCTCGCATATCTCTGTTCTTTTATCACTTTAAATTGTTGAGGAATCTTAATACTTTCGTAGCATTTATAGCCAAGAAAAATAATAATTCCGGCAAGGATAATCTGAATAATAAGCTTTTTCATATTTAACGTTATTTTTGTATGATATTAATGCATAAATTTTCATCAGACCTGTGAGGTTGATCCTAATTTCGTATCTTTATCCCCGCAATTCAAACGTTGTCAACGCAGCACAAAATCTTAATATTGCTCGCAAATTTAGGAAAAAATTTAGATTAAAGGCATAATCTTCTATTAAATTTCATGATGATCCAAAAACATTTTGAAGATATTATCCGGAAGAAATTCGGTTATGATTTTTCTCCGACCCAACAGATCGCTGTTGAGCATTTTATCCGTTTTTTCTTTGCCCGGGAAGAAGAAGGGATTTTTCTGTTGAAAGGATATGCCGGTACGGGAAAGACTTCATTGGTCGCTGCTATTGTGAATGCTTTGGTAAGCCTTGAGTATAAAGTCGTTTTGCTGGCCCCGACCGGTCGGGCGGCGAAGGTTTTTGCCGGTTATGCCGGACAAGCGGCTTTTACGATCCACAAAAAGATTTATCGTCAAAAGTCTTCGACCGATGGAGAAGGCTTGTTTAATCTGGGATTTAATGCCGGTGCTGACACCTTGTTTTTTGTCGATGAGGCTTCGATGATTTCAAATGCCGATGGGGAAGGTAATTTCGGGAGTGGTTGTTTGTTGGACGATTTGATACAGTATATATATAATGGACGGAATAACCGTTTGATACTGATCGGGGATGTGGCTCAGTTACCCCCTGTAGGCCTGGATATTAGTCCGGCCTTGGACAGACGGGAACTGGAAGCTGCTTATAATTTCAAGGTGACCGAGGTGGCTTTGACCGATATTATGCGGCAGGCAGAACAGTCGGGTATTTTATACAATGCCACACAGGTACGGAGTCTGATCGGAATCGGATCGGAAAATCTGCGGCTCAGGATCGGAAAATTTCCCGATGTTTTTAAGATCGGTGGTGGGGAACTTCTGGAAGAAATAGATTCCTGTTACGGGCGGTTCGGGGAAGAAGAAACGATTGTCGTTTGTCGTTCGAATAAACGGGCCAATCGGTTTAATGAAGGAATACGCCGCACGATCTTATACCGGGAAGAGGATTTTTGTAGTGGAGACCGGATTATGATCGTAAAAAACAATTATTTCTGGGGAGCTGATTATGAAAAAATCGATTTTATTGCCAATGGAGATATGGCTACCGTACAACGGGCCGGCAGAAGAGTAGAGCTTTATGGTCATCATTTTGTAAATGCTACACTGAAGATAGATGGGTATGAAGAAGAGGTGACGGCTTGGGTTATGCTGGATACCCTGATGTCCGATTATCCGGCGATGACGTATGAACAAAACCGTATATTTTATCAGGCTGTAGAAGCCGATTATGCCGATATCCCTTCTAAAAAGAAACGATTTGAAAAAATCCGGGAAAATGAATATTACAATGCCTTACAACTGAAATTCGCTTATGCCGTTACCTGTCATAAAGCTCAGGGGGGACAATGGGATGCCGTGTTTATCGATCAGGGGTGGTTGCCGGAGGAGATGCTGAATGATGAGTATTGGCGTTGGTTGTATACGGCGATTACCCGGGCACAGGAAAGGGTATATTTCGTCAATTTTAAAGAAGAGTTCTTCGAAATACCGGTTTGAAAATAGGCTAATGTACCGGTCTGTATACACAGTGCGGTACATTAGCCTGCCGGGTATTAGTTTATTTTCAGATCGGCCATCATTGCATCGATTTTAGCTAAAGCTTCAGCTTGGGCTTTATGAAAATCGTTTACATTTTTCATCGTGGCACGGGCTTCGAAATAGAATTTTATTTTGGGTTCGGTACCGGAAGGACGAACGGAGATTTTGCAACCGTCGGCCAGGAAGAATTGAAGTACGTCACTGGTGGTTGGAAAATCCATGGTTTTTGTTTCTCCGGTTTTCAGATTGATTTCCTGTAATGTTGCATAATCCTTTTTGATGATGATTTCACTGTTATTGATCGTTTTCGGGGTGTTGTGCCGGAGGTTGTTCATCATATCTTTGATTTCCTGAGCTCCGGTCAGGCCTTTGCGTACAATATAAACCATTTTTTCTTGTGAGAAACCATATTCAGCATAGATCGATTCGAGAATACCGAACA
>ERZ773194.3968-NODE-3968-length-12188-cov-2.774499_pt1 | contig 12188 bp, 10 predicted proteins | sample MGYA00511240_ERZ773194 | MGnify/ENA primary metagenome ERZ773194 (study PRJEB29015, sample SAMEA2737774) | human gut metagenome | biome: human gut; feature: human-associated habitat; material: faeces | place: China | collected 2012 ... | reverse complement strand
CAACCAACGGCGGTTCTACCTGCATCCTCGGATTTCCGCCCTTCATTCCCTCGATCAGAACCATATTCGGTTCTTTATCTATATACGGATATACCAGCCGCATACGCTTCGGCTCAATTCCATACGCACACATCTTTGTCATGATCTCCGGAAGCCTGAACGGTCTGTGGACCATATAAAATCTTCCACGTTCTTTCAGAACCTTTGATGCCTGGCTCACCACATCCTCCAGATTACAGAGTACTTCATGTCTGGCAATTGCTTTTGGCATATCCGGATTGCGAAGCCCATGCTGTCCGATCATATAAGGCGGATTACTTGTCACTACATCAAAAGAAGCTGCCCCAAAAATATCAGCAGCCTCCTTAATATCACCCCGTACGATCTCAACATCGTCCTCCAGATGATTATATCTGACACTGCGTCCGGCCATATCTGCACACTCTTTCTGAATCTCAAGACCTGTAAAGTGTTTCCCATTTGTTTTGGTTTTAAGCAGGATCGGGATAATTCCCGTTCCTGTTCCCAGATCCAGAGCAGTCTCACCCTTTTTTACTTTTGCAAAGCCGGAAAGAAGAACTGCATCCATCCCAAAACAGAATTTATCCGGATCCTGTATCACATAATATCCGTTCTGAAGATCATCTATACGTTCATTATCTTTTACCAGCTGATCAGTCATTTAATTTGGAATCTCCTTTTTTATCTTCCAGATTTCCAAGTTCTTTTAATTCTTTTTCAGAGACTTTGACTTTCTTCTTTCTCGGTCTGAATTTCAGGTCATCTACCGGAAATTCCTGAATTTCTTTCTCGTCATTGATCTCTACAATTACCTTTACACGTTGACGAAGCACGTTTACACTGTGTACAGTTCCGGTAAGCCCATCCGGAGTTGTAACTGTATCTCCCAGTCCCGGAAGCTTTTTATTCAGCTCTTCATATGTTTCCTGCTCGTTCTTCAGGCAGCACATCAGTCTTCCGCACACACCGGAAATCTTTGTCTGGTTAAGGGACAGATTCTGCTCTTTTGCCATCTTTATGGATACCGGTGCAAACTCAGACAGATATGTGTGGCAGCACAGACATCTTCCGCAGATACCGATTCCTCCCAGAATCTTTGTCTCATCCCGAACACCAATCTGACGAAGTTCGATACGCGTTTTAAAAATTGCTGCCAGATCTTTTACCAATTGGCGAAAATCAATTCTGCCGTCAGCAGTGAAATAAAACAGCACTTTATTATTATCAAATGTATACTCTGCATCTATCAGTTTCATTTCCAGACCATGTTCACGAATCTTCTTCTGACAGATTTTAAATGCCTCTCTCTCTCTGACTCTGTTCTGTGCCTCTCTCTCGTCGTCCTCCTTTGTTGCCACACGAAGAACTTCTTTGAGAGGGTGAACAACATCTTCCTCACCTACTTCTCTTGGTGCAAGTACGACTTTCCCGTATTCAATTCCCCGGGCTGTCTCCACGATCACGTGATCGCCTGTTTTAATTTCATAATCTTTAGGACTGAAATAATAAATCTTACCTACATTACGAAATCTCACGCCTACTACTTTTGTCATTCTATTTCTCCCTAATTGTCAGGAACAGCAATTCAAATGCCAGATCAAAATTAACATTTGCTTTCAGACGTACCTTTGTCTTCTGAATAGAATCCAGAATGTTCTCCAGATTCTCGTAGGAACGCTGCTTTGCCTGTTCTCTGATAAAATTAATTTCCTGTTTAAATACCAGATTGTCAATCTCCTGTGTTGCCTTAAACATCAGGACATCTCTGAACCAGAACTGGAAAATATCCAGATAATCGTTGATATTCTGTTTATCCTCAGAAAGACTCTTAATCGCATCTGACAGTTCATAAACTTCCATGGTGTTTGCATATTTAAGAATCCTCAGTGCATTCTGAGTCATCTCTGCAAACTCCTGAGAAGTAGCTGCTTCTTTTGCCCTTCCAATACTGCCCTGTGCAAAGGATGCGTCAATCTCCGCCTGGTAATCCGGAACATGAAGATGCTCCATCAGATATTTCTTTACAAGACCGTCATCCACTACCTTCAGATCAAGACGAACACATCTTGACTGAATAGTCGGCAGCAGTCCCCCGATATTATTAGTCAGCAAAAGAATCACTGCATATTCCGGCGGCTCTTCAATTGTTTTAAGAAGAGCATTCTGTGCCTGTGGTGTCATAAGATCTGCATCTGCAATAATATAAATCTTGTAAGGACTGTAATATGGTCTGATATCTATATCATTGATCACCTGATCCCTGATCTCGTCAATTGTGATCGTTCCAGGTTTCTCATGACTGACCATAATAATGTCCGGATGATTCTTACCCATCGCCTTTTTGCAGGAGTCGCATTTCTGGCAGGGTTCTGTACCTCCGGCCTCACACTGAAGTGTTGCCGCAAAAGTCCCTGCAAGGAGCTTCTTACCAGAACCTGGTTCGCCGGTAAAAATATAAGAATGCGATATTTTTCCTGATTCTATTGCATTTTTTAAATGTCCGATAATCTCTTCATGTCCGATAATATTGTTAAATCCCATCATAAGAATCACCTCACCAGTCCGTTTTGTAAGATATTATACCATAAAAGAAGAACTATTGCACAGACTTTATATAATTTGCGATTTCTTTCACACAGTCATCAAGATTTATATTCTGAAAACGTTTCTCTATCCCTGCGTTCAGAATATTTTCCTCTGAAAAATCCGACTGATCTGCAATAAATCTTCTACACATTTCCTCATATCTTGGATTTTCCTGTTCTCTCTCTCTATTAAGAGCACGACTCAGTCTTTCTCCATCTTCTACCTGGACATAAACAGGACAGACTGCATCTTCCCCATAGTATTTACGCATCTTTTTAAATGACTCCAGAGTACCGATTCCCAGATAATCGGAATCTGCAAGGTTCACCTGACCATCATCTGCAGTGAAATAAGTCCATATCCCATAAACCGTATGATATGCTCTCTCCTCGATAAGATTTCCGTTTTTTCTGAATTCTTCCAGTTTTCCGTCATCTACAAAATAATAATTTTTTCCATCCTGCTCTCCTACCCTGATCGGGCGGGTTGTATACAGAATAAGTGTTTTCAGATTCAATTCTTTATGTGCGGCCAGAAGTGAATAGATTCTGTCTTTTCCGGATGCACTCTTTCCCATGATGTAAAAAATCTTTCCCATATCTGTTATGTTATTCCTTTGCCGGACTGTATTCTTCCTGTCCAATTTCATTTCGGGCAGCTACGCAGATTGTTTCAGCAGATGTATCACTGAGTCCCTGTACTTCCAGCCCCTGTTCCATGTATCTTCTCACATTTCTTACAAATTGTCCAGTTATCTGCTCTCCCGGCACAATAATCGGAATTCCGGGCGGATACAGATAAGCAAACTCTGCACTGACTTTGCCAACACTTTCTTTCAGAGAATATCGCCTTTGCTGCGCATCCACTGCCTGAGAAATTGTCATAAGCTGTGTCATTCTCGCATGAGAAGTATGATACTGCGATTCCTCCGACTCATCTGTTTGCTGTATCTCTGCATCAATCTCTTCAATTGCAGTACACAGTCTCTCAAATCCCTCTTCTGTATCTCCCACTGCTGCAATTCCAAGAACATATTTCTCAGCCGCCATTTCCATTTCAATATGATATCTGTCACGAAGTATCTGATGGAGAAGGCGTCCGTTAACAGAAGTTCCGACTGTGGAGAACAACAGCTTGGATCTGTCAAAATCATAGATTCCACTGCCTTCGATCATAGAACCTTCGATCAGTTTTATTTTTTCACACTTTGAAAGACGCTGTCTGGCCTTCTCCAGATTGAAGGTAAATTCACGAAACATTTGCTGTCCGTCTTTTCTCAGTTTATCCATACATGCATCCATACTCGCCATCAGAATATACGACGGACTGCTGGTCTGGTAAATCCCCATAAATCTCTTTATCTTTTCCACATCTGCCATATCACTGCATATATGAAGCACCGCCGTCTGAGTCATAGATGGCAGCGTTTTATGGAAACTCTGTATTACAATGTCAGCTCCCAGATCAGCAGCAGACACCGGAAAATATTTAGAATAATGAAGATGTGCACCATGTGCTTCATCCACAATAAGAGGAATCTTATGTCTGTGTACAACTTCTGCAATTGTCTTTATATCAGACACAACGCCGTCATATGTAGGCGAAGTAAGCAGAAAAGCCTGCACATCCGTATTTTCTTCCAGATATCTTTCCACACGTTCAGGAGAAATTCCTCCGTTTATCCCCAGTCTCTGATCTTCATGTGGATAAATATAGACCGGCTGAAGCTCACGTAAATACAATGCATGGTAAACAGCCTTGTGACAGTTCCTCGCGACAAGTATCTTCCCACCTTTATTTACACTTGCACTGACTGCTGCCAGAAGAGCCGCCGTACTTCCATTTACACTGAAGAAACATTTCTTTGTCCCATAAATCTGAGCTGCATATTCCTGTGCTTCTTTCAAAATTCCTTCCGCATGATGAAGATTGTCAAATCCTGAAATCTCTGTAATATCTCTCTCAAAAAGAAAATCATCTGCTGAAGATGCCCGGTTTCTCTTATGCCCCGGCATGTGAAACGGATAATAGTCAGACTGCCCATAGCTTTCTAATTTTTTATATAATCTTTCCATTTTTTTCCTTTTTATACTATTGTGCCAACAAGTTGATTTCTCGAACAATCTTGCGTCTAAATTTCTTATTTCCGCGTTGTCGTCGGTCGCCGTAGCCACCGCTACGCCTCCTTCCTCCGCCTTGAAATAAGACAATTTATCCTGCAAGCTTGTTTCAAGAATCAACTTGTCGGTACACTAGCGCATTGCCATAGCAGGATTTCACTCATTAATAAGATGGATTGACTGCAGTATTTTACGGAATATCTATAACTCATATTTACAGGAGGTTATCATGAAAAGAAAAAGGAACCATTCACTTCGCAGCTCTGTTTTCATATTTCTGGCTGCACTTTTCCTGCTGTTTACCTGCAGTGTTTCTACTATCTATGCATCCACACTTCAGAAACCTGATATCGCAGCATCGGGAAAATTTGTAAAAGACGGCAATTACTGGATTTACCGCTATGATGATAAAACCATCGCCAAAAATGTATTTCTGAAAATTGACAAAAAGACCTATTATTTTAACAAACTCGGACACCGCTGGTGCAGCTGGCATACGATCAAAGGCAAAAATTATTATTTCGGAACCAGATCTCAGGGATATCTGATAAAGAATTCTCTTATCAAATATAAAGGAAATTATTACTATGTCGGTAAAGACGGTGCCATGGTTACCGGATGGTACACTGACAAATCTGGAAAGAAATACTATTTTGGCAAAGACGGAAAAGCAGTTACAGGAAAACACAAGATCAAGGGAACTTACTATTACTTTAACCAGAATGGTACTGTCACCCACACCGGATTAAATTATTCCCTTTCCTCTGACTGTGCACTTCTCATGAATGCAGATACCGGTCAGATTATTTATGGCAAAAATGAAAATGTTGCTCATGCCAACGCCAGCACAACCAAGATTATGACCTGTATCCTTGCACTTGAAAACTGCAAATTAAACGAAAAAGTAAAGTTCTCCCCTTACGCAGCATCTATTGAACCCAGCAAGCTTTATGCAAATGCAGGAGAAATATTTTATCTGAAAGATCTGCTTTATTCCCTGATGCTTCCCTCCCACAACGACACCGCAGTTGCCATTGCCGAACACGTCAGCGGTTCCACTGCAAAGTTTGTTAAATTAATGAATAAAAAAGCAGCAGAGATCGGATGTACGAATACACATTTCGCAACCCCAAATGGTCTGGATGCAGGGTATAACCATTACACAACAGCTTCTGACCTGGCAAAAATTGCCCAGTATGCGATCAAAAAGCCTATGTTCCGCAAACTGGTGAGCACCGGCTATTATTCTTTCTCTAATCTCAACACCGGCAGAAGCTATTCTATCGGCACCACCAACGCCCTGCTCGGCAATGTTCCGGGAGTTCAGGGTATGAAAACAGGCTATACCAACAAAGCAGGCTATTGTTTTGTCGGACTTTCTTATTCCGCAAGGGGAAACACCTATATTTCTGTTGTCCTGGGTGCAGATTCATCTTCTGCCCGCTGGCAGGATTCCAGAACATTGCTGACTTACGCATATAATCATTGATCAGAATTATTATAGCAGCATACAGGCCAATATTACAAAAAAGGAAAGTGTTCTGAAACATCAGATACACTTTCCTTTTATATATTTTATTTCACTGCTATGAAGATACTGAAAATTACCAGTTATCAATTTTTACTGCATTCCTGATTATTTTGCACTGATAACATCGCTCATATCATATCTTCCTGCCGGTTTGCCTGCAAGGAATTTCGCAGCTTCAACAGCACCCTTTCCAAATACAGCTTTGGAATATGCAGTATGCTTAAATTCAATCACTTCATCCGGACCTGCGAAGATCACTTCGTGTTCTCCTACGATTGTTCCACCGCGAACTGCTGAGATACCGATTTCCTTATCATCCCGCATCTCACGTCTCTGGCTGCGGTCATAGATATAATGATACTGGTTATCCATTGCCTCATTAATGCTGTCAGCCAGTGCAAGTGCTGTTCCGCTTGGTGCATCCAGTTTCAGTCTGTGATGCTTCTCAACAATCTCCATGTCAAATCCTGCTGTTGCCAGAACCTTTGCCGCATCCTGAAGCAGTTTCATCAGAGTATTGATTCCAAGAGACATATTTGCAGATTTCAGAACTGCGACATTCTTAGATGTCTCTTCCACCTTTGCGAGCTGCTCCTCGCTTAAACCGGTTGTACATAATACAACCGGGAGTTTGCGTTTCTCACAGTAAGCAAGAAGTGCATCTGTTGCTTTTGCAGAAGAGAAGTCGATAAGGGCATCTGCCTCTACCTGACATTCTTCCATATTTGTATATACAGGGTAGCTGTTCTTTCCCTGATCTGCCACATCGATACCTGCTACGATCTCAGCATCCGGATCCTTCTCCACAAGTCCGGAGATTACCTGACCCATGTGACCGTTACAGCCATGCATAATAATCTTTACCATTTGTCTATTCCTCTCAATTCCAGTATATCGGCAAGTTGATTTTCCGAACAATCCTGCGGTTATATTTATGCAAGTTTAATTCCGAAATTCTTCAGTTCTTCAGCAAGTTTTGCCTTGTTTGCATCTTCCATCTCGGATAATGGCATACGAAGTGGTCCCACTTCTTTACCCATCAGATTCAGAGCTGCTTTCACCGGAATCGGGTTTACTTCACTGAACAGTGCATGAATTAACGGGATTGCCTTTAACTGGATTTCTGCTGCACCCTTTGTATCTCCTTCAAGGAATTTCATAACCATATCATGTGTTTCCTTAGGAGCTACATTAGAAAGTACGGAAATTACTCCAAGTCCGCCAAGTGAAAGGATCGGAAGTACCTGATCATCATTTCCGGAGTAGAGTTCAATGCAGCCATCAGCCATGGACATCATGGTTGCAATCTGTGAAAGATCTCCGCTTGCTGCTTTGATACCAACAATATTCTTAACATTTTTAGCCAGAGCTACTGCTGTTGCAGGCTGGATGTTACATCCTGTACGGCTCGGAACATTGTACATAATGATCGGTGTTTCCGGAACTGCCTCTGCAATAGCTGTATAATGAGCGATCAGTCCTTTCTGAGTCGCCTTGTTATAATATGGAGTCACTATAAGAAGTGCATCTGCACCGTAAGAAGCAGCCTCCTTTGACATCATAATTGCAGTTTCCGTACAGTTGGAACCTGTACCTGCGATAACCGGAACACGTTTGTTTACCTTGTCGATTGCAAACTTAATTGTCTTAAGATGCTCTCCATGCGTCATCGTTGATGATTCTCCTGTTGTTCCGCAGATAATGATCGCATCTGTACTGTTTGCAATCTGATACTCCAGAAGTTCCTCCAGTTTATCATAATTAACCTTGCCATCTTCATACATAGGGGTTACGATTGCAACACCTGCACCTTTAAAAATTGCCATTTGCCTTCCTCCTTTATTCTTCTGTAATTTCCATACAGATTACTGTCCATTCATAAACAATAATCAGGTTTTATACACCTTATACAATCTCTGTTGTCAGTGTAGTTATGCTGTCTGCATATTTACGCAGGCTGTCCGGTAACGTCCGTCCCGTAAGCAAAATATGCATACTCTCGTCCTTCATCTTCAGGATATCACCGATTGCCTCTGCAGTAGTGATCCCATAATCCGGAAGTGCAAGAATCTCATCCAGGAGCAGAAAATCGCATTCCTGCGTTGCGATCACTTTGCGCGCAAAATTCAAAGCATTGAGAATATTGGTTTTCTCCTCTGCCTTCTCCTGCTCATTCAGTTCCTCATATCCTTCATCATGCTTCTCAAAACGGAATATCTTAATATCCAGATTATCCAATTCCTCCAGAAAATCCAGTTCCCTGCGCTCTCTTCCTTTCAGAAACTGAATAATAATGACGCTTTTACCCTGTGCGGAAGCTCTCAGACACTGACCGATCGCCAGAGTTGTCTTTCCCTTTCCCCCGCCACAGTAAACCTCTGTAAATTCTTTTTCCATAACAAACAATTCCTCTTATCGTTATTGAAATTGTACCTTCTTCTCTGTGTCATTACAGACATGATAAACAGCAGTCTGTTTTCGACTTCTGCGATGAGCTTCCGGCATATTCACGCCGGAATGCTTCGTGGAACAGCAGGCTGCCATAGTTATCTGAATACGCTTATATTACCGCAGTTTATGAAGAATTGCAAGTGTTACTGTTTACAGTAATCGTTACCGTTCACAGTAACGTGGCCAAAATTCATTCCAAATTGCCTGCGGCAATGGAATTATTCCATATATTCCAGCTTGCTTACAGATACTTCATACGCAACTCTCTTCTCTGTTTCATTTTCCCCGATCCGTTTCATATATTCTCTGCTCTGGATACGTCCCCAGATCAGGACATGACCGCCAACTTCAAACGCAGATGCATAGCGGGCATTTCTGCCCCAGCAGATGCATGGTATGTAATCTGATTTTCCATACGGACGATTTACTGCCAGCAGCACATCCGCAATTTCTCTTCCAAGAGGAGTTTTACGGTACACCGGAGGCTTACAGATATATCCGTCCAGAAAAATCTGATTTACCGGAACTGTTTCATCCTCTTCTTCCACAAACTTCAGTTCTCTGCTAAATACTGAAAGCACAAGACGGTTGTGCTTCTCCTCATGGCGGTTATATGAGCGGAACTGTCCATGGATTTCCACATATTCTCCGATATAATCCTGCGTTACATCCACCAGCCGTTCAGAAACCATCACCGGAATCCTGTCTTCCGAATCACTGAGCCTTTTGACCAGCAGCTCAGTCATATAGAAGCCTTCTCCAAAGACCTGATGACTGAATGTAAAGCCTGCTGCAATTTTGCCCATCATAGATACCTGATTGTTTTCAATAATTTTATCTGCCATAATGTGGTTCTCCTTCCCTGTAGAGCACCTGTGTCAGAATCCCTGCCTGCAGTACAGACCGTAAATCGTCTCTGCTTTTTCAGCGATCCTACATATGCTCCTCTGTACCTTGTATTGTTCTTTATAAGGTTATGTACAGGCATTCTCATTTAGAACCAGAATCTGCAAAAATAAAAAAAATTATTTTAACACCTTGTAATCTGGCGAAAATGTGGTAAACTGAAAATTCGGGTAACTTATTGAAAAAAACACATAATAATAGGAACAAATTCATCTGCAAGATTATATCGTGCTTGAAAAATGCTTTTGCAGCAAAATAATCCTGCTGATAACACATGAATATTAACAATTCCGGTAACTGTTCAGCCAGTGTGCCGAACAGTTACCCATTCAAAGCTTAAAGAGGAAAGGAAAATCATTTTATGAGAACAAAACGTGAAGATGTTCGTAACGTAGCCATTATCGCACACGTTGACCATGGTAAAACTACTCTGGTTGACCAGCTTCTGAAACAGAGCGGTGTATTCCGTGAAAATCAGGAAGTTCAGGAACGTGTCATGGACTCCAACGATATTGAGCGTGAGCGTGGTATCACTATTTTATCCAAGAATACAGCTATTCATTACAAAGATACAAAGATCAATATCATCGACACACCAGGACATGCTGATTTCGGCGGCGAAGTAGAACGTGTCCTTAAAATGGTTAATGGTGTTATCCTCGTTGTTGATGCATTCGAGGGTGCTATGCCGCAGACCAAATTTGTACTCCGCAAGGCAATGGAGTTAAAACTTCCGGTCATCGTATGTATCAATAAAATTGACCGTCCGGAAGCAAGAGCCGAAGAAGTTATCGATGAAGTTCTGGAACTGCTCATTGACCTTGGTGCTTCCGATGAACAGTTAGACTGCCCCTTTGTCTATGCTTCTGCCCGAGGCGGCTTTGCAAAAAAGGAGCTTGATGATCCGGAAGTAGATATGAGTCCGCTGTTTGAAACAATTATCAGCTATATTCCCGAGCCGGAGGGAGATCCGGATGCAGATACACAGGTTCTCATCAGCACCATCGACTATAATGAGTACGTAGGAAGGATCGGTATCGGAAAGATTGATAACGGTTCCATCAAAGTAAATCAGGAATGCGTGATCGTAAACCATCACGATCCTGACAAAAAGAAAAAAGTCCGCATCAGCAAATTATATGAATTTGACGGCTTAAATAAAGTAGATGTCGCAGAAGCAAAGATCGGATCGATCGTAGCAATCTCCGGTATCGCAGATATCCACATCGGAGATACGATCTGTGCACCGGAAAATCCGGTTGCCATACCGTTCCAGAAGATTTCTGAGCCTACGCTTTCCATGAACTTCATGGTAAACGACAGCCCGCTCGCCGGACAGGAAGGTAAATTCATCACTTCCCGCCATTTAAGAGACCGTCTGTTCAAAGAATTAAATACCGATGTTTCTCTGCGTGTAGAAGAGACAGAGAGTCCGGACTGCTACAAAGTATCCGGCCGTGGTGAGCTTCACTTATCCGTTTTAGTTGAGAACATGCGCCGTGAAGGTTATGAGTTTGCAGTCAGCAAAGCAGAAGTTTTATACCACACAGACGAGAACGGCAAAAAGACAGAGCCTATGGAGATCGCTTACGTCGATGTACCGGATGACTTTACCGGTGCTGTTATCCAGAAGCTGACCAGCCGTAAAGGCGAGCTGCAGGGCATGAGCCCGATCGGCGGCGGATACACAAGACTGGAGTTCTCGATTCCGTCCAGAGGTCTCATCGGCTACCGCGGCGAGTTCATGACCGATACAAAGGGAAATGGTATCTTAAACACCAGCTTTGACGGCTATGCACCGTTCAAGGGCGAATTAAGTTACCGCAAACAGGGATCCCTGATTGCATTTGAGGCAGGCGAGTCCATCACCTACGGTCTGTTCAATGCCCAGGAGCGCGGAACCCTGTTCATCGGACCGGGCGTTAAAGTTTACTCCGGCATGATTGTCGGACAGAGCGCAAAACCGGAAGACATCGAGTTAAACGTCTGCAAAACCAAAAAGCTGACAAACACCCGTTCTTCCAGCGCCGATGAAGCCCTCCGCCTTGTTCCGCCGAAAATCATGAGCCTGGAGCAGTGCCTCGACTACATCGATACCGATGAACTTCTCGAGATCACCCCGACCAGCTTACGAATCCGTAAAAAGATTCTTGATCCGACTCTGAGAAAGAGAGCGATGATCAGCCGTAAAAATAGCTAAATAATCGTAAAGTGGGAGCAGCCGCGCAAGCCAGCTGCTCCTTTTCGTATATTCAAGCGAGAGATATCCAGGAAACGACGCGCCCCGCCGTTTCCGTCCCTCTGCCGATCCCATTCCCTCTGTCGATTCATGTCCCCCACCCTGTCGAAATTTCCCCCTCACTTCTTCTTCTAAAACGGTCATTCCCCTCATACATATATACAGTAAGAAGCAGGACTCCAAGAACCTGCCGTGAAAAACTGCAAAAAAGAAGAGGAGAGAGATACTATGTCGGAAAAAATGATTGAAAACAACAAGGTTAGCGTGATTGGTGAGGTCGTATCGGAATTTACATTTAGCCACGAAGTATTCGGGGAAGGATTTTATATCGCAG
>ERZ773194.3967-NODE-3967-length-12188-cov-3.784142_pt1 | contig 12188 bp, 9 predicted proteins | sample MGYA00511240_ERZ773194 | MGnify/ENA primary metagenome ERZ773194 (study PRJEB29015, sample SAMEA2737774) | human gut metagenome | biome: human gut; feature: human-associated habitat; material: faeces | place: China | collected 2012 ... | reverse complement strand
GCTTTAGAAAAGAAATTTTTATTGATTGAAAAGAATCAAAAGGCAACGGTAGGTGCTATTAAACAATTGGGAGAAAAATTAAATATGATTACTCCTAGAAGAATTGAATTGTTTGATAACTCTAATATCCAAGGAGCTTATGCCCGAATGCGAATGAGCAGGCGGGCACACGATAAAAAATTTGCCTGAGGTGTGTTATGAACAAGACCGCTAACGATTCACCGCTGAAGCTCAATTACAGGAGAACGTTCCTGATAGGCTTCGCCTTTTTCGGCATCCTGCTGCTCTGGCAGGTGTATGACTCCTGGTGCCCGACCTTTTTGACGGACATCTTCGCAAGAAGAATGTACGGTATCTCCTCGGCGGAGCTCAAGGCAGGCGACCCTGCGAAGATCCTCAATGTCCAGTGGCTGGTCGGCATAATCATGGCCTGCGATAACCTCGCCGCGCTTATCCTGCTGCCCATCTTCGGCAACCTCTCCGACAGGACAAAGACGCCTATCGGCAAGCGCATGCCCTATATCCTTACCGGCACTGCTGTCGCGGCGCTGGCCTTCCCGTTTATTCCGCTGTTCTTCCACTATAACAACATTGCCGGTATGGTCGCGATGATGGCAATAGTGCTGATATTCATGATGATGTACCGCAACCCCGCGGTCGCGCTTATGCCGGATATCACGCCCAAGCCCCTGCGCGCCAAGGCAAACGGCATCATAAACATCATGGGCTACCTTGGCGGAGCGTTCGCCACGGTGCTTGGCATCTTCCTCAAGCTCAGCGACTATATCAACGCCGCTGACGAGGCAAGAAAAGTCTGGATAATCGAGCTGCCGTTCATCATCGCGTCGGTGCTGATGGTCATTTCGGCGCTGGTGCTGTTCTTCACGATAAAGGAAAACAAGATCGCCGAAGAAATGAAGGATGAGATGGCCGAGGGCGAGCGCCTCGCCGCGGTCGAGACCCCGATCGACGACGACAAGCCCATGTCCAAGGCCAACAAGCGTATGCTGCTCGCGATACTCGGCGCGGAATTCCTGTGGTTCATGTCCGATAACGCGATAGGCACATATATCGGGAACTACGTTATCTATTACCTCAACTCCGCATCGAGCGCCACGATGGTGCTTACCATCGCCGGCGGCTTGGCTTCGGTCATCGGCTTTGCGATCGCCGGCGGCATCGCCGAGAAGATCGGCCGCAAGTGGACTATCTCCTGCGGCCTGCTCATCACCTTCGTCGCGCTGGTGTTCATGTCATTTGTGACGCCGACCGGCGTCGCCGTCGGCGCGCACGGCGAATACGCGTTCCCCGTGGCGCTCTACGCGGTGTGGGCGATCAAGGGCTTCGGCATGGCGCTGGTGCATAACTGCTCGTTCCCGATGGTCGTCGAGCTGTGCTCATCGAAGAAGATCGGCAAGTTCACCGGGTACTACTACACTGCGAGCATGTCCGCCCAGACCGTGACGCCTATCCTGCTCGGCTTCCTGTTCGACATGACCGGCGCATGGAGAGCGCTGCCCATATACGCCTGCGTTATGACCACGCTCAGCGCAATCGTATTTATCAGCCTTGTCAAGAACATCAAGGCAAAGAAAGTCGCAAACGTTGTCGGTATCGAGGCGCTGGATTCCGGAGACTGATCCGGCGTGTCGGGAGTACCGAAATAATTCAAGCGAGGTGTTTATTGCTATGAAGAAATGCTTATCCGAAAACATTGGGAAGATCGGCCTCGTTACGGCCGCGGCGGCGGTGCCGCTGTTCCTGCTCGCACCGGGCAGGGCGACAAAGCGGCAGAAGGCTCCGTTCATGGGACGCAACTTCGCGCACCGCGGGCTGCACAGCCGCGACATGAGCGTGCCGGAAAATTCGCTCGAAGCGTTCAGGCTTGCCGCAAAAGCAGGCTACGGCATTGAGCTTGACGTGCAGCTGAGTCGCGACGGTCAGGTCGTCGTCTTCCATGACGATACGCTCGACCGCGTCTGCGGGGTACACGCCCGCGTCGACGAGAAGAGCTATGACGAGCTGCGCGCGCTCGGGCTGTGCGGCACGAACAACCGCATCCCGCTGTTCTCCGAGGTGCTCGATGTGATAAAAGGGCGCGGCCCGCTGATAGTCGAGCTGAAGAACGGACGGCGCAACCTTGAGCTGTGCAGAAAGACTTACGCGCTCCTGTCGGATTACAGAGGCGAGGTGTGCGTCGAGAGCTTCAACCCCATGATAATGGGTTGGTTCCGCTTCCACGCGAAGGACCTTGTCCGCGGCCAGCTCGCGCAGCCGCCGAAGAACTACAAGGGCGAGGTCAGCAAGCCCGCGGCATTCATCCTCGGCAACTGCTTGATGAACTTCATCTCCCGCCCGCAGTTCATTGCCTACCGCATAGGCCGCAGGCCGTTCCCGGTGCGCCTGTCCATGGCGCTCGGCGCGATGAACATCGGCTGGACCTCTCACGAGCCGAAGAACGAAAAGGGACGCGACGGCGTTATCTTCGAGTTTTATAAGCCCCAACTCAGCTATAAATAAGAAAGCTCCTGCTGCCAGAGCGCGACCGCAGCGGCAGGCCGGAGCTTGGAACAGGAGAAGCAATGATAGAGCTTACAGAACTTAAGCTTGTCACCGCAAGCAATATCATAAACCAGCGGACAAAGGCAGGGATGACCCAGGCCGAGCTCGGCGCGAAGCTCAACTATTCCGATAAATCCGTATCGAAATGGGAGCGCGGCGAGGCGATACCGGACGCATACGTGCTCAGTGAGATGGCGGAGCTGTTCGGCGTGACGGTGGATTATCTCCTGTCCTCGCACGACGGCTGGGAGCCGCCGAAAGAGGAGAAGCCCGAGGAGGAAGCGCCGAAGTACAGCGTGGATATAATCATCGCAATAGCGATCCTCGGGATATGGACGATGTCGCTGACAGCGTTTGTGGTGCTGTGGCTGCTGGGTACGCTGTGGTGGCCGGTGTTCGCCGTGGCGCTGACAGTGTCGCTGCTGACGTACATGGTGCTGCTGTGCGTATTCAAGCGGACGAAGTATCTGCAATTTGTGATAGCGGCATTCGTGCTGAGTATTTTCTTCCTGCTGTATGTGCTGCTGCCGCAGAAGCCGTGGCAGCTGTTCCTGATCGCGATCCCGGCGCTGATAATCGTGTTTTTGAGCTGCAATATCCGCATTAAACCCGGCACACTGCCGAGACTGCACAGAAAAAAAGAATGATTCTACTGTCGGTAGAGCGTCCCGCGGGGCGCTCTACCTGCGTTTAAGGCACGGCACACAGGTGTAGAGCCGGGCGGAGAAAGCGTAGCTTGCACCAAAGAAGCTTTGACGGTATGATGTAATAAAGTAATATACCGTTTTGCCATCGGCGGCGGTATAGAGGAAGGAGAACAACAATGGCTGATTATATTCTTAGCTGCTGCTCCACGGCTGACCTCACGAAGGAGCATTTCGAGGAGCGCGACATTCATTACGTCTGCTTTCATTACGCGATAGACGGTCAGGAATACATGGACGACCTCGGCGTGAGCATGTCCTTTGAGGAGTTCTACGCAAGAATGGCAAAGGGCGCGGACACGCGCACCTCGCAGGTCAACATATCCGAGTACGTGACCTACTTCACGCAGTTTCTTGAGAAAGGGCTGGACATCGTGCATGTCTGCCTGTCCTCCGGTATATCCGGCACCATCAACTCCGCGCGCAACGCCGCGCTCATCGTGCAGGAGCGCTTCCCCGACAGGAAGGTCTACATCGTCGATTCTCTCGGCGCGTCCTCCGGTTACGGCCTGCTGATGGACACCGCCGCGACCAAGCGCGACGAGGGTCTCACCGCGGAGGAGCTCGCCGCATGGATAGAGGAGAACAGACTGTACCTGCACCACTGGTTCTTCTCCACCGACCTTTCCAGCTACGTCCGCGGCGGGCGCATCTCCAAGGCGGCGGCAGTGTTCGGCGGCCTGCTTGAAATTTGCCCCCTGCTCAACATGGATAACGGCGGCCACCTTATCCCGCGCAGCAAGATCCGCACCAAGAAGAAGGTCATCAAGGAGATCGTCGCGCGCATGGAAGAACACGCGCAGGACGGCCTTGACTACAGCGGAAAGTGCTATATCTCGAACTCCGCCTGCTATGACGATGCGAGAGCGGTTGCAGACCTCGTCGAGGCGCGCTTCCCGAAACTCAACGGCAAGGTCGAGATAAACCACGTCGGCACCACCATCGGCGCGCACACCGGTCCCGGCACGGTCGCGCTGTTCTTCTGGGGCGACGAGAGGACTGAATAATTAAATCCGACCAATTGATAGATAAATTACAACGGTCGTGCTGCGTTTCGCGGCACGACCGTTGTTTATGTACTTTTGATCTGGTACTTGATCTCGTCCATCGTAAAAACACGGCCGTCATATTCACCATGGATCGGGGCGTGGAACCGGACCTGGACATAATCGCCGACGTGCAGCTCGCTGATGTCGACCTCAGTCATGCCATACCTGCCGTATACCTTGGTTTTGCCGTTCGGGCGGAACGATAGGGAATCCGCATGCGTGAGGTATGTCGGCCCCATGGCGTTCAGATTTGAAGTGTCGGGCACGACCGTGAAAACATTATCCTCAATGCTGGTGATCGTCCCCTTTAAGATGCACTCCGTGGTGTTGGCGCGCTTGTACTGCCGCAGCAAAACGCCGCCGATAAGGATGCAGATCAGGATCACAAAAACGGCTGTCAGTGTTTTCTTCTTGCTCATGTGAATCGAACCTCCTTTTTAATATCAGACAGCATCCGTTACTATAAATGCCTTTATGCTTTAGACGAACAATAAAGGAATAATGTTCCTGACTGTAAAGATTAAAGCATCCTGCTCACAATTAAAAAACGGGTGCAGCCCCTCCGGGTTGGAGGGCTGCACCCATTCTTATGCGAGGGTAATGGAAATTAAACCGGGGAAACCGGCGGGAGGACTTTAGAGGTCGAAGTCGACCATGTCGTAGCGGCGCAGGAGCGTGCCGATCTCGGTCTTGTCGACCTTCTTGAGTATCGCGCGGATGACGGGCTTTGTGATGAACTTGGGAAGCGGCAGCTTCATGTCGGTCAGACGGCGGCCGTCCATGAGCTTCTTCGTGCTCTGCATGAGGACGCGCACGTCATAGACGGAGTTGAACACCTCAGGTACGCCGCGGTCGACATGGCAGAGCGTGTAGACGGCCTCCATCGCGGTGCGCACGGAGTACTCGGTGGTGAACACGGTGTCGCGGAAGGTCTCGGCGTGGTTGCCGAGGAAAGCGAAGTTGACAACGCCGTTGGGGACGACGTCGGGGCGGTCGCCCTTTTTGCGGCAGATGAAGTAGGTGGTGACTCTGGGCATCATAACAGGCACGCAGTTGCAGCTCTTTGCGGCCAGCTCGTCGATGCGCTCCACGGGCACGCCGATATGGTACAGCCACTCGCGGGCGATCTCTTCGCCGGTGCAGTCGCGCATGCGCTTCTTGACATAGTCGCCCATGCGGCTGGTGTACAGGCCGTATATCCAGACGACGCACTGATCCTTGGGCTGCACCTTGAAGTGCGGCTGACGGTTGACAGTCCAGCTCATAAGCCAGCCGGAGTCACGCGCTGTGACGATGCCGCCGGTCGCTACCTTGCCGCTTCTGACGTCGCGCTTGCAGATGGCCTCCATGTAGGGGATGATCTCTTCATCGAGCGTAGTGAGCGTTGCGGACTCCCACTGGGTGAGCTCGGGATCCTTGAGGAACTCATCCGGATGGCCGAAGCTGGGATCCTGACGGGCGATGTTCTGCCACATCTTCCAGCTGTCGCCGACGGAGGTATCAAAGCCGGGGGCGGTGTGATGATCGCCGATGGTGGCGTTGGAGCAGTTGGAGCCGTTGGTGAAGAACACGAGGGTGTTCTCGTCGATGTCCATGGACTTAGGCTCGCCCTTTTCAAGATACTCTATCTTTGTGGCGACCTTGCGGGCATGGTTGATGTCGAAAATAACATTGGTGCCGGTGGTGCTGAACATGAACTTCACGCCGTGACCGCGCAGGTACTTTATCATCGGGAGGATCATGGACTCGTACTGGTTGTACTTTGTGAACTTCAGCGCCTTGAGCGTGGGCAGACCGCCGATATGGTGGATGAAGCGGTGGACGTACTTCTTGACTTCGAGCGCGCTGTGCTCATCCTTGAAAGCGAACATCGTGCGCCAGTAGGTCCAGAAATTGGAGTTGAACACCTCGTCGGTCCATATCTCGTTGATGGCCTTGCCGTAAAGATCCTCGTCCTTCATAAAGAAGAGCTTCATTATCTCCATGCAGGCAGCGTCGGACAGGCCGAACTCGCCATCGGTATGGGCGTCCTTGCCGCGCTTCTCGGTCACACGGCAGAGAGAATAGTTGGGGTCATGCTTGTTGAGCCAGTAGTATTCATCCAGAACGGACACGCCCTCCGTCTCGATAGAGGGGATGCTTCTGAACAGATCCCAAAGGCATTCAAAGTGGTTCTCCATCTCGCGGCCGCCGCGGATGATAAAGCCCTTGTCGATGTTCAGGATACCGTCGCAGGCGCCGCCGGCTACGGGCATATCCTCCATGACGGTGATGTTCTCGCCGGGCATCTGGGCGTCGCGGACGAGGAAGCAGGCCGCCGAAAGACCGGCAAGGCCGCCGCCGATTATCACGGCGTGCTTCTTTTCAATTCCTTCGGGTTTCTCGGGGCGCGCGAATGCTTCGTAGTTGCCGTTGCTGTAATACATGACTGTTCCTCCCAAAATTTGATTTTATGTGTTTTCATTGCGGCGCAATGAAATGTACAGAATAAATGCGGGGGGATGCCGGGTATTTACTCCTCTCCGGAGCGGCCTGCGAGAGTTCTCAGCCCCGCCCGGTCGAGCAGGGTGATCCTGCCGCGGCCGGACTTGATGAGCCCCGTGTGCCGCAGGTAGTTTATCTCGCGGCTGACGACCTCTCTGGTCGTGCCGAGATGGTTTGCAATGTCCTCATGGGTGATAAGGGCGCAGTCGCCGTTCTGCTGCACGGAAATCTTCAGCAGGAACCCGGCGATCTTCGCGCGCAGCGGACAGAAGAAATACTCGTTGACGTTATTCAGAATGTCCTGAGCATTGCGGGAGGACGTCTCGATAATATACTCCGCTGCCGCCGGGCAGCCGTATGCCAGACGCGAAAGCTCTGCGCGGCGTATATAAGCGACGGCGGCGTCGCTCATTGCCTGAAGCTGCGGCATTATATCCCCGGGACGGGCACGGTCGGCGGTGAGGATATTGAACACATCGCCGGGGCGCATGATGAGGATCGTCACTTCTCTGCCGGTGCCGGATACCATATAGACCCGGATGACGCCGTGCAGAACTATCAGCATCCCGTCCTTTTTCTCGCCGGAAAAGGTGAGGGACTCCCTGGCGCGGCAGCGCTTGTACAGCAGACCTGACTCGAACTGCTGCTTCTGCTGCTCCGACAGGGACGGCCAGAACGGGAGAATGGAGATCACTTCTTTTGTACACTGCATATGTTGTCACACCTCGTTCTTTGCGATGGTTAAGGCATCTAACAGATGTTAATCATATTAACATCTGACGTTAAAAAAATATCAGAACGCGACAAGCAGCGACATGATGTCTGTATTTTATCAGACATCCCGCTGAGTTCTGTACCAAAAGTTACATAAACCTTGTATATTTCTGATCTTAAAAAGATTTCGTATTTTTTAACAAACTTACTGCTCGCTTTTTATATATTTTGATATGAGCGAAGCGGTCATATGCACGATGGTCTCCGGGGCGACGCCGAAGGAGATATTTTCGTACAGGGTGACGCCGGTGAAAGCGTTGAGAAGGATCTGATAGATGGCATAGATGTTGATATCTTTCCTTATGGAGCCGTCCTCCACGCCGTCCTTGAGAGCCTTGAGCGCCGGGATCGGGATCTCCTTGTCGTAATGGCTCCAGAAGACGCTGCTCATCCCGCGGTCGGCGGCTTCGTCATGGCTGAAGCGGTAGGTGAACATCTCATGCGTGTATTTATACCAGTTCGGGAACTCCTCATACAGGGAATAGTAAGCCCTCATGCAGGCCACAAAGCGCTCGTAGCCCGTTGATGCATTCTCATCTCCGGTGTACCTTTCATAAAAATATCTGTAAAACTCCGTCAGCGCGTATTTCCATATCCGGAGGATGAGTTCCTCCTTATTGCTGAAGTAGCGGTACAGGGACATCTGAGAGAGGTTTACTTTTCTTGCGATCTGGTTCATGCTGGTCGCGGCAATGCCGTTTTCCATGAACATATCCAGCGCAGTTTCAATGACACGCTGAATATTATCCTTTCTTTCATCGCTCTGATTCATGGCTGCCTCCGGTGTTTTTGTGTATTGTCTCGATTGTAACATATGCGCCGGGAAAAAGACAGTGTTTTTTGCTCACATATAGACAAATCCCGGACGGTTTCAGCCGTCCGGGATCTATAACTATATGCGGGTTATTAGCTTAGTCGCTCCATTTCCATTCGGCGACTTCGGGCAGATCAAGGCCGTGCTCCGCGATATACTGCTTGTGCTCGATGAGCTTATCCTTCATCTGCTGGATGAGGTACGCGCCGCGGTTGCCGAGCTGCGGCAGGTTATACACCGCGGACATGACCAGATCGAAGCGGTCGAGGCGGTTGAGCACGCGCATGTCAAAGGGCGTGGTGATCGTGCCCTCTTCGATGTAGCCGCGCACATGGATGTTCTTGTTGTGGCGCTTGTAGGTCATCTCGTGAATCAGGCTGGGATAGCCGTGGAAGGCGAAGATGATGGGCTTATCCTTGGTGAAGAGCGAGTCGTACTCGACCTGAGACAGGCCGTGCGGGTGCTGCTCGTTGCTCTGCAGACGCATGAGGTCAACGACGTTGACGACGCGGATGCGCAGCTCGGGGAAAGCGTCGCGCAGGATGGTGACGGCGGCAAGGGTCTCAAGCGTCGGGGTATCGCCGCAGCAGGCCATGACGATATCGGGTTCCTCGCCCTTGTCGGTGGACGCCCACTGCCAGATGCCGATGCCCTGGGTGCAGTGCTTGACGGCCTGCTCCATGGTCAGCCACTGGGGACGCGGGTGTTTGGAAGCGACGATCACGTTGACATAGTTTCTGGAGCGGATGCAGTGATCAAAGCAGCTGAGCAGGCAGTTTGCATCCGGGGGCAGGTAGAGACGGACGACGTCGGCCTTCTTGTTCGCAACATGGTCGAGGAAGCCGGGATCCTGATGCGTAAAGCCGTTGTGATCCTGCTGCCATACGTTCGATGCGAGCACGTAGTTGAGCGACGCGATCTTCTGACGCCAGGGCAGCTGGTTGCAGACCTTGAGCCACTTTGCATGCTGGGAGAACATGGAGTCGACGATGCGGATGAAGGCCTCGTAGCTGTTGAAGAAGCCGTGGCGGCCGGTCAGCAGGTAGCCCTCGAGCAGACCCTCGCAGACGTGCTCGGAGAGCATCGAGTCCATGACTCTGCCGTCGGGGGCGAGATGGTCGTCGGTGTCGTAGGCTTCGCCGTCCCACGCTCTGTCGGTCTCCTCAAAGACCGCGGAGAGGCGGTTGGAGGTAGTTTCGTCCGGACCGAAGGAGCGGAAGCTGCGCTCCTTTTCGTTGAGCTTGTAGATATCGCGCACGAAAGTGCCGAGCACGGACATATCCTGCGCCTCGACTGCGCCGGGGTAGCTGACGTCCACGCCGTATTCGCGGAAGTCCGGCATGCGCAGATCCTTCAGCAGCAGGCCGCCGTTGGCGTGCGGGTTCGCACCCATGCGGCGCGTGCCCTTAGGCGGGAAGTCGAGCAGCTCCTGCACGGGGACGCCGTTTTCATCGAACAGCTCTTCGGGGCGGTAGGACTTCAGCCACTCTTCGATCTGGCGGATATGCTCGGGGGAGTCGGGCTGGATGGGCACCTGATGTGCGCGCCAGTAGTCCTCGACCTTGAGACCGTCGACATATGCCGGACCTGTCCAGCCCTTGGGGCTGCGCAGGACGATCATCGGCCAGCGCGGGCGGACGGTGCTGCCGTTCTCGCGTGCGTCTTTCTGGAAAGCGAGGATCTCCTCGATGCACTCATCGAGCGTGTCGGCCATGAGGCGATGCATGACGGCGGGGTCCTTACCCTCGACGAAGTGCGGCTCCCAGCCGCAGCCGCGGAAGAAGTCCTCCAGCTCCTCATGGGAGATGCGGGCGAAGAGCGTGGGATTTGCGATCTTATAGCCGTTGAGGTGCAGGATCGGGAGCACTGCGCCGTCGGTCTTGGCGTTTATGAACTTGTTGAGGTGCCATGAGGTGGCAAGCGGGCCGGTCTCGGCCTCGCCGTCACCGACAACACAGGCGGCGATCAGGCCGGGGTTGTCCATCACGGCGCCGAAGGCATGCGCGAGCGAGTAGCCCAGCTCGCCGCCCTCGTGGATGGAGCCCGGCGTCTCGGGCGCGACATGGCTCGGGATGCCGCCGGGGAACGAAAACTGCTTGAACAGGCGCTGCATGCCGGCTGCGTCGCGCGTGATATTCGGGTACACGTCGGTGTACGAGCCGTCGAGATAGTCCTGCGCGACCATGGCGTTGCCGCCGTGGCCGGGGCCGGAGAGGTAGATCATATCGAGGTCATATTCGTTGATGACGCGGTTGAGGTGCGTGTAGATGAAGTTCTGGCCAGGCACGGTGCCCCAGTGGCCGACGATCTTCTTTTTGATGTCGCGCTCGGTCAGCCGCCGGCGCAGCAGCGGATCGTCGAGCAGGTAGAGCTGGCAGGCGGACAGATAGTTCGCCGCGCGCCACCAGGCGTCCATTTTGGCCAGCAGCTCCGGCGTGGGTGCAAACGCTTCGTTTTTCATCGTGGAAACCTCCTTATAGATATTAGGATGTGCCGTTCGGCACAGGTCATGCTTCGTTTTGCAGCGCAGCGAGCACGCTCTCGGCGCAGCGCAGCCCGTCCACGGCGGCGCTCGTGATGCCGCCGGCGTAGCCCGCGCCCTCGCCGCAGGGGTAGAGGCCGGGCACGCCGGTGCTGCACCGATCTTCCCCGCGCACGATGCGCACGGGGCTGCTCGAGCGGGTCTCGGGCGCTGTGAGCACGGCGTCCGGGTCGTCAAAGCCGCGCAGCTTCCTGCCGAAGGCGGGCAGCGCCTGTGCGAGGGTGTCCGTGATGCACGCAGGCAGCATGTCGTGCAGGTCGCACCACGTCACGCCGGGGCGGTACGTCGGCTGCACGCGGCCCGGGCCGGTGCTCGCGCGCCCGGCGAGAAAGTCGCCCGCCAGCTGTGCGGGGGCGTGGTAATTGCCGCCGCCGCGCGCAAAGGCGCGCTGCTCGATGCTGCGCTGCCAGTACATGCCGCCGAGGGTGCTTTTGTCCGGGAAGTCCTCCGGCCGCAGCGTCACGAGCACGGCGGCGTTGGCATTTTCCCCGTCGCGGCGGGAATTGCTCATGCCGTTGGTGCACACGCCGCCCGCCTCCGACGCGGCGGCGAACACCTCGCCGCCCGGGCACATGCAGAACGTGTACGCGCTTGTGCCGTCCGGGAGCTTGACGTTCAGCTTATAGTCCGCCGCGCCGAGCGCCGGGTTTTCCGCGAACGCGCCGTACTGGCTGTCGCTAATCATGCGCTGCGGGTGCTCGATGCGAACGCCCATCGAAAACGCCTTCGGCTGCATGGGAACGCCCGATTTTTCCAGCATCCGGAACGTATCTCTCGCGCTGTGCCCCAGCGCCAGAACGAGATCGCGGCAGGAAATCTCCTGTGCGCCATCCTGCGTCTCCACGATCGCGCCCGTGACACGGCCACCTTCTGTTTTGATTGCCGTGAGCTTCGCGCCGAAGCGGACCTCTCCGCCAAGGGCGATGATCTCCTCGCGCAGATTCTGCACGACGTTCACCAGAACGTCTGTTCCGATGTGGGGCTTTGCGTCAAATAAAATCTCCGCGCCTGCGCCCGCGTTTGCGAACTGCTCGAGCACCCAGTAGTTTCTGGGATTGTTCACGCCCGTGTTGAGCTTGCCGTCCGAGAATGTGCCCGCGCCGCCCTCTCCGAACTGCACGTTGCACGAAGGATCGAGTTCGCCGGTCTCCCAGAATTTCCGTACGATTTCCTGCCGCGTCTTCGCGTCCTGCCCGCGCTCTAAGACGATCGGGCGATAGCCCGCCTGCGCCAGAACGAGCGCGCAAAACATGCCCGCA
>ERZ773194.3964-NODE-3964-length-12199-cov-3.878953_pt1 | contig 12199 bp, 8 predicted proteins | sample MGYA00511240_ERZ773194 | MGnify/ENA primary metagenome ERZ773194 (study PRJEB29015, sample SAMEA2737774) | human gut metagenome | biome: human gut; feature: human-associated habitat; material: faeces | place: China | collected 2012 ... | reverse complement strand
ACTACCTCTTGCAAATCACGTTGAAATCGCAGAAGTTGCAGGTGTCGGCGTCCTCGCACTGGCGGAAGGGCACCGAGGGATCGTAGAGCTCCGCCAGCGTTTGGCGCACCAACTCCTCGAACCGTTCGGCATAAAGCGTGTAACGTCCGCCGCGGACGCCCGTTTCCCGGTCGTCGAGCGTCGGCAGATAGTCGGGACGGTTCATCGCCCGCACGTAGTAGAGCGCGGGTTCGGCGTCGACGCCCCGCGTACGGTAGAGCATCATGGCGTAGAGCAAGGTCTGGAGGATGTTCGAAAGCCGCTGTTTGCCCTCGCCGCGGAAAAGGCTCTCCACCCCGGCGAACTCCAGGTGCGGCGCCCCGGTCTTGTAGTCCACCACACGCAGCGTTCCGTCGTCCAGCGCGTCGATGCGGTCGGCGATGCCCGCGAACTTCATGCAAAGGGGGCGACCCGCCGCCGTGAAATCGAATCCGTATGCCACTTCCTGCTCCAGCCCCGTGACCGTGAAGCCGTCGTGCGCCGCATCGTAGGGCATCACCCCGCCCCGCAGATAGCGTGTAACGATGTCTTTGACCAGCAGCAGGTTGCCCGTATAGTCGTCGGTCGTGGCCGCGGGGTCCTGCAAATAATTCTCGTTGATCGCCGCCTCGACCGCCGCGGCGATCTCACCCGTGCGGATCATCGCCCGCAGGGTCTCGCCGGGGTGCGCCTCGCCCACGATCCGGGCATAGAGTTTCTGCACCGCGGCGTGAAGGATCGTGCCGAACATCGGGGCGTCGACCTCCTCGGCGATCTCGTCGTCGGCCTGGAGACGCGCCACGGAGTGAAAATAGAACCGCAGGGGACAGGCCACATAGCGGAAGAAAGCCGTCGGCGAGAGCGTGGCCTTCGATTCTGGGTCGGTGAAGCGTCCGAGACGCTGCATGATCCCCTCGTCCTTGGCCACCTCGATCGGATCGGTCTCGGCGAGGTTGACATCCACACCCACCTCGACCTTCCGGACGGGAAATCCGCTCTCGTAGTCGAGCTGGTAGATGTAGCGGCTCGGTTCGCCCGTCGATTTGTCGTCGGCGTGCGAGCAGTAGAGCATCCACACCCGCCGGGCGCGCTGCACGAGGCGGTAGAAATAGTAGGCGTAAACCCCCTCGTGGTGCTCGGGCGTGGGCAGTCCGTAGGCCGCCCGCAGGTTGTAGGGCACGAACGACGCCTGCGCCATGTGGTTGCCCGGGAAGTTGTCGTCGTTCATCGAGAGCAGGACGACGTTTTCGAAATCGAGGTTGCGGGTTTCGAGGATGCCCATGACCTGCACCCCTTCGAGCGGCTCGCCCTCGTAGGGAATGCGCACGGTCTGCAAATGGCGACGCAGCAGCGAGGTGTAAACCTCCGTCGTCAACTCGATGTCGCACTCGTCCAGCGAATTGCGGAGTTTGGAAATCTCCTCCGAAATCACGGCCAGAAACTCCACGCGCTGACGCCGGTCGTCGCCCTCGTAGGGCGTCCGGGCCACGGCGGCGACGACCCGCAGCAGCCAGTCGGACAGCTCGCGCCACGCGGCGGCGGGCGAAAAGATCATCCGCAGCAGGTCGTTGCGTCCCAGCCATGCGGCGTCGACCGAAATGCGCCGTTCGCGCACGATCTCGTCCTGCATGGCGCGGGTCTCGCGGGCATCGCTGTCCGCGACGTAGGGGTGCGCGAGAATGCCCACGGCGTCGGCATGGTAGAACGTGCATCCTGCGCCCTTCGTGCGGCGGTGAGCCTGCAACTCCACGAGGCGTTCGACGAAGGTGTAGGCCAGGCTGGCCCGCAGCGGATAGCCCATCGTGACGTTGACCTTCCCGATCTCGGGCGGCAGGGCGTAGAGCAGCGGCAGGAGCAGGTTTTCATCGGTCAGCACCACGGCGGTGCGCTTGTCCAGCGGCCCCCGTGCGGCCAGTTCCCGCAGGATCGCAGCGGCGTGCTTGCACTGCACGGCGTTCGACACGGCGGCCACGGCGGTCAGCTCCTTCGGACGCTCCATGTTGTCGTGCGACACGTCCCCGCGCGGCGGGAACTGCACGACGTTCTCGCGCACGAACATCCCGGCCTCCTGCTCGGGGCGGTCTTTATAATAGGAGTCGTAATCCCAGTAGAAATCGGTCTCGGCAGCCGTCGAGAGGAAGCGGAATAGCTGTTTCTCGCACTCCGACAGGGCGTTGAATCCCGCCACGACATATTGCCGCGCCTCGGGAAAGGCATACCCCTCGCCGCGGATGCGGTCGGCGGCGGCCCGCTGGACCATGCCGTTGTAGGCGATGCCCAGCTCGGAGAGCCGTTCGCGGAAGCGGGCGTAAACCGGCCCCAGGGTCTTCCAGATCGCCAGGAAGCGGCGTTTCTCCTCCGAGAGATCGGTTTCGTCGGCGAGCGTCGACCAGAAACGCAGGATTTGCAGCTGCGCGGGAGTGAGGTACGAAATGTCGGCCTCGATCTCCTTGATCTCCGAGATGTTGCGGAACAGCATCGCGGCGTCGATCCGGTATTTGTCGATGGTGTCGAAATCCGTCAGGAGCATGTCGCCCCAGAAATAGAACTTGTCGAACGGCTCGGCGTGGTATTCCGAATAGATTTTGTAGAGTTCGGTGATCAGCCGCACGCGGTCCCCGGTGCGGAGTCCCGAAATCTCGGTCGTCAGATCGTCGACCGTCACCCACCGGGGCTGCCACATCGGACGCCCGGCGATGCCCGTCAGGGCGTCGACGAAGAACAGCCGCGCACGACGCGACGGAAAGAGGATCGCCCTTTCGGAAAGCCCTTCGCCGTAACGGGCATAGAGGTCTTCGGCAACTTCGTGGAGAAAGGTTTTCATATAATACAAAATTCACAATTCACAATAATTTAGTTTGCAGACGTTTAAAACCGACTTCAGCAAAGTCAAAATTATGAATTATGAATTATGAATTGCGAATCACTCCACCCTTGTGATGTCGCCGCCCATGAACTTCGCTCCGCTGCGCACGATGGGCGGAGCGCCCTTGTAGGTGATCTTGCCCCCGGTCGAGGTCTTGCCCTGGAAACGGTCGGTCACCCACAGCGCGGCAACGCCCGAACTGGTGACGTTGGCCTCGGCGGCCATCACCTCCAGCCCCGCGGCTTCGAGTTTTCCGGTCGAGACGAACAGCGAAAGGTAGCGCACCGCGCCCGTCAGCGTCGCCGTGCTCTTGCCCGTAAGCTCCATTTTCAGGTCCTTGACATCCATCCGGGCCGTCACCTGCGCCATGCCGCCCACAGTCAGGTCGAGGACCGTGGCCACCAGCGTGCTGTCGAACGTCGCCACGGCGTCGGCAATGGCGACGCGCTCCAGCGAATTGTAATAAACCGTCACCGAAGTGCGGTCGGGCCGGCGGGCGTCGGAGCGTTCCGTGATGCGCAGCACCTTGTCCTTCACCTCGGCGCGGAATTTGGTCGTATAGGAACCTTTGGTGTCGTAGACGATCTTGGGGGCTTCGGTGTCGGGAACCTGCACGAATTTGACGTCGAGCGGCGCCGACACTTCGACGGCTGTAAACGACGTGAGCCATTCGCGGCGTTCCCCGGTTTCGGCGGGCTGCTGCGCCCGGCAGAGCGCTGCGGCGGCCAGCATCACGGCCGTCAGAATCATTTTCTTCATAACAAGATCTTGTTTTAGCTCCGCTAAATTACAAAATTATTGCGAAGTTCGGGATTTGTTTTGTATTTTTACCCATTAAAACGAAATTTCGGACAGTGAGAGCGAAGATTCTGAATGCAAGCGCCGGATCGGGAAAAACCTACCAGCTGGCCTACAAATACGTCCGCGACGTGATCGACCAGCCGGGCCTCTACCGCCACATCCTCGCCGTGACCTTCACGAACAAGGCCACCGAGGAGATGAAATCGCGCATCCTGAAGGAGATCCACCGTCTGGCCTCGGGAGGCGCAAGCCCCTATCTGGAAAACCTCTGCCGCGAGCTGTCGCTCGACGAGCGTTCGGTGCGCAAACGCGCCGCCGAGGTGCGTTCGAAAATCCTGCACGACTACTCGCGCTTCACGGTGCTGACGATCGACACCTTCTTCCAGCGCATCCTGCGGGCCTTCATCAAGGAGCTGGGCATCGACCTCAATTACAACGTCGAGATCGAGACGGCGTCGGTGCTGTCGAAGGGCGCCGACACGCTCATCGAGCAGATCACCGTCGACCGCGACCTGCAACGCTGGCTCACGGAGTTCGTGCAGGAGCGCATCGACGAAGGCCGCAAATGGGACATCCGCGACGGCATCCTTTCGCTCGGCGGCGAGTTGTTCAAGGAAAAGAACAAGGACGCGCTGTCGGTGCCGCGGTCGCGCGAGGAACTGGGCCGGATCGTATCGCGCGCCGCGGCGCAGGCCGAGGCGACCAAAAAGCAATTGCAGCAGACCGCCGCCCGGGCCGTTGCGATCATCTCCCGGGCCGGACTTACGGCCGCCGACTTTTCGGGCAAGAGCCGCAGCTTCGCCAATTATTTCTTCACCGTCGCCGCGGGCGAACTGAAACCCTACGGCGCGACGGTGGCCAAGATGGCCGCCGCGCCCGAGGGCTGGGGCGCCAAGGGATCGCCCGCGCAGGCGCTGGCCCCCGAGCTGCAACCCCTGCTGCGCGAAATGTGCGACATCTACGACGCCAACCGCAAGAGCTGGAACACCTGCGACCTGCTGAAGGAGAACTACCGCAGCTTCGCCCTGCTGTCGGACCTCTACAAGCGGGTGCAGCAGCTGTGCGACGAGCAGAACATGATGCTCCTCTCGGAAACCAAATACGTCCTCTCGGAGTTCATCGGCCACAACGACGCGCCGTTCATCTACGAGAAGGTGGGCAACCGTTTCGAGCGTTTTATGATCGACGAATTCCAGGACACCTCCCTGAAGGAGTGGGAAAACTTCCTGCCCCTGCTGCAAAACGCCATGGCGCAGTCGGAGGAGACCTCGGTGCTGATCGTGGGCGACATCAAGCAGTCGATCTACCGCTGGCGGGGCGGCGACTGGAAAATCCTCCACGGCGAGGCCCAGCAGGCGCTGGGCGCGGGCGACACCCAAGTCGAGGTGCTGCGGGAGAACTGGCGGAGCCTCCCCGCGGTGGTCGCCTTCAACAACCGCATCATCGAACGGATCGTCGCCGCGGACAACCGTGCGCTGAACGAAACCCTCGCAAAGGCCTCCGAGGAGGGTTCCGTCGATCCCGCGGAGGCCGCCGCGCTGCGCGACACCCTCGCCGACGCCTACCGCGGACATGCCCAGCTCCCGCGCCGCAAGGCCGAACACCCGGGCTACGTCTCGGTCGAGACCTTCGCCGAGCGGCCGCCCGTCGTGGAGCGCATCTGCGCGCTGATCGACAAGGGATTCCGGCCGTGCGACATTATGATCCTCGTGCGCGGGGCCACCGACGGCGCGAAGGTCGCCGCCGAACTGCTCGACTTCAAACGCCGCAACGAGGACCCGCGCTACCGTTTCGACGTGATGACCCAGGAGGCTCTGATCGTGGGCAACGCCCCCGTCAGCTCGTTCATCGCCGCGGCCCTGCGGCTGGCGCTCAACCCCGACGACTCGCTCTCGCGCGCCGTCTACAACCACTACCTCGGCCGCCCGTTCGACCGGCCGCTCGACGATTCGGAACGCGATTTTTTCCGCTCGGTGCGGCTCCTGTCGCCCGAGGAGGCGTTCGAGCGGATCGTCATGCGGCACGCCCTGCAAGGCGACCGTCGGCAGACGGCCTACCTCCAGGCCATCCACGAGCAGATCATCTCGTTCTGCGCGACGAAAATCGCCGACATAGCGCTGTTCCTCCGCTGGTGGGAGGAGACGGGCAAAAACCGCTCGCTGTCGGTCGAGGAGAGCGCCACGACGGTCGAGATCACCACCATCCACAAGGCCAAGGGGCTTGAAAAGCGGGCCGTGCTCATCCCCTACTGCTCGTGGTCGCCGGACCCCAAGTCGAGCGGCACGGTGCAGAACATCGTCTGGGCCGAGGCCCGCGGCGACGGGGCCGAAGCGATCGGCCGCTTCCCGGTGAGGTACAAGAAGGCGATGGCCGAATCGGGCTTCTCGTCGGAGTACTACCGCGAGCTGGTCTACGCCCACGTCGACAACGTCAACCTGCTGTACGTGGCCCTCACGCGCGCCGCCGAGTCGCTGCACATCTTCATCCCGCAGAAGGGCGGCCGCACGGTCGGGGGGCTGCTGCTCCAGAGCATCGCAACCGACGGCGACAAGGCCCTGCTGGGCGACTTCGAAGGCAGCTGCACCATCGACGAAGCGGGCGAACACTTCGCTTTCGGGGAGTTCGCGGGCCCCGTCGCGGGCGGTTCGAAACACTCCGAGGCCGAGCACGTCATTCTGGAGGAGTACCCCACGGCGCAGGCTGACCTGCGGCTGCGGCTCCCCTCGCAACGCTATTTCGAGGACGGCGGCGAGGTCGAGCTCTCGCCCCGGAACCTCGGCATCCTGATGCACAGGGCCTTCGAGCAGGCCGACGACGAGGCCGGAATCCACGAGGCCGTGCGCGGCATGCAGGCCGACGGCACGCTGTCCGAAGCCGATGCCGCGACCCTGCGGCAGATGATCGCCCGGGCCTTGGAACACCCCGAGGTGCGCGAATGGTTCGGCGGAGGCTGGGAGCGCGTGCGCAACGAAAACGAAATCATCATCCCCGGCAGAGGGTCGACGCGGCGTCCCGACCGCGTGATGATCGACGGACGCCGGGTCGTCGTCGTCGACTACAAGTTCGGCCTGCGCGACGCCGAACGCCACCGCCGGCAGATGCGCGAATACCTCCGCCTGCTGGGCGAAATGGGTTATGCCCCGGCCGAGGGGTATCTGTGGTATGTGAAACTGGGTAAAATCGAAAAAGTGGAGCCATGAGAAGCATCCTCCGAAGCCTTCCCGCCGCATTCCGCCGCCGGGGTCTCCGCATCGCCGCGACCCTCGTGCTGCGCGCCGTGCTGAACCTGGCGGGACTCGCGGCCCTGCTGCCGGTGCTGACGCTGGTGCTCGACCCCGCGGGATTCGAGGGCGACGGGCCGCTGGCGACGGTCTACGTCTGGTCGGGCGTCGCCTCGCCGCGCACGTTCGCACTCGCGGTCTGCGGGGCCGTCGTGGGGTTCATCGTCCTCAAATGCGGCGTCAACTTCCTGCTGGCACGCGCCGAACGCCGCTACATCTACGACCTCTACCGCACCCTTTCGCGCCGCCTCTACATCGCCTACCACGACCGGGGTCTGGCCTTCATCAACAATTCGAACTCCTCGGTGCTGGCGCGCAACGTCAACGTCGTCTGCCTGGCATTCGCCGCCGGGGTCCTGCGCCCCGCCGCCGCGATGATCGCCGAGGCGATGCTCTTCGTCCTGCTGTTCGCCTCGCTGGCTCTCTACACGCCCCTCGCGGCGCTGCTCTCCGTCGTGATCTTCCTCCCCGCGGTGTGGCTCTACTACGCGCTGGTCCGCAACCGCATCAACCGTTACGGCGAACAGGAGAACCGCGCCCAGCGCGAGAAGTCGCGCCTCGTGGCCGAGACCTTCCGGGGATACGCCGACATCGAGTTGAGCGACGCCTTCCCGGGGATGCTCCGCGCCTTCGACCGCACGATGGACGAAGTGGTGCGCACCCGCTCGCGCGAGGCCGACATCGGCCAGCTGCCCCAACTCTTCACCGAGATCGGGCTTGCCGTGGGCATGGCCCTGCTGGCGGCCGTGAGCTTCGGCGGCGGGCAGTCGCAGCTGCTGTTCGGCGTCTTCGCCGTGGCGGCTCTGCGGCTGATGCCCTCCGTGCGCGGCATCATGTCGGGCTGGGCCACGATCCGCTACAACCGCTACACCATCCCCATCCTGCGCGAAGCGGCCCTCCACGAGCCGGCCTCCGCACACCCCGAGGTCACGACGCGCGAAACGCTGCCCTTCGAGCGCGAAATCTCGGTCCGCAACCTCTCGTTCCGCTTCACCGAAGAGAGCCGGGAGCTTTTCCACGGCCTCACGCTGACCATCCGCAAGGGCGAACGCATCGGCATCCGCGGGGCGTCGGGCGCAGGCAAGACCACCCTTTTCAACCTCCTGCTGGGCCTTTACGAACCCACGTCGGGAGAAATCGCCGTCGACGGCACGCCCCTCACCGCCGCAAACCGCCGGGCATGGCAGAACCGCATCGGCTATGTCTCGCAGCGTCTGTTCCTCACCGACGGAACATTCGCGGCCAACGTCGCACCGGGCGTCCCGGCCGCCGAAATCAACCGCCGGCGGGTCACCGAAGCCCTCGAAGCGGCCCAGCTGGGCGAATTCATCGCTTCGCTGCCCCTGGGGATCGACACCCCCGTCGGCGAATGCGGCAGCCGCCTCTCGGGCGGACAGCGGCAGCGCATCGGCATCGCACGCGCCCTCTACCGCCGCGCCGACGTGCTTTTCTTCGACGAGGCGACCTCGGCGCTCGACAGCCGCACCGAAGGGGAGATCAACCGTTCGATCGCCGCGATCGCCGCACGGAATCCGGGCCTTACGCTGCTGGTGATCGCCCACCGCGAAACCTCGCTCGAATACTGCGACCGAATCATAACGCTGGAAAAATAAGATGAAGAACCGGAAGCCGTCCCTTATTCCCATCTGCCAGCCGCGACCCACTCCCAGCGAGGGAGAGGGCCTACGATTCACCCGGCTCGTACGGCAGAGTATATCCTTGCACCGCCGGCGCGAAAAAAAATGAACGCTAACAACCGCTTTATGAATTATACGATCGCCAATATCCGCGTCTCCCTGCCCGACGCCTGCACGGGAGAGCATTTCACCCGGGCCCTGCGCCCGTTCCTGACACTCGGCGCCGGCCCTGCGGACCTCGCGCTGGAAATCGTCCCCCGGATTCCGGCCGAAGCCGATTACCGCGAACTCGACATCTTCGAGTTTCCCGACGCCGACGCCGACTGCCGTTTCGGGACCGACGCGGCGGGCTACCTGCTCGAAATGACGCCCCGCGACGGCAGCGCCCCGGCCCGCTACCGCATGGCCTACGGCGCGGCGGCGGCCCGTAGCGACATCACCCCCGGACACAATCCCGCGCTGTTCCGGTTCGGGGTCTGGATCCTTTTCAACATCGCGGCGCTGCCCCTCGGAGCCGTGGCCTTCCACTCCTCGGTGATCCGCTACCGCGGCCGGGGAGTGCTGTTCCTCGGCGAATCGGGAACAGGCAAAAGCACCCACACGCGGCTGTGGCGGGAGCATATCCCGGGTGCGGAACTGCTCAACGACGACAGTCCGATCATCCGGGCCACGGACAGCGAAGCCCTCGTCCACGGATCGCCGTGGAGCGGCAAAACGCCCTGCTACCGCAACGAGAGCTGCCCGATAGCCGCCGTCGTACGGCTCTCGCAAGCCCCGCACAACCGCATCCGCCGCCTGCGGCCGATCGAGTCCATCGGAGCGTTGCTCCCCTCCGCACCCCCGGCCTTCGCCCGCGACGAACGGCTTTCGGACGACACCTGCGGCCTGCTCTCCCGGCTGATCGCACAGGTTCCCGTCTACCACCTGGAGTGCCTGCCCGACGCGGCGGCGGCGCAGCTCGCCTGCCGAACGGTTTTCAACGACGCGACGCTATGATCCTGCTCCCCAACCAACTCTTCTTCGCCGAGGTCGAGGCGATGCTCGCCGAAGGCCGCGAGGTTCAGATCCGCATGAAGGGCCACAGCATGCGGCCCCTGCTGCGCAGCGAGCGCGACCAGGTCGTGCTGACGCCCTGCGCCGACCCCGCGCGCCTGCGACCGGGCGACGTGGTGCTGTTCCGCTGCTGCGGCCGCCACATCCTCCACCGCATCGTCCGCCGCGACGGCGAGCGCCTCACACTCGCGGGCGACGGGAACTACCGCATCACGGAACAGTGCACGACACGCGACGTCGCCGGCATCGCCGTCCGGGTCATCCGCGCCTCGGGCCGCGTCGTCGGCTGCGACTCCCCCGGCTGGCGGCTCCGGTCGCGCCTCTGGCTCGCGATCCCGCCCTGGCTGCGACGGCAGGTGCTGCGCGTGCTCTGGTATTCGGGCTGGAAATGAAAAAGGCAGGGCTTTCGACAGCCCTGCTTTTTTACGGCAGCCCACGGAAGAGACCGGGAGAGAAAATCCCCGGACGGGTAGCGCCGGAGTGCGTCCCGTCCGGGGATTTCGAGGGATGTGCGGAAATATCCGCCGTGGTTCCTGCGGAGAGCCGCAAATGGCAACAAAAAAAACAGACCGGATCGCTCCGGTCTGTTTTCACATAAATCGGCCTGGACTATTCGCCCAGAGCGAACCGCTTGTAAGCCACGACCGTGGCATCCTTGTCGGCCTTGTGGATGTAGTCGGCGATCGACTCCTTCTCGCCTACCACCGGCTGAGCCAGCAACGTGTTCTCCTCGAAGAACTTGCGCATCTTGCCCTCGGCGATCTTCTCCAGAATGGCCTCGGGTTTGTTGGCGTTCTTGGGGTCCTGCTTCATGGCCTCCACAGCGATCTTACGCTCGTGCTCCACAACCTCTGCGGGGCAGTCCGCCTCCGAGATCGAAACGGGAGCCATGGCCGTAGCCTGCATGGTCACGGTGTGTGCGACCTCGGCGGGAATCTCCTTGTTGAAGCCCAGGATCGTACCCAGCTTCTTGTTGAAGTGCACGTAAGCAGCGCAGTAGGGAGCCTCGATGCGGCCGTAGTAAGCCAGCTCGATCTTCTCGCCCGTCTGACCCGATTTCTCGGTCACCATCTCCTCGACGGTGCGGCCCTCTGCGTTTTTCGCAGCCATCAGCGCATCGCGGTCGGCAGCGTCGTTCTTCACGGCGACCTCCAGCATGGCCTCGGCCGAAGCCGAATACTCGGAGTTCTGGGCCACGAAGTCGGTCTCGCACGCCAGGCAGAGGATGTAAGCCTTCTGGCCTACGATCTTCGTAACGACGACACCCTCGGTAGCGGTGCGGTCGGCGCGCTTGGCGACGATGAGCTTACCTTTCTCGCGGATAATGTCCTGAGCGCGGGCAAAATCACCTTCGGCTTCGATGAGGGCCTTCTTGCAGTCCATCATACCGGCGCCGGTCATCTTGCGGAGCTTCATTACATCAGCAGCTTTGATTTCCATAATCTTGTCCTTTCTCTATAAGGTTCGTAAATACAATTATTCTGCCTTTTCCTCGGCGGTCTCGGCTGCTTCTGCGGGAGCGGCAGCAGGCTCCTCGTAGGGAGTCTCGACAGCGGCGACAACCTCTGCCACGGCAGCCTCCTCGGCATCAATCGCAGCCTTCACGGCCTTCTTGATGCGGGGCTTGCCCTCCTTCTTAACGGTTGCACCCTCGGCGTCAGCCTCCTGTGCCTCCTTCTCCTTTTCGAGCTTGCGCTCCTCGGTGCCCTCGGCGATAGCGGCGCACATGGCTTCGAGAACCACGGCGATCGACTTGGTGGCATCGTCATTTGCAGGGATAACGTAATCAATGTCGGTCGGATCACAACAAGTGTCTACCATTGCAAATACGGGGATGCTGAGGCGTTTGGCCTCCTTCACGGCGTTGGCCTCCTTCTGTACGTCGACGACGAACAGAGCCGCCGGAAGACGCGTCAGGTCGGCGATCGAGCCGAGGTTCTTCTCCAGTTTCGCACGCTGGCGGGAGATCTGGAGTTTTTCGCGCTTGGAGAAATTATCGAACGTGCCGTCGGTCGCCATCTTGTCGATGGTGGACATTTTCTTGACGGCTTTACGTATGGTGGGGAAGTTTGTCAGCATACCGCCGGCCCAACGCTCGGTGACGTAAGGCATACCGACGGCTGCCACCTTTTCGGCAACAATGTCCTTGGCCTGTTTCTTGGTCGCTACGAACAGCACGCGGCGACCGCTCTTGGCGATCTGCTTGATGGCCGCAGCAGCCTCATCGATCTTCAGGACGGTTTTGTGCAGGTCGATGATGTGGATGCCGTTCTTCTCCATGAAGATGTAAGGAGCCATTTTGGGGTTCCATTTGCGCTTCAGGTGACCGAAGTGCGCACCGGCTTCCAATAATGTATTAAAATCTGTACGTGACATTTTAATTCAATTCGTTGATTAATTTTAATTCTCTTTTCTTCAACCCTCCGGGTAGCGGCCTGGCCGGTCCCGGGGAGTTTTCCGCGGCGCGGCAACCAGATAGTAGACTAATTAAAAATTAAGAATTAAAAATGAAAAATTCCCAATATATAATAAGTATCCATGTG
>ERZ773194.3963-NODE-3963-length-12201-cov-4.637494_pt1 | contig 12201 bp, 14 predicted proteins | sample MGYA00511240_ERZ773194 | MGnify/ENA primary metagenome ERZ773194 (study PRJEB29015, sample SAMEA2737774) | human gut metagenome | biome: human gut; feature: human-associated habitat; material: faeces | place: China | collected 2012 ... | reverse complement strand
GTTTATTTGTTATGAAAGGGAACTTTTCAATGCAGCTTTCTGATACGGAGCGTCAGTGCCTCACCGCCATTCTGGCCCAATATGACCAGCACCCCGAAGTGCAGCGGATGCGGGAATTTATCCAGCACGGCGATGTGACCACCTACCAGCACTGCAAGAATGTGGTGCTGGTGAGCTTCTGGCTCAACCGCCGCTTCCATCTGGGCGCGGATGAGACGTCGCTGGCTGTGGGGGCTTTCCTCCATGACTTCTATCTCTACGACTGGCACAAGCGCAGCTCTTTCCGGGGCCTGCGCCGCCTGTTCGAGATGCACGGCTTTGCCCATCCCGGCTCTGCCTGCGTCAATGCCGAGCGCTGCTTCGCCATCACCAGAAAAGAGCAGAACATCATCTCGAGCCATATGTGGCCCCTGACCTTCCGCCATGTCCCCACCTGCCGGGAGGCGGTCATCGTCTGCCTGGCCGACAAATACTGCGCCGTGCTGGAAAGTATGTTCCAGCGCACCCGGGTGGCCGATACGGACGCCGGGGAGAACGAATGGTAAGGGCCTTGTCTGATACGAAAATGAGCTGCTGCACGTTACGTGCAGCAGCTCATTTTTTATAATTTCTTATACCCCGCAGGCTCGTCGGCTTTGGCGCGGCGCTCCATCAGGTAGGTGTCCAGCCAGCGGCCATGACAGTCCCGGGCGATGCGTTCCCGCCGCCCCACCACCCGGAAGCCGCACTTCGTGTGGAGGCCGAGGCTGGCGGTGTTGTCCTGCAAAACAGTGGAGTGTAAGGTCCAGTAACCCTCTTTTTCCGACTCTTCGCAGAGGGCCGTCAACAGGCGGGAGCCGAGGCCCTGGCCCCGGAACTTCTCGCCGACGTAGATGCTCACCTCGGCCACGCCCCGGTAGCACCAGCGGGGGTCTACCCGCCGCAGTGCGGCCCAACCGGCCAGCTCGCCGCCGTCCAGAATGACGAGGCGGCATTCTTTGATGTGAAAGGCGTCCCACGCCGTGTAGGGCGGGCAGGTGGTCTGGAAGGTGGCGTGCTCCGTGGCGATGCCCTCTGAATAGATCTCGGACACAGCGTTCCAGTCTTCCGGCTCCATGGGCCGGATGGTGATATTGCTCATGATATTCTTTCCCGGCAGAGCGCCCCAATGCGCCCTGTATCATTCCTCTTATCTCAGTATAGCAGATGCAGCCCATCCGCGCAATGGCCGCTTATTCCAGCCCCGGCAGGGTGTCCAGCACCGGGATGCCCAGGCTGTGCAGGAAGGCTTTCTTTTCCTCGATGGCGGGGACGACGTCCAGCTCCGAGGGGGCGTGGGCGTCGCAGCCCACGATGGCCTTGACGGGGTACTCCGCCGCGATGTGCCAGAACTCGTCCCGGGTGTAGCCTAAAGAGCCGTCGGGGCGGTCCTTGCAGGGTCAGTCCGGCCATGTTGTACTCGAGGGGGATGTCCAGCCGCGCCGCTGCGGCACAGATGTCCCGGCAGGCCTTCTCGGCGTCGGCGTCGAAGGCCGTCACCCGGTTCAAAAAGAGGTCGGGGTGGGCCAGATACCGGTAAAGCCCCGTTTCCAGCGCTTCCACCACCTGTTCGGCATACCGTCTGCCGTGGGCCGTGGAGGTGCTGCCGCCGAAGCGGCTGGCCCTGGCGTCCTGCTCGTCGGTGGTGTCGTAGTGGCAGCCGAGGATGAGATATTCGATGTTCAGCCGCTCCATCTCTTCCCTGAGCCAGCCCAGATAGGCCGGGAAATACTCCGCCTCGAGGCCGATGCGGATGTGGAGTTTGTCGGCATATTTCTCCCGCAGCCTGCGCAGGGTCAGGACATAATCGTCCAGCTGGGAGGGCAGCATCCGGATGCGGCTGACGAAGCCCGGCGTCGCGTAGGCCCAGGGGGTGTGGTCAGAAAACCCCAGCACCTTGTAGCCGCAGCGCAGGGCCGTGAGGATGTATTCCTCCTCGGTGCCTTCGGCGTGGCCGCAGCGGGTGGTGTGGGTGTGGTAATTGGTCAGCATGACAGGGCTCCCTCCCGGGCAGAAATTTTTTGACAATCAGCACCGTTGTGATACAATAGAGTATATACCCGTTCGGGGCAGGGACTATTATAGACCTCTTTGCCGGAAAATGCAATGAAAGCTGCTCTGAAAAAGGAGAAATGAAGATGGATTGGAAACGAATCGCTGCCTCTGTGCTGATGCTCGGTGTCCTCGCCGTCCCGGCCTCAGCAGCCAGCATCACCCCCCAGACCACCATGAAGGAGATCCGCGACGACCCCGACATCAAGGCCAGCGGCCTCTATACATACACCTACGTGTGGGAGCGGGACTGCGAAAGGCTCTCCACCAGCCGCGACGACGAGACGCTGACCGAGGTGGTCGGCAAGACCTCCGCCGAAGCCTGCGCAGCGGGCCTCAACTATCTGGCGCAGGTCTACCACGACGGCACCCGGGTGACCTATCCGCTCTATTCGGAAGAGGAGATCGCCGCCGTGCCTGCCCGCGCTCATGCGGAGCTGTATTACTGCCCGGCCCAGCAGCCGGGGGCCAAATTTGCCATCGTGCTGTCGGGCAACGCGCTCTACTACAGCGGCGAGCTGCGGGGCGGCGTGTCCACAGCGTGGGAGCTGCATGAGCAGGGCTATGCCGTCTTCTCGCTGCGCTACCGCATCGGATGGGAGGCCGGGGACGACGCTCCGCTGGAAGACCTGGCCCGGGCCATCCGCTTCGTGATGGACAATGCCGACACCTTCGGCGTCTCTACGGAAGACTACGCCCTGCTGGGCTACTCCTCCGGCGGACAGATTGCAGGCGTCTTCGGCAATGAGGAAAAGGGCTGGGGCCGCTACGGTGTGCCGAAGCCCGGCGTATTGCTGCTGGTCTACCCCATCAACAACTTCCTTGGGGCAAAGCCTGCCTACCATCTCCTGATGGATACCGACCGGCTGGAAAGACGCTACTATTCCTACACCGTCTCGAAGCTCGTGACGCCGGACTATCCGCCCACCTTCCTGTGGTACGGCAGGAATGACCTCATGCTGAAAGCCTTCGTCTACCCCCTGCAGGGGCCGACCCTTGCAAAGGCACTGGAAGCCAGCGGCGTCCCCAACCGGGTGGAAGTTTACGACAACGCCAAACATGGCATCGGCATCGGCGTGGGGACGGACGCCGAGGGCTGGGTGGAACGTGCTGCCGAGTTCTGGCAGAGCGTTTCGGAATAACAGGAGGGAAAGAATATGTACGACTGGAATGAATGCATCCGCAGCCTGAATGTGGGCCTGCCCGACGACATCGCCCGGCTGAAAGCGGCCGGATATTATCAGGAGGCTATCGCCCGCATCGACCGGCTGCTGGCCGAGGACTGGACAAAGACCCAGAACGGCCCGGCATCCAACGGCATCGCCCCGCCGGAGGGGTATGTCCCGCCCGAGAACCCCACGCCCCACGGTGTGGACGCCCTGCGGGAGGCCCTGACTGTCCAGAAGGAGATCATGCGCCGGCTGCCCGGGGAATACTGCTGGACGGAAGCCGAGGCCATCGCCCGGATGCAGGAGCGGGTCAAGGACTTCACCGCAGAGGAATTTAAGAAGCTCGACTGGGAGGGCCGGATGGACTGGCGGTTCGTGGAAGGGGAGAAGCGGTATCAGGCCCGGTTCGCCGAGACGCTGCTGGCCACCCACGCCGACCTCGCCGCCCGGAAGCTGACGCCGGACGCCCCCAACAACAAGAACGAAGAGCGTCACCGCCTCCACGAGAAGATGGAGCGGGAGGGGAGCGCCAGCGCCGACATCACCCTCCGCACCAGCATCCGGATGTCCGACGAAGCCTTCGCCGCCGCGCTGGAAAAGGCGAAAGCCGAGGGCAGAGAGGCCGTCCACGTCCGGGCATGGCTGGCCCTGCCTGCCGCCTGCCCGTCCCAGAGCCATATCACGCTGGACGGCTTCACCGAGACGCCCGCCCATATCGCCGCCGAGGACGCGCCCCAGCGCACCGTCTGCTGGGAGGCCGACCTGACCGAGAACCGCACCTTCGGGGCCGAGTACAGCTACCGGGAGACGGCAGTCTACGCCGACCCGCTTTCCTTCACGCCCGACCCGGAGCAGCCCGACCTCTACACCGGCGAGGAAGCGCCCCACATCGTCTTTACGCCCTACCTGCAGGCGCTGGCGGCTCAGCTCACCGAGGGTATCACCAGCCCGGCGGAGAAGGCGAAGTGCATCTACGATCATGTCACCCTGAACGTCCGGTATCACTTCCAGCCCTCCTATTTCGTCCATGAGTCCATCGCCGAGAACTGCGCCCGCAGCCGCCGGGGAGACTGCGGCATCATGGCGCTGACCTTCATCACCCTCTGCCGCATCGCGGGCATCCCGGCCCGGTGGGAGAGCGGCTTTGCAGTGGCCCCGGGGGACGTGGGCTGTCATGACTGGGCGCGGTTCTACGTCGCCCCCAAGGGCTGGATGTATGCCGACTGCTCCTACGGTGCCTCCATGGCCCGCCGGGGCGATGAAGTGCTCCGCCGCCACTATTTCGGCAGTCTGGATACGGGCCGCATGGTGGCAAACAGCGCCTTTGAAGCGCCCTTCGACCCGCCGATGCTGGGCTTCCGCAGCGACCCCTACGACAACCAGAGCGGCGAGATGGAGGCCGACGGCGTGGGCCTGTACGGTGACGATACCGTGACCACCAAAGAAGTTTTGAAGTTTGAGGAAGTAGAATAAATGGAATTTCTCGCAATGCTGTATACCGTCCTGCTGGTGGCCATCTGCCTGATGATGGCGGTGCTGCTCTTCCGCAGCGGACGCCCCACCGGCGGGCTGGACGAAGCCGACTGCGAAGAGCTGAAAGACTGGCTCGAAGAGCAGCTGGCCGCTCAGGCCAGAGAGTTCAACGCCCGTCAGGACGCCATCGCCCAGCAGAACTACGCCGCCATCCGCAGCGTCAGCGAGACGCTGCAGACGGCTGTGCAGAGCATGAGCACCACCCTCGGCCAGGGGCAGGACAGCCAGCAGCGCATCCTGGAGCGGCGTCTGCAGAGCCTCGAGCAGGCCAACAACCAGCAGATGGAGCAGCTGCGCCGCGCCATGGTCGAGAGCATGACGGCATTGCAGGCTGAGAACACCCGCAAGCTGGACGAGATACGCCACACGGTGGACGAGCAGCTTCAGGACGCTTTGCAGAAGCGGGTGACGGAAAGTTTCAAGGCCGTCAACCAGCAGCTCGAGCAGGTGTATAAGGGCCTTGGCGAGATGCAGTCCCTCGCCGCCGACGTGGGCGGCCTGAAGCAGGTGCTCTCGGGCGTCAAGACCCGGGGTATCCTCGGCGAGATCCAGCTGGGCGCGATCCTGGAAGAGATCCTCGCCCCGGAGCAGTATGACACCAACGTGGCCACCATCCCGGGCAGCACCCAGCGGGTGGAATACGCCATCCGGATGCCGGGTGCCGACGGCGGCAGCGTCTGGCTCCCCATCGACTCCAAGTTCCCCGGCGACACCTACGCCCACTTACAGGACGCCTACGCTTCCGGCGACGCGCAGGCCGTGGAGGATGCCCGCCACGCCCTCGAGCTGGTGCTCCGCAGCGAGGCCAGAGACATCCGGGAAAAGTACGTCGAGCCGCCCTATACCACGGCGTTCGGCATCCTGTTCCTGCCCTTCGAGGGCCTGTATGCCGAGGTGGTGAACGCGGGGCTGCTGGAGGTGCTGCAGCGGGACTATCAGGTCAACGTGGCAGGCCCCAGCACCATGGCGGCCCTGCTGAACAGCCTGCAGATGGGCTTTAAGACCCTTGCCATCCAGAAGCGCTCCGGCGAGGTCTGGCAGCTGCTGGGCGCGGTGAAGACGGAGTTCGACAAGTTCGGGCAGGGCCTCGCCAAGATGCAGCAGCGTCTGCGCCAGACCGACGAAGAGCTGGACCAGCTCATCGGCGTCCGCAGCCGGGCCATCAGCCGGAAGCTGCGCAGCGTCCAGAGCCTCGACGAGGCCAGCGCCAGCGCCCTTTTGGAGATAGACGACATGAACGAGCTGCCGAAGGCACTCTCTGAGACCAGCGAAATATCTGACCAAGTTGGGAAATAATGACGTTGATACGGCACAAAACGAACTTGGCCAACGTGACCAACTTCGACCTGTCTGACCAAGTTGGAACTTGGCCAGCAAAAGCAACTTGGCCAAACTGGCCAACTTCAAATAATAAACGTAAGTATGTTATTATATTGGAACTTGGTCATATAACCTACCGCAGTAGAACGTCATTCGGCCATCCGGCCTGATAAATAGTTGACGAAGACGGCAGACTGTGCTATACTGAGACGATTCTTAAAATAATTGCCGGCCATGGCAGACCATACACACCAATAACAGAGAGGAAATGTGCTTATGAGCGTAAAGAACATCAGCAGCGCCATTCTGGGCGTGGGCGTGGACGATACCACCATCGATCTGTTTGAGAGCCAGTACCCGGTCCCCACCGGCGTCAGCTACAACTCCTACGTCATCCGGGACGAGAAGACCGCCATCCTCGACACCGTGGACGCGCGTGCCACCGACGAGTGGATGGCGAACGTCACCGAGGCACTGGCAGGGGAGAAGCCCGCCTACCTCGTCGTCCACCACATGGAGCCTGACCACGGCGCGAATGTGGCCCGCCTCGCCGCCCTCTACCCCGAGATGCAGGTGGTGGGCAACGCCAAGACCTTCCAGTATATGGAGCAGTTCTTCGGCCCGGAGGCCATCGCCAAGGAGCGCCGCGTCGTCGTGAAGGACGGCGAGAGCCTTTCGCTGGGCGCTCACACCCTGACCTTCGTGTTTGCACCCATGGTCCACTGGCCCGAGGTCATGGTGAGCTATGAGTCCACCGAAAAAGTCCTCTTCTCCGCCGACGGCTTTGGCCGCTTCGGCGCGGTGGCAAAGTTCGACGAGAAGGCCGACTGGGCCAGCGAGGCCCGCCGCTACTACCTGAATATCGTGGGCAAGTACGGCCCGCAGGTGCAGGCTCTGCTGAAAAAGGCCGCTGCGCTGGACATCAAGACCATCTGCCCGCTCCACGGCCCCGTCCTCACCGGCGACCTTGGCAAGTACCTGAACTACTACGATCTGTGGTCCAGCTATAAGGCCGAAGAGCCGGAGAAGGTGCTGGTCGCCAGTGCCTCCATCCACGGCCACACCCGCGCCGCCGCCCACATTCTGGCCGAAAAGCTCCGCGCCAAGGGAGCGAAGGTGGTGGAGATCGACCTGACCCGCACCGACGTCTCCTACGCCGTCACCGAGGCCTTCCGCTGCGGCAAGACCGTGCTGGCCTGCGCCACCTATGACGGCTTCCTCTTCCCGCCGATGGAGAACCTGCTGGCCCACCTCAAGACCAAGGCTTTCCAGAGCCGCACCATCGCCCTGATGGAGAACGGCACCTGGGCGCCCATGGCCGCAAAGCTCATGCGCGCCGAGCTGGACGGCATGAAGAACATCACCGTCTGTGACACTGTCGTCACCCTCCGCTCTGCTTCCAACGCCGCCGCTGAGGCGCAGATGGACGCACTGGTGGATGAGCTGCTGAGTAAGTAAAAACGAGTAGAAACAGGAAATCCCCCACTTTCGTGGGGGATTTTCTTGTTTTCTGTCAGCGTTTATGATACACTGATACTGCCGCCGCAAGGCGGTAAGGCACTGTACATACGGCAGGCGGTTTGGTCTCTCACTTCCGAAAGGAGGTGAGAAGATGCCGATTACTTTGACGTTTCACTTGTTTAGACTCACGTTCACACTGCGAATCAAAAAGTAAAACCGCCACCTCTGCCAAGGTGACGGTTTTCAAAAAGCCAAATCCTTAGAAAGAGGCCAAACCGCTTGTCACAGTGCCTTTTCTATCGCTATTATAGCGCATTGCCGGGCCGCTGTCAAGGAACCCGGCAGTGCGTTTTTTGCTCAGGAGGCGCGCGTCTTTCGGCCAAGCGCCGCCGCGCCGGTCAGGGCCACGAGGACGCCCAGCACGGCAAGGCCCGCACCGGCCTGCCCGAAGGCGTCGCCCACCGCGCCCACGAGGGGGCTGGCGGGTATCATGAGCAGGCTGTAGACCATGCTGTCCACGCTGATGAGGGTGGCACGCTGGTCGCTGGGGATGACATCGTTGAGCTTCTGGTCCTCATGCAGGAGGTAGGCGTCGATGACGCCCTGCACCAGCATACAGCCGAAGATGCAGCCCAGCACCGGGGCGGCACCCACCAGCGCGCAGCCCCCGCCGCAGAGCAGGGCGCAGACGGCGTAAAACCGCCGCAGGCTCTCCGGATGGAGCCGCCGGGCCGCTTCAACGCCCAGCATGGAGGCAAGCCCGCTCAGCAGCATCGGCACGAACAGCAGTGCTGTGGGCCAGCCCAGCTCGACGAGCCGCTGCTGGACGAACATCTTGGTCAGGTAGCTGGGGATGCAGAGGACAGCGGCGGAGACGATGAGTTTTGCCGCCAGCGGGGTGGCGCGAAGAGCGGTGATGCTGTCCCGCACCAGCCGCGCCAGCTGGCCGGGCAGGTCGCGGAAGGTCTGCTTCTCCCGGCGGGCCTGCGTCTCGGTGACGATGGGCTCGGTCATCAGGGCGGTGGCGGCAGCGGCAGTGCCTTCAAAGGCGGCGCTCAGCAGGTAGAAACCGGAAAAGCGGAGAAACCGTTCCAGCGTGCTGGCGAGGGACCCCACGGCCGTGGCCAGCATGGAGAGCTGGGAGCAGTTGGCGGAGACCCGGAGGTAGTCGTCTGTCCGTCCGCACTGCTTGAGGCTGTCGTAAGTGAGGGCCGAGGCGGTGCCGGAGAACATGGCGTTGGCCAGTGCGCTCAGCGCCATCGCAAGGCAGATGAAAAAGAGGTCCGGCGCAAAGGCCATCAGGAGGTTGGAGAGCACCATGCAGACCCCGCCGGCCACGAGTGTCTTTTTGCGGCCCAGCAGGTCAGCCGCCATGCCGCTCGGCACCTCGAAGGTGAGGCTGACCATGTGGAACACGCTCTCGGCAACGCCGATCTCCCACAGCGAGAAGCCCCGCGCGGCCAGCAGCGCCACCCACACCGCGTCGGTGATGCGCAGACCGGAGAAGAAGTTGTTGGTATAGATGCAGGCAAGCTGCTTTTTCAGGTTGAGTTTATGGTTCATGGGGGAACACCCTTTCTATTATTATGGATAGAAATGTGTACCCTTTGTAGGCTGTTTGCTGCCTTCCCTCGGCCAAGAGGCTCTCCCTTTGGGAGAGCTGGCGCGTGAGCGCCTGAGAGGGCAAGCCCGGCATGGCAGAGTCTTTGTGCAGCGATAAGTTGTCTCTTTGTCAGAGTAAGAGTATCGCTGTATAGGAGCTTCTCCGTCAGCGGCCTTGCCCTCTCCGTCACCTTCGGTGACACCTCTCCCAAGGGGAGAGGCTTTGACAAAGGGAAAGCGTCTATGCAAAACAAAAGCGCCCCATAGCAAAGCTGCGGGGCGCATAGAACATGCTCCACTCTCTGCTGAAAGGTATAAAAGGGTACACTTCGAGCCGGAAAAGCTTAGGGGTTTCCTTTTTTGAAGAAAACGCAGCCGTTCCAACCCATTGCAGGTGTACCCTCCTTTCCGTAAAGCGTTGAGCTCAGTATAACATCGGAGCAGGGAAAAGACAAGGGTCATTTCTTGTTGTAAAATCCCTGCTCACTGTAAGCAGACCATTTCAGGTACATCTCCTGATAGTTCTGCTTGATGAATTTTTGAATCTTGCTGATTTCGCGGTCGGTCAGGATGCCGCGCTCCTGCAAGACAGTATCGCCATTGTCCCGGACAAAAAACTTTGCGGAACCGGCCTCGGTAAGTCTGCGGTCGCTGGCGTGGACATGCATGCACTCGATGACGCAGTATGACGTAAAGTACAGGTAATATCCCGCGATCTTGAACTCGTAATATTTCGGCATCTCAGTCCTCCAGCAAAGCACGGTTTTTCTCGAGATAGCCCCGGACGATTTGGATCTCAATGTCGTCCATGCTGGTTTCGAGGACTTCGGCGGCAGGAGAAAAGACAACAGCCCGGTCAGGGCGGTTCAGATTCAGCACCCGGAAGCCCTCCGGGCAGCGGCTGAATGCATAGCCGTTCACGATCATATCGGCGGCGTCTGCCACTTGTTGAACATTAACCATTTGCAAGCTTCACTCCTTTGATGGGGGCAAGAAATTCATCCGGGTCAAAATACAGATTTTTCAGGATAGGGACAAGGTCGATATATTCTTCCTCGGGGTTCGGGTCGTGGCGATATTTTGCAAGGACGACCAGATAGCCGTGGTCCCACTCCTGAATACCGGTGTAGCGTTCCAGAGAATAAGGGGCGCGGAAGCGGATGGTCTTGTCACCAAACCGGAACACAGTATAATTGGCTTCGTTGCTGAGAAGTGCCTGCTGGGTATTCATGAAATCGCCCCCTTTCTGTCTTTATTATAATCGCAGGAAGAGGCGGCGTCAACAGATGCCGTAAGCAGAAAAATGGCGGATGCCCTTGCAAACCGCCCCAAAATGTGATAAGATGATTCTCGGTTATCAAAATGACCACGACCTGAATACTCCAAACGCAGCGACGGAGAGAGTAGGCAGGCGCACCGCAGCAAAGAGAGAAGCTTCACCGGCTGAGAGGGCTTCCGCGCGGGCGCAGGCTGAAGTTCGCTCCCGAGCGGCCGGCCTGAACGACAGTAGGGCCGGACGGTGCGCCCCGTTACGGCGTTTTGAGCGCCGCGCGGCTTGCGAAAGAGCCGGGCGGAAACCGGGTGGTACCGCGGAGCTGTGAATTTTATGAGCTTCGTCCCTTTTGCCGGGCCTTTCAGGAGGCCGGGGCAGGGGACGGAGCTTTTTTGCTGTCCGCTGAACAACACGAATGAGAAGGAGAGAACATCCATGCAAGCAATGATCGACGAGCTGGCAAAACAGGCCGAAGCTGCCTTGAGCCAGGTCTCTTCCAAGGAAACGCTGGCAACTTTCTGGCAGGAGTACCTCAGCAAAAACGGTAAGATCCCTGCCCTGATGAAAAATCTGCGCTCTGTCGCGCCCGAAGAGCGTCCTGCCATGGGCCATCCCGCTGGGAGTGTCTGGCTTCGGCTTGCTGCTGCTTGGAATTTTCTCGTCGGTATTCCCGGCGGAATATATGGTCGCGTCCACAGTGATCGCGGGAAATCAGGAGCCGGCGGACCGGATCTATCGCGGCCTGGCAGGCTTTTTGAAGTGCAACAACTTGGAGTGGTTGTTCCGGCTGTGTCTGGTCATCGCCATCGGTTCGCTGTTGGCGGGCCTGTGGCAAAAGGGCGTGATGAAGCGGTTTGAAGACGCCGTGGATCACAAGCTGGATGAACTGGGGGAGAAGAACCGGGACGCATCCGCATAAGCATTGACTTCCGTCCCGTTTCCGCGTATCATAAAAAGGCTATGAACGAAAACGGAAGGGTTTGAAGAACGATGCTGTATATCATGCGCCACGGCAGGACCGTGTGGAATATGGAACACAAGCTGCAGGGGAAAACGGATGTGCCCCTCAGCGAGGCGGGACGGCCCGTGGTGGAGCAGGCCGCAGCTGCCTGCCGGGATACGCACATTGATGTTTGTTACTGTTCGCCGCTGATCCGGGCCATGGAGACGGCGGAGATCGTGAAAGGCATTGTGCAGGAGACGGAGCCGGATGCAGTGATCGTTGTGGATGCGTTGGCGGCGAGAAGTGCCGGGAGACTGGGAGTCACGGTGCAGCTATCCGATACGGGGATCCAGCCGGGATCCGGGGTCGGGAATCACCGGAGCGGGCTGACGGAGGAGACACTGGGGATTCCTGTGTTTGCGATCGGGATCCCGATGGTCGTCGGGGCGGCGGCGATCGTGTATGATACGGTTGGGGCGATGACGGAGGTGTTGAGGGAGAAGATAGGGTGTGATGTTTTGGAAAAAGATGATGAGGTAATGGAAGCGGAGGACTCGGACAGGGATCGAAATGGTGAAAAGAAAAGAAAATCCGGAGAGAAGAAGCTGGAAATTCTTCGGGTAGAAGAATCTTATGAGCTTGTTAAGGAACTCTTAAAGCCGGACCTCGGTCCCATGTATGTGACGCCCCATGATATTGATGAGCGGGTGGATTTTCTGAGCTTTACGATCTCGGAGGCGATCCATGAGGCGTTGTTCAGAACTGCATAGATTTGCGTGATATATGTGAAAAACTCTGCATTTTTTATTCGGAAATGGCTGTTGGTGCCT
>ERZ773194.3957-NODE-3957-length-12222-cov-4.658174_pt1 | contig 12222 bp, 10 predicted proteins | sample MGYA00511240_ERZ773194 | MGnify/ENA primary metagenome ERZ773194 (study PRJEB29015, sample SAMEA2737774) | human gut metagenome | biome: human gut; feature: human-associated habitat; material: faeces | place: China | collected 2012 ... | reverse complement strand
TTTCCGCCGGGAAATTCCCAAAAACCGGCCTGCGGATGGCCTTCCGGACGTTGCGCCGCGAGAAACGAGCCGCCGCGCCACAAGATACCGCCCACAACTTCAATCCGTGCCTTCTCTTCCATCTTTCCCCCTCAAAAAACAAAACAGGCGTTTCGCCGCCTGCCGTCCTTTTTGCCCATAGGCTTTTCTGCCAAAGCTCGCCATCGGCTGAAAGCGAGCACGCTTATGCCGATGGACTTTATCTTTTCCCCTGCATCCAACGGGATTTCCGTCGTGCGGCCTTCCCGCCGATCAAAAATCTCGGGAGGGAGAAGGGGCGCAAACCACGCTGGCAGGTTTGGGGAAGAGAGGGGCCGTTCTCCAGAAACGCTCTCTCCCTTCCCCAATCCATTCTAGTTCTTCGTGAGATATTCGGCGATCATCGCGTCGTAGCGCGAGGTCTTGGCGAACGTACGGGCGGCCATGCGCTGCCGGAAAGGCAGGGAAACGCTCATATCGTTGGCCTTGAGTTCCGCCGTGGCTTCCGCGTAGGTATCGGGATCGGACAGTACGAGGATGCTGTGGAAGTTCTTGGACGCCGCGCGGAGCATACAGGGGCCCCCGATATCGATTTCCTCAATGGCTTCGCGGGGCTTCAACCCCTTGGCCAGAGCGCTCTCGAAATCGTAAAGGTTCACGCAGATGAGATCAAATGCCTTGATTCCCTTTTCTTTCAGAACGGCGAGGTGCTCGGGGTTGTCCTTGTCGGCGAGGATGCCGCCGTGGATGTGGGGATGCAGCGTCTTCACCCGGCCGCCGAGGATTTCGGGGAAGCCGGTCACGTCGCTGATGTTCAACACCTCGACACCGCTCTCGCGCAACAGTTTCATCGTGCCGCCCGTGGCGATCACCTCCCAGCCCAAAGCCTTCAAATTCTTTGCGAAGTCGACGACGCCCGTCTTATCGCTGACACTTATCAATGCCCTCATTTCTCGTATTTTATGCTTTTACCAATTTATCAATCGTTTCCACGTATAATTCATGCTCCACCTCGTGCACGCGCCGTTCGACCTCGTGCACGTCGTCGCCGTCGTAGGCGAAGGCGCGCTGCGCGATGATCCGCCCGCCGTCGAGCGTGGCGTCGACCCAGTGGATCGTCACCCCGTAGACCTTCACCCCGTAGGCGACGGCCTCCTCGATCGCGTGCGCCCCCTTGAAGGCGGGCAGCAGCGAGGGATGGATGTTGACGATCCGCCCGCCGTAGGCGCCGAGCAGCACCTCCGAGAGGATGCGCATGTACCCCGCCAGACAGACCAGATCGACTCGCGCGGCATCGAGCCACGCGACGATCTCGCGTTCGTAGTCGGCCTTCGAGGCATACTCCTTCGGCGCGAAGGCGAAGCAGGCGATGCCCCGCGCCGCCGCGCGCTCCGTGACGCGCGCCCCGGGCCGGTCGCAGACGACGAGCGCCACCTCGGCCGCGATCGCACCCCGCTCGCATGCAGCGGCGATCGCCTCGAAGTTGCTCCCTTCGCCGCTGGCGAAAACAGCGATCCGCTTCATCGGCACGCTACCGGATGACGACCCCTTCGGAGTCGGTGACACGTCCGATGACCGACGCCTGCTCTCCGTGCGACGCGAGGATGTCGACGGCTTTCTGCGCCTCCTCGGCGTCGAGCGCGATGACCATGCCGACGCCCATGTTGAAGATGTTGAACATCTCGCGGTGGGCGATCTTTCCGTACTTCTCCAGGAAGCGGAACACGGGCAGGATCTCCCACGTCCCCTCCTCGATGGCGATGCCCTGCCCCTCGTGCAGGATACGGGGAATGTTCTCGTCGAATCCGCCGCCGGTGATGTGGCTGATGCCGTGGACGTCGCACCGGCGGATCACGTCGAGCACCGGCTTTACATAGATTTTCGTCGGGGTGAGCAGCACCTCGCCCAACGTGCGGTTACTCAGCTCGGGATAGACCTTGTTCAGTTCCAGTCCGTTGTCCGACAGCACCTTGCGCACCAGCGAGAAGCCGTTGGAATGGACGCCCGACGAGGCGATCCCGACCAGCACGTCGCCGGTCTTGACCTTCGACCCGTCGATGAGCCGGCTGCGTTCGACGACGCCCACCGTGAACCCCGCGATGTCGTACTCGCCGCCTTCGTACATGCCCGGCATCTCGGCCGTCTCGCCGCCCACGAGCGCACAGCCCGCCTGACGGCACCCCTCGGCCACGCCGCAGACGATGCCCTCGATCTTGACCGGTTCGTTGTGCCCCACGGCCACATAATCGAGGAAAAAGAGCGGCTCGGCACCCTGAGCCAGCACGTCGTTGACGCACATCGCCACGGCATCGATGCCGATCGTATCGTGTTTGTCCAGCGCGAAGGCCAGTTTGAGCTTGGTTCCCACGCCGTCGGTACCGCTTACGAGCACCGGCTCCTTGACTCCGAGGGCCGCCAGATCGAACATGCCGCCGAAGGCGCCGATCGTACCCATGACGCCCGTGCGCGCCGTCGAAGCGACGTGCTTCTTGATGCGGCGGACCACCTCGTAACCGGCTTCGAGATTCACGCCGGCCTTCTCATAACTTTCTGCCATATCGTTTTTTCTGTTTTTCGTTTGACATTTGTCGCGCGAGGAATACCCCGCTAACGGTTCTTGTCCTCCTTGCGGCCGATCTCGGCGGCATGTTCGTAGAGCGCCGTCGGATAACGGCCCGTGAAGCAGGCCATGCACATCTCCTTGCGGTTGCCGGCCCTCAGCAGCGCTCCCTCCGAGAGGAAGGCCAGCGAGTCGGCCTCGATCTGGCGGCATATCTCCTCGACCGAACAGCGGTGGCCGATCAACTGGTCGCAGGTCGAGGTGTCGACGCCGTAGAAGCAGGGATGGGTCATCTTGGGCGATGCGATGCGCACGTGCACCTCCTTCGCGCCGGCGGCCTTGAGCAGCCGCACGATGCGCAGCGAAGTCGTACCGCGCACGATCGAGTCGTCGATGAGCGCCACGCGCTTGCCCGCCACGAGCGACCGCACGGCCGAAAGTTTCATCTTCACGCCCTTCTCGCGCATCGCCTGCGACGGCTGGATGAAGGTACGGCCGATGTAACGGTTCTTGACCAGCCCCATTTCATAGGGGATGCCGCTGGCCTCCGAGTAACCGATCGCGGCCGAAAGGCTCGAATCGGGCACGCCGATCACCACGTCGGCGTCGGCCGGAGCCTCCTCGAAAAGGAGCCGGCCCGACTCCTTGCGGAAGGCGTGGACGTTGCAACATTCGATGTCGCTGTCGGGGCGCGCGAAATAGATGTACTCCATGGCGCACATGCAGTTGCGCTTGTACATCGAATAGTCGCGGCTGCGGATGCCGTTGCGGTCGAGCGTGACGATCTCGCCCGGATTGACGTCGCGCACGAACTCTGCGCCCACGATGTCCAGCGCGCAGGTCTCCGAGCTGACGACCCAGCCGTCGTTGAGCCGGCCGATCGACAGCGGACGCAGGCCGTATTTGTCGCGGCAGGCGTAGAGCCGGTTCTCGGTCATGATCAGGAAGGCGAACCCGCCTTCGAGCATGTTGAGCGCATCGATGATGGCGAAGATGCGGTGCTCCGAGCTGTGCTCCTTCTTGATGAGGTGCGCGAGGATCTCGCTGTCGGAGGTCGAGTGGAAGAGGCTCCCCTTGTCCTCCAAGTAACGCACCAGCTCGCGTGAATTGACGAGGTTGCCGTTGTGCGCCAGCGCGAAATCACCCGTATGGTGCCGGAAGACGAAGGGCTGCACGTTCTCGCGGCCGCCGCCCCCTGCCGTCGAGTAGCGCACATGGCCGATGGCCATGCGGCCGTGGAGCGTCGAAAGGTTGTCGCCGTTGAAGACCTCGGTCACCAACCCCTCGCCCTTGACCGACGCGAGGCGGCCCTCCTCGGCACTGACGATGCCGCACGCCTCCTGGCCGCGGTGCTGCAAGGCATGAAGGCCGTAGTAGACGATTCCCGGCGCATCGTCCACGCCGAAGACGCCGAAGACGCCGCACTCCTCGTGCAGGGAGTCGAAAGGCAATTCATTCATATCGTGATTCCTCCTGTATTAGTTAATCCGAAAACGAAAACCGGAGCGGGAACCCACCCCCGCCGTGTCGCTCCTCTATTTTTTCAAAGCCTCCAAACGGGCGAGAATCTCCTCGTAGGCCTCGCGCACGCGCCCCAGGTCGCGACGGAAACGGTCCTTGTCGAGCTTCTCGTTGGTCGTCTTGTCCCACAGACGGCAGGTGTCGGGCGACACTTCGTCCGCCAGCACGATCTGCCCGTCCGACGTGCGGCCGAACTCGATCTTGAAGTCCACCAGCGTGATGTTCATGCGGTCGAACAGACCGGTCAGCACCTCGTTGATCTTGGCCGTCATGTCGTAGATCCGTTTCAGTTCGTCGTAAGTCACTACGCCCAGCGCCACGGCGTGATGGTCGTTGATGAGCGGATCGCCCAGCTCGTCGCACTTGTAGCAGATGTCGTAGATCGTGTTCGACGGTCTGAGCCCCTCTTCCAGCCCCAAGCGCTTGGCCATCGAACCGGCCACGATGTTGCGCACGATCACCTCCAACGGGATGATCTTCACGCGGCGGCACAGCTGGTCGCGCTCGTTGAGCGTAGAGATGTAGTGCGTCGGAATGCCCGCCTCTTTCAGATAGCCGAAAATGATCGTCGAAATCTTGTTATTGAGGACGCCCTTGCCCTCGATGGTCGCCTTCTTGATGTTGTTGAAAGCGGTGGCGGCATCCTTGTAATGCATCAGGATCACATCGTCGTCGTCCGTGCGGAAAACCTGTTTCGCCTTACCCTCGTAAAGCATTTCGAGCTGTTTCATAGTTTGTTCTATTTTTTGGAGTTATTGTTTTTTCGCTTTTTTCAGATCGAAGTCCACCACGATCGGCCGGTGATCCGACGGGTGCCAGAAATTCGACAGTTTCTTCGGATCGCGCACCGGCTCGGTATAGTCGTCGCGAACCACTTCGGCGCGCGTCACGCAATCGTAGAGCGCCGGCGTGCAGTAGACGAAATCGATACGCTTTTCCGAATGAGTCGTCGTCTGGAACCGGCCGGGATGCTGTCGGGCGATCACGTCGACGTAGGGCGTATGTTCGAGCACGTAGTCCTGCGTCAGCAGCCGCGGATCGTCCTCCGGACATTTGTAGAACCAGTTGTCGAGCCGCGACCACGAGTTGTTGTCGCCCAGCATCACCCAAAGCTCTTCGGCGGCACGGGGAGCGGTGCCGATCGTATGCCGGCAGATATACTCGATCTCCATGCGGCGGTAACGGTCGCCCTCGTGCGCGTCGCGGCTCGCCGCCACGTCGGTCGCCCGGTAGGCGTAAGCCTGCGGCCACAGATGCAGCGTCACGATATTGACCGTGCGACCGTTCTTCGCGATGCGGGCCCACCCCGCGCCGTGCGTCACCACGCTGTCGGGCTCCTCGCCCACGATCCGCTCGACGTTCTCGATCGGGTATTTCGAGGTAATCACCTGCGGGAAATTGTCGCGGTGACCGCCCACGTACCAATACTTGTGGCCGTAGCGCGCCGCCAGTTCGCCCCAGTTGCCGACCAGATAGCGGTCGGCCTCCGGCATCCTGTCGGCCGTGCCCGAACGGTAGATCGACTGCGCCTCGCACCACACGCAGACGTCGGCGTCGAACTCCTTCACCCACTCCACGAAGCGGTCGTAATTGTCGTCCTGCCCCGACCACATGCCGTTCTGGATGTTCCAGTAGAGCAGCCGCAGGTCGGAGCCCGACGGACGCTTGGCGGCGCAGGGAACCGACGTAGCGATCGCAGCGGCGAAAGCCGTCAGGCAGAAAAGGATTCGTTTCAGGTTCATGCGTATTCAAGTTTAAGGTTAGTTCCGTTTGCGGAAATAGGCGACGGCATTCTCGAAGATCGGCTGCCGTTTCTCCCCGCATATATTCTTGAAGAGGTTCTCTCCGTAGCGCTCCGTATGGCCCATCTTGCCCAGAATACGCCCGTCCTCGGAGACGATGCCCTCGATGGCGTAGAACGAACCGTTGGGGTTGCAGGGCGCTTCGGCCGTCGCATGACCGTCGGGGCCGGCGTACTGGAAAGCTACCTGCCCGCGCTCGAACAACCGGCGCGCCAGCTGCTCGCCGACCACGAACTTGCCCTCGCCGTGGCTGACGGCGATGCTGTGCAGATCGCCCACCGAGAACGAACTGAGCCACGGCGAAGCCGTCGAAGCCACGCGCGTGGTGACGATCTGCGAAACGTGGCGGTTGATGTCGTTGCGGAAGAGCGTGGGCGAATCCTTCGTCACGCAGCCCAGCCGCCCGTAGGGCAGCAGTCCCGACTTGACGAGCGCCTGGAACCCGTTGCAGATGCCCAGGATCAGGCCGCCGCGGTCGAGCAGCGCATGGATCTCCTCCGCGATATCCTTGTTGTTGAGTACGTTGGCGATGAACTTGCCGCTTCCGTCGGGTTCGTCGCCCGACGAGAATCCGCCGCTGAGCACGAAGATGTGGCACCGGCGGATATGCTCCTTCATCTCGCGGATCGAGCGGAAGATCGCCTCGGCCGAAAGGTTGCAGAAGACCGTCGTCTCGACCTCGGCACCGGCGCGGCGGAAGGCGCGCGCCGTGTCGTAGTCGCAGTTCGTGCCCGGGAAGACGGGCAGGTAGGCCACGGGGTGCTCCACCGCCTCGCCCCCGTAGACGAACGTGCGAGGTGCAGGTGTGCTCTCCATGACCGTCCCGCGGTTCGCGCCGCGGTCGGGATAGATTCGGGCGAAGCGCTCGCTGTTGGCGCGGCGCAGCGCGTCGAGCGGCATCCGCTCGCCGTTAACAGTCAACGCTTCGTCGGCCGTCGTCCGGCCCAGCCGCACGGCGAAGGGCGCATCGAGTTCGACAGTGCTCTCCACCACGATCGAACCGTAGTCGTAGGCGAACAGCGCCTCCTCCGGCAACTCGACCTCCGCGCCGATTCCGTTGCCGAAAGCCATCTTCGCCAGCGCCTCGGCCACACCGCCGAACCCGACGGCATAGCCCGCCACGATCCGACCTGCGGCGATCCGCTCGGAAGCATAGTTCCACAAGGTTCGGAGCGCCGCGGTATCGGGCATACGGTTCGCCTTCGGCGTATGTTTGAGCAGGTAGAGCGTATGCCCCGCCTCTTTCAGATCGGTCGAGATCACGCGCCGCGCGTCGACGGTCGTAATGCCGAAGGCCATGAGCATGGGCGGCACGTTGATCTGCTGGAAGGTGCCGCTCATCGAGTCCTTGCCGCCGATCGACGGCAGCCCCAGCTCGACCTGCATCCGCAGCGCACCCAGCAGCGCCGCCAGCGGTTTGCCCCACGAACGGGCGGTGTGCATCCGTTCGAAATATTCCTGATAGGAGAAACGCATCCCCCCGAACTCCGCACCGGCGGCCACCGCCTTGGCGCAGGCCTCGACGACGGCGTAGGCCGCCCCGTGATAGGGGCTCCACGACGTAAGGAAGGGGTTGTAGCCGTAGGCCATGATGCTCGCCGTCTCGGTGTATCCCTCGACGGGGAGTTTCTGCACCGAGACCTGCGTCTCGGAGCCCTGCGTGCGGCCGCCGAAGGGCAGCAGCACGGTCGAAGCGCCGATCGTCGAGTCGAACATCTCGACGAGGCCCTTCTGCGACACCACGTTGTCGTCCGCCAGGTCGGCCTCCATGCGCTCGGCGAGCGTCGCACCCTGCGGCTTGCGCACGAAGGGGTCGCACGCCTCGACGGCGCCGATCTCGACCTCGGCATAGTGGGCCGCACCCGCCGAGTCGATGAACTCGCGCGAGAGGTCGACCACGAGCCGGTCGCGGTTGTACATGCGCATCCGGCGCGTATCCGTAACGTCGGCCACGTGCGTCACCTCGATATTCTCTTCACGGCAATAATCCATGAATCGTTCCATGTCCGCCCGTTCGACCACTACGGCCATGCGCTCCTGCGACTCGCTGATCGCCAGCTCCGTCGCATTCAGGCCGTCGTACTTGGTCGGCACGCGGTCCAGATAGATGTCCAGACCGTCGGTCAGCTCGCCGATGGCCACCGACACGCCGCCGGCGCCGAAGTCGTTCGACTTCTTGATAAGGCGCGTCACCTCCGGCCGGCGGAACAGCCGTTCCAGTTTGCGCTCTTCCGGAGCGTTGCCCTTCTGCACCTCCGACGAACAGGTTTCCAGCGACTTGGTATTGTGTTCCTTCGACGAACCCGTCGCACCGCCGATGCCGTCGCGCCCCGTGCGGCCGCCCAGCAGCAGTACCACGTCGCCCGCGGCGGGCGTTTCGCGCCGCACGTTTTCGGCCTTCACGGCTCCCACCACGGCACCCACCTCCAAACGCTTGGCCACGTAGTCGGGATGATAGATTTCGCGCACGTGGGTCGTGGCCAGACCGATCTGGTTGCCGTAGCTCGAATAACCGGCCGCAGCCTTGCGGCTGATGACCCGCTGGGGCAGTTTGCCGGCGAGCGTCTCGCCGACAGGCTGATAGATATCGCCCGCACCCGTCACACGCATGGCCTGGTAGACGTAGCTGCGCCCCGACAGCGGGTCGCGGATCGCACCGCCCAGACAGGTCGAAGCGCCGCCGAAGGGTTCGATCTCGGTGGGATGGTTGTGCGTCTCGTTCTTGAACTGCAACAGCCACTTTTCGGGCTGCCCGTCCACGTCGACGTCGACGAAGATCGAGCAGGCGTTGTTCTCCTCGCTCACTTCCAGATCGTCCAGCTTGCCGATTTTGCGCAGGTAACGGGCGCCGATCGTGGCCAGATCCATCAGGCAGAGGGGTTTTTCGTCGCGGCCCAGTTCGCGGCGGATCTTATGATACAGCTCCAACGACTCCTCCAACTCGGCTCGCATGAACGACTCGTCGACCCGAATCGAGGTCAGCACCGTCGTAAAGGTCGTATGGCGGCAATGGTCGCTCCAATAGGTATCCAGAATCCGCAGCTCCGTCTCGTAGGGATCGCGCCCCTCGGCCCGGAAATAGTTCACCACCTCGCGCAGGTCGTCGGCGTTCATCGCCAGCCCCATCTTCGCGCAATAGGGAGCCAGTTCGCCGTCGGTCAGCTCGCGCAGTCCCGCGAGCACCTCCACGGGCTTCACCTCGGCCTGCTCCATGTCGCTCAACACCGAGAGATCCTTCTCGCGCGACTCGACGGCGTTGATGTAGTATTTGCGCACGCGCGCCAGCTCCTCGTCGGTCGTCGCTGCGTCCAGCAACAGCAGCCGCGACGAGCGGATGCGCACCTCGGCTTCGGGATCGATCAGCCGCACGCAGTCGACGGCCGACGCAGCGCGCTGATCGAACTGTCCCGGCAGATACTCCACCGCCAGGAATTTCCTCCCTTCGAGGTCGCAGGCGTCGGTCACCTCGTCGGTCTGCACCTCGCCGAACACCCTGTAACGGCTCGCTTCGAGCAGTTCGGGCGTGAAGCCGAACAGGTCGTAGACGTTCAGCAGACGCAACTGCGAGAGGTGCAATCCGAGGTTCTCGTTCAAATCGTGTTGCAGGCTCTCGGCCTCGACCCGAAATCCGGGGCGTTTCTCGACGAAAATACGGTAGTTCTTCATATCGTTCAGTTCTCTTTTTTCTCTTTATTCCGCTGCGGCGGCCCGACGGCTCCGCCGGTCATTCGAATCGCGCGGCCCACTCGGCGGCGAACTGCCCGCCGCTCAGGCCCACGAAGGTGATATGCCCCATTTTACGCAGGGGGCGGCTCTCGCGTTTGCCGTAGAGATGGACGTGGACATCCGCCCGCCCCTCCCGGGCGATCGCCTCGGCGGCGGCCAAATCGCGCCCCAGGATATTCTTCATCACCGTGGGAGCCACCAACCGCGGCTCTTCCAACGGCATCCCCAGCAGGTAGCGCGCCAGTTCGCGGAACTGGTTGGTCGTGCATCCCTCGATCGTCCAGTGCCCGCTGTTGTGCGGGCGCGGCGCCATTTCGTTGAAATAGATCTCGTCGCCCTTGACGAAATACTCGATCGCAAGGATGCCCCGATAACCGCACTCCTGCATGAAACGCCGGCTCTCGCTCACGATCCTGTCGCGCAGCGCGTCCGGAATCTCCGCCGGCACGACCGACAGATCCAGAATCCCGTCGCGGTGGACGTTGCGCCCCACGGGAAAGCAGACCGTCTCGCGGCCGTCGCCGACCACGATGGCGCTCGCCTCGAAATCGAAGGCTACGAACTCCTCGACGATACCCGGCCGGCCGAAATAGGGTTCGACCTTCGCCATATCCTCCTCCGAACGCAGCACGACCTGCCCGTGGCCGTCGTAGCCCAGCGTGCGGGTTTTCAGCACGGCGGGAAGCCCCAGCCGCCGCACGGCTTCGCGCAGCGACGCTTCGTCGTCCACGGCCTCGAAACCGGGCGTGCGCAGCCCGTGGTCGCGGGCGTTCGACTTCTCGCGCAGGCGGTCCTGCGAATCGTAAAGGGGTTTGTAGCCCTGCGGGATGTTGTATTTCCCGCACAGCGGAATCAGAATATCCCCCGGTACGTTTTCGAATTCATAGGTCACCGCGTCGCTGCGGCGGCACAGTTCCTCGAGCGCCGCGGCATCGTCGTAGGCCGCAACGATATGATCGTCGCAAACGTTGAACGCCGGAGCGTCGGCCGCCGGGTCGAGGCACACGGTGCGCACGCCCAGTTCCCGCGCCTGCTCGGCGATCATCAGCCCCAGCTGACCGCCACCTATGATACCGATGGTCTTCATTAATCCGCCTTTATGTTGTTTATTCGTCATTCGTTGTTTTACTTTCGACCGTTGTCATTCGCGGCGTGCCGCCGCGTTTACCAGTCTGCCCCATCCCAACCCCCTCTCTCGGGAGGAGCTTGTCGCACGCGGTTGGAAATTTCCCAACTATATTTCAGCCTTCAGCACATCCGCGGTCTGTTTGGCGCGGAAGGCGTCGAGTTTCGCCGCCAGAGCGGCATCCTGCAAAGCGAGGATCGACACGGCGATCAGCGCGGCGTTCTTCGCCCCGTTGATGGCCGTCGTGGCCACGGGAACGCCCGCGGGCATCTGCACGATCGACAACAGCGAGTCCAGCCCGTTCAGGGCGCGCGACTTCACGGGAACGCCCACCACGGGCAGCGGAGTCATCGAGGCCACCATGCCCGGCAGGTGCGCCGCGCCGCCGGCCCCGGCGATGATCACGCCGATACCGCGCTCCCTGGCCGTCTTGGCGTATTCGCACAGCAGATCGGGCGTGCGGTGAGCGCTGACCACCCGTTTTTCGAAATCGACACCGAACGCTTCGAGCATGGCGACGGCTTCGGCCATCACCTCGTAGTCGCTCACAGAGCCCATAATCACGCCTACTTTCATATGAATTCGTTTTTTATATCACTTAAAACCCGTCTCTTGAGCGGACGGAGAACCGGCGCCGGAACGCCCCGACCTGCCTCCGCCCCTGAATCCCGTCTTTCGGACGGGTGAAAAAAGCAGACCGCCACGACATCGCATGTCATGGCGGTCTGGTATCTATCCAAGCACCCCACGAGCAGGCATCTGCTGCCCCAGGGACGCTGCACGTCGCATCTGCTGCTGACACGCCCGCGAATAGAAGGCAGCGGCCTGGCCCTGCTGTTTCTTTCGTTCGCGTTGGTCGATATTGCAGCCTGAATTCATGGGAATTAACCTAACAGTTGTAAAAACAACGTTACAAAAATAGCGCTTTTCGACATACTTTCAAAATTCCCGGACAGATTCTATCGACAATTTATCGACAATCCTCCCGGCTCATCGAATAGGGCGCATCCCCGGGCTTCGCGCCCCGGTCTTTGTCTGGCTCCGGCTGCATCCCGAAGGCGATCTTTGCGCCGCCGAGCAACTCGCCGTATTCGAGGAACGTCTTCCCGGTGACCTTGCCGTCGACGGTCATCCGTCCCACATAACGGTTTTCAGCGCAGTTCTGCGGGGCGTCGATCTCCACGGTCTGGCCGTTCTCCAGATGGATCGCCGCTTTCCGGAACAGCGGGGAGCCGACCGCATACTCGTCCGATCCCGGGCACACGGGATAGAATCCCAGAGCCGAGAATACATACCACGCCGAGGTCTGTCCGTTGTCCTCGTCGCCGCAGTAGCCGTCGGGCTTCGACGAATAGAGGCGGTCCATCACCTCGCGCGTCCACCACTGCGCCTTCCAGGGCTGGCCGACGTAGTTGTAGAGGTAGATCATGTGCTGCGCCGGCTGGTTGCCGTGGGCGTAGTTGCCCATG
>ERZ773194.3956-NODE-3956-length-12225-cov-5.345686_pt1 | contig 12225 bp, 8 predicted proteins | sample MGYA00511240_ERZ773194 | MGnify/ENA primary metagenome ERZ773194 (study PRJEB29015, sample SAMEA2737774) | human gut metagenome | biome: human gut; feature: human-associated habitat; material: faeces | place: China | collected 2012 ... | reverse complement strand
ACGAAACAGCTTCCAGAACTTATGAAACAGCTTTTTGATAAAAGGTATGACTTAAGTGCAGTTGGGTATTCTTATGCACCAAGGTGTGCAGAGGGGTCGTATATGCCTTGCTTTCTTGTTGGCGAAAATGTTGCACAAGCTGTGTCACTTGCCTGTGGGGCTGACCTTGAAAAGACTTCGCATCAGGTGGGACATATACTTGCGGCACTTTATTCCTGCGGAAAGCTGGATATGCTCAGTTCTGATAAGCCTTTTGCGGCTTTTCACGTCAGTGGTGGCACTACAGATCTTCTTTTGTGTGAGCCTGACAAGGCTACGCTTATAAATATAACTCAGATCGGCGGAAGCCGTGATCTTAAAGGCGGACAAGCCATAGACAGAACAGGCGTAAGGCTTGGGCTGTCTTTTCCATGTGGTAAAGAGCTTGAAAGGCTTGCGTCTGAAAGTGAACATAAAATAAAGCCAAAAGCATCAGTTGACGGGCTTTATTGCTCACTTTCTGGAATAGAAAATCAGTGCATGAAGCTTATAGACGAGAGCTGTTCCGTTGCTGATGTTGCGGCATACTGTATTGATTGTGTGTGCCTTGCGGTGGAGAAAATGACAGTTAATCTTCGCCATGAGTATAAGGATATACCTATTATATACGCAGGCGGTGTGATGTCTAATCGCTTTATAAAAAGCAAGCTTGAAAAGTACGGCAGCTTTGCTGAACCTGAGTTTTCAAGTGATAACGCAGTGGGCGTTGCGGTCTATGCTGCGATCAGGAAAGGGAAGATCAAAATATGAGTTCAGTTATCACTGTTTCTCAGCTAAACAGATATCTTGCTTCAAAACTGCGGTCTGACCTTAAGCTGAAAGGCATTGCCGTCAAGGGAGAGATATCCAATTTTAATATACATTACAAATCAGGTCATGCCTATTTTACAGTAAAGGACAGCAGTTCTGCACTTAAAGCTGTTATGTTTTCAAGCAGTGTTTCAAGGCAAAAGAAAACCCTCAACAAACCGCATAAACAAGCCATTTGTTGAGGGTTGCTCTTTGGCTGGGCTGGCGGGATTCGGACCCACGAGATGCAGGAGTCAAAGTCCTGTGCCTTACCGCTTGGCGATAGCCCATTAGTAAACTCAACTATGACACTGCTTAACTAGTGCTTCTTATAAAAGAAAAGGGTGGGTAATGGGACTCGAACCCATGATATCCAGAACCACAATCTGGCGCGCTAACCAACTGCACCATACCCACCATACCGAGCCTGGGGGGATTCGAACCCTCGACCTACGGCTTAGAAGGCCGTTGCTCTATCCAGCTGAGCTACAGACTCGTATAAACTTTATCCCCGTTTATAGGCTCCTTACAGATCACTCTGCAAGAAAGCGGGTGATGGGAATCGAACCCACGTATCCAGCTTGGAAGGCTGGTGTTCTACCATTGAACTACACCCGCGTCATCTCTGACACAAGTAGTATACTACCACATGATAAAGATAATTGCAAGAACTTTTTTACTTTTTTTATTTTATTTTTTTATTTGCTTTTTTATTGAATCTTTGTTATAAGATTAAATAGATTTTCACAAATCGAAATCATATAAAGGAAAATATTCCGAATAACCAAAAAGGAGTTGTGTTACTTGAATTTATCACAAATCGCACGTTTACAAGCTTTAAAAAAACATCTGGAAACTTTTCGTAAAAATCACCCGAAATTTCCTTCTTTTTTGAACGCGGTGTCTCATAACGCTTTGGAAGAAGGCACAGTGATCGAAATCAGCGTCACATCGCCTTCCGATAAAAATTATGTTACAAACATAAAATTGAGGCAAGATGATCTGGACTTTCTTCGCGAACTGCAGTCTCTGAATTCCAAATCATAATTTCCCGGCGAAGGGCCGCACATCAGCAAAAACCGGAAGCGCCAAAAGGCACATTCCGGTTTTTTGTTTTATCTGTTTTATTTATTTCGCTATTTTCAGATTTTCATACCGTTTCTCGATAAACTGATCCGGGAAATACTCATCTAACTTTTCAGCGATAATCCCGTTTCCTTCTTTTCCTTCCTGACGTTCTCCGTAACGCGCCAAAGCGGCAAATGACAGCGCCATATCCGCCGTCAGAACAACAAGCAGCAAGGAGCAGATGATACGTCCCGCCTTTTTCGGCAATCGTTCGATCTGTCTTGACAAAAACGGGTAAACCGCTTTCATCCAGATAACGGCGGCAAATCCCCAGAAGAAACAATACAACAGGTTAATTCTTCCTCCCAGATTAAACGGGATCTTACTATAATCCCAGAACACTGTTCCAAAGGCAATCTCCGTAAAAACACTGCATATGTATTCATATGCGCCCCCGAGTATTGTTCCGAAAAGGAATATAAACCAATTACTCTTATCACGGTATCTATATAAAATCCATGTCAGAAGCGCACATGCAATTCCCCACACGATACTGAACTGACCAAACACAAGACTGCTGCGGCTCATAAGACGCCCGGTTGTAATAAGGCAGAATATCGTCTCTACTATATCCCCGATAAATGCTCCGATGATAAACAGACTCGCCAGTTTAAAAAATCCGCATCCTTCCGCAAATTTTTCTTCCTGTTCAGCATCTTTTTCAGTCTCAATATTCGGAAATGCCTTTACCAGTCTTTTCTGGATCCGTTTTGTCAGAGCGTTTTCAAGAAATTTAGACGTTTTCTGCAGCTCTTCCGTAATCTGCTCGATCCGACCTTTCTTTCTTTTCAATTCAAGAACCGCAATTCCCGAACCGAGACCATCCGCAATAAGCAGGCCTAAAAGCACCCATAAGATCACTTCTCCGATCAAACGGGGTATCATATTGACAAGACCGCAAAAAAACGGATTCAGGAAGTAGATCATCAGTACACTGCACACGCCCCATAAAGCAGATACCCGCAGACAAATGTAACCGTCCAGATGAAATTTCTGATCTGAATAATCCCACCACTTTTTATGCAGTATCTTTTCCATCAGCCTTCCCGTAATATATTCTACGAACGAAGTAACGATCATTCCGCCGATAAAAAGAAAGATCAGATTTTCTTTTAATTCCGGCAAAAACACCGCCACCGCCACCGCTCCCGTTCCGTAGATCGGGCAGAGCGGTCCCGCGATAAATCCCCTGTTGACAAACTTGTGCCTGTTAACCGCCGCAACGATGACCTCGCCGCACCATCCGATAAATGAATAAATAAAAAAGATCCATGCCAGTTCATATATTGTGTTTACCATATTTTCTCTTTTGAATTCCTTTCCCGCACATCTTTTTTGCAAAGACGCAGTTTCAGATGCACCTTCGATAAAAATAATCCCCCCGGACACGGTTTTATACGAGACACTCACTCCTGCCCGGGAGGCGCCGCTTTATGTGATGCGTTCTTTTCTATCCGAGCACATCTTTATACAGGGCATGTTTTTCCAATGCCTCCGTGATTTTGACCATATCGGACAGATCTCCGATCATGATAACGCCTGCAAGGCGGTTGTTTAAAAAGTAATATTTACTGTATCTTCCTTTTCCCATATCTTTAAATTCTGCCGTCTTATAAAGCAGATTCGGATTTTTCCCGTTATCTCCGGCTGCGAAAAGAGCCGTGTTCATCCCATGGAATGTCAATGTCGGAGCTGTCGCCGCATACTCAATCTGATCCCCTGCCGCATTTGCGCCCGCGATACGTCCCTGTTCGGAAGCCTCCGGCCAAACAGCATAGTTTGCCCCGTTAAATTCCGCACAGTCACCGCATGCATATACGTTCGGAACACTCGTTTCCATCCGTTCGTTCACTTTAACGGCACGGTCCGCATCAAGTCCGATCTCCTTAGCCAATGCTGTATTTGCACGCACTCCCGCCGATACAACGACAACTTCCGCAGGAATCACCTGACCGTCAGACAAGCGGACTCCCGATACATGTCCGTCTCCTTCCACTGCTTCCACGGAAACGCCCGTACTGATCTTCACACCGCTCTTTTCGGCGAACATCCTCAAAATGTCCGAAGCGTTCTCGTCAAGCTGACGTCCCATAAGAATCGGAGCAGCTTCTAACACTTGTACATCAATCCCCGCTTTTTTCAGTTCCCAGGCAGCTTCCAGACCAAGCACACCGCCTCCGATCACAACCGCTTTCGCCGCATGTTCCATCATTTTTTCCAGTTTTTCCACATCTGCAAGGCGGCGGATCGCAACTACTTCCGGCAAAGAACTTCCTTCGATCGGAGGTATAAAGCACTCGCTTCCAAGTGCATAGATCAGTCTCGTGAAATGCACTTTCTCTCCGCTTTCAAGAATCACTTCTTTTTCATTTACATCGACAGACGCCACTTTCTTTCCTAACATTTGGAACACTTTGTTTTCTTCATACCATGACGGATCTACGATCGCGATCTGATCCGCGCTCAATCCTGCCACGATCGACTTTGTCAGCATCGGACGGTTGTATGCCGGATACTCTTCATCAGAAATGATCGTAACAGCTCCCGTTTTATCACGTTCCCTTATCGCCTTGGCAGCGTTAAATCCTGCCGTTCCGTTTCCGAGGATAACATAATATTCTTCTGTATTATTCAAAACGGCGCTTTCTTCTGCTTCAACTTCTATAAAATTCTCTTTTCCGACTCCGCACACCGGACATATCTCGAGCGAAGAATCGAAAATTTCTCCGCAGACAAGACATTTCACAAGCGTTCTGGCGCCTTTTTTCTTCGGCTTTACAGGTTCTTTGTTCTGCACGATGCACCCGAACTGATATCCGTACTCATAAGCGCTCACAAGATCCGCTTCCGATGGTTTAAACCGAACGCGGAATCCTTCCGATACTTTCATTTTCAGTTGTTTCAGACGCTGCGTAATATTCGGCACTCCTTCTCCGCTCCAACCGTAGCTTCCGAATGCGCCGGCATATTTTCCTCCGTGAGTAGCCGGAAACATTGCAAGTGTAAGATCCCATATCGGCTTGAGCGCTTCTCCGACAATCGTAGGAGTTCCAAGCAATATTCCGTCCGCAAACAAAAGTTCTTCGTTCACTTTCTCTGCGTCTGCCTCAACCATGTCATAAGACCTGACGTCGATATCGCCGCTGTCTTTGACTCCTTCCGCGATTTTTTCCGCAAGCATCTTCGTGTAGCCATATGCGCTCACATACGGGATAATAACTGTTTTTTTCTCATTCGGATTGACCACTGTCGACCATTCTCTGTATTGCTTCATAACCTGTCTGATCCGATCTCCTACGAGAACCGGTCCATGCCCCGTACAGATCATGGAAATATCCATTGTTTCAACACGGTCGAGAGCTTTAAGCATAAAAGGTTTGAACGGTCCGATAATGCAGTCATAATAATATTTCAAAGCACTTTGATAATCCGCCTCATTTTTAATCTCACTTGATACGACTTCCGGGAGACAGTAATGTGCACCGAAAGAATCACATGTTACAAGAATCTGTTCTTCCTCAATAAAAGTGTACATCGTATCCGGCCAATGAAGATTCGGAACAAACAAAAACTCAAGCGTCTTATTTCCGATCGTCATCTTCTCTTTATCCCTTGCCGGAATGCCGACAAAATCCCGGTTTACGATCTCTTTCAGGAAACCGAGCGCACATCCCGTAGCGATCACCTTCATCTGCGGACTATAATCGAGAAGGCGTTCTACGCTTCCGGCATGATCCGGCTCTGTATGACTTACAACAAGATAATCGATTTTCCGAATGTCGATCACTTCTTGAAGATGTTCCAAATATTCGTCAAAAAACTTCGCTTTTGCAGTCTCGAAAAGAACTGTTTTGTCCCCCGCCTTCATCACATAAGAATTATAAGTTGTACCGAATTCCGTATACATGATAATATCAAATACTCTGAGTTGATCGTCAATAATACCTGTCCAATAAAAATCATCTCTTAATTTCAAACTTTTCATTTTCTGCCTCCTCTTTTTCTTTTTTATGAAACTCCGTTTTTCTTGCAAATATCCGCCAGACAGCACTTCTCGCAGTACGGCTTTGTCCTTGCCGTACACACATCCCGCCCGTGGAAGACAAGCCTGTGACAGAAATCGCTTCCCTCCTGAGGAGGAATGATCTTCCACAATGCCATCTCGACCTTTTTCGGTTCTTTTATCCCATCTACGAGTCCGATCCGGTTTACAAGCCGGATACAATGCGTATCTGTCACAATCGCAGGTTTCCCGAACACATCACCCATGATAAGGTTTGCGCTTTTTCTTCCGACTCCCGGAAGTTTCATCAGCGCGTCAAAATCATCCGGCACTTTCCCTTCATACTCATCCCGGATCATCTTCATACAGCCGCTGATATCGCGCGCCTTGCTTCTGCCAAGACCGCACGGACGCACAATTTTCTCAATCTCATCTACATCCGCTTCCGCCAAAGCTTCCACTGTCGGATATTTTTCATATAACCCTTCCACCACTACATTGACACGGGCATCTGTACACTGTGCCGCAAGCCGCACACTGACAAGCAGTTTCCATGCCTGATCATAATCAAGCGTACAGCCGGCGGACGGATATTCTTTTTTCAGCCGCTCGATCACCTGTAACGCACGCTGCTTTTTTGTCATCTTTGGTATCCCTCCGCTATCACTTCTCATCCATATGTTTTCTCAGTTCGGCAAGAGCTTCTGAAAATCTTTTTGACACAGCCGTCGGATTGCCTTTCAAATGTCTTGCTGCACGGATATAGCTTCTGTCTGTTCTGTCGTGCATCTTCGTCATCTCCCGGGAAATATTTTTCTTGATCTTCGCATATTCTTCCCGTTTATCTTCGCCGATCAATTCGTCAACCTTTGATGTAAATTCTTCCTTCATCAACAGTTCCGCCCTCTCCGACAATCTTGCAAGAAGACGCTGTCTCTCTTCGCGCCTTGCATGAACACGCGCCAGATATTCTTCTTTGCGTGAATTGATTTGTTCGCGGCGTTTCTTCTTTTGAACTTTGATCTCTTCTTTGTATCCCTCTACCATTTCTTCTGCGCGCTGACGGTAACTGTCCATATGCTCTTCTGCCAGTTTTTTGTAATCTTCCGCCATTTCTTCCGCACGTCCGCGGTAATCCTCTACATGTTCTTCTACACGCCTGCGATAATCTTCTACAAACTCACCTGCGCGCTGTCGATAATCTTCCACAAATTCTTCAGAAGCGACTTTTAATTTCTCCTGTATCTTCCTGATCTGTTTTTTGCTTTCTTCAAGCTGTGCAAGAATCCGCTTCAGATCCATCGCATCATTAAACGACTGCGTCACATCGACCGCCGCCGCAACAGTCAGCACAAATGCGATACCCTCCGCAATAATCGTCGGAATCTTCAGCACCGCTCCCTCGATCGGTACATGAACAAACTTAACAAGTAAAACGGAAAACAATCCCCACCCCAAAGACGAGGTAAGACAAATATATCCGTTCAGATTAAATTTCTGATTGCTGTAATCCCAGTATTTCACATTGAAAAGTCTCTCCATAACCGCCCCTGTAACGTATTCCAACAGCGTTGCTCCAACCATGCCGAATAAAAAGATCAACGGAATACTGTCTCTGACTCTGATCGTACTGATCAAGACCGCAAGCGCTCCGAATCCATAGATCGGCAGCATCGGCCCGTACATAAATCCGCGGTTTACCCAGCGGCGTTTCCGCACAGAAACAAAGCAGCATTCCCATACCCAGCCGATAAAACTGTAAATGAAAAAGAACAATACCCATTGTGTCAGATGATATGACTGCATGTTTATTTCTCCTCAATCGCTGTAATCAGGTCAACTCTTCTTTGATGACGTCCTCCTTCAAACTCAGCGTCAAGCCATGTCTCTACGATCATTTTCGCAAGCTCCGCTCCTACCACACGAGCTCCGAACGCCAGGATATTACAGTTATTGTGCACTCTTGCCATCTTTGCCGTAAACGGCTCGCTGCAAACCGCGGCGCGGATTCCTTTTACTTTATTTGCCGCAAGAGAAATTCCAAGACCTGTTCCGCAGATCAGGATTCCCTGTTCAACCTCGCCTGCTGCCACTGCTCTTGCCACGATTTCCCCGTAGACCGGATAATCACAGCTCTCGCTTGAATTTGTTCCGTAATCTACTACTTCATGTCCTTTTTCTTTCAGGAAACTAATGATTTCCGCCTTTAATTCTAATGCTGAATGGTCATTTCCGATTCCGATCTTCATATTCTTCTCCTTTTCTTTTCCACTTTATTTTATTTACATGCTTCTTTACAATAAAATTGATTTCTCTATCATCATAACAAATCCGGCGCTGTGATTCAATAAACCTAATTTACAAAACGCTCTTTAGAAAGCCGGTTCTGTCAAACAATTTTTATAAAAATATTTCCTCAAGTTGTTCCGGTTTCCCGGCGCGATAAGTCGCATCCGCTTCTGTTTCCGGTTCGCCCCATACCGCATGAACACAATCCACTCCCGCATTGAGGGCGCATGCCATATCTGAAGCGCTGTCTCCGATATAGACGGTTTCTTCTTTCCGCGCTCCTGACAGTTCCATATATTTCAGCAGCGGCTGTGCCGACGGTTTATGCTCTTTCGTGTCATCGGCACATATGCATATCGAAAAATATTTTCGTATCGGAAGCTGATCAAGAACAAGCTCCAGTTCCTCGCGTGTTCTTGATGTTACGACACCAAGCGTACTTCCTTTTTTCTCCAGTTTTTCCAGAAGTTCTTCTATTCCGTCAAAAATGCGGATCATATCGATGTTCTTCTCTTCATTTGCCACCCACATTTCGACTGCGCCCGGGATTTTTTCTTCTTCCACCCCGAGAAGATGCATATTTTTCACAGATGTATTAGCCAGCACAAACTTCAGATCTTCTATCTCGTACCGCTCTCCTTTTACCGTCATGAGCATCTCCTGCAATGAATATAATATGCAGTCTCTCGTATCGATCAGTGTTCCGTCCACGTCAAAGACAATATGTCTGTATTTTGCCATTCCTATACCTCCCGCTGTCTTCTCAAATCTTTTTTCTTCTTTCTTTTTTCGTTTTTCAGGAAATTCCTCTCATCGTAAGCTGTATCCTCTTCTTTTTCATATCCACGCTCATCACCTTTACATCCACAACGTCTCCGACGCTCACTGCCTCAAGGGGATGTTTGATATAACGGTCTGTAATCTGGGAAATATGTACGAGACCGTCCTGATGAACTCCGATATCCACAAACACGCCGAAATCAATGACGTTTCGCACCGTTCCTTTCAATATCATTCCTTCTTTTAAATCTTTCATTTCCAGTACGTCCGTTCTAAGAATCGGTTTTGGCATCTCGTCACGCGGGTCGCGCGCAGGCTTTTCCAACTCTTTTACGATATCGCGCAGGGTGATCTCGCCGATTCCTAATTCTTCTGCCGTCGCTTTATAGTCTTTTATCGTAAGAGATAATCCCGCCAGATTATGAGCCGCCACATCTTCCGGTGAATACCCCTGCTTTTGCAAAAGGCCTTTTGCCGCTTCATATGATTCAGGGTGGACGCCCGTACCGTCAAGCGGATTCTCTCCGTCGCGGATTCTCATAAATCCCGCACATTGTTCAAACGCTTTCGGCCCAAGTTTCGGCACTTTCAGAAGTTCTCTTCTGCTCGTAAACTTTCCGTGCTCCTCTCTGTAGGCTACAATATTTTTAGAAATCGCCGAACTGATTCCCGAAATGTACGATAAAAGCGGCGCAGACGCCGTATTCAAATCAACGCCGACTTTATTAACGCAGTCCTCTACGACTCCCCCAAGCTTTTCTCCCAGTTTCTTCTGATTCATATCATGCTGATATTGTCCGACGCCTATCGACTTCGGATCGATCTTCACAAGTTCGGCCAATGGATCTTGAAGTCTTCTCGCGATGGACGCCGCGCTTCTTTGACCTACATCAAACTTCGGAAATTCCTCACTTGCAAGCTTACTTGCCGAGTAGACAGAAGCTCCCGCTTCATTGACGATCACATACCGAACCTGCTCAGGTATCTCTTTCAAAAGTTCCACGATAAACTGTTCTGATTCACGGGAAGCAGTTCCGTTTCCAAGCGAAATAAGTGAAATATGATATTTCGGAATGATCTTCTTTAGCAAGTCCTTACTTGCCTTGATCTTCTGCGGAGTCGTCGGAGCCGTCGGATAAATGACCGTAGTTCCGATCACCTTTCCCGTCGGATCGACAACTGCCAGTTTACATCCCGTACGAAACGCCGGATCCCATCCAAGCACTACTTTCCCCGCGATCGGCGGCTGCATGAGAAGCTGATGCAGATTTTTCCCGAATACGTCGATCGCTCCGTCTTCCGCTTTCTCCGTCAGTTCATTTCTTATCTCCCTTTCGATCGCAGGCTCGATCAGACGTTTATAACTGTCCTCGACAACTTCTTTTAAGACCGAAGTCGTATACGGATTATCATTTACGATCGTCTTTTTCTCTAAATATCTCAGAATATCTTCCTCCGGAGCCTCTACTTTGACCGTCAGTATTTTTTCTTTCTCACCACGGTTCAGCGCAAGAATCCGATGTCCGGCAAGCTTTTCAACCGATTCTTCAAATTCGTAATACATCTCGTAAACAGATTCTGTCTCCGGATCTTTTGCTGTAGAAACGACTTTTCCTTTTTTCATCGTCGTTTTTCTGATCCATGTACGATAATCCGCATTATCGGAAATGATTTCCGCAATAATGTCTTTTGCTCCGGCGATTGCTTCTTCCTCTGTCTTTACTTCTTTTTCTTCCGAAATATATTGCTTTGCGGTTTCTTCCAAAGGTTCTTTTGCCTGCTGCAGCATCATATACGCTGCCAAAGGCTCTAATCCTTTTTCTTTCGCGATCGTCGCCCTCGTCCGCCGCTTCGGACGATATGGCCGATACAGATCTTCCACTGTCACGAGCGTCTCAGCTAAAAGGATCTTCTCTTTGAGTTCTTCTGTCATCTTTCCCTGCTCTTCAATGCTCGAGATCACCTGCTCTTTCTTCTCTTCCAGATTTCTCAGATAGAGAAGTCTTTCATGAAGCTTCCTAAGCTGCTCGTCGTTGAGTGACCCGGTCGCTTCTTTTCTATATCTCGATATAAACGGGATCGTATTCCCTTCATCGATCAAAGTTACCGCCGCGTCAATCTGCCAGCGGTTCACATCAAGTTCTTCTGTCAGTTTTTGATTGATATCCATTTATAAAAATCCTCTCTCTAAATTAATTCACAAACAGCATTATACATAGTTTACCACACACGTACATTCCATTCCACCTTTTCCCGCGAACTTTACACGACTGCTTTACATTATTGACCGGTCTTGTCTGTCTTTGTTATAATATATGACTGAACTGACGCAATACAAAAACAGACATGCGAAACCCGGCATATAAAAATTGCCGCCTCGTTTTGCGCGCCGAAACGAAATGGAGAAGTTATGGAACGTACGATCACATATAAAATAACCGACAGCGGACAAAACATCCGTATTGACAGTTTTCTCCGAAAGCACGGATATTCCATGCAAAATCTGACACTTCTTAAAAAAATGCCCGAAAGCATTTTAAAAAACGGAGAATGGTCTTATATGCAAACAACACTTCAGGCAGGAGATATTCTGACTGTCCGCATTCAGGAAGAAACTTCCTCTCCGAATATTCCCGCTGTCAATCTGCCGATCGATATTGTCTATGAAGATGAAGATATCATAGTGATAAACAAAGCTGCCGGAATGCCGATCCACCCTTCTCTTAACAACTATCGAAACTCTCTTGCAAACGCGCTGATGTGGTATTATGAACAACAAAACAAACCTTTTATTTTCCGCTGTACAAACCGTCTTGACCGGGACACTTCCGGTCTGACTGTCGTTGCGAAGCATATGGTCAGCTCTAATATCTTATCTTCCATGACCGCCCGGCATCAGATCGAACGGGAATATCTCGCCATTGTACGCGGACACGTCACTCCTTTTGAAGGAACGATAAATGCTCCGATCGGACGAACCGGAAGTTCTCTCATCGAACGGAAGATCGATTTTGAAAACGGCGAACATGCAATTACCCATTACCACACAGTTTTTGAAAAAAACGGGCTTTCACTCGTTTCTCTTATTTTAGAAACAGGCCGCACACATCAGATCCGAGTCCATATGAAACACCTCGGATTTCCTTTGATCGGAGATTATCTGTACAATCCGGATATGGAACTGATCGACCGGCAGG
>ERZ773194.3955-NODE-3955-length-12227-cov-5.388925_pt1 | contig 12227 bp, 14 predicted proteins | sample MGYA00511240_ERZ773194 | MGnify/ENA primary metagenome ERZ773194 (study PRJEB29015, sample SAMEA2737774) | human gut metagenome | biome: human gut; feature: human-associated habitat; material: faeces | place: China | collected 2012 ... | reverse complement strand
CAAGTGGCTGTTAAGAAAGGTTGGGACGTACATTGCAGATAAAATGTAAGGCAGGAAGCAATATTTTTGAAGTTAACGGCGAGAATATCACAAACGATGTTGCGCCGTTTGAAAAGAACGACAGAACGTTTTTGCCGATTAGGTTTATTGCCGAGAATATGGGAATGTATGTCGATTATGAAGAAAAAAGCGGCATTGTGACGGTATCGGACGTTAAGACGCATTTTGATACGGTTGACAAGTGCGCCGTCAATTTCGGTATGTATGCAAACTGTGCGAGCATTGCAATGTATAAAGAACTTGGCGCATACGTATTTGAGGACGAAAACGGATATTACTGGGACGGGCTTAAAATCGGACAAAAAGACCGGCAAGAGTTGTATATTGACTCTGCCCTTGCGAGAAAATGCAAAGCAATTCTGCACACGCACGGCGGTACGGCAGGCGGTGCGGCAAACAATCACTTTTCGACGGGTGACAAAAAGGCGGCGAAAAAGTATGACAAGCCGATTTATTTGTGCTCGCCAGTCGGCGAGCAGTGGTGCTTTGCGCCGAACAATACAGGCGGCGAGGTGCGCAAAATATGCATTGCTCCGTTTGATTGGAAATTTGAGGATTTCTGTAAATCGGTTGTAAATTTTGATTATGCCGAGGCAAAAACCTTTTTCCTCAGCTATTTCGGGGGACGATATAAGCCTGTTGCCGAGCATATCCCCTGCGGTTATGTGCTGGACTATTATAATTTTATGTTTTTGAACGGGGAGAAGTATTGAAAAGGTTTTATAAGCTTGTAAACGGCTTTTAAACAAATATAAAAATGAAATTTGAGAGGAGTAAAACAATGGATTGGATGAAAGAAATTTTAAAGGCAAACGGCATTGAAGTTTCGGACGAAACGGTTTTTGACGCTATTTCGGAGGAAATAGGCAAAAGATATGCCGACAAGGGGGAATTTGAAAAAAAGGAAAATGAAATTGTAAAGCTTCAGGGCAAAATCTCGGAATTCGAGGAAAAAGAGAAAAACAAAACCGACAAAGCGGACGGCGGCGAAAAGACATACACCGACGCCGACATTGAAACCATCAGGAAAGACTACGAGGACAAGCTTAATGAAGTTAAATTTTCGTCGGCTCTTGACCTTGAGATACAAAAATCGGGCGCAAAAAGCAAAAAGGCATTAAAAGCGCTTTTAGATATGGACAAAATCGGCTTTGAGGACGGAAGTCTTACAGGTTTTGCCGAACAGCTTGAAAAAGTCAAAAACGAAAACGGCTATCTTTTTGACGATGGTCTTGACACGGGACTAAAGCACGACGGCAAAGAGGCACAAAGCGGTATTGAACAGGCTTTTTACAACATTAACCCCGATTTGAAAAAATAATTTATTTTAGGAGGATTTTTAAAAATGGCACACACATTGCAGGAAAGATATTCAAAACTTATTGACGAAAAATTAAGAGCGTCGCTTGTTACAAAAGACCACTACATTTTTAACAACCGCTATGAGGGAAATCCCAAAGCGGGCAAAGTTAAAATTCCCGTACGCTCGACCGAGGTTGTTGTCGGCGATTATAACAAAGCAACAGGTCTTGCGCTTTCGGGCGGTACTACAACATACCTTGATTTAGACCTTTCGCACGACAAGGCGGTTAACGAAATTATTGACGGTTTCGACGCGCAGGCAGTGCCCGACAATATTGTTGCGGAGCGCCTTGACAGTGCCGGTTATGCTCTTGCTTCCGAAATTGATGCAATTTCGATTGCAACGCTCGAGGAAGGCGGAACGGTTGATAACGGCGCGGCGTGCACAAAAACTACCGTTTACGGAAAAATTGTTGACCTTCGCACAAAACTTTCAAACGCAAATGTTCCGGCAAAGGACAGATGGCTTATTGTTTCGCCTGACATTTACGCGCTTTTATTGCAGGATACCACAAACTTTATAAGACAGGGCGATTTGTCGCAGAAGCTTATCCAGGCAGGTGCGGTCGGACAGATTGCAGGTTTTAACGTGTTTGAGTGCACGCGTCTTGCAAAAGACAAAACGGGCGTTGTGACAAGCAAAAAGGTAACAACCGAGATGATTGCAGGTCACCCGAACTGGTGTCACAGAGTTGAGGAGTGGAGCGTTCCCGTTGCGATAAACTCACTCACCAATACATACATCGGTGCGTCTGCGGTACAGGGAAGAAAAATTTTCGGTACAATGGTTTCAAACAGCAATGCCGTTATTGTTAAAAGAGTTGAAACCGCGATATCTTAATGATTATGATGTACGCGGATTTTGAATATTACGTAGAAAACTTTAAAGGCTGCAAAACACCGCAGGAAGAATTTGGCGGATATATGAAAAAAGCGTCGGATTACATTGACGGAATTACTCTTTGCAAAGCTTTATCGCAAAAGGACGACGCGCGCGTTAAGGACTGCGCGTGCGCTCTTTGCGATTTTTATTTTGAGTATGATAACGAGGGTAAATATTCGTCTGCGAGCGTTGACGGCGTGTCGGTTACGCTTGCGGATAAAAAAACATCAAAAAGTGACGGCGCTTTCAGCATTATTTTACTTTATCTTGCGTCAACGGGTCTTTTATACAGAGGTATGGGAAAATGATTTTTAAAAACAGTATTATTACCGTATTTCACTATGATGACGTAAACGAAACGTATACAAAAAAGATGTTTTCGGGTGCGGAGGTGACAAAAGCCGAGGGCATAAGCGCGGACAAGTCGGGCGATAACGAAAAAACAAGCGGTATCATAAGAATACCGAGCAAAAAGAGCCTTGAAATTTTTGCCGGCGATTTTGTTTATATCGGCAAAACCGACGATTTACGCCCCGACCGTTCAAGGGTTAATAAAATTGTAACGGTTAAAAACAATCTTCGCGGAGCGCCGTTTTTACGTCATATAAGGGTTGAATTTATATGAGTAAAATTAAACTTGATTTTTGGCTTGATGAAGATATTGAAATTTTAAAGCGCCGCAATCTCGAAACGGGCGGATTGGTTCAAGTCTACATTGACAATGAGGTGATAAGCCTTTCAAAACCGTACGTACCGTTTAACACGGGATATTTGTCAAAAAGTGCGGACGCGTCGGAGATTGGCAGCGGTCTTGTTGAATACGTCGCACCGTATGCAAAAAGGCAGTATTACGAAAACAAGGGTGACGGACTTCGGGGCAAAATGTGGGTTGACAGAATGAAAGCCGACCGCCTTGATGAGATTGTATCGGGCGCGGCGAAAATTGCAGGAGGTAAGGCGATTGATTAAAGCTATTAAGGACTACATTAAAACGTGTCCGCTGATTAAGGGCAACGCGATAAACGTTAACTACCTCGGTGACAAGCCTGTAAGGTATACCGTTGACTGCGTTCCCTGCAATCCCGTTATAAAGCGGTATATAGACGGCGGAACGCAGAGGCAGTGCATTGTTGTGTTTGCGTCCAAAGAGTATTACGGCGAGGACGTTTTAAATCAGACGGCGGTAACAAAGTTTTTCGATGAGTTTTCAGCTTGGATTGAGGAAAACAACAAAAACAAGATTTTCCCCGATTTCGGCAAAAATTTAAAACCCGGAAACGTTGTTGTTGCGTCGAGCGGTTATTTGTATGACGTGAGCGGACAGAGCGCACGTTATCAGATGAGCCTTAAATTTATTTATTACAAGGATTGACGAAAGGAGTTTTTTATGAACATCACAAAAAGAAGCGAAAAAATCCCGTTTATGGGAATTAAAAACGGTCAGACGGTTACATACCACAGACTGAAAGGTTTTACCGAGTTTTCGAAATCGGCAAACGCAAAGGAATATTCAAGACAGTATATCGACGAGGATTTCGAGCAATCGGACGTCGTGGGCTATTCGCCGTCTATATCGTATGCGTTTGATTTGGACTCGGCAAATGAGGTACACAAAGACCTGGTATCCATTGCCGACAACGAGCTTTGCGCAAGTGCGGCGGTAAGGAGCATTGTTATTGTTGACCTTTCAACCGAAAGCGCAACGCCGGGCTCGTACAGCGCGGTATGCCGTGATTTTGCCGTTATTCCCGACGCGGAGGGTGATTCCACCGACGCTTACACGTATTCGGGAAGTATGAAGGCGAAAACGAAGGTCGTTTTCGGTACGGCAACTACCACCGACGAGTGGCAGACATTAACGTTTACAGCGGAGGAATAAGAAAAATTGTGCGGGGCGGTGGAAACACCGCCCCTTTAAAAATAAGGAGGTTTTAATATTGGCTGAATTTAAGTTTGGAAACTTTACAAAGGAAATTGACGTGCTTGATTTGGATTTTCAGACAAAGGTTGAAAATTTGTCGGAGGAAATGAGCAAAAAAATAGACGATTTAAGAAAAGACACCGCAAACATTAAAATGAGTGAATACATAAAAGGCTACTGCACCGCAGTATTTGAATTTTTTGAAAAACTTTTTGACGATGATTACGCGTCAAACAAGATGTTTGGCAAAAGCGTGAATTTGGGTGAGTGCGACAAGGCATATTTAAGCTTTATCGAGGCACGCAGCACGGCGTACAAAGAATATCAAACAAAAATAGGCAGTGCGCTCAAATTAAACCGCGCACAAAGAAGAAACAAGAAATGATTAACCCGATTACACAGAGGCTTCCCGATTTCATTGAAATTGACGGAAAACGGATAAAAATTCACACCGATTTCCGCGTTTGGATTAGGGCGAGCCTCTTATTATATGACAGCACAGAATTTGAAACAAAACTTGTTGAGCTTATAAAGCTTTGTTACATTGAAATTCCCCCGACGCTTAAAGGCGGTATCGAGGGGATTTTATTGTTTTTGTCGGGCGGTGAAAAGAAAACCGCCAAAGAAAACGGTGGACACAAAAAGGCGCTTTTTGATTTTGACGCGGACGCAGGGCTTATTTATGCGTCGTTTCTTAAAGAATACGGCATTGATTTAAGCGAGTGCAATATGCACTGGTATAAATTTTTGGCACTGCTTAACGCTCTGCCTCAAGAGTGTGAATTTTTGAGAATTGTTTCATACAGAGGTGCGGATTTATCGAAAATCAAAGACAAAGAACAACGCGCCTTTATACGGCGTATGAAAACAAGATATGCGCTCCCCGACAAACGCAGTGAAGATGAAAAAGCGCGCGACATAGTAACCGAGCTTGAGGGACTTTTTAATTTTGGGGGTAATGGCGATAAAGAAAATTAAGTGTCCTTATTGCAATAAGGAAATGTCAACCGTTATGCTGGCAGACAAAGCTAAATGCAACGGTATATACATCAAATGTAAAAATAAACAATGCAAAAAAATATTTGAAATAAAAATTCCCTAACAGTGCCAATGTGCCGAGAATTTTTACCTAACGAAAGGACGGTGAAAATAATTGGCATATGACGGACGAATAAGAATAGACACGTCACTTGATAACCGCGGAATTACCGACGGTTTAAAGACGCTCAAAGGCGAAGCGGGAAAGCTTGCGGCAAAGGCAGGCACGGCAATTGCCGCCGGACTCGGACTTAAAAAGATGATTGATATGGGTGCGGACTTTGAAAGTCAGATGTCAACCGTCGGTGCGATAAGCCTGGCAACTGCGGACGATATGGAAATGCTCAACGAAAAAGCAAAGCAAATGGGAATTGATACCGTGTTCTCCGCAACCGAAGCAGGCAAAGCGTTTGAATATATGGCAATGGCAGGCTGGAAAACCGAGCAAATGATGAGCGGTATTGAGGGAATTATGAACCTTGCGGCGGCATCAGGCGAGGATTTGGGACTTGTTTCGGACATTGTGACGGACGCGATGACTGCGTTCGGCTTATCGGCAGAGGAAAGCGGACATTTTGCTGATGTTTTGGCGGCGGCATCGTCCAACGCAAACACCAATGTCGGTATGATGGGCGATACATTTAAATACGTTGCGCCTGTTGCCGGAGCGATGAAATTTTCGATTGAAGATACCGCAGTTGCGATAGGTCTTATGGCGAATGCCGGAATTAAGGCGTCGCAGGCAGGTACGGCTTTGAGGCAGGTGTTTACACGTCTTGCAAAACCTCCGAAAGAGGCGGCAGAGGCTATGGAAGCGCTTAACCTTTCAGTAACCAATGCGGACGGAAGTTTTAAACCTCTTATGGAAATTATAGAGGAAATGCGCGATAAATTTTCCGCGCTTACCGATGAACAAAAGACTATGTATGCAGCAATGCTCGGCGGTCAGGAGGCTATGAGCGGACTTTTGGCGATTGTAAACGCGTCGGAGGGTGATATTTCAAAGCTTTCGGCGGCAATCGACAAGGCGGACGGCAGTGCGAAGAAAATGGCTGAAACAAAGCTTGACAATCTGCACGGTCAGCTCACGCTTTTGGGGTCGTCGGCAGAGGGGCTCGGAATTGCGGTTTACGAGGGTATTGAAAATCCGTTAAAAGATGCGGTTAAGGTTGGAATTAAAAGCCTTAACGAATTATCGGGCGAAATACAGAGCGGTGATTTGAAAAAATCGGTTGCAAACATCGGCGCGCTTTTGGGAAACGGTGTTAAGTTATTATCGCAAATCACATCTTCCGTTCTGCCTCCGCTTGTTAAGACGCTCGGATTTATCGGAAATAATCTTGAAACAATTACACCGCTTGTTATCGGTATTTTCGGTGCAATGAAGTCATATACCGTTGTGCTTTCTGCAACAAAGGCAATAGGAAAAATCAACACACTTTGGAAGGCCTCAAAAGTTATAATTACAGAATATACCGCGGCGCTCGCTGTAAACAGTGCAACGGCAGTGACGGGCGCGACTGTTTCAACGCTTTTAACTTCTCAATTAACCTTGCAGGATATAGCGGTAGGTCTTTTAACGCGTAAAATCAGTCTTGCAACGGCGGCGCAATGGGCGTGGAACACTGCGCAAAATGCAAATCCCGTCGGTCTTGTCATAGCGACTACCGCGGCGCTTGCCGGAATTATAACGGCGGTAGTTATTGCGACAAACAAAGAAACCGAGGCGGAAAAGGCGCTTCGCGAGCAAAACGAAAAGCTTTTGGAAGATACAAACGAGCGTATTAAGGCTTACGACGAATTAAAGGAACGTCAGACTGAAAGTGTTAATGCATCGCTTGCGGAAAATGAACACATAAAAACTCTTGCCGATTCGCTTATGAGCCTTGCCGACGAGGACGGACGTGTTACCGACGCAAACAAAGCAAGAGCGGAATTTATTTTAAATCAGCTCAACAACGCTCTCGGCACGGAATACGCGCTCACGGGCAACCAGATACAGAATTACAAGGATTTGCAGTCGGAAATTTACAAGACTATTGAGGCTAAAAAACTTGAAATTCTTATGTCGGCGCAAGAGGGAAAATATGCCGAGGCGGTTAAGAACATAACCGCCGCCGAAAACGCAAAAACCGAGGCTTGGGCAAACGGCGCGCACGTATTGACACAGCTTACGGAAATTGAGCAAAAAAGACAGGATTTGGAAAAAAAGGCGGAAGAATTCAGAGCTATCGGAAACCGCGACGCCATTGTCGGCACGCAAAACGAGATTACCAAGCTGACCGCGCAGTATAACGAAATATACAACGCGAACGCCGCAGCGATTGAAGCTTATCAAAAATCAAGCGCAGAATTTGAAACGTATGCGCACGATATTGAAGTTTACACCGAAGCGGCAACAAAGGCGCAGGCAGGACAGACAGACGCGGCAATAAAATATTTGCAGACAGAAAACGGCGCATATAACGACGCAGCGGCATTAAAACAAAAATATGCCGATGACAGTGCAAAGCAGATTGAAGCACTCGGAAAGCTTTATATGCAGGATTTGGAAAATTATAACAAGGCGTTGGAGGCATACAACAAAAATCCGTCGCAGTATAATCTTTCAAATGTGGAAAACGCACTGAAACGTCTTAAAGAAAGCGCGGCAGATTTTCAAGCTGCCGGCGGTGATTGTGCAAAGGGATTTGTTAACGGTGCAAACGGCGTTGAGATAAGTTTTAAACCTTTTCTTGATAAAATTAAGGTACAGGAAAAGGACTTTAAGACAAACGGCAAATATGTTTCGCTCGGTGTTGCCGACGGTATCAAAGAGGGTAAAAACAATGTTATAAATTCAGCGGTTGAGGTTATCACCGACGCTGTTAAGGCAATGAAAGACAAAGCCGAAATCAAATCGCCGTCACGTCTTTGCAAACGCGAAGTCGGCAAATACATTCCGCTCGGTACTGCCGGCGGAATAACCGAAAACACAAACAGCGCCGTCAAAGCGGCGGTTAATATGGTTGATAAAACCGTGGACGGTGCGGCGGCGAGAATTATTGACACAAAATATAAACTATCCGACGCAGCAAAACAGGCTTTTGACGATTTGGATTTGCAACTTGATTTCGGTTTCGTAGGTGAGGCGGATTATTACGCCGAAATGGCAAGACTTCGCAACGAATACATCAAAAAAGGTACAAAAGAATGGTGGGATTACACCAAGAAAATACGCGATTACAAGATTAAAGCGTATGAAAATGCCATTGACGAATACGAAAATGCCGATGATTGGTATTATAATCTTAAAAAGAAGCTTACAACGCTTTCGGCGAATGATGAGGCATATATTTTACAACAGAAAGCGCGCAGATATAAAAAGTATGCCGATGACGTTTTAAGCCTTGATGGAATTTCGGAGGAAAAACGCGCCGAGCTTCGGGAAAAATACATAAAACAGGCTGAAAATTCATACATTGACGGTTACAAAACGGTGTATGACAGCGTTAAAAAGACATTTGACGATTTGACAGACGATATTGAGGACAACATAGACGATGTAAAGAAAATGCGCGACAAGCTTGCAAAATCGTTTACAGACAAGAACGAATTTGTACAAAAAGTGACGTTTAAGGGAGCAGGCGCAGACGGAAGAGATGAAATTGGTTATCTTTTAGGCGACTACGACAAGCAGACGGGCGACCTTATGAAATTCAACACGCTTGCGGAAAGCTTAAAGGGCAAAATTCCGAGCAAAGAACTTTTCAATATGCTTGTCGAAAACGGTTTGGACGGTATCGGTGAACTTGAATATTTGGACACGCTGTCACCTGAAAAACTTGAGGAGGCAATAGAAGCCTGGAGCAAATACCGTAAGCTTTCGGGCGGTGTGTCCGATAACGTTTACGGCGACCAGATATCCGACCTTGAGGCGTTGAAAGAAAACGCTGAACAAGGTTTTTCGGAATTTGTGACAACGATACAAAGCGGATTGAGCGAATTTTTCGGCGGTATTCCCGACGGCTTTTTTGACATAGGCAACGAGAGCGGTGAAGAGTTTGGGAATGCTTTTAAAACGCAGTTTGAAAACATTTTAAATACTGTTAAAACTACGTTTTCCGGCATTGTAAATTCATTTATGCCGAAATTTGTTTTTGACGCAAACGGCGCGTCGCTTTCGTCCGGCAACACGTCATACACGGCGAACTACTACATTCAGCCGTCGAGGGGCGAGAGTACACATCAGCAGATAAAAGCCGTAAACGATGCGCAGAGCTATAACAAAATGCGAGGGGGTTACTAATGCTTATTACACTTAAAAACGAGTTTGGGACGTTTGAAATCGGCGGAGGACAGCACAGGTGCGCGCGACTTATTGAGATAAGCGGTTTGGGACTTGCGGGAAAAGAGATAACGAGTGTTGTTTTTCCCTCGCAGGCAGGGCACACGGTTAAAAAATTCCGCGACACCGAGCGCGTTATCACTATGTCGTTTGACTTTTACGGCGAACCGTACACGGTTGAGCGGTTATACAGAATTTTATACCGTCCTTTGGATATTTATTTCAACCGCGGTGACGGGGCAAGGCGAAAGATTTCGGCATATATGAGCGAGACGGGCGAAATTGAAAACATCATTTTTCACAAGTGGCAGAAAATCGTCTTACAGTTTATCTGCCCGAGCCCGTATTTTAACGACGAGCGCGAAATTATCAAAAACATAGGCGGCTACAAAGACAATTTCCCAAACGCATACGAGGGTACGGAGTGGAAAATTTCACTTCCTGCTGTTGCTACCGAGCGCGTCACGAGAAGAAATATTTTAAACAGCGGTGATGTTACTGTTTATCCCGTTTTTACAATAAAAAACTACAGTGACAATTCGCAGAGCGCGTCCCACACGGTGACGGTGAAAAACCGCACGACGGGAAAATCAATCACCGTTACGGCGCAAATTTATTCATCCTCGACGGTTATAATCGACGTTCCGAAGCGCAAAATTACGCGGAACGGCACGCTTATCACCGACAAGCTGAGCGATACGAGTATTTTATCCGAGATGTATCTTGCAATCGGCGAAAACGATATAGAAATTCTTACCAATGACGCAAACGACATTATAAGTATGGACATTAAATATACAAACAATTATGCGGCGGTGATTATATGAACGACGTTATTTTTTACGATTTTGACTTCAATCTTTTATACATTCTGCCTCCGTTTGCGCTTGACACGGGCTATATTTCGGCGAACGCAACCGCCGAGTTTTGCGGTGACGGTTCGTTTGAGCTTGTTTTTGCCGATGACGGTTTGAAAAGCGTTATCGAAGGCAAAAAAGACGAAGTTTTTGTGAAATGGGGCAAATTTGAAGGCTTTTTGACGGGCTTTAAGTGGGAAGAGGACAAAAGCACATTATTCGGAATGTCGCTTTCGGGACTTTTGCACAGGGCTGTTTTTCCGCCTACAACTGCGCTTCAGACAAACAACCGCACTGCGGAATATATTGTACGCGATATGATTTCGCAAAACTGCACGTGGCTTAATCTCGGCGATGAGGCAGGTTTTACGGCAAAAGTGGAATTTCAAAGCGACAAATACCAGAGCGCGGACGTTTTTGTGAGCGACTGTTTAAAACTTGACAACGGCGGTTTTGAAATTTATGCGGATTTTACAAACAAAAAGTTTATGTTCAGGTGCTTAAAACGCACCGAAAACGAGCTTATTATAAGCGAAAACCTGTTAAACGCATATAACTTTACAACGACGTACACAAACAAGGAGCTTGCGTTCGGCGGCTGGTATGAAGAGGAATACACAAACGGCGACGGCGAGGCGGCAAAACGGTGGAAATATATATCAACGGCAGAAAAAGCGGGCATAAGAAAGATTGACACGGTTCTTTCGTCAAACACCAATGCTGAGGCGGAAAAGGAGCTGAAACGCTTAAATTCGCAGTATGACATTGAGGCGGAAACAAAAGATTTGATTTTCGGCACGTCATACAAGCTCGGCGATATTGTGCGCTTGCAGTCGGGCGATGTGACGGTTAAAAAAGTGATTTCAAGCGTTGACATATGGCAGGAAGAAACCTACGGCGAAATGCCGAAATTTAATGATTTGGAGGAATGAGATGTCAAGCGGTATTTTTTATAATCAATCTGTTACTGCAAACGATTTGAATGAGATTGCGTCAGACCTCGGCGCGGCCTCGTTTAACGGGTTCGGCACAGAAAAATTCGGTGCGGCGGAGCTTAACAATATTACAAAGGATTTGGTCGGCAAGGGGTATTTGAACGTTAAAAACAAGTGCAAACCGACCGTTTCGGCAGACGGGAAACTAACGATACAGAGCGGTATTATAGTATTTTCGGACGGCGCAAAAAAGGTATTTGACGAACCAAGGACCTATTCATTTGACGCAAGAGGAAGAGTTATTTATTTTAAACACGATATAGCGAATGGTATGATTACAATAAACTACCAGACATCTTATCCGGCAAACGATGATTATGTTCCGCTTTGTGAGGTAACGTCGGACGGCACGCTCATTGATAAACGCGTTTTTTCGGTTGCAAAGGTTAATTTGGGCGCGGTTGAAAATAACAAAACGCTGGATATGGAATATACATTTGTTATTTATAAAGGTAAAGCAATTTCCGGAACACTTCCTCTTGACTTTACCGGTTATAACGGGATTTTGGCAAGATATATTTGGCGCAACGGCGGGTGGGACACATTTTCGCACAAAGATAAAGAAGATACTTTTGTTACTATACCGGCTTCGGGGTGGTCCGAGGAATGCTTTTCTATGCAAAGTACAACAGTGTTTTTTGAACGCACAGCAACAGGACTTAATTACCGCGGAGGAACAAGCTGGAGCAGTGGTCATAACGATTTAAGACTTAAGGTTACATTGTTTTAGGAGGTGCGAAAAATGGAATACAACTTAAAAATGATATGCGGAAACACACAGAAT
>ERZ773194.3944-NODE-3944-length-12251-cov-3.572811_pt1 | contig 12251 bp, 10 predicted proteins | sample MGYA00511240_ERZ773194 | MGnify/ENA primary metagenome ERZ773194 (study PRJEB29015, sample SAMEA2737774) | human gut metagenome | biome: human gut; feature: human-associated habitat; material: faeces | place: China | collected 2012 ... | reverse complement strand
GGTTAGAGTTCGTGATGCAGGGACGTACTCCGCTTTGGCGAGGTACGAGCTTAGGCGGAGTAGTCATCGTAAACGGCGTTCACCCTAACGGGTACGCGTCAACCTCGCGAGGCGGGAGGAGGGTCTGGCCCCTTGGTCACATCTTAGCGAGGTTATTACCCTTTTTTGCATTGTTTGGATACATTGAGCAGCACGCCCATTCCGGCCATGATGAATACCAGAGACGAACCGCCCGCACTGAAGAACGGAAGCTGCATTCCGGTAACCGGCATGGATGAGGTTACAACTGCGATATTTATCAATACCTGAATCGCAATGAGGCCGGTAAATCCAAAAGCCAGCAGTGAGCCGAATTTATCGGGCGCCGTCATAGCGATTTTAGCGCCCCGCCAAATCAGCAGGATAAATAAAACGATAACCAGAGCCGCGCCGATAAAGCCAAGCTCTTCACAGATGATAGAGAAAATAAAGTCGTTCTGCGGTTCGGGAATATACAGGTATTTTTGCCGGCTCTGCCCAAGTCCGAGTCCAAAAATACCTCCTGAGCCGATTGCGTAAAGGGACTGAATAATCTGCCATCCTTCATCCATCTTGTATTTGAATGGGTCCATAAATGTAACAATTCGTTCCATTCGGTAAGGTTCCAGCGCAATTGCCGCCACGCCCGCGGCGCCTGCAAGACCGCCCAGGCATACAAAATGCGAGAATTTTGCGCCCCCGATAAATAGGATCAGCATACTTACACCGGCGACAACGACGGTACCGCTGAGATGCTTTTCAAGCAGTACCATACCGCAGACAGCGCCGACTAATAATAGATAGGGGAATAGACCTTTTCCGAAATTTTTCAATTTATCCGCATTCTTTGAAACGGAAAATGATAAAAATACGATCATTGCAAACTTGGCAAACTCAGAGGGCTGAATAGTAAAGCCGCCGACGCCCAGCCAGCGCTTTGCCCCCTTGACCTCTTGGCCGACGACCAATACGGCGGCCAGCAGAATAAAACAAATAATCAGGATAGCAAACGAATATTTGCCCAGTTTGTGATAATCGTATTGCGACAGGAAAATCATGATACCAAAGCCCAGTACTGCCCACATAAACTGACGTATGACCACATGGTAAGAGTTTCCGTAAGTCTCAAGGGACATTGGCGAACTTGCGGAAAATACCATGACCAGCCCGAACAGCAGCAGGCACATGATGATTAAAAATAAATAATAGTCAAACTTTCCTGTTTTTTTAGCCATTTTGATTTCCTTTCAGGACTACAGAGATAGAATTGCAATCAGGCCTGCCGCCAGCGTCACCGCCGAAAAGACCAGGACGATTTTCACTTCGCTCCAGCCGCACATTTCAAAGTGGTGGTGGATGGGGCTCATTTTAAACACCCTTTTCCCGGTCAGTTTAAAGCTGATTACCTGGATAATGACAGACAATGTTTCAATAAAGTAGATAATTCCAATTAATATCAGAAAGACCGGAATATTGAGAATAATCACCGCGCAGCTCACAAATCCGCCTAAAAACAGTGAGCCGGTATCTCCCATAAATACCTTTGCCGGATAATGGTTATACACTAAAAATCCAGCGCACATTGCGGCCACAGAGAAGGACAGGACAGTCAGAAATGTCTGTTCCGTACCCAAAAGCTGCTCTCCTAAAAAATATGCGATATACCCGATGACTATGCATACAATCAGGGTGATGGACGAAGCCAGACCGTCCAGGCCGTCGGTCAGATTGACTGCATTGACCCCGGCCAGTATGACAAACACTGCAAACGGATAATACAGCCAGCCCATATCCCAGGGCGTATCAATAAACGGAAAGATAATCTGAGTATGAATCAGGTTATAATACTTTAACAGGAATACAAACACCACCGCGACCAGCAGCTGGAGGGAAAACTTCTGAATGGAAGTCAACCCCAGGTTCCGCTTCATTGCCACCTTGATATAATCGTCGATCAGGCCGATGATGCCAAAGGCCATTGCCGTTAAAATCAGCAGGAACGCACGGATATCCAAATGCCGGAACACCGCCATCAAAAAACCGATGATTGCGATTGCCAGCAGGAACATCAGCCCGCCCATGGTCGGCGTACCCGCCTTGTTTTTATGCCAGTTCGGCCCGATTTCCCGAATTTCCTGACCGAATTTCAGACGGCGCAGAAAGGGTATTACAACAGGCCCCAGCAGCAGGACAATCAAAAAAGCTGCTGCCGCAAAAAGTAATATATTCATATGTTCACTCCATTTTTTGCTTTTGTTCTATCTTTAAATCCTTGAGCCTTTGGCAGACAGTTTCCATTTTCATGCCGCGCGACCCTTTGACCAAAACAACGTCTCCCTTTTGAATGAAATGCTCCAGCAAATCATAGATACTTTCCTTCTCGGAAAAGGAATGCACCTTCTGCGGATTCATACCGTTTTCTACCGCGGACAGGGCTATGACTTTTCCCATTTCACCAAAGGTAATTAAAGAGTCAACATCCTGTACTGCAACAGCTTTGCCTACCTTGCTGTGCGCGCTCTTGCTGTGTTCTCCCATTTCCAGCATATCGGCTAATACCGCAATTTTACGGGTTCCCCCCGCCTTCATCAATACCTGCAATGCTGCCAGCATGGAATCCGGACTGGCATTGTAACAATCCTCGATCATGGAAAAACCGTCACAGTCCACCACATTCAGCCGCATTTTGGTCTCCTGCCTTTCAGCAAGGCCTGCTGCCGTATCCGTATCACTTATGCCCAACAGCCTGCCGCATACCGCCGCCGCAAGGCCGTTGTATACATTGTGCGCCCCGACTGCATTCATGACAGCCGGGTACGAGCTGTCCGGCGTTTTTATCGTAAACGAAATACTGTCAAACTGGTAATCGATATCCTCTGCAATAAAATCACAGTTTTTGTTTTCAACCCCATAGGTCAGCACACGGCAGGAAAGCGTATTGCGGCAGCCCCACAGATAGGGGTCATCGCCGTTGACGACGAGTGTCCCGTCTGGGGCGAGCCCTTCGATGATTTCTAATTTTGCCTTTAAAATCCCTTCCTGTGAGCCGAGATTTTCGATATGGGACATACCGATGTTGGTCAGTACCGCAACGTTCGGCTGTACAACCGATGTGAGGCGCGAAATTTCCCCAAAATGGCTCATGCCCATTTCAATCACGCCGCATTGATGTTCGTGTGAGAGATTCAAAATCGTCAGCGGCAGTCCAATTTCATTATTAAAATTCCCGATTGTTTTGAGGGTATTATATTTTTGAGAAAGGACATTGTACACCGTTTCCTTGGTTGTGGTTTTGCCCACACTTCCCGAAATCCCCACAAAAGGGATATCAAATATTGCGCGGTATCCGCGTGCCATATCGAGCAGGGCAGCCTGCGTATCCTTGACCAAAATCGCCGGAAGGGTTCCGCATTCTTTCTCGCTCATCACCGCAGCTGCGCCGTTTAAAACAGCCTTTTTTAGAAAATCATGGCCGTCGAACCGTTCGCCTTTCAGAGCAATAAACAACATGCCGCCGGAAATTTTCCGGCTGTCGGTTCCGACCGAACCTATCTTTGTATTTGTATCAAGATGGACCGGCGAACCGCCGGTCCACCGGCAGATATCTGCAACAGTGACTTCTACCAATTATTTCACCCCCGCACTGACGTCAGCCGTCAGCTGATTTGCTCGTTCAGAATGTCCCGGACAACTTCCCGCTCGTCAAAATGAATTTTGCCGGTATTTAATATCTGGTAAGTTTCGTGTCCCTTACCGGCTAAAATGATGGTATCGTCCTTTTGTGCATGCTCAATGGCATACCGGATGGCGTCTTTCCGGTTCTCAATGATAATATAAGGGCATTTTGTTTCCTGTACTCCGGACATGATATCCTCAATGATTTTTGACGGATTTTCAGTCCTCGGGTTATCGGAGGTTACAATCAAAAAATCTGACAGTTCACCGGCTATTTTACCCATGATCGGCCGTTTTTTCCGATCCCGGTCTCCGCCGCAGCCAAATAAGGTCACAACGCGTCCCGGTGCAAATTCCCGGACAGTACTGACGATATTATAAACGCCGTCCGGTGTGTGTGCGTAATCAATGATAATATTAAACTCCCGTCCGGTCGGGACGGTTTCGATCCTGCCCTTGACGCCTTCGATTTGAGACAGACCTTCTTTGATATGCCGGACATTGACGCCGGCATAAAAACATGCCGCTATAGCGCCGAGCATGTTATATATCGTAAATCTGCCTGGAATAGGGGAGGTAAATTTGATATCTCCAATCGGCAACTCGCATTCAAAGCTCACGCCGTTATGGTTCATATAAATATTTTTTGCCTTGACATCGCTGCCCCGCTCAATTCCATACCCAATCACAGAACAGCCCGCGCCGCACATCAATTCATCATAATGTGGATCGTCTTCGTTTATGATCCCGACTTTACACATTTGAAATAATTTTGCTTTTGCTCTGACGTAATGATCCATAGTGCCGTGAAAATCAAGATGATCCTGGGTAAGGTTGGTAAAAATTGCAAACTTAAAGTTACAAAACGCTACCCGGTCCAGCTCCAGCGAATGGGAGGATACCTCCATCACGACATAATCCACTTTTTCCTTTGCCATTTTGGCGAAAAGCTCTTGTAAGTCAAGAGATTCCGGTGTTGTATGGTCGCTGTGAATGATTTTATCTCCAATCATATTCTGATTGGTTCCGATCAGACCTACTTTAAAGCCTGCCTCTTCAAAAATACTTTTGAGCATGTAGGTCGTACTTGTTTTGCCGTTTGTTCCGGTAACGCCGATCAGATTAAATTTATCCGAAGGCCTGCCATAATAGCATACCGCCATAAATGCGAGCATACGCCGGGCGTTTTTTACAATCGCGCGAGGAACGGATACCGGTACGTCATGTTCACAGACGATTGCAGCTGCGCCCGCCTGTTCCGCCTTTTGCGCATATTCATGACCGTCCGCACTGTAGCCTGGGATACAGACGAATACGTCGCCAGGTTTCACTTTACGGGAATCATAACAGATTTTTCTTATCTCTGTATCGTTTCCAATTAGTTGTACGATTTCTTCTTTCAATAGCAAACTGGAAAGCTTCATAAATGAATACCATTGGCCTTTCCGGCTCACGGTTTTGATTTGCCGCATTTACCGTGAGCCGGATAAATGCGAAAAGACAGTTTAATCAACATCCGTATGGACAAATTCGACTGTTACCACCGTACCCTGGGATACCTTTTCCCCGGCTGCCGGTTCCTGCTTGACAGAAACGACCTGGCCGGCTTTATCACCATCGGCAATTCCCGAGATTTTTGGATTCAGCCCTGCGTTGGTCAGTATATTTTTTGCCTCGTTTACGCCGAGTTTGGTGACGTCAGGTACGGTTACCAGGCTCTCGGTGTCAGATGTATATAAAATAACGGTAGAATTTTCGGTGACAGAAAAATGTCCCTGCGGTACCTGGCTGATGATTTCTTCGCCATTTCCGATTACCTTGACCTTTAAATTCTGTGCCAAAATCATTTTTTTCGCTGCATCAACTGTGCTGCCGGTAACATCGGGTACCATGACTTCAGTGCTTGCCACTTCGTCACCTGAATATTCCGGTTCAACGCCCAAATAGGTCAGCGAATCGTTCAGAATATCGCGGACAACCGGTGCGGCTATCGTTCCGCCGAAATACTGGTCGCCGTTCGGTTCATCGAGAAGAACCAGGCAGACCAGCTGTGGGTCGTCAGCCGGTGCAAATCCAATAAAAGAAGCGATATTCTTATTGGAACCGCGGGGCAGTTTTTCAGAAGTACCAGTTTTACCTGCAACGCGGAATCCTTTGATATACGCATTTTTACCCGTTCCTTCCGATACAACGCTTTCCAGGATGGAACACATCCGTTTGGAAGTTGATTCGGAGATTACTTCTCTAACGACAGTTGTTTCAAAGCTCTGTACCACATTGCCTTCCTGGTCGGTCAGCTGTTTGACCAGATAGGGCTGAAGCAATTTTCCGCCGTTGGCAACTGCCGAAACGGCACTGATCAGCTGAAGAGGGGTTACCTGCGGTCCCTGGCCGAAACTGGAGGTCGCAAGCTCTACTTCATTAAAGTTCTCGCGGGTATAAAAGGGGCCGATTGCTTCACCGGGCAGTTCTATCCCACTTTTATCTCTAAAACCAAATGCATTATAATATTCGATGAATTTATCTGCTCCGATTCTTGCACCCAATTCCATAAATACCGGATTGCAGGAATTCTGTACACCCTGTTCAAAGGTTTGTGTACCATGGCCTGCATGCTTATGACAGCTGATATTGAAAGGGCCGACTTTTTTAGATCCTGTACAGGTGAACCGGTCGCTGTCCTTTACTACATTTTCTTCCAGAGCCATGGAAGCGGTGACAATTTTGAAGGTAGAGCCCGGTTCATAGCAGTCCACTACTGCCTTGTTTCTCCACATTTTTTGGAGCGCTTCATTCTGTTTATTTTTCTTTTCGTCACCCTGCAGCTTATCGATTTCTGCTTGGGTCGCCTCGTCCAGTGTAAAGGGAGCGTTCAGGTCAAAATCAGGCTGAGACGCCATGGCAACGATTTCACCCGTCTTTGGATTCATTACAATACAGGCTGCTCCCGCCGCCACTTTGTTGTCAATATAGGCTTGTTTTAAATATTTTTCGGTAAAATGCTGGATGACCTCATCTATTGTCAAAACGACATTCATACCGTCTTTTGCGTCGATATACTGCTCATATTTATAGGGCATTTGGGTGCCCTTGGCGTTAGACGCGCTGACGATACGCCCCGGCGTTCCTTTGAGCTCTTTGTCAAATACCATCTCGATTCCGTTGAGCCCCTGGTTATCGTCACCGGTAAAGCCAATGACATGGGAAGCAAAATTACCATAAGGATAGTAGCGCTTGGTATCCTCTGACACATAAACACCGGCCAGATCCGCTTCCAGAATTTTATCCGCAACATCTTTTTCGATCTTGCGCTTGATATCCTGATAATAGGTATTGGAATTGACCTTTTTTTCAACCGATTCCCGGTCCAGCTCTAAAATAGAAGATAAAGTATCTATGACTTTATCAGCATTTTTTTCTTCTTTGATAATATTCGGTGATACACTTACGCGGAACACAGATGCGCTGATGGCCAGTGCTTTGCCGTTTCTGTCGTAAATCGTTCCCCGTTTTGCACTGATTTGTTTATCCTGTGTTTGCTGGGCGATTGCCTGCTTTTGCAGCTCCTCGCCCTGAATTGTCTGTAAATATCCTGTCCGAAGGATTAAGAGCACCGCAATACAGGTGAAAATCACTAAGATTGCCAGCATTCGTTTTTTCATTTGAAGTTCACGTTTCGCCATTTTTCCACCACCTGACCCAATATCCTTCCCGCATACATCGGGATATGTTATTTCTGAAATAATCCATCTGAAAAAACAAGTGAGATGTGCATAAATACACCCTCACTGAATTTTTGCTTTTGTTTATTAATAAAGATATTCGAGTACATCCCCCATTATGCTTATGATTGCCGCGAAAAAGCCGTTATTCTTGGGCGGCTCTGTATCTGCCTCGGCTCTACCGCCGTTTTTCGTCACGATTTTGTCGTCTCCGACAACGTTAACATACACAATCTGATGCTTTTGGGGTTTCTGCATTCCTAATTTTGTCGTTGCAATTTCTTCTACCTTTGTCAGGTTGATATTTTGATCTATTTCAATCTGCAGCATATTGTTTTCACTGCTGATTTCCTGATAACTCGTTTTCATCTCATTGAGCGAGTCGTTTTTTTCTGCGATATAGGCGTACCGCAGAACAATTACAAACGCCACTGCAAAAACGGCGAGAAGAGTCATTACCGTATGAAATCTCTTCCTTTTCCGGGCCTTTGTGCTGACCTTTGCGTTTACTATTTTTTTCTTTTTGGGCTGCTGTTCTTTGCTGTATGTATAATAATCATCCTGATACGCGGACGATGTGTTCGCTCTGGCCATAACAGATTCACCTCAGATCAATTTTTCGATTACTCGCAGTTTTGCGCTTCTGGCGCGTATGTTGCTTTGCAGCTCTTCCTTCCCTGCGCTGACGATTTTCCGGTTCACCAGCCGCCCTTTCGGCACATTATGACACACACAGACAGGAAACGACGGCGGGCAGGTACAGCCCGTACATAGAGTTTTAAAAGTATTTTTTACGATCCTGTCTTCCAGAGAATGGAAGGTGATGACCGCCAGCTTACCCCCATGATTCAGACAGTCAAAAAAGTCCAGTAGTGCTTGTTCCAATAGTTTCAGTTCATCATTGACCTCAATACGCAGCGCCTGAAAAGTCCGCGTTGCCGGATGCTTGTCCATATCAAACCGTTTCCTTCCGTAGGCCCGGTCAATGATATCGACTAACTCAAAGGTCGTTTCAATTGGATGTTCCGCTCTTTTTTCGCAAACCATAGAAGCAATTCGTCTGGACAGCTTTTCCTCACCGTAACGATATAGGATATCGGCGAGATTTTCTTCACTGTAAGTATTTACAACCGTTTTGGCGTCCAGTTTTTGACGCTTGTCCATCCTCATGTCTAAAGGTGCGTCGTACCGGAAAGAAAATCCTCTTTCACCGCTATCGAACTGGTGCGACGACACCCCAAGGTCCAATATTGCCCCATCAATTGCAGGAATTGCTTGCTTTTGCAGAATTTGCTTTACATTCTTGAAATTATCCCGGATAAATGTTACATTATTATAAGTAGATAACCGTTTACAGGACGCTTCAATCGCATCCCCGTCCTGGTCGATCCCGATAAGCCTGCCCTGCTGTGACAGTCTTTGCAGGATCAATTCGCTGTGACCGCCGCCCCCCAGCGTTCCGTCAACATAGATACCGTCTTTCTTTACATCCAGCAAATCGACCGATTCGTGCAGGAGTACGGTGACATGGGAAAATTCTTTTTTCATCATGACCACCTTAGACGTTCAGCATTTCAAGCTGGCTTGCAACTTCGTCAGCCGAAAGTTCTTCCGATGTTGTATATTCGATCCATTTTGCCTTGTCCCATATCTCGACACGGTTGGATACCCCCACAACAACAACATCCTTAGCTAAACCTGCGTGATTCCGCAGATTCGGCGGGACCAGCACCCTGCCCTGCTTATCCAGGGTACATTCAGCAGCTCCGGAAAAGAAAAAACGGTGGGATGCGCGTCCGCTTGACATTGGAAGCTGACGAAGCTTTTCTTCAAAGCTTTCCCATTCTTCCCTTGAGAAAACGAACAAACAATTGTCAAGGCCTTTGGTAACAAAAAAATCCGCACCAAGCTCATCCCTGAACTTTGCAGGAATGGTTACGCGGCCTTTATCATCAATGTTATGTTCAAATTCTCCCCGGAACATGTTTTCACCTCTTCATCGGCTTATCCGGCAACACACAAAACTGAATTATCATTTTGTCTTGCCAAAGTGGGTTTGGTCTTTTAAAAACGATGTATGCAGCTAAATAAATTGCAATTAACACCGTTTAAAATCGGTATTTGCCACTTTCCTACACTTTCACCCACTTTTACCCACCGACAAGACAAATTATAGTACATTTCATGCACTTTTGCAATAGTTTTTTTAAATATTTTTTAAATTTTGATTACATGCGGCGAAAAAAATGTTTTATCCCCAAAATATGTATAAATGCCGCCAGAGAGACACAAGATATAGTAATTATATTTTGTTTTTAATCTAAAATCCAAGATTTGTATTCAAATTGTAATATTTCGCGCACTGAAATTTTACTTTTTTTGTCCCAATAAATAGGATACCTGAATAACTGCTCTCGTAATCAAGAAAACCAAGTTTTTTTGCGTATCCGGCAAAACCAAAAATCCAAAGAGTTTTTGGTATCATAATGCTAATGTGAATGAAATTGATAAAGCGGGAACAAACTTGTCAGCGCTTTGTCTGGGTTTTTTATGAATTTATACAAAAATATAAAAAAAGCTTGCAAATTTCAAGAAAGCGTGATATTATATTGAAGCAAAAATACACACGTTTCCCGATTGCCGGGGCGTTCCGCATCAGGGCTATTGTGAATGCGGGCTGGTTCTGTCGTGTTCCAGCCGCTATACAGTAAGATGTTGATGCGGTCCTTTGGCAAAATGAAGGCGGCGGAGGTATCAAAAACAAGGAGGAAAACAAATGGCAGTTATCTCAATGAAACAATTACTTGAAGCAGGTGTTCATTTCGGACACCAGACAAGAAGATGGAATCCGAAAATGGCGGAATATATCTTCACCGAAAGAAACGGTATCTACATCATTGATTTGCAGAAAACCGTTAAAAAGATCGAAGAAGCATATATGTTCGTACGCGACATCGCTATGAGCGGCGAGGATATCCTGTTTGTAGGTACCAAAAAACAGGCGCAGGAATCTATTCGCGAAGAAGCAGAACGCGTCAACATGTATTATGTCAATGCAAGATGGCTTGGCGGTATGCTGACCAACTTCAAAACCATTAAAAAGAGAATCGACCGTCTGGAACAAATCAAAAAGATGGGCGAAGACGGCACATTTGATTTGCTGCCGAAAAAAGAAGTTATTAAACTGAATAAGGAACTCGACCGTCTGGAAAAATTCCTGGGCGGTATCAAGGATATGAAAAAACTTCCGGGCGCTTTATTCGTGGTTGACCCCAAAAAAGAAAAAATCGCGATTGCCGAAGCGCACAAGCTGGGCATTCCAGTGGTTGCTATCGTTGACACCAACTGCGACCCGGACGAAGTGGATTATGTCATCCCGGGCAACGACGATGCTATCCGTGCTGTGAAACTGATTGCGTCTACCATGGCAAATGCTGTTGTGGAAGGCCGTCAGGGAGAACAGCTCGAGGCTGAAGGCGATGACAGCGAAGAACCTGCGGCTGAAGTTGCAAGCGAAGAATAAAAATGGTTTAAAAATAGGACATGATATGGTTTACCTGGCCGGAACCGGCCAGGTAACTTTTGGATAACGGGACACAAAATTATGAATATTCGGTAGGAGGAAATAGAATGATTAGTGCACAAACTGTAAAAGAATTAAGAGAAAAGACCGGCTGCGGCATGATGGAATGTAAAAAGGCGCTGACTGAATGCGGCGGCGATATGGAAAAAGCAATTGAATACCTGCGCGAGCGCGGGATTGCTGTTGCTGCAAAAAAGGCCGGCAGAATTGCATCTGAAGGTCTGGTAGCAGCATTTACTGAAGACAATGTAAGCGTTGTTTTAGAAGTGAATTCCGAAACTGACTTTGTCGCGAAAAACGAAGAATTCCAGAAATTTGTAAAAGACGTTGCTGAACAAATCATTAAAAATAATCCGGCTGACGTGGAAAGCCTGCTGACTGAAAAGTCTCTGGTTGATCCGTCTAAAACAATTGATGATTTATTAAAAGAAAAAATTGCTACAATCGGTGAAAACATGAACATCCGCCGTTTCGTCCGCTATGAAGGCATTGCCAAGACCTATGTACATGGCGGCGGCAGAATCGGCGTTATCGTAAAATTTGACTTGGCTGACCCGAGCAAAGCAAGTGCACCGGAATTTGACGAATATGCAAAGGATATGGCAATGCAGATTGCTGCTGCTTTCCCGCAGTATCTGGATAAAAATGCTGTTCCTAAGGATACGCTGGACAAGGAAATGGAAATTTTGCGCCAGCAGGCTCTGAACGAAGGAAAACCGGAAGCAATCGTTGATAAGATGGTAATGGGGCGTATTGCAAAATTCTATAAAGAGGTCTGCCTCGTAGAACAGCCATTTATCAAAGACCAGGATAAATCTGTAACGAAGGTAACAAAAGAAGTTTCTGACAAAATCGGAACGGAAATTAAAATTGCTGAATTTGCCCGTCTGGAAAAGGGAGAAGGGCTTGAAAAACGTGAAGATAACTTTGCTGATGAAGTTGCTTCCATGATGAAATAATCAACTTTTTCATGAAAACACTCTCCGAGTGCGCGAGTTGGACTGTGCTCTTCTTTCGGTAAGCCAGCCCGCAGGGCGCGGGAAAATGATTACCTTAAAGAGCACGTGAGAATACAATTCGAGCATCGGGAGCTCTTAAAATATGTAAGCTTGGTATGAGCAGAGTTCTCAGGAAGAAAACAATAATATCAAACTTAAAAAAGCCGCGTTTTAACGCGGCTTCAGCGTGTCGATAAACTTATCGGCACGCTGGCAGATGTTGAAAAAGGAAGGGATATTTTCGCAAAACAAATT
>ERZ773194.3943-NODE-3943-length-12253-cov-2.728808_pt1 | contig 12253 bp, 5 predicted proteins | sample MGYA00511240_ERZ773194 | MGnify/ENA primary metagenome ERZ773194 (study PRJEB29015, sample SAMEA2737774) | human gut metagenome | biome: human gut; feature: human-associated habitat; material: faeces | place: China | collected 2012 ... | reverse complement strand
TGTCAATGCCGAGGCTACCAGCAAACCACCCATAATGGTTGCCGCCATGCCGCCGAACATGGCGTCGAACAATAACGGCAACATTCCCAGGATAGTGGTACCCGATGCCATGGCCACCGGGACAATACGGGTGGTCGTTGCACTGATAACGGCTTCACGCGGTGCTTTTCCGGCAGCGGTTTCCGTATCAATCTGGTCCACCAGCACGATGGCATTCTTGATATTCATTCCAATCAGCCCCAGCAAGCCGAGGATGGAGAAGAAGTCGAATGATTTCCCCAATACCACCAGTCCCAGTACAATACCTATAAAGATAAGCGGCAGCATCAGCAGGATAACAATCGGCTTCCGGTAGCTGCGGAACAGAAACAGCAAGGTGACGAACATAAGGAAGAATGTCAGCGGCAGGTTAGCTGCCAGTGCGGCATTGCTTTCTGCCTGGCTTTCCTGCTCTCCGAAGTATTTCATGGTGTAACCTTCGGGCACATCAATCTCTTCTTGCACTTGCTTCCATATACGGTTGAAGGCGGCAATGGCATTCACACCGCGGCGTGGGTCGGCCTGCGCCATCATCACCATCTGCCGGTTGTAGTCTTTCACATTGGAGAACTTGTACTGGAAGTCGAACCGGCTGACGACTTGTTCCAGAGTGGTTGTTTCGCGTGCAGTGCCGAATACGGGGAGTGTACGCAAGTCGTTGATGCGGAAAGAGTCGATAGTTTTATCCTTCAACAGAACGGGAAGTACCTGGTCTCCTTCCCTATATTCCCCAAGTGTCATGCCGTTCGTACCGATCTGGATACTCTGTGCCATGCTTTGACGGGAGATACCCAACGGTTGTGCACGCTCCTGACTGTAAACGGGATGCCATACCGGTATCTTATTGCCCCAGGAGTTGCGCACGTTGATAAGTTCGCCGTCACGGTGCATGATGTCCAGAGCCTTGTTGGTCAACATGACCAGCGTATCCGTGTTATTGCCGATGAACCCGATTTCAATGGCGGCATCTACAGCAGGAGAGAGCTTGAACAACATGGTACGGGTGATGGCATTGGGATAGTTGGCCTTCATGTAGGCATCAAGGTTCTTTTCCTGTTCCTTGGTATATTTGCTGTCCGTTACTTCCACCAGGATATTGGCGAAGTTAGGTTTGGGGCCGACGGAAGTGGAGGCCAGATAGTAACGCAACGGTGTGCTGCCGAATGTGACGGATACCCGTTTCACTTCCGGCTGCTGCATCAGATGCGCTTCCACCTTTTTCATTTCGGTTTCTACTTCGCGGATGCTGTACCCGTCCGGATAGAATACATCTGCCCGAAAGTAGGGCTTGTCCAGAGAAGGGAAGAAGTTCTGGGGCATCAGTCCCATGACGATGAGGGAGAGGATGAACAGTGCTGTAATGCTTCCAAGGGTCAACGCCTTCTTGCGTATCAGTGTGCCGAGGATGGAGGCGAATTTATGGTAGAAAGGCTTGTCGTATGGGTCTTTATCACCATCTTTAGCCTTTGCTTTCAGTATGAAGTTGCCGAATGTAGTGGTTTGTGTCAACGCCAGCACCCAACTTAATCCCAGGGAAATGGCCAACACTACGAATAGCGGTTTCACGATTTCGGCTACGGAAGAGGGAGCCAGATACAGTGGCAGAAACGAACAGATGGCAATGAACGTTGCTCCCAGTAATCCCCATTGGGGACTGGTGGCACCGTCTATCAGCGCTTTCCGGCGGTCGATGCCGCGGGCAATGGCAATCTGGGCATTATCTGTCACCACGATGGCATTGTCCACCAGCATTCCCATGGCTATGATGAATCCGGCGAGGGAGGTCCGGTTCAGACCTACGCCAAGAAACGACATAATGAGCAGTGTGCCTCCGATAGAGAATATAAGGGAAGAGCCAATCAGTACTCCTGCACGCATGCCCATCACCAGCATGATGATTACAATCACAATCAGGATGGATTCTATCAGATTGATGATGAACCCGTTGTTGGCTTCTTTGGCAATCACGTTTTCGGGATACAGACTTTCCAGTTCCAGCCCCACGGGGATGAGGGGCATGAGTTCGGCAAGCCTCCGGTCTACCAGTTCACCGGTTTTTACCACATCCTTTGTCGGGTCGGTGGAGATGCCGATACCGATGGCGCGCTTTCCGTTGACGTGCATGATATTGCCGGGAGGTTCCATGTATCCCTTTTCAATGATGGCGATGTCACCCAGCTTGACTTGTCCGCCGGAGGTAGTGATAACCTGGTTGCGGATATCATCGACAGTCGTGTAGGTACCGTTGGCCACGATGCGTAACTGTTGTTCTCCGGCACTGATTTCACCTGTATTGATAATCTGGTTCTGCGATTGCAGTAGGCCGGCCAGTTGTTTGGGGTCGATACCCATTCCTGCCAGCTTGTTTACGGAGATGAATATATGGATGACCTCTGTCTGTGTACCGAAAAGGGCTACCTTCATCACACCGTCTGCCGTGATGACTTGTGTCTTGATTCGTTCCGCCCAGTTTCTCATTTCTTCATAAGAGAAACCGTCGTCACCCACCAGGCCGTAATAGATGCCGAAAACGTCTCCAAAATCATCCGAGACGGTCGGTACAGAAGAGCCTGCGGGCAGTTGGGGCTGTATGTTGAGCACTTTGCGCCGCAGTTCGTCCCACTTCTGCGGAATGGATGCGGCAGAGAGTGACGGTTGCAGTTCGAAGGTTATCTTGGAGAGTCCGTACATAGACTCTGACTTTATCTTGTAGACGCCGCTCATCGACTGTATTTCTCGGGAGATGGGTTCGGTGACGAGTCGTTCCACTTCTGCCGGCTCCGCTCCCGGGTAGCGTGTCATGATGACTGCCGACTTGATGACGAAAGGTGCGTCTTCCTTCTTTCCTAACCTGCCGAATGACAGTATGCCACCGATAAGCAGCACAGCCAGAAAGAAGTAGACTATCTTCGTGTTGTCTAATGAATATTTGGCTAGATTCATAATGAATATTTTTTAGATAAATGGGGAATGTAATGTGCCAATGTGATTAATCACATTAGTACCTTTATTGCTTCTCCTTCTGTCAGCTGGTATACTCCGGCCGTCACAACGGTTTCTCCTGGTTCCAACCCTTTAGAGATAAGCAGGTTTGCCTCTCCCGTTGGAGAATAAACGGTCACTTCGCGGCGACTGACTTTATTACCTTCCACCACCCATACATACGTTTTCCGGTTTTCACTGTCGCCGAATACGGCGCTTAACGGTACATTCATCAGCTTTTCTTCCAGAAAGGGAGCGACATCCGATGCCAGCTTTATTTTGCATGTGAATCCCGGTTTTACGTCATAACGTGCACGGTCAAAGTGCGGGTCGTCAATTGTTATTGTCACCGGAATACCCGTCCCTGCTGTGGAGATGTCAAGATACTCTTCCAGTCTGGCATCGAAAGCCTCTGCAGGGTAACTGTCGAACACCACCTTGAACTTTACGTCCTTGGCACGGAGCAGATAGAGATAATCATCCGGTACGGTGAACTTGATTCGTAGCTTCTGTGTATTTACCAGCTGTACAACCCCTTCTCCTGCATTGACACGCTGATAGTTCTCTACCAGCCGTTTTTCGATGGAACCCTCGAAAGGGGCTGTCAGCCGCGTATCCCGCATATTGTTGCCGGACAACTCGTAAGTGGATTTTGCTTTCTGATAGTTGGCTACGCTGATTTCGTATTCCTGCACGGAGATAGCCTGGCGGCCAAGCAGCCGTTTGTTACGTTCCACTTGTGCGGCAGCTGTTTCGTAGGCAGCCTTGTCGGCTGCATATTGCAGGGAGATGTCGCGTGGGTCGATGGCGGCAATCAGTTGCCCCTTCTTTACCCGCTGTCCCTCTACAACCGGGAGGTTGATGATTTGTCCGCTGACGCGGAAGGCAAGTCTCACATATTCCACGGCTTCCACCATTCCGGAGAAGTCTTTGCGGATAACCGACTGTGAACTGACTTGCGCAGTCTTCACCGGTCGGATAAGGGTATTGCTACCCTTTTGTTTTTGCCCGCACGACGTGATGAACAACGTCGTAACCAGGGCGAAAAGAAACATTTTTTTCATTGGTAAACAAGTATATAGTTATTCGTTCAGGTATATATAAAAACATAAAACCGGGAAAACAACCAAATGTTCTCCCGGTTATAGGATAAATGATGATTTAATGTGCCAATATGGTTAATTACATGAGCACATTAATTTTTAATTCCGTCCCCCGTTCCAGCGTATATGGGTGTCCGTAGACTTGTATGTCCACTTTGCTGCCTGCTGTAAGCGAGATTTCGATTTCTTTTCCTACCCGTATGTGAAGTGTGTTTTTCAGATAATTCACCTTGAATGAATAGCTGTCCCATTTTTGCGGTATGACGGGGGAGAAACACAATGTCTCCTTCAGCACCTGCATACCTGCAAATCCGCGTACAATGGCCAGCCAGCTGCCGGGCATACTGGTTATGTGCAGACCTTGGTCCGCTTCGTTGTTGTAGTCGTCCAGGTCAAGCCGCGTGGCATGCAGGAAAAGCTGGTAAGCTTTTTCCACTTTGCCGATGCGTGCAGCCAGGATGGAATGGATGTGGGGAGAAAGGGAGGATTCGTGTACGGTCATCGGCTCATAGAACTCGAAATTGCGGCGGACGGTTTCCGTGTCGAAATAGAAATAATAGAGGTAAAGTCCGAGCAACACGTCACTCTGCTTGATGTAGCAAGAGCGCAGAATGCGGTCCCATGACCAATGTTGGTTGATGGGGCGTTCTTCGGCAGGAATGTTATCTGTACTTTCCAGTACTTTATCCATATAGCCGTCATTTTGGATAAAAATACCCCGTTCCTTGTCTTCCGGCAGATACATGTGTTCGATGATGTCTCTCCACCGGGCACTTTCCTTCACTTGGTCGAGATTGGTGATGCGGCGTATGTGGGCATATTCATCCGGATATTGCTGTGCCACCATTTCCAGAAAACGGAGGGTCATCTTGAGGCACTGTATACAGGAATAGTTAGTGTACCAGTTGTTGTCCACATTGTTTTCGTATTCATCCGGGCCGGTAACCCCCAGTATGACATATTTCTGTTTGGGTTGGGAGAAGGATACCCGTTGGCTCCAGAAACGGCTGACGGCAATCATTACTTCCAGGCCATATTTAGCGATATAGTCCATATTGCCCGTCAGCGCTGCATGCTGAACGATGGCATAGACAATGATATTGTTACGGTGGATTTCCTCGAAGGTTATTTCCCATTCACTGTGGCATTCCTCTCCATTGTTGGTTACCTGCGGAAACAACGCTGCACCGTCCTTGAAACCCAGTTTACGGGCGTTTTCGATGGCTTTGGGAAGCTGGTTGTACCGATATGCCAGCAAGTTCTTTGCAATCTCTTTGGGAGTGGAGAGCAGAAAAAACGGTACACAACACAGTTCCGTGTTCCAATAAGTATTTCCGCCATATTTTTCTCCGGTGAATCCTTTGGGGCCGATGTTTAGGCGCGGATCATCTCCCCGGTAAGTCTGATACAGCTGGAATATGTTGTACCGGATACCTTGTTGCGCTTCCGGATCCCCTTCGATGACGACATCCGTTTCGTCCCAGATTTCCTGCCAGGCCCTTCGATGCTCTTCTACCAGCGTATTCCAGCCTATGCTCTTGGCTTCGCGTGCCTCGGCCACGGAGTGTTCCACCAATTCACTCCGTTCGTGGTAGAGAGAAGAAGCAATGGCGGTGTATTTGATGAGTGTCACGTTGTCTCCGGGTTTCACGTCGGCACCTACGCTGAAACCGGTCTGCTTTTCCTTTTCTATCCGTATGAGGTTGGCAGTGGTTTCCTTGTTGTTTTTGAAGAATTGGTAAGTCATGGCGTAGCACACTTGTGCATCTTCCCGGCGGGTCTGTGTCCAGAGATAGGCACAGCTGCTGGTAGAACCGGAACGCAGTATGTTCCATATTTTCAGGTTTGGCAGATCGGCATCGTCTACTATATTCCCGTCAAGGATGGGCACGAGTGAGATTCTGCCGGTATAGTTGATGGAAGACACGCTGTACTTGATGAGACAGAGGTTGGGTCTTGCCATATTTGTGATATGCTCTACATGGATGCGGAGCTGGTTTCCGCGAGGAGACGTCACCTCCATGTCCCGGTAGAAGATACCTTCCTTCATATCCAGGCGGCGGTTGAAGCTGTCGACATCCCAGCCTGCCAAATCGAGTTCCTCATCGATGAGGCGCAGGTTGATGCGGCTCCAGTCAGCAGCCTTGGGTATACGGGTGTAATATGGGGGAAATCCGTTTTTCCACCATCCTACGCGGGTTTTGTCCAGGAAAGTGATGCCGGCCACAAATGAACCACGGTAACTGTCACTGCTGTAAGGCTCCTCAAAATACCCCCGTTGCCCGAAACGTCCGTTTCCGAGACTGAATATACTTTCCGACATCCGTTGACGGTCGGGGTGGAATTGGTCTTCGATGATGTTCCATTCATCGGTCTTGAGGTATTTCTTCATGGCGACGTGTTTTCTGTAGTTATCGCCGTAAAGTTAAGCAATATGCGGAAATAAAGAAGAAATGGAAAGGAAAAAAACAAACGTGCGGTAGGCTTTTTTTTACCTGCTTTCTTGCCGGAGGGCTGGTAGGCTCGTCAATAACAGATGCTATGTACGGTCAGAAGAAGAGGTAACAATCATACGGTATGAAAGCATGAATCATACGATATGATTATGGTAATCATACGGTATGATTCATGTCTTTATTACAAAGATAACGGCTGTCCTTTGTACGGTGTGCCGGTCTCGGTTCTTTGTGTGTTATGTTTCGGAGGCGTGTGCTTACTTGCTTTTTTCTCCTTGGTTCTCTTTGATGAGGTATACGCAGGCGGCGCCGATTATCAGCATGATTCCTGCCAGCACAAGCATATTGATTTCAGGAGGCAGTCCTCCTTTGGGAGTAAACAAGGCAAGGATGATGCCGCCCAAGGCTGCCGCTATAATCTGCGGGATACAGATAGTTCCGTTGAAAAGTCCCAGATAAGTACCCATGTGTCCTCCGCTCAGTGCGTTGGTCAGGATGGTGAACGGCAGTGCCAGCATGGCAGCCCATGCACAACCTATCAGCAAGAAGGAAATGAAGAGCATATAAGGGTCGTGTATGAAGTAGGTGGAAATGAAACCTATACCTCCCAGAACAAGGCTGAGTGAGTAGACCCGGCGACGGTCCTTGAACATCGGTATGCAGATGGCCCAAAGCACAGAGCCGATGGCTTGTACGGCAAACAGTACGCCTACCCAGTCGGCGGCATTCTGATATTGCAGGCTCTTGGTGTCGAGTACCACTTTGGTGACACCATCTACCAGGTGCTCTACTGTAGGAGCGTCAAAAGCATTGGCAGCGATGCTGCCGTTGGTATAGGTCCACATGAACATAAAAGCAAACCAGCAGAAGAACTGTACCAGTCCGATAGTCCAGAATGCTTTCGGAGCCTTGATGAGCAGCTTCAGCATGTTGGTCTTTTCATGTTCCTCTTCTTCGGTGATGCCGTGATACTCTGCATATTCGGCAGGCGGCATCTCTTTTACTTTGACCGAAGTGTAGATGACGCAGAAGATAAGGATGGCCGCTCCGATGTAGAATGAGTAAATCACCGAGTCGGGGATTACTCCTTGGGGAGCTGTATTGCTGATGCCAATCCATGCAAAGATGAACGGGAAGAGATAGCCCACCAGGCTGCCTGCATTGCAGAGAAAACTCTGGATGGAGTAGGCGAGCCCTTTTTGTTTCTCATTCACCATATCGCCCACCATCATCTTGAAAGGTTGCATGGCCATATTGATGGAGGTGTCGAGGAACATCAGCGATACCAGTCCGAAAATCATGGCTGTACTTACTGCCATGCCGAAGCTTCCGGCATTGGGTAGCAGGCACATGACGAGTACGGCCACCAACGAACCTATAAACAGATAAGGGATGCGCCGTCCGAAGCGTGTCCAGGTCTTGTCACTGGCGGCTCCCACGATGGGTTGTACAATGATACCTGCCAACGGCGGCAGTATCCAGAAATAACTCAAATTATGCGGGTCTGCACCCAAAGTGGAAAAGATACGGCTGATGTTTGCACTCTGCAAAGCATATGCAATCTGTACGCCGAAAAAACCAAAGCTGATGTTCCACAGCTTCCAGAAACTTAAATCGGGTTTTACTTTCATGATGGTTTAATATGTTTTATTATTTCGTAGTTCCTCTTATCACCAGATTGGTACGTACTATCTTGTTGTTGCTTTTCTCTTCTCCCTCCAGCTTTCCGATTAGAATGCTGAAAGCGCTTTTACCTACTTCCTCGCCATGCTGCTCCACGGTAGTCAGCTTCGGGTCGGTGCTTTGGGCAATGGCTCCGTCGGTGAATCCGCAGATGGATACTTCATCGGGAACTTTTACTCCGACCAGTTTGCAGGCATACAGTATGCCCGAAGCTGTCTCGTCGTTGATGGCAAAGAAACCGTCAGGGCGGTTTTCGCTTTCCAATAGGTCGGGAGTGATGGAGATGGCGCGTTCACGGGTGTCGCACAACAGAATCATGCTGTCGTCCACCGGAATTTTATACTTCTTCATGGCATCCAGGTAGCCGTTCCGGCGATTCTTGGTAATCTCTAGGTGGGGAGCCGCACCATAGAAAAGGATACGCTTGCATCCGGTCTGTATCATGTATTCCACGGCTGCAAAGGAGCCAGCATAGTCGTCCACCACCACTCGCTCGGTTTTCAACCCCGTACATATACGGTCGTAAAAGACGATGGGAATGTCGTTGTTCAGCAGCTCCTGATAATGGTCGTATTTGGAAGTATCCTTGGCAAGTGAAGCGATGACTCCGCAGACACGGGCGGCAAGGAAAGAATGCACAATCTTCACTTCCTGCTCGTACGATTCGCTGCTCTGCGCCACTATGATGTTATAACCGGCATCTGCCGCCGCTTTCTCAATTCCGCTCAATACGCAGGAAAAGAAGTGGTGTACCAGTTGGGGAACAATGACGCCGATGGTATTGCTGCGGCTTGCGCGGAGGTTTACAGCCAGTACATTGGGCTTATAGCTATGTTCGCGCGCATAGGCATGGACAAGATCACGAGTTTCCTTGCTGATGTCCGGATTGTCTTTCAGCGCTCTTGACACGGTAGAAGGGGAGACATTCAGCGCCCGGGCAATATCCTTGATGGTAATCTGCGGTTTATTCATGGTATAGTTTTGAGGACAAAGATAAGGTAAACTTCCCTAATCCGATTGCAAAAATAACGTAATATGGTAAATTGGGCTTATTCGTTGAGGTTTATCGGGTTGTAAGTTTGTGCAAACGATTGCAGACACCCGTATTTTGACAAATAGAGGTGATATATAGTTCTATATTCCCTAAATGCTTATATTTGCAGTATGCAATTAATGATGATAACGCCATGAAACACATGAAGTTTTTGACTTTCTTTTTTTGTATTGCCTTTGCCGTATTTGCATGCAGCAGCAATAATGAGACAGACCCCAATGCTGGTGGACTTCCCGATAAGGAGGAACCTCTGGCTACGGACTTTGCTAAAGGTGCCGACATCAGTTGGGTGACGGAGATGGAACATAAGGGTATGAAATTTTACAATACCTCCGGTGTGGAGACCGATTGTTTCCAGCTGATGAAGGATTTGGGCCTGAATGCGGTTCGACTCAGAGTATGGTTTAATCCCAAAGAGCACGATAACTGGTGCAATACGGCTGATTTGGTGACGAAAGCCAAGCGTGCCGCAGAGCTGGGCATGGACGTAATGGTAGACTTCCATTACAGTGACTGGTGGGCCGACCCTGGACAGCAGCATAAGCCTGCTGCATGGAAAGGACTGAACTTGGCCGACTTGAAGAAAGCCGTCGCCGGTCATACTGCCGATGTACTTAATGCGCTGAAAGCGGCAGGAGTTACTCCCAAGTGGGTTCAGGTAGGTAATGAAATCCGTTCGGGGATGCTCTGGGATGAAGATGCTGCATTGAGTGGTGCGTCCTATGATGTGAGGGAATGTGATGTAAAGGGTTCCAACAGTACTTCCGAGGAAGTGAAATACCGTGAGAACTTTGCCAACCTGGCTGCTTTTATCAATGTAGGATACGATGCGGTAAAGTCCGTCTTCGACGATGCCATTGTCATCGTCCATCTGGACAATGGATATGACAACGAATTGTATACCTGGTTCTTTGATGAACTGAGAGCCAATGGCGGTAAGTGGGATATGATAGGCATGTCGCTCTATCCTTACTGGACGATGCTCGAGCACAAGGAATATACAGCTGATAGAACTATTACCGAGTGCATTGCCAATATTAATAGTGTAGCCCGGAAATACAACTGTGACGTGATGGTGGTGGAAACCGGCATGGAGTGTGCCGACGACAAAGGGAATCTGGCAAGTGCTTCCGTGCTGGCAGAAGGGAAACGCCAACTGGCACGTATCCTGAAAGAGTGCAAGGAGAATACCGGCGGATGTTGCAAGGGCGTGTTCTACTGGGAACCGGAATGCAGGCCGAACCAATATCGGCTGGGGGCATTCACTGAAGACGGCCGCCCCACTGTGATAATGGATGCTTTTAAATAATTATATTAACAAAATCTTTTAAAGAAGAATGAGAAAGACAATACTTATCTTTTCCTGCTGCGCCAGTTTTGCCTTGGCGGCAATGGCGCAGCGTACAGAAGCATTGTTGGAAAAGAACTGGAAGTTCACCAAGGGAGATGTTCCCGAAGCAACACAAACAAATTTAGACGACAGTAAGTGGGAAACAGTGACCATTCCTCATGATTGGGCCATCTTTGGTCCGTTCGACCGCAACAACGATTTGCAGGAGGTAGCGGTTACGCAAGACCTTGAAAAGCAAGCTTCCGTAAAGACCGGGCGTACCGGAGGGTTGCCTTATGTGGGTGTCGGTTGGTATCGTACGGCTTTTGATGCTCCTGCCGACAAGCAGGTCACTCTGGTTTTCGATGGTGCTATGAGTGAGGCTCGGGTCTATGTCAATGGGAAAGAAGCTTGTTTCTGGCCTTTCGGGTATAACTCTTTTCATTGCGATGTTACCGGTTTGCTGAATGCCGACGGTAAAAACAATGTGCTGGCTGTCCGTCTGGAAAACAGACCCCAGTCCTCCCGTTGGTATCCGGGGGCGGGATTGTATCGCAATGTCCGCCTGGTTACTACGGAACGTGTCCATGTTCCGGTTTGGGGTACACAGCTCACCACACCGCATGTTTCTGCTGAATACGCTTCCGTGCGTCTGCGTACTACAATACGGAATGCCGGTGATGCGGATGTTCGTATTTCTACTGATATTATTGCGCCGGACGGTAAGATAGTAGCCCGTAAGGATAATAGCCGGAAAATTAATCACGGACAGCCATTTGAGCAGAATTTTCTGATAAATGCTCCGTCTCTGTGGTCCCCTGAGACACCTTATTTATATAAGGCAGTATCTAAGATTTATGTAGATGGCAAACAGACTGACGAATATACCACGCGTTTTGGTATCCGCAGCATTGAGATTATAGCTGATAAGGGATTCTTCCTGAATGGTAAGCACCGTAAATTCCAGGGGGTATGCAATCACCACGATTTGGGCCCGTTGGGTGCGGCTGTCAATGTGGCTGCTCTTCGCCGTCAGTTGACATTATTGAAGGATATGGGATGTGATGCAGTCCGTACCTCCCACAATATGCCTACACCCGAATTGGTGGAACTCTGTGACGAGATGGGCTTTATGATGATGTTGGAACCTTTCGATGAATGGGATATTGCCAAATGTGAGAATGGTTATCACCGCTATTTCAACGAATGGGCAGAAAAGGATATGATAAATATGCTGCATCAGTATCGGAACAATCCTTGTGTGGTAATGTGGAGTATAGGAAATGAGGTTCCTACCCAATGTAGTCCCGAGGGCTACAAAGTGGCTTCTTTCCTGCAGGATATTTGCCATCGCGAAGACCCTACACGCCCCGTTACTTGCGGTATGGACCAAGTGACGTGTGTGCTTGCCAACGGGTTTGCGGCAATGATTGATGTACCCGGCCTTAATTATCGGGCTCACCGCTATGTGGAGTCTTATGAGACTCTTCCACAGAATATTGTGCTCGGTTCGGAGACGGCTTCCACTGTAAGTTCTCGTGGTGTCTATAAATTTCCCGTACAGAAGGGTGCCAGTGTGATGTATGATGACCATCAGTGCTCCGGT
>ERZ773194.3941-NODE-3941-length-12259-cov-3.017617_pt1 | contig 12259 bp, 10 predicted proteins | sample MGYA00511240_ERZ773194 | MGnify/ENA primary metagenome ERZ773194 (study PRJEB29015, sample SAMEA2737774) | human gut metagenome | biome: human gut; feature: human-associated habitat; material: faeces | place: China | collected 2012 ... | reverse complement strand
TGTCGAACGCTTGGAACAACTCAAAGCCGAAATTGAACAGCTTAAGTCAACTGCAATCAATGTGGAAAGGTTCGTGGCTCTCGCACGCAAGTATACGGATATACGGGAGCTGACACCCGAGATCCTGCGGACATTCATCAGCAAAATCGTGATTCACGAGCGCCCGTCACGAAAGAAAAGCGAGGGCGAGCAACGGATCGACATCTACTTCACGCACATCGGCTCCATGCCGGACGTTGAATCGGAAAGAGTCGATCATTCCATGGACAAAGCATCTCCGCAAAAACAGCGGAATTTCCGGAAATAGAGATTTGTATCTTGAAAACAAAATATCCGCAAGGATCAGAAAAACATATCATCAAAGCGGTAACCGGCCGTGAAGTAAAATCAGGCAAGCTGCCTTCCAGCGCCGGTGTTGTTGTCGTTAATATCGACACCTGTACAGCTTGTGCAAGACGTGTTTTGGAAGGTATGCCGCTGATACGGCGCATTGTGACCCTATCGGGAAATTGTTTCAGCGAACCTGCTAATTACCGGGTCAAAATCGGGACGCCCTTTTCTTATCTGATTGAACAGGCGGGCGGCTTCAGCAAAGAACCGGCAAAGCTCATCATGGGCGGTCCGATGATGGGAATAACCCAGTATTCCCTGGACGTCCCCGTTGTAAAAGGGACGGGCGCTGTTTTAGCTTTTGATGAAAGCTGGGCCAAGTCCTATGAAGAAAAGAATTGTACCCGCTGCGGCAGGTGTATCAAGGCATGCCCAATGGGTCTCGCTCCTGTACAGTTGAATTTATATTCAGTCTATAACGACCTTGACGCGGCGCAGAAGGCAAATGTCATGGACTGCATTGAATGCGGCGCCTGCACTTATGTCTGTCCCTGCCGGCGGCAGCTGGTCCAGCGGTTCCGTGTGATGAAACAGAAAATACAGGAAATACAGAAGAAGGAGGCGGCAAAATAATGGAACGAAAGTTAATGATGTCCTCTTCTCCGCATATTTTTCATAAGGATTCCATCAACCGCATCATGCTGGACGTCCTGATTGCCCTGACGCCTGCACTAATCGGTTCGGTGTTCTTTTTCGGTTACCGCAGCCTGTTGATTTGCGCTGTGAGCATGTTCAGTGCCGTCATCACCGAATACATCTGGCAGAAACTGACAAAACAGGAGGTCACAATCGACGACTTTTCCGCAATGGTGACCGGCCTTTTAATTGCCTTTAACGTCCCCGTCAGTATTCCGCTGTGGATGGTGGTTTTAGGCAATGTTTTTGCAATTATCATAGTAAAGCAGTTCTTTGGCGGTATCGGCAACAATTTCATCAATCCGGCGCTGGCGGCGCGTGCATTCCTCCTGGCCTCTTTTCCGGTCGCCATGACCAACTGGGCTGTTGGAAATGCCGCCGATGCTGTAACCTCGGCAACACCGCTTGCCGCATTGAGTCAGGGCGCTGCCGATTATACATACTTTCAGTTATTTCTCGGAAATATCCCCGGCTGTATCGGCGAAACCTCCGCGCTGCTCCTGCTGCTCGGCGGCTTGTATCTCCTGATTCGCCGCGTCATCAACTGGCGTGTTCCGGTGATCTATATAGCAACTGTTGCTGTCATGACCTTTATTCTTGGTAAAAACGGTTTGTTTACAGGTGACCCTCTTTATCATATTCTATCAGGCGGGCTAATGCTGGGTGCCTTCTTTATGGCAACCGATTATGTCACTTCCCCGGTTACCAATAAAGGAAAAATCATCATGGGGATCGGCTGCGGCGTTATTACTTCGCTGATACGCCTGTATGGCTCGTATCCGGAGGGAGTCTCCTATTCCATATTGTTTATGAACCTTCTGACGCCGACCATTGATAAATTCACAATGCCGAAAAAGTTTGGGGGTGCAAAGGAATGAAAAAAGAAATCATTCGTTTAGCTTCCGTACTGTTCGCTATCTGCTTTATTGTCACCCTGATTTTAGCGCTGGCCAACTCTGTCACAGCGCCCCGGATAGCACAGATCAAGGCGGAAAATACCGTTCAAATGCAAAAAAAGGTACTGCCCTACGCGGACAGCTTTTCTCAATATGAAAAGGATGACAGAGTCGTTGTCGGAACAACCAGCGGTTCTTTTGCAGGGCTTTGTGTAAACATCGCGCCCCAGGGGTTTGGCGACACAATAGAAATGATTGTCGGAATCGATAAAAACGGAACTGTATCCGGAGTCGAAATTCTGTCTTTCAGTGAAACGCCCGGTCTTGGCTCCAAAGCAAAGGACGCCTCCTTCCTGGAGCAGTTTCAGGGAAAAACGGGGCAAATCGAGGTCGTAAAGGGCGGCGGGGCCGCTGGTAATCAAGTAGACGCAATCACAGCCGCAACGATAACTTCAAAAGCTGTAACACAGGGGGTTAACGACGCATTGTCCATATTCAACGAAGTAGTGAAAGGGGGCGGATTCAATGCCGAATAAACAGGATAGCTTTTTGACGATAGCCAAAAATGGTCTTTTATATAATAATCCGACCTTTGTGCAGCTTCTCGGCATGTGTCCGACGCTTGCCACTACTACTTCCGCCTCGAACGCTATTGGTATGGGATTATCGGCAACCGTTGTGCTGATCGGCTCTAATCTTGTGATATCCTTGCTGAAAAAAGTGATACCGAATAAAATCAGAATCGCTTCTTATGTTGTAATCATAGCGGGATTTGTTACCTTGATTGAAATGCTGCTAAACGCCTATGTGCCGGCACTTGCGGAAAGCCTCGGCCTGTTCATTCCGCTGATTGTCGTCAACTGTATTATTCTGGCGCGTGCGGAATCATTTGCTTCTAAAAACAAGGTCCTTCCCTCCGCCCTGGACGGATTGTTTATGGGCTTGGGATTTACCTGTGCGCTCACCATATTAGGATGTATCCGCGAAATTTTAGGAAATGGAACGATCTTTGGCTTTGCCCTGTTCGGGCAGAATTTTACACCTGTTTTGATGTTTTTACTTCCGCCGGGCGCGTTTATTACCCTTGGAACCGTCCTGGCAGTCATAAACCTAATATCCGGCAGGAAGAAGGAGGCGGCTTAAATGTTTATGCAAATCATTACCTTATCCCTGTTTACGATACTGGTTAATAACTTTGTTCTGGCACAGTTTTTAGGAATCTGCCCCTTTTTGGGCGTTTCCAAAAAGACGGAAACAGCGCTTGGAATGGGAATGGCAGTTACCTTTGTTATGACGCTGGCTTCAGCCCTTACCTATCTGGTACAAAAGCTGATTTTAGAACAGTTTCACATCGAATATTTACAAACGATTGCTTTTATTTTGGTGATTGCATGCCTGGTTCAGTTTGTAGAAATGTTCCTGCAAAAATCAAGCCCTGCCCTCTACCAGTCGCTCGGCATTTACCTGCCCCTCATTACAACCAACTGTGCAGTGCTCGGCGTTGCCATCCTAAATGTGAAACAGAGTTATAATTTTTTATTTTCAGTAATAAACGGATTTGCAGCCGGACTTAGCTTTACCGTTGCAATCGTTATCTTTGCCGGTATCCGCGAACGGCTGCAATACGCAAAAATCCCCAAACCTTTGCAGGGTTTTCCGGTGGCGTTGATCAGCGCCGGATTAATGGCAATTGCATTTATGGGCTTTTCCGGCCTTATCAAACTATAACGGAGGTGTCGTATGTTACAGGATTTACTAATACCAGCCGTTAGCATCGGCGGAATCGGACTTGTTTTTGGAATCATCCTTGCGGTTGCCTCCAAGGTTTTTCATGTTGAAACAGATGAGAGAATCGGTAAAATAACCGAGGTACTCCCCTCTGCCAACTGCGGCGGATGCGGTTATGCCGGTTGTTCAGCATATGCGGAGGCTGTGGTCAGCGGAAAAGCAAGCGTTAATGGATGCCCGGTCGGCGGAGCGGCCGTTGCGCAAAAAGTCGCGGAAATCATGGGAGTATCCGCCAGCTCCGAAACCCAGCGTAAGATAGCGCATGTTATCTGTTCGGGCGGCTGTAACAGCGAAAAATTTGAATATCATGGTATTTCAGACTGCCGGGCGGCGAACCGGCTGGCAAATGGGGACAAATCATGCGCTTATGCTTGTCTCGGTCTTGGAAGCTGTGCTGCTGTCTGTCCCTTTGACGCAATAACCGTTACCGACGGTCATGTTAATATACGCGAAGAAAAATGCACCGGTTGCGGAAAGTGCGTTGAAGAATGCCCCAAAAATATAATTTCTCTTATCCCGGAAAACGCTCCCTATTTTGTACAGTGTTCTTCCAAAAATAAAGGCGCAGTCACAAGGAATGTCTGTGAAGACGGCTGTATCGGCTGTAAAATTTGTGAAAAGAAATGCGAATTTAACGCAATTGAGGTTTACGACAATCTTGCAGCAATAGATTATAAGAAATGTACCGGATGCGGTGCGTGTGTTGAAGCATGCCCCAGAAAAATCATCCGTCTCACCTCATAAATCAAAAACCACCTATTTATAAATAGGTGGTTTTCATATTCCATTAAATCTGTTCTTCTAAAAGCGCTTCCCAAAGTTCATAATTTTGATTTAACTCGTCTTTTTTTTCTGCGATTGCCCCTTCCAGCTCTAACAGCTTTTCATAATCATTCGCTGCGCCGGCCTGCCGGCGGGTAAGTTCCTCAATTTCACTTTCCAGAGCCTCAATTTTCTCTTCAGCACGTTTGATTTTACCCTGATGCCTGCGTTTGGCAGATTCAAGTTCCTTTTGCTTTTTATAATCATTTTCAATTTTAACAGGCTCCCTCTGTTCTTCTGATTCCCGGAATTTTTCTAAATAATAACTGTAATTGCCGTCGAATTTCTGTACGCCGTCCTTTTGCAGATAATAAATCTTGTCGGCCATTTTATTAATAAAATAGCGGTCATGCGAAACAACAAGCATAGTGCCTTCATAACCGGACAGTGCTTCTTCCAGAGCTTCCCTTGATTGAATATCCAAATGATTTGTCGGCTCGTCCAAAAGAAGAAAATTCGCCTCCGAAAGCATTAGCTTAATCAGGGAAACGCGGGCGCGCTCTCCCCCGCTCAAATTTTTGTTTTCCAGAAAGACATCGTCGCCTCTGAACAGGAAAGCTGCAAGAGCATTTCTGATTTCGGTGTTGGTCATTTTCGGGTAGGCGTCGCTGACCTCATCAAAAACCGTTTTGTCAGGATCAATATCTGATTGCGTCTGGTCATAATAACCGGTTTGGATATTCTGACCGATTTTCACCGTACCTTTGCTTTGCTCAATTTGTCCCAATATCATTTTAAATAGCGTCGTTTTACCGCAGCCATTGGGTCCCAGCAAAAAAACATGCTCCCCTTTACGAACATCCATATTTACCGATTCAAACAATAGCACTTGATCAAACGACTTAGATAAATCCCGTATTGTCAGAACCTCATATCCTCCCCCTGTCCTGGTATGAAAATGAAAGCGGATACGATCGGGGGAAGCTTCCGGTTTTTCGAGCGTATTGGCAATCCGGTCAATCTGTTTCTGCTTGCTCTCCGCCGTTTTATAGTTATGCTCCTGGCTCCATTGCCGCTGCTGTTCTATCACTCCTTCTAAACGGTGGATTTCCTTCATTTTTTTAGTATATTCCCGTTCAAGGACCTTGTTGTACTCTGCCTTCAAATTGAAATAAGTGGTATAATTTCCCTCATAAACCGTAAGCTTTTGATTTTCCATTTCAAAGGTGCGGCCGGTTACACTGTCCAGAAAATATCTGTCATGGGAAATAACAATAACCGCTCCCTGATAACCTTTTAAAAAATCCTCCAGCCATTCACAGGAACTGATATCAAGATGATTGGTCGGTTCGTCGAGCAAAAGCAGATTGGCATCTGAGAGTAGGATCTTAGCAAGTGATACCCTTGTTTTTTGCCCCCCGCTTAAGGCTCTAACAGGCAGCTGAAACTCCTCTTCTGAAAAACCAAGACCGAACAAAGCTGCCCGTGCGCGGCTTTTATAGGTAAAACCATCCAAACGTGCAAATTCATCATGGAGCTGCTGCTGCTCACGTATCAGCGCATCGATATCTCCCTCATTCCGCTCTAAATCAGCACTGACCTGCTCCATTTTCAGTTCCATTTCCTGTAAATATCCAAAAACGGTCAGCAGCTCGTCCATCACGCATCGCTCTGAATCCGCACAGGTATATTGCTCTAAATATCCAATCTTTGTTTGTTTATTTTTCAGAACATTGCCGCTGTCATAATCAGTCTGGCCGGTGAGAATGCGGAATAACGTAGTTTTTCCAGCGCCATTGACGCCAACCAGGCCAATTTTATCCCTGTCTTCTACTAAAAAAGAAACGTTTTGGAAGATAACATTGGTACTATATGATTTTGATACATTGCTTAAATTCAGTAAATTCATTTCTGTCTACCACCATAGTTTTATAGTAAATATGATTATACCATAAATTTGTTAGAATTTATGGTATTGCCCGATACGCAAAAAGAAAACTTTGTTTTCTTGATTGCGAGGGCAGTCATTCAAGTATAATAACCACGCAGTGGTTATTATACCATATGTGTAACTGTTTTTCCAGCATTTTCTGTCATTGCATACTACAACAGTCTATGATATACTATACCAAAAGAAAAAGGCAGGTAATCTATGATTTATATAATCGGATGCATCTTACTGAGTTTTATTGTCTGGTTTTGCTGGTTTGAAAACAATGCCCTGAAGGTAACGCAATACCAGCTGGAAAAAGGCTTAAAGAAGCCGATACGAATCGTACATCTTTCCGACCTTCATGCGAAAAAATTCGGAAAAGACAATATTAAATTAAAAAGATGCGTCATGGAACAAAATCCTGATTTCATCGTTTTTACCGGTGATTTCATCGTCGGTGATGAAACAGACCTCGAACCCTCCTTAAAAATCCTGCAGGATCTATGCAAAAAGATTCCGGTATTCTATGTTTTCGGGAATCATGAACACAGATACCAGGATTTGGATGGTATGAAGAAAATGCTGTCAGACGCTGGTGTAACAGTCCTGTGTGACGAAATCGTACAGTACAGGGTAAAAGGAACAACGATAAATCTGCTGGGACTGGACGAGGATCAGGGATCGCTTGACGATTATAAGCTGCAGTCTAAGGGGTTGTACCGGTACCGTGATTACAGCTGTTTGTTTCATCAGCTTGAAAAAACCGAGGGGTTAAAATTAGTACTATCCCACTACCCGCAGAATTTCGCATTAATCGGTGAAACCTCTTATAATCAATTCCAATATGACCTGATGTTTGCCGGACACGCGCACGGCGGACAGTTCATATTACCATTTATCGGCGGTTTGTATGCGCCCGGCCAGGGTGTGCTGCCAAAATACTATTCCGGCTTTTACGGAGATTCGCCTAAATTGCTTGTCAGCCGCGGGCTTGGTAACAGTTCATTTCCACAGAGGCTGTTTAACCGGCCTGATATCGTTTCTTTGACAATCAATTAAAAAACCAGCGTATCATACGCTGGTTTTTCATTTATTGTTTCGGCAGGTATCCGCCATATTTTAGATAGGATTCCCGCAATTGCTGTACATCGATTTTATGAACATCAGCGTCCGCTCTTTTTGCTGCCAGAGCAGCGCCAATCCCGGCCGCTTCGCCGGTGCTGTAACAGGCGGGCATAATCCGGGTGCTGGCCTGTACCGTCCGTTCTGTTGAAATACAGCGTCCTGCAACCAAGACATTCCGCAGCCCCTTGGGCGTCAAACAGCGGTACGGAATACCATGGCTCTCACCGTCTTTGTATTTCTCATAATTTTTATAATTATTTTGTTCCCGCTCATAGGCGTTGGCATCGGCACTGCATTTATTGCTCTGCGCAACTTCCTTCGGCGGATGCAGGTCTATCCAATAGCTATTCCGGCAGATTTCATCTGGAAAGGTTTTTCGTTTAAAATAATCGTCCACCGTAAGGACATAATCCCCGATAATCCTGCGCGATTCACGAATGCCCATCAGCTGTGCAGTGGAGGTTACCCGTGAATTGATAAACGCTTTTGGATGAAATTCCGCAAGAGCGTCCCGCAAAGCGCTGGCAAGCCTGCGTCCTGTGACATAAGCTTTCGACAGGCTCTTTGGATCTGTTACATCAGTATCGTAAATGTGACCGGCATTGCAGGAAATCGCACCGTCGCATTCCCGTTTGATACACAGATGGGAATCCGGAATGATATCGCTGTACTTTCCGGAATTGACGATTTTCCAGCAGGGTGACTCCTGATATTTTCCATGAAACATCGGTCCTGTTGCCAGTGCATAGCTGTCAATATTAGAAACCAGGAAACAATGGGTCAGCGGCTGTGTTTCGCCCGTCTGCGGGTCCCCATATTCATACTGTGCTCCTGCCCAAACGCACAAATCCCCGTCGCCGGTACAGTCCACATACACCTTTGCCCGATAAGCAGTCAGTCCGGCCTTGTTTGTTACAAGGATCGTATCGACCGTACTTCCGTTCATTTCAACTGACGAAAGATACGTGTTAAACAATACGTCTGCTCCAAATTTTTGCATCAGCTCGTCATAGGTGATTTTCAATTTTTCAGGTTCAACCGGAGCCCACGTACCCCTTTTCTGCTCCTCGCTTAGATGTTTGATATTCTTGCTGTTTTCCAAGAATATTTCAGTTGCAAGCCCGCTATAAATAAATTTTTCGCCGTCATTAAAGGGACTCCATCCGGGAACCAGACCGGCCGTACTCATTCCGCCCAGTGTTCCGGTTCCTTCTATTACAAGGGTTTTCGCTCCTTCCCGGGCAGCCGCAGCTGCTGCTGTTACACCTGCCGTCCCGCCGCCGACTACAATAACGTCATATTCTTCATTGAGAAAAATTCTTTTTTCTTTGATTACATATTCCTGCATGATACCGCCGCCTTTCGTATTTTATCATAGCACAACAGCTATCGTATTTCTATCAATATCCACAGATAAAATATGAATTTCTTAACTATAAGAATTCCTTTACCATCGGAGGAATTGCAATTTTGGCAAAAGTATTGTATACTGAACAAAAAGGTGCCGGAGGGCTGCGTCATGAAATCTAAAGATAGTATGACAAAATCATATGATACCTGCCACATCCTGGAAGAGTTTATTCGCATGCAGGAGCAAAAGTATCGGATCAGAATCAACTTTTATGATGTTGCCGGTATGCGGAATATGAATCCGAATTTTGAACATATTTTTGCCCCCTATACCAGCCATGAAAACTATTTCTGTAAATATATTAAACAAAACACTTCACTTTTCCCATGCGTTGAAAACAGAATGAAGCTATGCGGCAAATGCCGCAACGTAATGGCTCCATTTTATGGTATGTGCCCATTTGGAATTGAAGAATTTGTCTTTCCGATTCTTGCAAAGGACGAGTTTCTCGGTATATTTTGTATCGGTATGTTTTCCTCAGATCTTGATTCTTCTCTCGGCCGCCTGAAAAATTCGGCGGAATATTATGGGTTGGACTATGAAAAGTGTAAAAGCAGGTTTTTCAGTATCACACAGGAGAGGCAATTTGATCCAGAGGAACTGGCAAAAGATATCAGTGTATTAGCTGAACTGACAGCCTACGCCTGCCTGAAAGAAAACCTGAAGCCTTTTGACAGCAAAAACATCCAGCTGCTTCATCAATACAAAGAGAACTCTATCGTGGACGATACCATATCGTTTATTCAGGACAACATTGATAAAAACCTCTCTTTAAAAACTCTTGCCGCAAACAGCTTCTGCAATCCAAACTATTTAAGCAGTCTGTTTATGAAAAAAATGAATCAGAGCGTGGTTGATTATATCAATAATACCCGCATCTCCATATCCAAAAAGTACTTAGCCTATACCGGCCAGACGGTATCGTCCATTTCCGAAATCGTTGGGTACAATTCTCCCTCCTACTTTGCATATATCTTCAAAAAAACGACAGGCCTGTCTCCAAAGGAATACCGGCAGAGTTTTCGCTGATGATTTCATCAGCGTTTTTTTTATGTCACAAAACGTTAAATATTACATACAAGACACGAATTGACGGATGTCGAAAAATGTAATATAATATAAAAAATGAGACCTTCTTTTTCCGCTTTTCGTACAGGCGGGAATGAAACAAAACGAGAACGAATATATATAAGTAAAAATACAGACTGTGGTGATGACATGTATAAATTGGGGATTGACGTAGGATCAACAACACTAAAAGCGGTTGTTTTGAACGATACAAATACAATCGTATATAAAAGCTATCAGCGCCATTTTTCAAAGGTGCGCGAATATGCACTGGACAAGATCAGGGAGCTTGAACCGGTATTAAAAGGAAAACAGGTCAAAGCAGCCATTACGGGTTCAGCAGGGCTTGGTGCGGCTGAAATGAGCGGTATCAGCTTTGTACAAGAAGTATTTGCAACAGCCGGCGGCGTCAAACGGCTTTATCCTAAAACCGACGTTGTGATAGAACTTGGCGGAGAGGATGCAAAAATCATCTTTTTACAGGGAGCCATGGAACAGCGTATGAACAGTACCTGTGCCGGCGGGACAGGGGCCTTTATTGACCAGATGGCTTCGCTTTTGAACGTTTCCCTTGAGGAACTCGACCAGCTCAGCCAAAAGCATACGGACATTTATCCCATTGCTTCGCGCTGCGGAGTATTCGCTAAGACGGATATCCAGCCTCTGATCAACCAGGGCGCAAAAAAAGAAAACATAGCAGCAAGTATTTTTCAGGCGGTTGTCGACCAGACCATTGTCGGCCTGGCGCAGGGGCGTCCGATTTCCGGCAATGTTCTGTTTCTGGGAGGGCCCCTCGCCTTTTTAAAAGGCTTGAGGGAAAGATTTGTTGAAACATTGAAGCTCACGCCGGACCAGGCAGTATTCCCAGAGCTTGCCCCTTATTTTGTCGCGCTCGGGAGCGCGTTTTATGCTGAAAATTTAGAAGAATCGTATAACTATACCCAGCTTCTTACAAAATTTGAAATGCTGAATGAAGCGGAATTAAAGCCGGAAGGCCTTTCTCCGCTGTTTTCAGACGAACAGGATTATGAACGTTTTGTACAGCGGCATAACCAGTCTAATGTCGCAGTTAGGGACATTACCTCCTACAAAGGCCCGGCGGCTTTAGGAATTGACGCCGGAAGCACAACGACCAAGCTGGTGCTGCTTGACCCGGATAACAATATTTTGTACAGTCACTATTGCTCTAATCTCGGAAACCCGCTTCATGTAGTTTTGGAACAGCTGAAAAAAATTTATGAGCTGTGCGGCAGCCGAGTTAACATAACCGCAAGCGCAGTTACCGGATATGGAGAAGAATTGATTCAAAACGCATTTGATATCGACATCGGAGTTGTCGAAACGATAGCCCATTATACGGCGGCACGGTATTTTAATCCGAAAGTAGATTTTATTATTGATATCGGCGGCCAGGATATCAAATGTTTTCAGATAAAGGACGGTGCAATCGACAGTGTAATGCTGAATGAAGCCTGCTCGTCAGGATGCGGCTCCTTTATCGAAACCTTTGCGCATTCCCTTGGATATGAAATCGAAGAATTTGCGAAATTAGGGCTGTTTGCCAAATGCCCGGTAGACCTTGGGACGCGCTGTACGGTATTTATGAATTCCTCTGTCAAACAGGCACAGAAAAACGGAGCAAGTGTCGGCGACATTTCAGCCGGTCTTGCAACCAGCGTTGTCAAAAACGCTCTTTATAAGGTTATTCGCGCAAGAAGTGCGGATGAGCTTGGAGATAATGTCGTCGTACAGGGAGGTACTTTTTTAAACGATGCTGTTTTAAAGAGTTTTGAAAACGTCATTGGTAAACAAGTGACCCGTCCAGGCATTTCCGGACTGATGGGTGCGTTCGGTGCGGCGCTTTACGCGCGTGAAAACATGGACGGCAAATCAAGCGGTATCATAACGCCGGACAAACTCAACAGCTTTTCTCATACTTCTAAAATGGCAGTCTGCGGGCTGTGTACCAATCAATGCTCACTGACGATCAATACCTTTGATAACGGCAAAAAATTTATCATGGGTAACCGCTGTGAACGCCCCATCAAAGGAGCCGGCGCAAAAAATCTGCCTAATTTGTACCGTTATAAGCTGGATAAACTGACCTCCATGTCGGGAAAGCCTGGCAAACGAGGAAAAATCGGACTTCCGCTTGTACTGAACTTTTATGAAAACCTGCCGTTCTGGCACACCTTCTTTACCCGCCTGGGCTTCTCGGTGCATACCAGCCCCATGTCCAGCCGGGGACTC
>ERZ773194.3940-NODE-3940-length-12268-cov-12.884549_pt1 | contig 12268 bp, 8 predicted proteins | sample MGYA00511240_ERZ773194 | MGnify/ENA primary metagenome ERZ773194 (study PRJEB29015, sample SAMEA2737774) | human gut metagenome | biome: human gut; feature: human-associated habitat; material: faeces | place: China | collected 2012 ... | reverse complement strand
CAATCTTCGGATATTTCTTGTCCCATTTCTCCGCAAAAGCATCCAGAGCGTCCAAAGCAGCAGACTCATCGACTGCGTCGTAGACCGCCTTCAGGGACACGGGGAGACCTGCTGCCGTTTTGTCTGCATCATAATCATCGCTATGGAAAAGCGAACAAATTCAGCAATAATCCATTGGAAAAACGGACAACCGGTGCAGATAGACTGTTGAAAAATCAGGCAACACATGATATAATTATCATGGGAAAGAGGGCAAGGAGGCTGTTGCTGTGCTTGCAGGAAGGATCGAAATGGAATTACATTGCTTCCATGATGCGCACATCAGGTTGGCAAGAATTGCGAATCTTTTGCAGAAATCAATTTTTATAAAAACAACTCTGCGCAAGCCCTGTTTGAAAACGCCCAGAGCTCTGCTGTGCCTGTCCGCGGTCACCACTGCACCGCTGATTTTCTGAAAGTCACTGACATTTATGGACATAGGAAGTCGGACAATGCAGCTTTGCAGATGAGCAACTACTTTGGAGGTGCGCGATGGCATTGGAAAATAAATTAGGGCTGGAAAGCTCTGCTGATCTGGCCCGTGAAGAAGAACGCATCAGCAAGAAAAAAGCGGTCGAACTGTTTGAAAACGGTCTGCTGGATACGCTCCCAGCAGGAAAATTCTCGACCTTGCAGGCGATTCATCGGTATCTGTTTGAAGATATTTATGACTTTGCTGGTAATCTGCGCACAGTAAATCTGGCGAAAGGCAATTTTCGCTTTGCGCCACTGATGTATCTGGAAGCGGCGCTGACCAACATTGATAAAATGCCGCAATCCACGTTTGATGAAATTATCGGAAAATATGTGGAAATGAACATAGCCCATCCCTTTCGAGAAGGCAACGGCCGCAGCACCCGTATTTGGCTTGACCATATCCTGCGAACCGAAATTGGCAAGGTGGTGGACTGGAGCAAGGTAGACAAAGAGGATTATCTTCTTGCGATGGAGCGCAGCCCTATCAAGGATGTGGAGATTAAGGTGCTGCTGAAAGCTGTGCTGACTGATGACATCAACAGCCGAGAGGTTTATATGAAAGGGATTGATCATAGCTACTATTACGAGGGGTATGTGGCTTTCAAGACGGAGGAGTTGTAAATTTCAAAGTATTAGAGGAGAACTCAAGAGAACCAGCGCAGTGATTCCAAATTACCGGGATTAGCGGCATTATTGATGGAGGAAATTCGGTTATGGAGCTTATCAACAATACAACGAAGACGCTTAAAGACGATTTGTCCTCAGAAATCAAGAAAGGCAGCAAAGTATCTATTGCGGCAGCCTGCTTTTCTATTTATGCTTTTCAGGAACTGAAAAAGCAGCTCTCACAGATTGATGAACTTCGCTTTATTTTTACATCGCCAACTTTCGTGACCGAAAAGGCGGACAAGGAGCGGCGCGAATTCTATATTCCTCGCCTGAATCGTGAAAGAAGCCTTTACGGAACAGAATTTGAAATCAAGCTCAGAAATGAGCTGACCCAGAAAGCTATTGCACGTGAGTGCGCAGAGTGGATCAAACGAAAAGTCACTTTTAAGTCGAATGTCAGTGACAAGTCTATTCAGGGGCAAATCGTAGTAGACGATGTCGGCTATACCCCCATCAATAACTTCACGACAGTTGAACTGGGCTGTGAAAAGGGCAATGTGATCAGCACCACAATCGTAAAAGATGAGTCTCTTGCCCGTACCTTGCTTGCCGACTTTAATGAGATTTGGAATGACAGCAAGGTGCTTCAGGCTGTTACCGATGAGGTGATAGACAGCATTACAGCCGCATACAGCGAGAACGCTCCTGATTTTATCTACTTCATCACGCTTTATAACATCTTCAACGAGTTTCTGGAAGATGTATCCGAAGATGTTTTGCCCAACGAAGCAACTGGTTTCAAGGAAAGCAAGATTTGGGGGATGCTCTATAACTTCCAGCGGGATGCTGCCCTCGCTATTATCAACAAGCTCGAAAAATACAATGGCTGCATCCTCGCGGACAGCGTAGGTCTTGGTAAAACATTTACCGCTCTTGCTGTTATTAAATACTACGAAAATCGCAACAAGTCTGTCCTTGTACTCTGCCCAAAGAAACTGACGAACAACTGGAACACCTATAAGGATAACTATGTCAATAACCCCATTGCCGCCGACCGGCTTCGATACGATGTGCTGTATCACACTGATTTAAACCGAACTCACGGCAATTCAAACGGACTTGACCTTGGCAGACTGAATTGGGGCAACTATGACCTCGTAGTGATTGACGAATCTCACAACTTCCGCAACGGCGGCAAGTTGGTCGAGAACCCTGACGAGGAGACCAAAGACAATCGCTATGTCACCTTAATGAAGAAGGTCATTCGGGCTGGCGTAAAAACGAAAGTGCTGATGCTTTCTGCCACGCCGGTCAACAACCGTTTTAACGACTTGAAAAATCAGCTTGCCCTTGCATATGAAGGACACACCGACTACATAGACGAAAAGCTCAACACTACCCGCTCCATTGATGAAATATTCAGGAATGCGCAAAGAGCGTTCAACACATGGAGTAAATGGGAGCCGTACGAACGCACGACCGAAAACCTGCTCAAAATGTTAGACTTTGATTTCTTTGAGGTGCTGGACAGCGTGACTATCGCCCGTTCCAGAAAGCACATACAAAAGTATTACGATATGGCGGACATCGGTACCTTTCCAACAAGATTAAAGCCTATCTCGCTTCGTCCGCATCTTACTGATCTGAAGAAGGCAATCAGTTATAACGAGATTTTTGAGCAATTAATGCTCTTGTCACTGACAATTTATACGCCGACGCACTATATTCTGTCGAGCAAGATGGAGAAGTATGCCGATCTCTACGGCGATAACAAGGTCAATGTCGGCTTTACGCAGGCCAACCGTGAGCAGGGCATTCGTCGCCTGACCGCTATCAACCTGATGAAGCGTATGGAAAGCTCCGTCTATTCTTTCAATCTGACGCTGACTCGCATAAAGGGGTTGATAAACAGCACAATTGAAACGATTGACCGTTTTGATAAGCACGCTGGTGCTTCCCTCGAACTGACGGATATTTCAAATGTGGACGAGTTTGATGCTGAGGATCAGGACTCGGATGAATTGTTCTCTTTCGGTCGGAAAGTCAAAATTGACCTTGCCGATATGGATTATATGTCGTGGCGAGACAGTTTGGCAAAAGATGCCGAGGTGCTTGAACTGCTGACTCTATTTGTCGGAGACATTACGCCGGAACACGACGCAAAGCTGCAAGAACTTTTTCGTGTGATTGACAATAAGATCACGCATCCCATCAACGAGAGCAATAAAAAGCTGATTATCTTCACCGCTTTTGCAGATACAGCCGGTTATCTCTATGACAATGTCAGCAGCTATGTCAAGAAACGATATGGGCTGAATACAGCAATGGTATCCGGCACTGTTGATGGACGAACAACTTGTCCCAAACTTCGTGCCGACCTGAACACGGTGCTGACCTGCTTCTCACCTGTCTCAAAGGACAAAGAGCTGCTGATGCCGGGTGATAAGACGGAAATCGACGTGCTGATTGCAACCGACTGTATTTCCGAGGGTCAGAACTTGCAGGACTGCGACTACCTTATCAACTACGACATTCACTGGAACCCTGTTCGCATCATTCAGCGTTTCGGGCGCATTGACCGTATCGGAAGCCGAAATAAGGTCATTCAGCTTGTGAATTTCTGGCCTGACGTGACGCTGGATGATTACATCAATCTGAAAGCGAAAGTTGAAACCCGTATGAAAATTGTGGACATGACCGCTACGGGTGATGACAACCTGCTCAGCGACGAGGAAAAGACCGATCTTGAATATCGAAAAGCCCAGCTCAAACGTTTGCAGGATGAAGTTGTGGATATTGAGGATATGACAACGGGCATTTCCATTATGGACTTGGGGCTCAACGAATTTCGACTCGACTTGCTTGATTACATCAAGCACCATCCCGACATCGAAAAGACGCCTTTCGGTCTGCACGCAGTTGTTCCCGCCAACGAAGATGCCCCTGTCGGTGTAATCTATGTTCTGAAGAATCGGTCTAACAGCGTGAACATTGATAATCAGAACCGGCTGCATCCCTTCTATATGGTGTATATCGCCAATGACGGAGAAGTAATCTGTGACCACCTTTCTCCGAAAAAGATGCTCGACAAGATGCGCCTTCTCTGCAAGGGAAAATCGGAGCCGATTCCTGCGGCGTACATGCCATTCAACAAAGAGACCCGCGACGGAAAAGACATGTCCAGACTTTCCTCTCTGCTTGGTGATGCCATTGCTTCCATTATTGAAGTCAAGGAGGAAAGCGACATTGACAGCTTCCTGAGCGGGGCTCAGATGAGCTTCCTGTCAAATGAAATCAAGGGACTGGATGACTTTGAGCTGATATGCTTCTTAGTCGTGCGATGAGGTGATCATATGCTTGGACTTCCAAAGTCAACTGAAATGAGCAAGCAGCTTCCGAAGAAGGCTGTCTACGCAAAGTTTCAAATGAACACGGCGGCAAGGGAAAAAATCGATGCGGATATATCGAGGATTACCATTGTCAACGAGATCACACCGGCGAAAATCAACATTCCTGCCGGAGAGAAAGTCGGGAGCTTCTTTGTCCTGCTTGTGGCGCTGAAGAAGAAAGACTTTGATGAGAAAACGGTTGCCACGCTGTCAAAGCTCATTCCGCAGAACATCCTGTTTGTACTCGAATTTGAAGGGCAAAGCAAGCTGGCGATCTACCATACCAAGCTGATGCAGACGGATTGGAAGCCCACCGAAAGCTGTACCATTGAGCTGCGGGGCTTGAACCTCGATAAAGTATGGGAAAACATCGTGGTGGACATCGGCGGCGTAAGCATTGCAGACGGTCACACCCTTGATGAGCAGATTGCCGCCGATGAGCGCCGACAGAAAATCGAAAAAGAGATCGCCAAACTGGAAAAGCAGGCACGGGCTGAAAACCAGCTGAAAAAGAAGTTTGAGCTTGTGCAGCAGATAAAAAAATTGCAATATGAAATAAACTAAAGAAAGGATGGAGCGGTGTCTTGTTCTTATATAAAATGCTACTTACGCTAAACGCTACCTCTTGGATGGCGATTATATATGCGATAAAAAAAGGATGGACAGTCGGGAAAATACCGAGCCATTTGTTTGGAATAATTCTCTTAATCGTTCCGGTCTTCCTGTCATGGCTTTCGCTCGCTCTGTCTCGTTTCTTGGGGACAGAGTCTCCTGTCGTTAATTGCAAAGAGTTTAATCTTGCAGACGGAGAATTTCTTCCGATATACATGGCTTACTTCTTTGTTTCGGTTGGAGTATCGGAGCATTTTACAATGGCAGTCGTGTATCTGATAGTATTTGTTTTTACGTTTCTATCGCAGACGCAATACTATAACCCGATATATCTGCTTTTTGGCTACCACTACTACCATGTTTCCACAGAAAGCGGAACAAAGATTTTTGTTATCCGAAAAGGACCGGTCATCCGCAATATTAGAGATTTGAGATTTGATCACCTGCACCGATTGAACAATTCTACTTTTATAGAGAGGTAAGATAGAATGAAGAATATATGCGTGAAGCTTAGCCAGCGAGAAAACAAGAAATACCGAAAGATGCTTTCGTCCGAAGAAACGATTTTTCCGGAATTTGACCCCGAAAGTGCTTCTACTTCGCCGTACACTCCGGGGGCAACACTCCAAGATGACGATTGGTTTTGCATTACAAACGCAAAGGGACAAGAATACAGTATTGATTTGCTATCGGATACCGTTTCGACAGCAGACTTGGACTCCCTTACCCGTGCAGAGTTTAACAAAATCGACTATCTGTTCGTTATTGATGGCAGGTTTATCTTTTTCCAGAATGTTTCCAAATCAAAATTGGTCTCACAAAAACGGATTGTGCATTTTGGAGAGGAATTTACATATAAAACAGACTGTGCGGAAATTGTCATAAGAGATTTACCGGATGCCATTTATGACAAAAACACCGATAACCTATACTTCCGCAGGCTCGAATCTATTACCAGCATATTTAGAGGAATAGATTTGCTTTATCGTGAAGCGACACAAGAAGAAACCAATTCTTTCCTTGCGAATGACTTTATCAGCTTAAAAGATGATTATTCTGGCAGTAAGGTCAAAACGGCAAACCGGAAAAGAATCGCCCTTGCCGCAAAGACATTATCGGAGCTTGATGAGGCGGACAGAAGGAACATTTTCAAATATATCGGAGACTATTGCCCAGATTTGAAAGTGTCCGAAAATTCCTTTGAAGTCGGTTCTGAAAACGACTTAAAAATGCTGCTGTACGGCATTGAACAAAGATTTTACACAACTCCGGTAGGCAGTGAAAAGCGTCTTGCCAATTCGGTTATTACATTAAATCAAGGAGGACAAGCCTAATGGATAAACTGAAAATGCAAACAGCGAACAAAGCCGATGAGAATTTCAAGAAGTTAGCAGCGCTGTTCCCCAACGCCGTGACGGAAACAATCAACGAGAACGGTGAGGTTGTTCGGGCCATCGACAAGGATGTGCTGATGCAGGAGATTTCCTGCACCGTGGTGGACGGCAAAGAGGAACGCTATCAGTTCACTTGGCCTGACAAGAAGAAGTCTGTTCTTCTTGCCAATGCCCCGATCAATAAGACGCTGCGCCCCTGCCGTGAGGAGAGCGTAGATTTTGATACCACCGAAAACCTTTATATTGAGGGCGATAATCTCGAAGTGCTGAAACTGTTGCAGGAAACCTATCTTGGCAAGGTCAAGATGATCTACATTGATCCTCCGTATAATACGGGTAATGACTTTGTATATGAGGACGACTTTGCTCAGAGCACGGATGAATACCTTGCCAACAGTGGGCAATATGATGAAGATGGCAACCGCATGGTACAGAATACCGAGAGCAACGGTCGCTTCCATACAGATTGGCTGAATATGATTTATCCTCGTCTAAAATTAGCAAAAGATTTGCTGACCGATGACGGCGTGATATTTATTAGTATCGATGATAATGAGCAAGAAAACCTGAAAAAATGCTGCGATGAAGTGTTCGGCGCAGATAACTTTGTTTCAGAATTTGTATGGAAGAGCAGACAAAATAAAGACAATCGCAACATAACGGGTGTGTCCATCGACCACGAATATATTGTGTGTTACCAAAGGACATCCGGAATGAGAGCATTAAAAGGAGGAGAACGAAAAACAGAGCAGTATTCTAATCCGGACAATGACCCCAGAGGACCTTGGGCAAGCGCCAATATGGTCGGGCTTTTACCCGCCGATCAAAGACCAAATTGTCACTACGACTTAATAAATCCGAAAACGGGCATAAATTATGGAAAACCAGCCATGGGTTGGCGATACGATAGAAAAACTATGGCAAGACTCATTGCTGAAGAAAGAATTCTATGGCCAGATTCTCCAAATGGTCGTCCACGAAAGAAATCATTTCTTTCAGAAATATCTGAGGTTTTGCCAGGATACTCATCCATAGTTGGTACAGATCTCTATACACGAACCGCTACTGCCGAGCTAAATAGTTTGTTTGAAAACAAAAGTTTTGATTTTCCAAAACCAATTGAGCTTGTAAAAGACTTTATTGCACAAGCCTCTAAAAGTGATTCTATCATTCTTGACTTTTTCTCCGGATCTGCCACCACTGCCCACGCCGTTATGCAACTGAATGCTGAAGATGGCGGACATCGCAAATTCATTATGGTTCAGCTCCCCGAAGTGACCGATAAAAAGAGTGAAGCATACAAAGCTGGATACAAGAATATCTGCGAAATCGGCAAGGAACGCATCCGTCGTGCGGGAGCAAAGATTAAAGAAGAAGGCGGACTTACCGCACAGAACCTTGATGTTGGTTTCCGCGTTTTGAAATGTGACACCTCCAATATGAAAGATGTCTACTACAATCCAGCCGACTACAAGTTCGACCTGCTTTCTGACTTTGAAGACAACATCAAAGAGGACAGAACGCCGGAAGATTTGCTGTTCCAAGTGATGCTGGATTTGGGCGTACTGCTTTCCAGCAAAATCGAGGAAACTACAATTGCCGGCAAGAAAGTGTTCAATGTGGAGGACAACTATCTGATTGCCTGCTTCGACAGCAATGTGACCGACGAAACCATCAAAGCTATTGCCATGCAGAAGCCTTACTACTTTGTCATGCGGGACAGCTCTATGGCAAACGACAGCGTGGCCACTAACTTCGATCAGATTTTTGCTACATATAGCCCGGATACGGTAAGGAAGGTGCTGTGAGATGATAGAACAGTTTGAAAATTTGGTAAACAAGGATTATTTACAGGATAATTTAACGTTCACCTCTCTATTTATTGCCCTTTATGAAAATATGACGGACTACGTTGTGTCAAACGTAAAGGATTTTCTCTGCGATATTGGTATAAAAGACGGAAAGATGTTCTGTGAAGTAACTGAAGCGTATAGAGAGCAGATTCAGAAGCGCGTTGTGGATGACAACGGAAATCGGGATATCACCAAAGCATCGTTCCTATGGCTGGTGGATCACAGCGCAATTACCGCTGCTGACTTTGATAAATTCCTACAGATAAAGAAGGTTCGTAATAAGTATGCACACGAACTGTTCGATGTTATCAAAATGGGAATCACCGAGAGCGAGATTACTTTACTGTTTGATATGCATTCCTTGTACCGCAAGATTTCACTATGGTTTTTTGATGTAATTGAGAGACCAACCTCAGAGGTTGAAATGCCGCCTGCCGCTGATGCTAACGGCATTCAAACCGTCGCTGATTTTATGTTTAGTATTATATTGAATGTGCTTTACAATGGGAAGTCAGAGGAATATCAATCCATAATAGCCTCCATAAAGGACGGTCAAATGCATGAAATTTAATTTCAAAATACAGCAATACCAAACTGATGCGGTAGATGCCGTTGTGCGCGTCTTTCAGGGGCAGGGTTTCCACGGCAAGGTCAACTATATCCGTGACTTGGGGACGCAAAAAACAACTACTCCATTCTCGCCCCGTACGAAGCAAATGTCGTTTATCCGCACAGATGAGCAACCCACTTTTGCTGATGTGGATGATGGTGACAATGACGATACCGGTTACAAAAATGAGATCGTCCAGCTTTCCGATGAGCAGCTGCTGCACAATATCCAGACGTTGCAGATTCAGAATAATATCAAGCTCTCCACTTCCCTTGTCAAAGACCTTGGGCATTGCAGCCTTGATATTGAAATGGAAACCGGCACGGGCAAGACGTATGTCTACATCAAAACGATGTTCGAGCTGAACAAAAAATACGGCTGGAGCAAATTTATCGTGGTCGTCCCGTCCGTTGCGATTCGTGAGGGCGTGAAGAAGTCCTTTGAAATCACCACAGACCATTTTATGGAGTATTACGTGAAGAAAGCGCGATTCTTCATCTACAACAGTTCCAATCTGAATCAGCTCGATAGCTTTTCAAGCAGCCCCGACATCAACGTGATGATTATCAACACGCAGGCGTTTGCGTCCTCGCTGAAAGAGGACGGCAAGAGCAAAGAGGCCCGTATCATTTACTCAAAGCGTGACGATTTTGCTTCCCGCCGCCCAATTGATGTCATCAAGGCCAACCGCCCAATCATCATTCTGGACGAGCCGCAGAAAATGGGCGGCGATGTGACGCAGAAAGCGCTGCAAAACTTCGACCCGCTGTTCGTCCTTAACTATTCGGCTACCCATGCCAAGCATCACAATCTTGTCTATGCGCTGGATGCGCTGGACGCTTTCAACAAACGGCTGGTCAAGAAAATTGAGGTTAAGGGCTTTGAGGTCAAGAATCTCCGTGGTACGGACAGCTATCTCTACCTGGAACAGATTGTCCTTTCCGGCAAGAAGCCGCCGATGGCAAAAATCGAGCTGGAGATTCGCTACAAGAAATCAATTAACCGTGAGCTTCGTACCGTGGGTGTCGGTGACGACCTTTACTTCATTTCGCAGGAAATGGGGCAGTACAAAGGCTATACCATTTCCGAAATCGATCCGCTGCGTGGCACTGTGACTTTTACCAACGGCATAGTCATCAAAGCTGGTGACGTAGTAGGCGATGTGTCCGAAAAGGATATTCGCCGCATTCAGATTCGCGAGACCATCCTTTCCCACTTCGAGAAAGAGGAGAAGCTCTTTAACATGGGCATCAAGTGCCTGTCCTTGTTCTTCATTGACGAGGTGGCAAAATATCGCCAGTACGATGAAAATGGCGACGAGGTACTTGGCGAATACGGCGTGATGTTTGAAGAGGAGTATATTTCCATTCTGAATGAGCACATTACACTGCTTGATGCGCCGTATCAGAAGTATTTGAAGTCCACCGGCAGCGATGTTCATCGGGTACATAAGGGCTATTTCAGCATCGACAAGAGAACCGGGCGCAGCGTGGACAGCCAGCTCAAGCGTGGCAGCGAGTTCTCTGACGATATTTCTGCTTACGACCTGATATTGAAGAACAAGGAACGGCTGCTTTCCTTTGACGAACCGACACGGTTTATCTTCTCCCACTCCGCGTTGCGTGAGGGCTGGGATAACCCAAACGTGTTCCAAATCTGCACTTTGAAACACTCCGACAGCAATACGGGCAAGCGGCAGGAGGTCGGCCGTGGTCTACGCCTTTGCGTCAATCAGAACGGTACCCGTATGGACGTGCAGAGCTGCGGTGACAGCGTCCACGAAATCAATGTGTTGACAGTAATCGCTAGCGAAAGCTACAAGAACTTTGTTTCGGAATTGCAGTCGGATATCAAGGCTGTGCTTTATGACAGACCTACGGTGGCGACAAACGAATACTTCAAGGGCAAATATGTCAAAGTGGACGATACGCTGACGCTTATCGACGACGAGAAAGCGAATGCTATCGAGTTCTACCTCATTCAGAACGGCTATGTGGATATGAAGCGCAAGGTGACAGACAAATATCGGCAGGCTGTTAAGAACGGAAGCATTGCAGAACTGCCCGAAGAACTCAAACCGATGGCTGACGGCATCCATAGGCTCATTCAGGCAGTCTATGATGACAGCGCTCTGGATGATATAGTTTCTGACGCTCACAACCCAAAGATCAAGGAAAATCCGCTCAATGAGAATTTTGCCAAGCGGGAGTTTCAGGCGTTATGGCGTGAGATTAACCACAAGTACGCCTATACCGTTGATTTCAAAAGCGCTGAGCTGATTCATAACGCTATCGCTCATATTGACGAAAGACTCTTTGTTTCCGAGTTACAGTACACCACCACCATCGGGCGGCAGAAAGCAGAAATAAACGAGTATGAAATTGAGCGTGGGGCATCCTTCACCGATGAAAAGACCCGGACAAAAACGCTCAAACATGCTGAAACCAGTCAGATTAAGTACGATCTCATCGGGAAAATCGCAGAGGGTACCGTCCTGACACGGCGCACGATTTCTGCGATTCTGCAAGGCATTCGCATGGAGAAGTTCTATATGTTCCAGAACAACCCGGAGGAGTTCATTACAAAGGTCATCCGGCTTATCAATGAGCAAAAAGCCACAATGATCGTGGAGCATATTTCCTACGACACCATTGAGGGCGAATACGACAGCTCCATCTTCACGGCTGAAAAAGCGACTCAGAGCTTCGATAAGGCGTTCCTCGCAAAGAAAGCTATTCAGGACTATGTATTTACGGACGGTTCTGCTGACAAGAGCATTGAGAGACGGTTTGCAGAAGATTTGGATGCTGCGGAGGAAGTGTGCGTATATGCCAAACTGCCGAGAAGCTTTCAAATTCCTACGCCGGTGGGCAATTATTCACCGGACTGGGCAATCGCTTTCTATGAAGGTAAGGTCAAGCATATTTTCTTCATAGCTGAAACGAAAGGCACCATGGAGACCCTTGAACTTCGTCCAATCGAGCGGGCAAAAATATCTTGTGCAAGGAAGTTGTTCAATGAGATGTCTGCGAGCAATGTGGTGTACCATGATGTAAAAACCTACGAAGATCTGCTGACCATAATGAAATCGATATAAGGAATGGGCACACATAAATTCAACACAAAAAAACTCTCTTTCGTCGCTTTGCAGATAGCAATATCATCTTGACACGACAACGTTGTCGGGTTACATTAAAAATGCACATTTTATAGCGCGATGCTTTCGCTAATTAATGTCTACTGACCAACCCAAAAAGCATTGCGACACAAGGCAATCCCGGCAAT
>ERZ773194.3932-NODE-3932-length-12294-cov-4.394477_pt1 | contig 12294 bp, 8 predicted proteins | sample MGYA00511240_ERZ773194 | MGnify/ENA primary metagenome ERZ773194 (study PRJEB29015, sample SAMEA2737774) | human gut metagenome | biome: human gut; feature: human-associated habitat; material: faeces | place: China | collected 2012 ... | reverse complement strand
ACTTAGTGCCTAACCTTTTCAGTTAGGAACGTGTCGCACGATTGTCGTTCCCGTATCCTTCCATAAGGTTAATAGCACCCCAAATACCAAGTCCGGCTCCGAGAGCTATAACCAGGGTTTGAAGTACGGTTACTGCTGAGTTGAAAAAAGTCATACTTTGTCTTCCTCCTTTGAATAAGAAATTATGGTTTATATAATATCGTCTTATGTCTTGTGTCGTATCTATATAAACAACCGCGAAGGTTGGGATTTTAGAAAAGTAAGCATATGCAATGAGCTATCCTATATTAACTTCAAAAACCTCATACGCTTCATCTTTTCTCAATGTCAGTTTCCTTTTAAGATATTTTTCAATATCAAAAGAGTTTTTGGGGTTGGCATCCGATAAATATTTGTAATTTGGATGCTTTGTTATATCGTATTTATCGGATTTAAAAGGTCTTACCCCTCTGAGCTGCAATATACATTTACCGCCGTCGAGAACGGACAGCTCATCTATTGAGGCAAGGTCTTTGCCGAGCTTTTGATAGTTTAAGCTGTGTGAAACCTCTCTGCCACGGCTTTCACCTGTGTTATAGGTGTCTATGGTTTCTTTACCGAGAGCCTGATTCAATTCCTTTAATGTGGTGGGTTCTTTGCCGCCTAAGAATATGGAAGTGTCGCAGTTGCCGATAATGGTGTCCGCGCTTTCTTTATAAAGTGCCTTTAGCTGGCTTTGCGCCTGAAGAACCAGACAAGCGGAGATTTCTCGGCTTCGTATAGTTGCCATAAGCTTTTCAAGATTTGGTATTTGCCCGATATTTGCACATTCGTCTATCAGACATCTTACATGGACGGGGAGTCGTCCTCCGTAAACATCATCTGCTTTTTCGCATAGAAGATTAAAAAGCTGCGAATAAATCATTGCTATCAAAAAATTGAAAGTCGTGTCCGTATCCGACATAATAAGAAACAGAGCCGTTTTTTGATAACGCTTGTCGTTTTTGTCTTTTTCGTTGATAAAGATTTTATCGCCAAGCGTATCAAGCTCCAATTCGTCATACATCGTAATTTCTCTAAGCTCAGCAATATCAAAGGGAGCAAGGCGAGCACCGCAGGAGATATTGATTGACTTTGCGGTTTTTCCGGCGGCAAGCTTATATTTCTTATATTGTCTTACGGCAAAATGCTCCGGTTCTCTTGCTTCCAATTCTTCAAAAGCGAGATCAACATTGTTTTTAAAGCTTTCATCGTCCTCCCGAACTTCCATAGCATTGATGAAAGCCACAAGCGTTGAAAGATTTTGTTCCTCCGGCGGAGCTTCGTACCATATCAAGCCTATCAGCGCACAATACAGAAGTGTTTCGGCTTTTACCCAAAAATCATCGCCGCTTTTTCCGTCCCCTTTTGTGTTTGTAATAAGTGTTGTTACAAGCTTCAATATGTCTTTTTCGCTGTGTATATAAGCAAACGGGTTATAGTGCATACTCTTTTTAAAGTTAATCGTGTTAAATACCTTGATGCGATAATTGTTCCTTTGCAAGAGCTTTCCGCACTCTACGAGAATGCTTCCTTTCGGATCGGTTACAACATAGGAGCTATGCATTTGCATAAGATTCGGTTTTATAAAAAATCTTGTTTTACCTGAGCCGGAACCGCCGATTACAAGTACATTCTTATTTCGTGCGTTCTTAGGGTTTTTCGGTCTGCTGTTCATGGTTAAGCGTTCTGTCTGTGTGAGTATGATATTATTTTCAAATACAGGATCAACAAACGGCGCAATATCTTCGGGAGTACCCCATCTCGCAGAGCCGTATTCCTCGTTTTTGCGGAACTTTTTTGCGTTTTTTCCTTTCACATATACCACAATTCGCAATACTACGGCAAAAGCAATGCCAAGAAATAAATCCGTTGGATGAAAGCTCGGCATAATATTTGAAAATGCTGCCGTATATCCGTTGCCTAAATGCAAAAGCTTCTGTGACAAATCTATTCCGGGAGAAAGACGGTAGCCTTGAACAATTTTTGTGCCTATTAGAGCAATAAAGAGATATGGAATATTGGGGATAATAAGTTTTTTGTAATTTATTTGCTTCATAATTCCAACCCCTTGTCCTTGTTCCTGATTTTCGGTTCTCTGCTTTTGACAATCTGACCGAGTGATTTCAGCTTTTTAAGAAGCGATGGCTTCTTGTTTTGTGCCTTGAGCTTCTTTTGTGCGTATTCGGTCATTGCCGCATTAAGGGCGTCACCGTCCCGTGCTTTGAAAAACACATAATATTTCGGTGTGTCGGATAATTTATCTTTTTTTACCGCATAGTCCACTCCGTATTTCCTTGCAATTTTCTCAAATTCGCGAATGGATTTATCCTCAATTTCTACATTTGTCACGCCCTGATTTTGACCTATCAGTTGCTTGACGGTTTGTTTTCCTACGGGTTTAACATCTTTACTTGCTTTGCTTTTAGACTTGGCATTTTTATATGCAAGGTATTTTCTTAATGCGTCTTTTAAAACTCGTGCAGTCATTTTTGTTGCGTTTATTGATAAAGTGACAGTTCTATTTTCAATTTCCTCTTGCATAAACGTCACCTCCTCTAAATGACAAAAGGGAGCAACACTCCTTAGCGTCACTCCCATCTGTACTATACAGAAATTACTTCACCCAAATTTCACTGTTTTCATCAAAAATTCCTAAATGGTCATTTGCAGCCTCAAGTATATCGTACCAAGCCCAATGAGTATTTGATTTAAGATCGGTAAACCTGTTAAGTTTTGTGAGATTTTCATTCACATATTCCTTATCAGCGTTTCTGCCTGTAGCACGGTTTACAACGGTTACAACCTCTGCACGGGTGATATTGATATCCGGTTTAAAGCTGCCGTCCGCATAACCATTGAGCCATTTTGCATTTGTAGCATATGATATATCCTTATAAGCCCAATGATTGCTGTTTAAATCATTGTATTTTACGTTAGCTGAGCCTGTTTCGATTTCCTCAAACAGGTCATAACAGCGAACTGCCATTGCAACAAACTCTGCTCTCGTAACAGGAGCATTAGCCCTGAAAGTGCCATCTTCATAACCTTTGATAATGTTATACTTTGCAAGGTAGCCTACATAATCAGCATACCAATCATTTCTTGACACATCAGAAAAATCTGCTTTACCGCTTATCTTTTCACCTTTTTCCTCTGAAATAAGTCTTGCAAAAATTGTTGCAGCTTCTGCTCTTGACATATCGCCGTCCGGTCTGAATGTACCGTCTTCATAACCGACAATATATGCTTTATGTTCAGTTGCCGGAAGAATGACAATACCGTCATCATCGGTTTTACCTGTTTCCTCGTTGTTGTTTTTGTCTTTTAAAATAACGGTATAATCCGTTTTTGCCTTGCCGTTTCTGTCTGTCACGGTAACAGTGTACCAGTTTCCGTCTTCTAAGGTTTTACCTGTAGGAAGTGTAAGTGTTACCTTATCCGTACCTGTTGATTTTGATACAGAAATATTATGTCCGTCTTTATCAGTTACTTTCACATTGACAGTAGAGTAGCTAATAATACCACCTCCACCACCGGAGCTTCCACCACTTGATGAACCTCCACCGCCTGATGATTTAACAGGTAATGTTACCTGACCGCTTGTATTGGTAGTTCCTGATTTTGATGTTGTTTTATCCTTAATTGTTACTGAAACATCTTTCACAGGATTACCGTCCTTATCCTTGACGGTCACGGTAGTCTGATTAGAAGTGGTAAGTGTATGAGTATCGGGAAGTGTTACAGTGATTTTTCCGTCTTCGATTTTAACAAGCGCATTTGAAATATTGCCGTCCTTATTCGATACGGTTACATTATAAGTAATTTCAACATCTTCTGTATCCTGTTCGCCGTCACCGTCCGTATCTTCACCCGGTTTGTTTTCGGTAATATCACCGTCGCCATCATCGCCTGTAACATCTTCGTTCAGCGGAGGAACGGTTACTTTTCCATTTTTATCGGTTGTACCGCTTACAGATTTAGGCTGCTCTGGTTCTTCTGTTGCTTCCAGTTCTGTTGTAGGAGCAGGAGTTTCAGTTTGCTGTTCCGATTTAACCTCAGCTTCCGTAACAGTAACATTCATACCAAATACAGGAGTATTATCAGCCTTGTTCAGAACAGTTACAGTAACACGGTTGTTATAATCATCCACCTTCACACCTTCGGGAAGTTGAACAGAAATAGATTTAATTTCCTGTATATTTCCCTCAGAATCAGGTTCACCTTGTGCAGTGTTAAGCGTAATAAATGCTTTTTCGATTGCCCCGGTTTCATTGACAACCGTAACAATGTAGCCGTCTGCCTCTGAATAGCCATTAACATCAGTATAATCAACATTAGTCGGTGGAACAGTTGCTTTTCCGTTTTCATCGGTAAGGTTGGTTTCTGTCTTTTCTTCGCTGTCTACAAATGTCACACTCATATCTTTGACAGGAGCATTGTCCTTATCAGTTACGATTGCTGTAATTCTGTTATTATAGTCAAAAACAACACCTTCCGGCAGCTTTACATTCAGCTTGCCATCTGCAATCGTAATAAAGGCATTTTCAATCGGTTTTTGCTCATCTGTAATCAAAACATTATAGCCATTTACAACGCCTTTACCTTCACTGTCTGTGTAGTCCTCTGTAAGAGGAGGAACAACCATTTTACCATTTTCATCTGTTATTCCTGTATATGTTGTTTCTGCAATATCTTTTACTGTGACAGATGTGTCAGGTTTTGCTATTCCCATGGAATCAAGCACGGTCACGGTAATTCTGTTTGCATGGGTGATAGTCTTATCTTGGGGTAGGGTGACGGAAATAGTGCCATCCTCATTATGAATAACATGGGCGTTTAGAATAAATCCTACTTCGTCATTAACAATGACATTGATACCGTTTACATTAACCTTACCATCTTCATCGGTATACCCCTCGTTTGTGATAGGGAGTGTAACTTTGCCGTAAATATCGGTAATGCCTTTTTCAATATAATCTGCACTACCCAATGCAATTACCGTTACACCTGTTTGCGGTTTGCCGTTTTGGTCAGTTACTGTAATGATAACAGGATATTCGCTTGTTGGTTTGACACCTTCAGGAAGATCCACAACAAGGTTGTTGCTCTCACCAATGTAAATGTCGCAGTTTGGAATAACAACATTAGTCTTATCTGTTACGGTAACAACGTAGGTTTTTTTCTCATCACCGTCTTCTGTGCCGATTGTGCCGTTATCATCTCCTGTTGAGCTTTGATTGTTTGGCACAACAAGCTGTCCGTTTTCGTCTGTTGCTCCGGTAGCAGCGTTATTATTCTTATCATAAATAAAAATCTGTAAGTTCTCTTTCGGTTCTTGTGTTTCTGTATGGAATACGATAATCGTTGTGCGATCTTCATAATCAAGTAATCTACCTTCAGGAAGTTTGATTGTTACATTGTCATCAACGTCAATGCTAATTTCACTGTTGAAAATCGGTTTGCCCGTTTCATCAGTTAAAACAATGGAATAATTTCCGACTTCTGCATCGCCGTCCTCGTCTGAATGGTCGGTGTCAACAAGTTGAGGAATTTCCGCTGTTTGCATTGTAGTACCACACGTCAAACATTCAATGTGTTTACTTCCTGCATTTTCAATGGTTGCAGGAACATCTACAATCCATTCAGAAGGCTTATGTCCAAGTGCATTGATATAATCTGCACGGTGATTTTCGCCGCATACCTTACAGGTATATGTTGTGTATCCTATGTCCGTACAAGTCGGCTTTGTTACAGCCGTTTCATAATCATGAGGGATTTTATCGGTATAGTTATCCGTATATGTGTCACCGCAAGATTCGCAAGTATATGTTGTGTAACCCATCTCTGTACAGGTTGGTTCTGTTATCGTTTCAACATAATGGTGTTTTTCACAATCCGTATAATCACCAATAAATTCTTTTCCGCAGTCGGGGCATTTATAGACCGTATAACCATGCTCTGTGCAAGTAGGAGGAATAACCTCTTTGTTGTAATTGTGTTCCGTCATTTCTGTGTAGTCTGAAATATAACTGTCACCACAAGATTTACAGGTGTATGTTGTGTGTCCCATTTGGGTACAAGTAGGTGCTGTTACGACTGTTTCATAATCGTGAGGAAGTTTATCTGTGTAATCACTTATATAGCTTTCATTACAACTTTCACAAGTGTATGTTGTATAACCCATTTCAGAGCAAGTAGGTGCTGTTACCGCTGGAATAAAGCAATGCTGGGCTTTATCTGTAAAATCTGCTGTGTAGTTGTCACCGCACTCTGAACACTCATACACGGTATATCCCATAGCTGTGCAAGTCGGAGGTACAACAGTTGTTTCATAACTATGACCTTTCGGAAGTTCCAAAACTGTTTCGCACACTTCGCAAATCTGAGGCTGTGTACAGGTTGCAGCTGCTCCCGGTGTATGTCCTGTTGCGGACTCTGCTTTAATCATTTTTTCATCACAGTTTAAGCAATGAAATTCAATCACACCGTCACTGGTGCAAGTGGAAGATGTGACTTTTGTACCTTCGTCCCACTGATGTCCTGTCGGATCGGTGTAGTCTGAAACATAGCTTGAGCCGCACATTGTACAGGTAGATGTAGTATAGCCTTTATCGGTACAGGTAGGCTCCTTTGTAATGCGTTCATAGGAATGTGAAATCAAAGGCTGAATATCTGTAACGAAGTTATCACCGCATACCTCACAAGTATGTTCTGTGTATCCTACATTTCGGCAAGTAGGGTTAATAACTTTTGTGTTATAACTATGTTCTGCAATCGGTGTAGTTGTTTCATGAAAATCACCGCACTTTTTACAAAGCGTTAAAACAAGTCCGCCTTGCTTGCAAGTTGCTTCACGGATTGTAATATCCTCATAGCTGTGTCCCGTTGCAGGGATATAGTTTCTCTTTTCCAATCTTCCGCAGCCGTCGCATTGCCAACGCTCAAAGCCTAAATCAATACAAGAAGGTGCAACGGTTTCAACATAACGGTAATCATGAACATGGGGAGCTTCTGTATTACCGCCTGAGCTTTCACTGCCTGAATTATCAGCCAATAACCAAACATAACTTACGCCGTTTTCCGTCATGTTATTGCCGTCATATTCATAATCAATCTCATAGTAGACGGGATAATATCCTGCTTCTGTATAATTTGGGGCAGAGGTTAAATTACAGTTATTTGCTGTTTTTCCGTATCTGATACTTGTATGCACGCTATCGTCCGATAAATCAGATACCTCTACAGTATGGGATTTCCCATCCGCTGTTCCGTAATATGATGAAACAACAGCTTTTGCTGGAATGTATTCGCTTGTTTCAAAGTCACAATCTTCGCAATGCTCTGAAACATAGAACCTGTTATTCCCAAGCTGTCCATCAACTATTTCCGTGAAGTTATGTTTTTCCAGTTGTTCGGTTGCTCGTGCTTTTGTGCCTTTGCAGAACTGGCAATACTGTCCTTTCTTTAGGACTGTTGTGTGATATACATCATTGTACTGTTCATAGGTTGTATTATCAAAATCAAGGAAAAAGGCATTGTCGCAGCTGTTGAGAGCATAAACATTTTTGTTAAAATTATATGCACTTTCACCGTCAACCGAGTTTATGGTTCCGCAGGTCTGACAAACAGATTTCGATAGCGATAGGTAAGGCTTTGATGTCATCGCTGCCTTTTCCCCCGCTTCACACCGTGCGTGCGACTTTCACCGCACACGGCGTTCCATCAATATTGCTTGTCAGATTATATCGTATAGATTTCCAAAGCTTTTGAATATTACTTAATTTCAATGTTCCCGCATAACTTTCTCAGTACATTGATTTTCTTCAGCATTTCATTATCAGGTTTTATCAAGGAAATGTATGCGTCGATAGTTTCCCGCTTTACCGCGTGAACAAGCGTATGCACGTCTTTATGCAGTATAACAAGGTTTTTATATTCATCAGTGCCGCCTTGCTGTTTTGGAATTTTATGATGACAATGAATTTCATCAATCCATAATACATTTCCCGTAACAGCACATCTGCCGTATTGTGCGGTATATACAGAAAGTCGGTTATCCATATATTCAATACTTCGGTTGCATACTGTAGTTTTGGATAACATATGCATTACCGTAATTACATCATCGCTGAATTTCAGATTTTGATGTATTTCCTGTCTGCCTTTCTCTGTATATTTGCATACAGTTCCTTTTTGATGATGAGCATTTCTCGTCTTGATATATCCGATAGGGCATAACGGAAAGCCCATAATATATCGGACTTGTTTGCTTCTGCCGTAATTTTCTTTGATATATCTGTTTACGATTTCGCCCTTTTTCTTAACCCGTTTGCCAAAACCTCTTAATTTCCCGTCAATTCTCCATTGCATTTTTATGCAGTCCAAACTTATACAAGTAGCAATTCTGTAGTAGTTATGAATACCAATAACCATTGAATTATAGATATTTATCGCTGTCGCTTCATATTTTGCACTTTTAGGATGCTTAATACATTCGAGCTGCTTAACCAATTTGTCCGTTTCTCTTTCCAATGCTTTATCCGACATATGAGAACAGACAATATATTTATTGCCCTTTTTTACAGCTTTCATCTTGAACCCCAGAAAATCGGAGTAATGCTTTTTTAAGTTGATTACCCTTGATTTTTCCTCGCTGATTTCAAGTTTAAGCCTATCTTTAATCCATTGTTTGACCGCAACAAATATTCTGTCTGCCGATTGACGATTTTTACAGAATATCTTAAAGTCGTCAGCGTATCTTACGATAAACATTTCTTTCAGATTGCTTTGTCTTAACACTTTATATACATTTCCTCTGTTGATGTGACCGTTCCCATAATCATACACTTTAATGTTATTATGCGTAGGCATTGTTTCCCACTGACTGCTTATCCACCAATCCAATTCATTTAGAACAATATTGGCAAGCAACGGTGATAAAATCCCGCCCTGCGGAGTTCCCCTTGTCGGATATACCTTATCGCCGTTTGGCATTATTATCGGAGCTTTGAGCATTGCTTTAATTATGCAGATTAACTTTTTGTCCCGTATGCCCATTGTCCACATTTGTTTTATTAACTTAGAATGGTCTACATTGTCAAAGAAACCCTTAATATCTACATCAACGACAAAATGTAAATGCTGTGATTGTATCATCTTACAACATTGTGCTATTGCGTGCTCCGCTGATTTATTGGGGCGGAAGCCGTTTGAGTGTTTGTGAAATTTTGCTTCACATATCGGCTCAAGCACTTGCAGAATACATTGCTGTACAAGTCTGTCGAGAATTGTAGGGATACCGAGCGGTCGTTTCTTTCCGTTCGGTTTTGGTATTTCCACCCGTTTTACAGGCTTTGGGTCATACCATTTTAGTTTTTGCTGAATTATATCAATATACGAATTGATTGGGATTTTCTCAATATCCGTAATATTGGCTCCGTCAACGCCGCTTGTATTACTTCCGCTGTTGCGCTTAATGTTTCTGTATGCCATTCTTATGTTGTTTTCATCTGCGATGATTTCCATAAGATTTGTAAAGTTTTTATTATCCTTACTGTCTACATACAATTTATCAAGCACTTCTTGCATATCGTAATATTCAGCGTGTCGGAGCTTTTTCTGCTTTGTCATAGGCAACTCCTCCTTTCGGATTTGTTTTTCTTTGTCATACTCGAAGCTATGATTATCTATACCTATAACTATCTGAGCAATATTGACTGGCGGCTATCCCTCAGCTATGTTATCCATAGCTTCATAGGTACTGTGCCGCCGCTTTCGGTCGGATAAAATTGAGTTCCCTCAGCTCACTTTGCTCAATTAAAGCTGTTTCCTCAATAACGCACTCTGTGTAATCAGATTAACATACGTTCCGACTTTCCCACGTTCCGATAATCCTATCTTTGCATATATACTTAGGTGTCTGCTCTAATCCTGTCAGCTTGACAGCGCCTTTAACGCTGTAAGGTATTTCATAAATGGACTTCTTACTTTACCTCACTGACCACTCCTAAGAGTGCCGCTGCATTTCTACAGCGTCTACCTATAGACTTGTGAATTCGCAGTTTTCGTCAGACCTTTGACAGTCGTTCTCACCATATATATTTTATAGACCTCCGGCATATCAGCTGCATATCCCGCCTCCGGGACACTTTCGTGTAACATTTATCTGTTACTTACGGCAGCTTTCTGCCGACTTCACCGAGCTTATGACATTTGATGATTACACATCAAACGCCATTCGGAGTATTAAGGCGGCGTTTCAAGGCGTTACCCTATCATTCCACCTGTCGGATTATCAGTTCTCCTAAACTGAAACTGTTACGTTCTTTGTTTAGTGCATAAGCTTTTCACTTATGAACGTGTCGCACTCCAATGGTACGTTGTATAGCTCGCATCAACTCCCGGCAATCCATCATCTACATTGCCTTTTGTTACGCCGTCTGTCATTGTACCATCAGAGAACATTACACCTCTGTTTAATGCTGTGCTGCCTGATTTAGTATATTCGGGCACACGATAGGTAAGATTGACCGTATCCTTTTGACAAACACAGCAATAAACTGTTTCTTGTGTTACCGTTGCATTAAAGTCAAGCTCATTGCTTCTTCCGTTTGACGTTATCCAGGTATCGGCAGGATCGACATATTCGTTAATCTGTGCCGCATTTACTGTTATTGAGGGGAGTGTACCAATTAGCATAACAGCCGTTAAAAATCCGGAAAGTATGGTTCTTATCGAATGTTTTGTTTTCATATTTTTTAACCTCCATTGTTTATTATTTTGATTTGTCTTTCATTCACTCCGCTAAGGTGGAATGTACCGATAGATTAAAAAGCTCATAATCATTACAGCTCCTGTCCGTGTGTTTTTGTATCTGTTTTTTTACTTAAATTCTCTTTTTTCGGCTCAACCGGTATTGCCATAATACCTTTGCCCATTTTCAGAAAAGCCTCCGGATTTTTAAACATCTTTTCAAACTTATCTCTGTATTCAGGCTGCAATGAGGTAAAATCTTCATCACCCAATCCGCAGACAAAAAATGTTCCCGCAATAATGTCCATGATGTTTCCGTTATCGTCTTTTACCGCACGATTAAGTTCAGAACCGTTCATTTTTCCTTCCTCATTACATACAAGAGCGACAGGTTCATCAAAGAAATATGCAGCTTGAATATCACCTCCTACAATTTCCTGCATAGAAGAAAGCCCTGCTTCGATAGTGGTCATTTCAGCGTATTGACCGGGCTTAACGAGCAGGACTTCCATCTTATTTTCTTTTTCTATTTCTTTTTCTTTGCCTGCAGCGTAGGAAACATCGTAAAAATCATCACTGTCTAAAATGATTTCTGAGTCTTTCCACATATCTTCAATCAACCGTTCTGCCTCCTCACGCGATTCAGCCTCAATAGAAACTGTCTTTTGGAGGGTTTCGGTTATTGTTACCTCGTACTCTTTCATCGTCCATCACCTCTCTTTCCGTCATAACAGTGAAAAAAGTACAGATTGTTCCATTATGGAACTGCAAGTAAGGGCACATAGGGCTTTTAGGATCAAGCTTATAACTCTCAGCTCCGGTTTTGCATTTCGGACAAAATTTAACATCCATAGCTTTACTCCTTTCATCGTTCAGGTTTCTTTTGCCTGTTTCTCATCCAAACATCTAAAAGTTTTATAATTGTATTTCGCATTTGTCTTGCTGAAAAAGAACGTGGAAAATATTTCCTTATTTCATTGCTGTCCAAAACGATTTTATCCGGTTCGTTCTTCTTTTCCTCGGACATGATTTCGCGCATTGCTTCTACGGTGCAGTTCCCACATTGGCTTAATTTTTTGATACTCTGAGCCTGAGAAAGGGAAGGACTGTTTTGTGAATATTCCATAGCATCTAAAAAACCCTGCTGTTCTTCTTGCGTTAAATATGCAAGTTCAACCGCAGGGGTTAGAGATATTTCTTTTTTATCTACCTTGGATAATAGCTCCGGAATAAGCTCCGCCAAACGTATATATCGTTTCACTTGCGTTGCACTGTCTCCAACTTCAGCACCTAATTTTGCTACCGTCCACGACTTCGGTCCAACCTGGTCCGAAGTTGATTTTTCTCTTTGCCCCTGATGTTTTAAGGCGTCCATTTTCATTTTGTATGCAAGTGCTCTTTCGCTCGGCAGGATACTCTCTCTCTGCAAATTCGCATCGACCATCAGAATAATGGCGGCATCATCATCCAGGTCACGAACAATCGCAGGCATGGTTTCCTTACCCGCAAGCTCCGATGCCC
>ERZ773194.3931-NODE-3931-length-12295-cov-6.437908_pt1 | contig 12295 bp, 16 predicted proteins | sample MGYA00511240_ERZ773194 | MGnify/ENA primary metagenome ERZ773194 (study PRJEB29015, sample SAMEA2737774) | human gut metagenome | biome: human gut; feature: human-associated habitat; material: faeces | place: China | collected 2012 ... | reverse complement strand
TGCACCCCTACACCAAGGCGCTGCTGAGTGCTGTTCCCATCCCGGACCCGGGCCTCGAGAAGCAGAAAAAGCTCCTCGTGTATGACCCCTCCTGCCACGATTACAGCGTGGACAAGCCCGTTTGGGAGGAGATCGCCAACGGACACTTTGTTTACGGCAACCAGAAAGAGCTGGAAGCCTACCGCAAGGAGTACGAGAGCCAGCTGTAAGCAGTTGAACCACTGCTTGCCTGTATTTTAACACAAAGACCCCGCCGCATTGGGAAACATCCCTCTGCGGCGGGGTTTTGTGCGTTTATTGGAAATTCAACCTCTCACCGCTCCATCCCGCTGCGCGGGCATGTCGCGGAGCTCCCCTGTCAGGGGAGCCTGATCGATGTTATATCAGTTCTGTTCCCGGTTTGGGCTGGTAAGCCTGCCAGAAGTTTTTCAACGCGTCCAGCCCCTGTGTCTGGATGCGCTGGGGCAGCTGGGCAAGCTTTGCCCAATCGCCGCCCATGGCGTACTGGTACCAGACTGCGGCCCCCAACACAGCCAGCAGGAGCAGCACCAGCAGCCAACGGCCTCTGTGGTGCTTTCTGCGGGGGTTTCCCGGTTTGGCAGCATTCGTTCCCACCTCCGGGGCCGGACCGTTCTGGGCCGCTTTGCGGGCGGGCAGGAAGCCCGTCCCCTCCGCCTGCGGGTAATCACAGGCGGCACGGCGGATCATCGATAAGCTTGATGCGGGAAAGCAAGTGGCGTTTTTAACGTTGGGAGATCCGTCGATCTATTCGACCTTTGTATATATTCAGGACATCGTTAAAAAAGAAGGCTACGAAACGGAGCTGGTCAATGGCATTGCCTCCTTTCTTTCGGCCTCCGCCCGGATCAACAGAAGACTTGTCCTGCGGGATGAAGAACTGCATATTATTCCGGCCACCTATGGAATTCATGAGGCACTGGCGTTAAAGGGAACAAAGGTGTTTATGAAAGCAGGGAAACGCATGAGGGAAGTGAAGGAGCTTATCGTGGGCTCCGGTCAAAAAGCATATTTTATCGAAAACTGCGGAATGGAAAATGAGCGGATCATTGAGGATGTGACCCAGATGCCGGACTGCGCCGGTTACTACTCTTTACTGATCGTTTATGACTGCGGTGTAATAGGATAGCAAAAGAGATTCTCATGCTGTTTCGCGCAGGCAAGAAGTTTTCCCGGGAGGTTTCCATCTACGACCCCATCGGTACGGATAAAGACGGGGAGACCGTAAGTCTTATGGATATACTGGAGACAGAGGGAAAAGAGGCGATTGAGCAGATCATTTTAAAACAGGAGGTGAAAGACCTGTATGCGGCCTATGAAAAGGAGTTAAAGGAAACAGAGAAGGCGGTGATCCGCATGCGCTACGGGCTTTTCGGATCCCGGGAGCATACACAGAGAGAAGTGGCAAAGCAGCTTGGCATAAAGTATTATGACAAGGATATCATTGCGCAGATTGCGGAGCAGTCCGGATTTTCAGCGGAATATATTGAAGAAAAGGCAGAATTGTCTCCGAAGAAAGGACTGCTTGCCTATGCGTTTGCAGGACGTGACATCACCGGAAAATCCGTGGAAGATATGGTGTATGAAGCGCAGAGAAAAGTGATTTTGGAGATTGCGGAAAAGGAAAGCTGTGTGATCATAGGACGGAATGCGGATTTTATCTTAAAAGACAAAGATAATGTGCTGAACGTTTTTATACATGGGGATATGCCGGAAAAGGTAGCGCGTATCTGTAAACTGTACAATGTTACCGAGGAGGAAGCAGAAAAAATGATGGCGGATATTGATAAAAGGCGTATGACAAATTATCGATTTTATACGGATCAGAAGTGGGGTATGGCAAAGAATTACATATAAATATGATTACATTGCTTTTGCAACGATTTTCTCATCGTTGTTTTGAATCTCGTTGCTGCTTTTTTCTTTCTTACAATTGTTACAACAAAAGAGAAATTTGAACAAAGAAATGGTGCCGAGAAAAATGCTGTTTATTGTATTGGACAGACATCTGTAAGTCAGTATGCTAATCTTTGTAGTGTACCATTAAATTCTATTTTAAGGAGAAACTATGTATGGGATTAACAGATACAAGTAAATTTTTAAGTCTGGTACTCAGACATAAACCGGATACAATAGGAATTTCGCTGGATGAACACGGCTGGGCGAATGTATCAGAGTTAATAGAAAGCATTTCAAAGACAAGGCCGTTTGACATGGAAATGCTCGAAAAAATTGTACAAACAGATAATAAACAAAGATATTCATTTAATGAAGATAAGACGTTCATAAGGGCAAACCAGGGACATTCCATACCCGTAGATGTTGAATTAAAAAAAGCCATACCGCCGGAGTTTCTTTATCATGGAACCGGGGAGAAGTATGTTGCATCGATTGATAAGACCGGTCTGATTCCAAAGAGTCGGTTATATGTCCATTTATCAGGGGATGAAGATACGGCAGTCAAGGTTGGAAGCAGGCATGGAAAGCCGGTGATTTACAAAGTGGCTGCTGGAAAGATGGAAAGGGCAGGTTATGCGTTTTTCTTATCGGTAAACGGAGTCTGGCTTACAAAAGAGGTGCCGAAAGAGTATTTGATTAAAATGGAATAAGAGTAATTCCGATTGACCATTTTGAGTGTCTCCTTGCTTAGGCTTTATTGTTGCGTGCAAATTGTATTTCTGTGTTAATGTCATTTAAGGATAAATCCTGCAGATTGTTTTGTTCTGCGGAATGACGCAGGGCATTAAAAGCAGAGCGTCCGTCCTCTAAAGAAACGCTGGTGGATGCACAAATTTCAAATGGAATTTTACGTTCTCTGACAACTGCCCGCGCAAAAATATTAAATGCGGTGGAAGCGTTCATACCAAATTCTTTACATAAATTATCAAATTGATTTTTTAAAGACCATATGGAGCGCTGGTCGATTTTTGTAAAAAGTGCAGGTAGAAACAGTTAAGCAAAGATGTTATCATTTAAAATATCAAAGTGAAATATGTGGAGGAACTATATTGGTTAGAGAAATTTATGAAAATGAATTAAAGGATCTGCTTGAATTATATTTGCATTTGCATGAAAGTACAATCTCGGAAATGTCAGAGTATTTAAGTAAAACATGGAATTGTGTATTTTCGACAGCAGGACACGCAATAGACAGCGAACAGAGAGGGCAGGGGCTGGAAATTGCTTTGCCAATCACAGTGGGAGACAATGTCTGGATTGGAACGAATGTATTCGTGCTGCCGGGCGTGACAATCGGAAACAATACCATCATTGGTGCCGGAAGTGTTGTGAATAAAAATATTCCGGATGGTGTGATCGCGGCCGGTAATCCCTGTAAGGTAATCCGTAAAATAACCGATTCCGATAAGAAAAAATATCCAATTTTTGAGGAAAATCATGAACATTTTAATCATAGAAGATGATGCAGCCATCCGTCAGGAATTAAAGCTGCTGTTAGAAAATGCACTGTATCAGGTCACGGTATTGACAGAGTTTCATCACGTGGTAGAGGATATTCTGCAAATAGAGCCGGATCTGCTTCTGCTCGATGTAAATCTGCCGCAGCAATCCGGATTTGAAATCTGCAAAAGTATAAGGAAAACGTCGGATGTTCCGATTATTTTCCTGACCAGCAGGACGGATTCGATGGATGAATTAAGCGGAATGCTGCAGGGCGGCGATGCTTATATCACGAAGCCGTTTCAGCCGCCGTTACTTCTGGCACATATCGCAGCCGTATTAAAACGGGCGAAAAAAGCAGACATACCAGAGAAGATGACCTGTAAAGGTGTGGAACTTGATGTTGTCCGTGGTTGCGTAAAATATCAGGGTCAGCAGGTGGATCAGTCGAAAAACGAATTGAAAATCCTGCATTACCTGTTTTTGCATCAGGGAGAGATTGTGCCAAGAATCGAACTGGTGGAATACCTGTGGGATCAGCAGGTCTTTATTGATGATAATGCCCTCAGTGTAAATATCACACGCCTGCGCGCAAAACTTGCAGAAATTGGCGTATGTGACTTTATTGAGACAAAAAGAGGGATGGGCTATCGCATATGAAACTGACAGAATATCTGAAAGACAAGGTGTTGCTACTGCTTTTACATATGGTATGCATGGCTGGGCTTGTTATCTTTTTGCGGCTGACCGGCTATTCCATGGATAAATGTGTGATTATACTGGTGTGTTACGGTGTAATACTGGCAGGATGGCTTTTCCTTCAGTTTTTTTCACGCAGAAGCTATTTCAGAAAATTAGAGCAGCTTACGGATCAGCTGGACAGGCGTTATCTTCTTGGAGAACTGATGCCGGAATCGTTTGGGCTGGAAGATCGCAAGTACCGGGAACTGATCCGCAAATCCAACAAATCGGTAATCGAGCGGATACACCAGATGGAACAAAACCAAAAGGATTACCGGGAGTACATTGAAAGCTGGGTGCATGAGATCAAGGCACCGATCACGGCGATTGCGTTAAACTGTGAAAATAACCGGGATGAGAGGAGCCGCTATCTCCTTGTGGAAAACCGCAAGGTTGAGAATTATGTGGATATGGCACTGTACTATGCGCGTATGGATGCGGTATACAAAGACTACATGATCGCGGAATCCAATCTGCAGGAAGTGGCACAACAGGTGCTTTTGCAGAACAAATATTATCTGATCCAGAGCCATGTAAAGGCGGAAGTTGCCTGCCCCGATACGGTATACAGCGATAAGAAATGGATCGCTTTTATTTTAAACCAGCTCATTCAAAACAGCGTAAAATACGGCAGAAGTGAGGGTACTCACATTCAGATTGTTACTAAAAAAACGAAAAGCGGTGTTCTTTTGTGGGTAAAAGATGACGGTATCGGGATTCCAAAGGAAGAACTCCCACGGATTTTTGAAAAAGGGTTTACGGGAACGAACGGAAGAAACCGGGAGCGTTCGACCGGAATGGGACTGTATCTGTGCCGTAAACTCTGTGACAAGTTAAATATAGAAATCCGGGCAGAATCTGCGGAAGGAAAGGGAACAGAGATCATACTTATGTTTCCGGTGAGTGAATATCTTACCGGTTACAGGGAGACATAACGCGTTTATCTTTCAAAACTGTAAGATTCAGGAAAGGTAATTTCATACAAAGCGGAAAGATCCCGTGTTAAAGTAGGCATAGTGAAGAAAAAATGATATTCTTTACTATGCCTTTTATTTACAAGCGAGGGAAAGGAGCGTCAGAAGATGCAGGAAATCATACGCGTAAGCGATGTGGAGAAATATTATGGAAACGGGGATCAGGTGACCAAAGCGGTGGATCGTGTCAGTTTTGCCGTGCAGCAGGGGGAGTTTATCGGTGTGATGGGAGCTTCCGGTTCCGGAAAAACAACGCTTTTAAATCTGTTGTCAACCATTGACCGGGTGACAGCGGGACATATTTATTACGGAGATACCGATATCACAGAACTGGGGGAAGAACAGCTTTCGGAATTCCGTAAAAAACAGCTTGGGTTTATCTTTCAGGAATACAATCTGCTGGATACGCTCACGCTGGAAGAAAATATCATGCTCGTTATGACGCTGCACCGGCGTGGCAAAAAGGAGATTCAGAAACGGTGCAGGGAGCTGCTTCGCATTCTGGGAATCGAGGAGGTTAAGGATAAGTATCCGTATCAGGTGTCCGGCGGACAAAAGCAGCGGTGTGCATGTGCCCGTGCACTTGCAAATTATCCCACACTTCTTCTGGCAGATGAGCCGACGGGGGCACTGGATTCACTGGCAGCGCAGACACTGTTAGAGACATTTACGGAGATGAACAAAAACATGGGGGCAACCATTCTGATGGTGACACACGATGCTTTTTCCGCAAGTTATTGCAGCCGTATTCTGTTTCTGAAAGACGGACGGATTTTTCATGAACTGGTGCGTGGGGAAAAAGAACGCCGGGCGTTTTTAAATGAAATACTCGATGTGATGACACTGACGGGAGGTGAACGTTCCCATGATGTGTAAACTTGCTTTTCGAAATGTAAAGCGCATGGCAAAAGACTATATAGTGTATTTTATGACGATGGCGGTCGTGACCGCACTCATGTTTTCGTTTCATACGCTTTTGTTTTCCAAAGATGTGCAGAATCTGTTTCAGATGGATGCCATGATGAGCGTGATGACGGGACTTGCGACCGCTTTTATCGTGCCGATCATTGCGTGGCTGATCAATTATATGGTGCGGTTTGTACTGGAAAAGCGAAGCCGTGAGTTTGGGATTTATCTTCTGGTCGGGGTAAAAAAAAAAGAGATTGCGAGACTTTATTTTGCAGAGAATCTGCTGCTTGGAGCGGGCGCATTTCTTGTAGGGATGGGACTGGGCCTGCTTTTTCAGCAGATCCTTCTGTCCATTTTTTACAGCATGGTGCAGCTGGATTACAAACTGCATCTGGAATGGAACCGAAACTGTATTTTGATGACGGCTGCATGTTATCTGTGCTGTTATCTGCTGGCGCTGTTTCGTAGCCAAAAAAAATTCCGCAAAATGAATATCCATGATCTGATGGACAGCCAGAGACAGAATGAGGAAATCAAAGAAACACATGAAAAGGCAAAGAGATGGTTCCTTCCGTTATCTGTGCTGTTTCTTGTCGTATTCGGTGTGTTTCTGTTTTGTTTTAAAGCATGGGATACAGGAGTTGTAATCGCTTTTCTCATTGGACTGGTGCTGACGATTTATCTTTTTTACACAGGCATTGCGGCGTGGATCGCCTGTTATGTCAGAAAAAAGGGAGCTGCTATTTACCGTGGGGATGCGCTGTTTCTGCTCCGGCAGTTTTCTTCTAAGATCCGGACACTGCGGTTTACCATGGGAACACTGACGGCACTGTTTACTCTGGCGATACTCGGAAGTTCGGTGGCATTTATGTTTAATCATTTCCAGAATGAGGTGCTTGTGAGCAAATTTCCGTTTGATGTGCAGGTATACAGCAGCAATGTGAAGGATGAGTTTCAGCAGGAAATTGCTCTGCTGAAACAGGAGACAGCCATAAAGGAAATTTTTACTTATAAGGTTTATGAGAACGAAACGAATCAGGTCAATGCATATCTGTATACACATCTGAAAGAATTTGGATCAGAGTATCGGAACGCAGATGGCACACCGGACTGGAAAAAGATCAGTAAAAATGAAGAACTGGCATATTGCAATTACGATACCTATATGGGACTCTCGGATTACAACCGGCTCCGTACCATGATCGGACTTTCGGAAGTGCAGTTAAAAGAAGATCAGTATACCATCCATATCAAAGACCGCGTGCTGAATCAGACCGGGGATTTTTCCGGTCGGATCAAAATTCAGGGAACAGATGGGACATTATCTTTTGCGGGCTATCACACGGAGGGATTTTCGCAGAACGGCCACAACGGAGGGGATTATATTATTATTGTTCCGGATGCCGTTCTTGCACAGATGCATCCCTATTATGCAGAATTGGTGGCGGATATCAAAGGCGAGGCACCTGCGGATCTGGAGAAACGGCTGGATGATCTGGAGAAGGATCCGGATAAAATTAGTGTGCAGGGGCACGCCATGACGGAAGCAGCTTCGGATGACTGGGATGGGGAAGCACTTGGAAATTCCTGTTCGGGTTCGGATACAATTGTTACCTATACGGCAAAAAATCTTGTGCGTGACAATCTGATTCCGGAAGTGAAATATATGTTATCTTCGCTGATGTTTCCGCTTTTTTATATCGGACTGGTATTTTTGTGTGTGGCACTGACCGTGCTTTCCGTGCAGCAGCTCAGCGATTCCGTAAAATACAAATTCCGCTACAGGGTTCTCTTTCAGATTGGTTACAGCAGAAGAGAAATCCGCAGGATGATTTTAAAGCAGCTTGCCGGGTATTATCTTTGTCCGGCATGTGTGTCACTTGCAATCAGCGGACTGGTCTGTGTATATGTTGGTGGTAAGTTTGACTTTTATACGGGGGTTCGGGCGGCACCGGCAACTTATTTTTTGATTTCTTCGGTATTGTTTTTCGGAATTTATCTGGTGTATTTTATCATTACCTATATTGGATTCTGCCGGAATGTGGAAGAGTGGGGGTAAGAAAGGGATGGGGAGAAAATGAAGAAAAAGAATCGTGCGTTTTATCATTATTTCATTCCGGTCATATATGCTGTCTTTGTATATATCCTGTGGGAACTGACCGGAACATTGGTGGCTTATGTGGTTGGAAAGGTAATGGACAACTGGGAGGAAACTTTATACAGTTCTTATATTTCCATGTTATTCAATGAAGTGTTGACGTTTGTTATTATGTTTGTATTGTTTCGCAAAAAAGCAGATTTCGTAAGAAAAGAAAAAAGAAATGGGTCATGGTTACCGGTATTGGGAATGTTTATTTTTCCGTTAATACAGATTGGGAATGATCTTATGACTCTCGTTCATGGAAAAAAAGTTTTTTCACTGCTTTCCGGTAAAGGGATTTGTTTTTTCCTGATCTGCGGTGTGGCAAGTCTTAGTATTGGACTGCTGGAAGAATATGTGTGGCGGGGAATTCTGTTAAATATGTTTCTTGCTGCATGGGGAAAAAAGAAAAATGGAATTTATTGTGCGGTAGTTGTGTCTTCCCTTGGATTTGGTCTGTGCCATTACCGGAATCTGCTAGTGGGACAGAACTTTGCAGATACGACAAAACAGGTATTGTATGCGATTTGTTTTGGCATGTTTCTGGCAGCACTTTTTATACAGACGAATCATTTATTCATTCCGGTTCTTGTACATGGACTTTGTAATTTTTCTAATTTTTTTATGAATGAAATTCTTGGATGGAATTATACCGTTTGGAAATATGATGATATTTTGCAGGGAGTATTAGCCGTTTTTTATTTGATCGCAGGCCTCTATGTGGTTTACAGGAGCGTGCAGAAAAAGCAGAACATAAGGAGGAAAACAGAAAAATGAGTACCAAAAAAGTAATTGGCGGTTCGGTTGCTGCCATAGTTATTCTCATCATTGCACAACTTGCAGCACAGCTTGCCGCAAGTGCATTGAACCTGATAAAGATTCCGGATGGAATATGTAATATCATTGCAGGAATTTTTTATGTCGGACTGACTTATGTTATTTTAAAGATATATATTGAAAAAGTGATCAGGTTACCTATTTCTGATTTTGGAATGCCCGTATTTCATATTAAAAGAAAATGGATTCTAATTGCTATTCTGTTGCCACTGCTGGTAAAAGGAAGTTATCTTTTGTTCTTTCAGGGTGCGTATGTTTCCTCGCATATGAATGGAAAGCAGATATTTCGTACATTAAGTGCCGGAATTATGTTTACCGGAATCGCGGCTGGATTTGTCGAAGAAATGGTATTTCGGGGCGTTATTTTAAATCTTTTAAGGAAAAAATGGAATCGTAAGGTGGCGGTTATCGTTCCATCGGTGCTGTTTGGCATGGTTCATATTCTGGGAATGGATTTTTCCATCGGAAGCTGTTTGCAGGTTCTTGTTGCAGGAACGATGGCGGGAATTATGTTTTCAATGATTGCAATCGAGAGTGGTTCTGTCTGGAACAGTGGAATCGTGCATGCCATCTGGAATATTGTAATGATCGGTGGGGGACTGGCAATTGGACAAAAAGCGGATCAATTCTCTGTCATGACTTATGTTCTTGATGCAAAATCATTTGCGGTGACGGGCGGAGAATTTGGTATAGAAGCGTCTGTTATTTCGCTGATGGGGTACATCATAGTTACTGGTGTGGCTTTTTTCGGGAATAAAGAATTATGTGCTTAGTCCAATATATGAAAGATTTGATATTGACAAAAAATAGAAAGAGATACAATAGTCCTAAAATGAGACTAAGGAGAGCGAAGCCATGGATATTGAATCAAAGACAAGGATTTTTTGCAATGCATGGCAGAGTATCAGCGTTATTTACGAAGATTACGCCCGCAAATCCGGTATTTCCTACAACAGCCTTTATATTCTGAATGCAATCCTTTACACGGAAAACTGCACGCAGAAACAGATCTGTGAAAAGACACTGTTGCCGAAACAGACGGTCAACAAAGTGATCACCGTTTTTTTTAAAAGCGGATATATTGAACTCAGGAAGATATCAAGCATATCCGGGAAGATGGAAGCGAGTATTGGAGTGCGAGAGAATTGGGACCGGCACTTGATTATGCAAAATGGGAGAATTTTGCAAAAGTAATTAAAAGAGCAATGATCGCATGTGAAAACAGCGGGCATAGCATTCCAGACGATTTTCCTGAGGTCAGGAAAATCGTTGAAGCTGGAGTCACCACGAAACCCCAAAAAGATTATGAACTGTCAAGATATGCATGTTATCTGATCGTGCAGAATGGAGATCCAAGAAAAGAGGTCATTGCGTTAGGACAAACGTATTTTGCAATCCAGACATACAGACAGGAAGTCGCTGACCACTTTAATGAATTGGATGAAGATAACAGAAGACTTGTTGTTAGAGGAGATATCAAGCAGTGGAATCAAATGCTGGCAGAGACAGCACATAATGCAGGTGTTATTACAAATGAGGAATTTGCAATTTTTCAAAATGCCGGATATATGGGACTATACGGTGGATTAGATGTTGATGATATTCATACGAAAAAACAATTAGAACTAGGACAGAAAATTCTTGATTACATGGGAAGTACAGAATTGATTGCTAATTTGTTCCGAATATCGCAGACAGAAGAAAAATTAAGAAAAGATAATGTTGGACGAATAATTTAATAGTGATTAACGCAAAAGGGCATTAACCGTAAAAAGTTAGTGCCTTTTGTTTTGCTCATTATTAAAAATGGACGGTATGAGTCAGTCAGTAAAAATGAATAATGACCGATCAGGTCAAAGGATTGAGCCGATGTATTTTGGATTTTTGTAAAAGATGAAATTGCATCGGCTTTTTTATTTTCACAAAATCCGATTCTGAGGATTTTTGAAAAACAGGCAGAACGGAAAACATGCCGAAGGGACAGCGGCAGGAGTTTCGTTTTGTCTGCCGGGAGTACAGAGGGTGCTGAGTGCCAGTGGCACACGTTTAGCACCGACAGAAATAACTACCCGAAAAAAGTTTCAAACCCCATGTTGACACTTTGTTTTTTGCAGAGGCAAAATGTAGGTTGTTGCAAAATATCGTGTATGTAGTTTGTTGCAAACAGTTCTTGGGGGCTACTCCCCCAAACCCCTGTAAAAGCAACGGATGCGGCAAATTAAGACCTACATTCACCCCATCCGTTGCTTCTGCAATCACCTACAAATGCGGTCTGCAACTTTCTGCATTTTACTTTTGCAATAAACAGACACTTGCGTTGTCAGCGTGCCGATAAACTCCCGGCAGGGACAGAAGCAAACCTCTCTCTGTCGGGCACAGGAAAGAAAGGAAATAGATGATTATGGAAAAAATGATGAATAAAAAAACAGAGGGAAACACATTTACAAAGAAAATCGGGCAGACAGTATATGTTGTCCGCTATCATTTCAATGAAGATGCAAAGGAAACCATGCAAGAAAAGATTAACCGGATGCTGGTTACAGAAGCAAGCCGAAAGGCAATGCAATAGATGGGGGCAGAGACAATTGGAATTGAGATATGTTTGAGAATGTGATATGATTTGAGCAACAAATCGAATTTGAGGAGATAGAATAGTGAGAACATATGAGAATAAGGATGAACTTAAAAACGAGATAAATAAAAGCTTTGCAAAGTATATATCAGAATTTAATGATATTCCGGAACCTTTAAAAGATAAGAGAATTGATGAGGTTGATCGAACTCCAGCAGAAAATCTTGCTTATCAGGTTGGATGGACAACGCTCATCCTTAAATGGGAAGCAGACGAAAGAAAGGGGCTTCAGGTCAAAACTCCCTCCGATAATTTTAAGTGGAATCAGCTTGGTGAATTATATCAATGGTTCACAGATACATATGCACACCTGTCACTGCAAGAGTTGAAAGACATGTTGAATGAGAACATTGATTCTATTTATGCAATGATCGATTCACTAAGTGAGGAAGAATTGTTTAAACCACATATGAGAAAATGGGCCGACGAGGCAACTAAAACAGCCGTCTGGGAAGTATACAAATTCATACATGTTAACACAGTGGCTCCGTTTGGAACCTTTAGAACTAAGATTAGAAAATGGAAAAAGGTGGCACTATAACTTCCTGTTTGCCGAAATATATTTCTAACTTTCCCTATTTTACAGGCTTTCCAGCCTGTGCATTAGCGAAACGATATGTATTTTCCCTTATTTTTGCCCTTATG
>ERZ773194.3928-NODE-3928-length-12300-cov-4.437076_pt1 | contig 12300 bp, 7 predicted proteins | sample MGYA00511240_ERZ773194 | MGnify/ENA primary metagenome ERZ773194 (study PRJEB29015, sample SAMEA2737774) | human gut metagenome | biome: human gut; feature: human-associated habitat; material: faeces | place: China | collected 2012 ... | reverse complement strand
ATAAAAAGGATTTCGAACGTTTCCGCCCTTATGCCCGCTTTAAGCGGAATTTGAAACTGGATTATGTGTATTATTATGATTATGCCGGATATAAATATCTGGACGAATTGTATCCCGGGTTGTCGGACCGGGAAAGGGCTGAAAAAATCTGCCAGGCTAAGGGCTTGGATTTCGGTATGTTTCTGACGCCGGAAGAGATTCGCCGGAAGATCGATCTGAGCGGAGAATCGAATCATTTTGTCCGCCAGGTGGAATGGAACGGTGAACGGAAGACCTGGTTACGGGTGTATAAAGATATGTATGTATTCCCCAGTGAGCAGGAGATGACTGCTGCTCTGAAAAGGTTGTTGGTAAAACCGCCCAAATTGTGTTTTCTGACCGGATACGGCGAACGGAATAGTACGAATAAGAGAGAAATGGATTATAGTTTTTTTTCCTCTGAGCTGTCTTTGCGGAGTGCTTTGATCAATCAAGGGTTCGATGTGGAAGATTTCTCTCTTTCCGGAAAGGAGAGAATTCCGGATGAAGTGGATATTTTAGTAATAGCCGATGTAAGAAGTAAGATCCCGGAGGGAGATTTCCGGATGATCTGCGAATATATTGAACGCGGGGGAAATTTGTTTTTGCTGGGTGAACCGGGTACGCAGGAATTTATAAATCCGTTGGCAGAATTGATTGGGGTGAGATTCCGGAATGGGATGCTGTTACAGGCCAGGGAAGGATATTTACCTTCTTTGACAATTGCCGGAATGGATCCGGAGGGGGATGAAAAGTTCCCGGTTTTCCAGAAAATGCGGCAATATGGTTTTTGTTTTGCTTTACCTGGTTGTACAGGTCTGGAAATACAGAAAAAGGGCTTCGGGATAACACCTGTTGCCTGTGTGGGGGATTCCATCAGTTGGCAAGTGAACCGGTTGTATGCAGAAGATGCTTTGAAGGGTCTGAATCATCCGGGCCCGGCCGAAGGGAAAGTACTGCCTGTCATTGTCGCCCTGGACCGTAAGGTCGGGGATAAAGAACAGCGGATTTTAGTTGCCGGGGATGCCGATTGTATCAGTAATGCAGAGCTGACCCGGGCCCGGCAGGGAGTTAAGACTGCTAATTTCACTCTGGCTACCGAATCTTTCCGCTGGTTGGCCCGGGATGAATTTCCGGTATTGCTCCCCAGTATACCTCCCCGTGACAACGAATTGTATTTGGGACGGAAGGATATGCCCTGGCTGAAATTCGGAACCATGGGATTGCTGCCCGGTCTTTTGGCCCTGGCTTATGGAGTGGTTCACTACAGAAGAAAAAGAAATTAAGATTAAAAGAAAGTTCAAATGAAAACGATTTTTAGAATAGCACAGACAGAACTTCGTTTGTTTTTCTATTCACCGATAGCCTGGCTGATCCTGATCATTTTTGCTTTTCAGGCCGGAATGGCATTTTGTGATACTTTTAGCTATCAATTGCAGAATAAAGCTTTGGGACGGGGGCAGATTCCTTTCCAGACAGTGATTTTATTGTTGGGGGATAGCGGTTCGTTCTTCAAGGTGCTGAATAATCTGTATCTGTATATTCCTTTACTGACAATGGCATTGATGAGCCGGGAATATAGTTCCGGTTCTATCAAGTTATTATATTCTTCGCCGGTAACTAATTTTCAGATTATCGGGGGGAAATTTCTTGCTATGATGTTGTACGGTGGATTGATGCTGGTAATTTTGCTCCTGCAGGTGGTGTTTGCTTTTATTTTTGTGAAAAACCTCGATATTCCGCTGATATTGTCCGGGTTACTCGGTATTTATCTGGTTTTGTGTGCTTATTCGGCTATCGGTCTCTTTATGTCTACCCTGACTTCTTACCAGATCGTGGCAGCGGTCGGTACACTGGTGATACTTACCTGCTTGAATTTTGTAGGCGGACTTTGGCAGGATATTCCTGTCGTACAGGAGATTACCTGGTGGCTGTCTTTGTCGGGACGGGCCAAAACGTTTACGGCAGGACTGATATGCAGTGAAGATGTCGTGTACTTTGGGGTGGTGATCGGATTATTTTTGACCTTGTCTGTTTTGAAATTGCAATCGACCAAGCAGCATTATTCCTGGTGGTGGCGGTGGGCACGTTACGGGGGAGTGGTTTGTATCGCTCTGGGAATCGGATACCTGACTTCGAAACCGATGTTCATGTGTTATTATGATACGACGGAAACCGAACACAATACCATCACCCGCGAAGGCCAACGGGTCATGAATCTGATCGACGATCAGCTGACTATTACCATGTATGTCAATTTATTGGATAAAAGTGCTCCGGCAGGGATGCCGGAGAATCAAATGTCGAACCTCCGGGAATTGAAACCTTTTCTACGTTTTAAACCCGATACCCGCTTGAAATATGTCTATTTTTATGATAGCACCGATCATAGCCGTTTCCGTGGGGCTACGGCTTCTTTACCTTTGAGGGAACAAATGCTGAAAATATGTGATGACGAGGACCTGGATCCGGAATTTTTTCTGTCTCCGGAAGAAATTCACCGGCAGATCGATCTGACCTCCGAAGGAAACCGGATGATTTATCTACTGGAACGGGCGAACGGCCGGAAATCTTTTCTGCGTTTTTACGACGGCATGGATATCCGCCCCAGGGAAACAGAGATTACGGTGGCCTTGAAACGGTTGGTGACCGATGCTTCCAGAATAGTTTTTCTGACCGGACACGGGGAGCGGAGCTTGTATTGGAATGATAAAGGTGGATTATATTCACTGATTCAAAGAAACGGCCGGAATGCTTTAGTGAATCAGGGGTTTGATGTAGATACCCTGAATTTGACCGGCCGGACGGTTATTCCCGAAGATATCGATATTCTGGTGATTGCGGCTCCTGAAAAAAGATTGTCCCCTCAGGAACAGGGATTACTGGATTCATATATAGCTAAAGGAGGTAATCTGATCATTACCGGTGAACCGGGTAAACAAGAATTGATGAACGGGTTGGTGAAAAATCTGGGAATCGGCTTTAAGGAAGGAATAATCCTGCAACATGAGGAGGCCGACTGGGAGGAAGATTTTATTGTCGGTGATATCGCTGAATCCGGGGCACAACAAACCGGAGTCGGTGCAGGGCTTTTAGCCCGGCAATACCAAGTCGCTTTTCCGGGTACTACGGCTTTGTCGTTCAATGCAGGCTACGGATTTCAGGGGGTACCTATCGTGGAATATGCCGGGGATACGCTTATGCTGGCTTTGAAACGGCAGCTGGGAGGAGAAGAACAACGTATTATCGTTTCCGGGGATGCCGATTGGTTCAGTACCGAAGGACTGGCTTTACGGAAAGACGATGTCCGACTGAATAATTTCGGGTTATTCATGGAGATGTTGCATTATATGACTTATCAGCAATTCCCGGTGGATAATAGCCGTCCATCTCCTACGGACGATACCCATTATCTCGATATTGCCGATATCGGATGGATAAAAGGTCTTTTTATCGGCCTGATTCCTTTACTCGTCTTGGGAGGAGCGATAGGATTCCGGCTGAAACGGAAAAGGCAATAATGTGAAAATTATCTTAAAAAAGTATCTTTTTTATTCATCCCTTTCTTGGATTGATGTGTTCTATATATCGAAAAACGGAAGATTATTGGGGATAATCTTCCGTAAGAACTCAGCAATTAACGGGGTGTCGTTACTATCATTAACTACTAAGCATGTAAAATTATGAAAAAAAAGCGAAATTTTTTACTGAAAAGTATTTTGCTGCAGTTAAATTTCTCTCTGGAAAAGGCGGGGATTTTACTGGTACTGGTGTTGGTGTTTTCCATCCAGGCAAAAGCTTATTCTCAGACGCGTATTACTGCAAAAAGGCAGGGGGTTACAATTGACGAGGTTTTAAAAGAGGTCCGGGAAAAGTCCGGTTACCGTTTTTTATACCGGGTAGAGGAAGTAAACAGATATGGCAAAAGAGATATAGATGTGAAAGATGCGGAAGTCGAAGATTTTCTGGGACAATTACTGCAAAATACGGATCTCACCTATGAAGTGGAGAATGAGGTCATTATTATCCGGCCGGAAAAACAACGGCAGGACTCCCGGGTGAATGTACAGGTGGTCAGAGGAAAGGTGACCGATGAAAATAACCTGGCTTTACCGGGAGCTACGGTTTTATTGAAGGGGACATCCTACGGAGTAGTCACTGATTCACACGGGAAATTTACGATGGAAGTCCTGGAAAGGGATACGGTTACTTTACTGGTATCGTTTGTAGGGATGGAAACGAGGCTTGTAAACCTGAAAAAAGGGCAAACGGAAATATTGGTTTCGCTTGAACCGGATATCAAAGAGATGAAAGAAGTCGTGGTGACCGGGTACGGGAATGTCCGTAAAACAAGTTTTACCGGAAATTCGGTTACAGTGACCAAAGATGAATTGATGTCCGTTTCGAAATCGAATGTCATCAAGGCATTACAGACTTTCGATCCTTCATTCCGTATTCAAACCAATAACGATTGGGGGTCCGATCCGAATGCGCTGCCCGAAATGTATGTGCGGGGAAGGTCGGGTATCAGCGGTGTAAAGGAATTGGACCGTGATCCTTTGACGAAATCGGCTCTGAAGGATAATCCCAACTTACCGACCTTTATCATGGATGGTTTTCAGATCAGTGTGGAACAGTTATACGATATGGATCCTAACCGTATTGAAAGTATTACCATATTGAAAGATGCTGCGGCTACGGCTCTGTATGGTTCCAGGGCTGCCAACGGTGTGGTGGTGATTACGACGGTGGCTCCTCAGATGGGTAAGTTGAATGTGTCCTATAATTTTACAGGGGATGTCACGGTACCCGATCTGTCGGATTATAACCTGATGAATGCACGCGAGAAACTCGAAACGGAAGTGGCGGCCGGAGTATTCGAAGATCTGGCTAAAGATAATCCTTTGGGAGCCGAACAACAATATTATGCTAAATTGGCTTCCATTACCAGAGGGGTGGATACTTACTGGTTATCGAAACCGTTACAGACCTCTTTCAATCACAAACACAGCCTGAGCATCGACGGCGGATCGGATAATTTCCGTTTCGGCATACAATTGAGCTACAATAATGAAGACGGGGTGATGAAAGAGTCTTTCCGGAACCGGGTGGGAGCCGGCGTATATCTGGATTACCGGATCGGTTCATTCCAGCTCAAAAATATGGTCACTTATACCAATACCCGTTCGCAGGAGTCTCCTTACGGGGCTTTTTCCGACTATACCGGTTGTCAGCCTTACGATCCTTATAAGGACGATAAGGGAAACTATCTGGAAAATCTGCCCAATTGGGACGGAAAGAATGAAAAACGCCCTAATCCTCTTTATGAGGCGACTTTATCCAATTTCGATAAATCCAAATATGAAGAGTTTGTCGATAATCTGGGTATCAATTGGAATATAACTACCGGTTTGTTATGGAAAACTCAATTCAGCCTGACGCGTAAGATTACCGATACGAAACGTTTTCTGGATCCGTTGTCTTCGAAAAATACAACTCCCCAGACTGCAGAAAATCCTTCTTCCGGCGAATTGAATACCAGCCGGGGAAATGAGTTCTACTGGGATCTGAGTTCAACCCTGTCTTATAACCGTTCTGTCGAAAAACACCATATCAATTTGTTGTTGGGGGTGAATGCCCGCTCTGCCAAAACCGATAATATTTCGGCTTCTTACCGGGGATTCCCTTCCGGGGCTTTGAGTTCTCCGAATTATGCCGAAGAAATTGTTTCCAAACCGGTAAGTTCCGATAATTCCACCCGGCTGATCGGTTTCCTGGGAACCCTGAATTACAGTTATAACGATGTGTATTTGCTGGATGCTTCGGTACGTATGGACGGTTCTTCGGAATTCGGGGCGGATAAACGGTTTGCTCCCTTCTGGTCTGCGGGGACCGGTGTCAATATTCATAACTACGGTTTTATGAAAGGACAAACGGTTATTGACCAGTTGAAAATACGGGTTTCATACGGACAAACCGGGAAAGTGAATTTTCCGCCTTATGTAGCCCGAACGACTTATAAAATGTTTACGGACGGTTGGTATAAAACCGGTTTCGGCGGTACCCTCTATGCTTTGGGGAATACAAACCTAACCTGGGAAACGACGAATACCTGGGATGCCGGTGTTGAACTGAGTTTATGGAAACGCCTGCTTTATATCAAAGCTTCTTATTATCAGAAAAAAACGGTGGATCTCGTCAATTCGGTGACGATTCCGAGTTCGACAGGTTTTACCACTTATATGGATAATATCGGAGAGGTGGAAAATAAAGGATATGAACTGGAATTCCGGAGCGAAGTAGTCCGTCGAAAAGATCTGTTTGTAGCTGTTTTCGCTAACCTGGCCCACAATGAAAATAGAATCCTGAAAATATCGGAGAGTCTGAAGGCTTACAATGACCGGGTAAAAGACCATTTTGCCAACAGTAACCGGTTCGACGGTTCGAATACCCAGCCGTTTACTCAATATGTCGAAGGAGGATCCCAGACGTCGATTTGGGGAGTTCCCTCACTTGGAATCGATCCTGCTACCGGAGAGGAGATTTTTATCCGCCCGGACGGAAGCATTACCAATACCTGGAATACGAACGATCAGGTGGTCTTGGGGGATACGGAACCCAAAATACAAGGTACTTTCGGGTTGAATGCCACTTATAAAAATCTGAGTTTGTATATGACTTTTATGTATGAAGCCGGCGGCCAGATATACAACAGCACTTTACGTGACAAAGTAGAAGATGTGAATGTATACACCTCTAATGTCGATAAACGGGTGTTCTCCGAACGTTGGCAAGAACCGGGGGATAAGGCTCGTTACCGTAAGCTGACCAGCGGAGTGGGCGGCAGTATTATGCGTACCCGTCCGACTTCCCGTTTTGTCGAGGATAACAATGTATTGACCCTGAACTCTATTTCTCTGGGATATGATTTCGACGCCGGGCAGAAGTGGATGAAGACGATCGGCTTGAGTATGCTGCGTTTTGAGATCGGTGCGAACGATGTTTGCCGTTGGTCGTCGGTGAAGGTGGAAAGAGGATTGAATTATCCTTATGCCCGGAGTTTTAATTTTTCGCTGAAAGCTGCTTTCTAATTTTTAAATTTTGAATTATGAAAATATATCATTGGATAATAGCCTGTTGTTTACTGTTGCCATTGGGAGGTTGCAGTAATTGGCTGGATGTGATTCCGGAGGATTCTGTGGATGAAAAAGATTTGTTTTCCACCGGAGAGGGATACCGGAATGCGTTGAACGGCGTATACCGCCAGATGTCTCAGACTTCGATGTACGGGCAGCAGATGAGCTGGGGATTTATTGATGTTTTGGGACAGTTGTACAATACTCAAAAATTGTCGAATTATTCGGCATATGGAATCGCGGGAAAGAATTATGCTTACCGTGATGAAACAGTGAAGTCGGTGATTCAGGTTATCTGGTCGAATACCTATAATTCGATTGCAAACTGTAACAATATTGTCGGGCGGATTACCGGGGAGGATCCCTCTAAATTCAGAGGAGGTGAGGCAGAACAGCATATGATCCAGGGGGAGGCGCTGGCTTTACGGGCTTTCCTGCATTTTGATTTACTGCGGCTTTGGGCTCCGGCACCGGTGACCAATCCTTCGGGAAATTACATGCCTTATTTCGAGAATTATCCTTCTACCTACGAACCGGATAAAAGTGTACAGGAGATTTTGTCGCTGGTCGAACGGGATTTGCTCCAGGCCAAAAACTTAGTAGCTCCGTTCGATACACTACCCGACAAATCGATGTTGGTGGCTGAAAAACGGATTAAGAATAACTGGGTGAGCAGTTCGGTAACCGATTTGTTTTTCCTTTACCGGGGATTCCGTATGAATTATTACGCTGTTATAGCCCAGCTGGCCAGGGTTTATAATTATATGGGCGAATATGAAAAAGCCGCTCATTGTGCACAAGAAGTACTGGATGCCTATGCAGAAGAATATGCTGCAGTTTGTTTCCAGTTGTCAAAGAAGGAGGAGGTACAGAACAATGATCGGAAACGGTATAAAGAAGTGATTTTTGCCCTGTCGAACGAATTGAACCTGGATAATTATGAGCCTTATTATACGACGAGTTCCGACCGACTTGTACTGGCCGGATATCCCGGTATTTTCGACGATGAGGCAGATGTGAGGAAAGAGTATTTGACAGAGACTTCGGGAGCCGACCGGATCTGTAATAAATATATTTTACCGACCAATAATACCTTGGAATATACGCAAACCGAGGATTTGATTCCGCTGATCCGGGTGAGCGAGATGTATTTTATACCTCAGTTCGGGATAAAGGAAAAGGGTTAGAAATTTGGTAGTCTCAAATATTTTTCGTATCTTTGTAGTTGTAAATCAGATAGTTACGAACAATATTAAAAGACTACCAAATGATTACCAAGGACAAAGTTACAGAAATATTTTGTATTATCGATGAGTTTTGCAAACATTTTGATGCAGAAAATGCCCAAAAAGTGTTAATATCATCAAAGGTTACCTCTCGACGTAGGCGTTCAGCCACAATGTCGGACAGCGAGATTATGACAATTCTCCTGTTGTTCCACTTCGGGAGTTATCGTAATTTCAAGCATTATTATCTCTCATTTATAAAGATTGTACTGAAGAAGGAGTTTCCTACAGCAGTATCCTATAATCGCTTTGTGGAGTTGGAAGGAAGAGTCTTCTTCCAGATGATGTTCTTCCTGAACTTGCAGGCTTTTGGAAGATGCACTGGTATAACTTTCGTGGACTCAACCATGATACCCATTTGTCACAATCTCAGAAGATATGCGAACAAAGTATTCAAGGGAATAGCTACAGACGGAAAGGGAACCATGGGATGGTGTCATGGATTCAAACTGCACTTGGCTTGCAATGATCGGGGAGAAATCATAGCGTTTGTACTTACTGGAGCCAATGTGAGTGACAAGGATCCTGAGGTGTTCAAGGTTCTTGCTAAACGTCTGTATGGCAAGCTGTTTGCCGACAAAGGATATATTTCACAAAGACTTTTTGATATCCTTTTTGAGGATGGAATACAATTAGTGACGGGGCTGAGAGTCAACATGAAGAATAAGCTTATGCCATTCTATGATAGAATGATGTTGCGAAAAAGATACATCATCGAGACAATAAATGATATGCTAAAGAATACAGCGCAAATTGTACATTCACGCCATAGATCTGTAGGCAACTTTATCATGAATATCATTTCTGCTCTGGGGGCTTATTGTTTCTTTGACAACAAGCCGAAGGCACTGTCAGGATACTGCATCGAGCATACAACCCAATTGAGTTTGTTTTAAACGTTAGCAGGAAATACAAACTTATTATGACTTTAAGTTACCATATTATATATAGTATGGTAGGAAGACGTATGCCCTATGGGAAATAGAGCAAACAACTAGGATTAGTTGCTTGCACTATCCCGAACTGGGGTATTATTATTTGATTTCTACTTCATTGTTGAGGTTCGTCCAACCGTTGATGGTAGCTTCCAGATTCATCTTTGGCTGCATTTGGTTGTAGTTGAGCCGCAACTCATACTTTCCTCCAACCTTCATCGCAGGGGCGGTGATGTCATACTCCTGCAAGGTCTCGTCAGGGAGCACGAGGCGGAGATAAACATGAGAGGCGGGGCTTCCCTGTATGGTCGGCATCAGCCGGATGACTTCCGATTTCAGGGTTGATTCCGTAGCCAAGATAGTAGGGAGTTCCACTTCCGTTGGCTCTATGCTCGGCAAACCGTAGTCTCCATCACTATTCTTCTGTGTAGGGAACAGACACCAGGCACAATCCAAAGCCTTGCCACTCATCTCTGTGCCTTTCGGCACATTCTCAATGATGACGGTCAGTTCCGAAAGCACGCTCTTCATCGGGTTTTGCACCACATAGCTGCCTTCCTTGTTGTCAATCCTCACGTCGGTCACTCCGAAATAAGCATTATGGTTCACATCCTTAGGATTGGTCAAGCCTATCTGGATATTGTTCCAATTAGTCAAAGCCCTGGTCTGGTCAGTGGTGAAGAATGGCTCTATGAGATTGGTAATAGCCAATATCTGATAATGCCCTTCAGGAAGAGCGAAGCGTTGGCTTGCCACCTCCTGCGCACTGCCATAATGTTTTTCCTCTACTAATGAACCGTCATCGGCATTGAATATCCAGAGTTTCACGTCCTTCACTTCCGTACCTTGGTCGGCTTCATCCGCCCAAGTGAGCGATACTGACAAACCACCCTCATCCTCACCATCATGAACATTATGGTCGCAACTTGCCAACAGGCATGGGACGCATAACAGCACCCATAACCAAATATTAAATCTTCTTTTTGCTTTCATTTTCTATCTTGTTTTATGGGTTACTTATGATTGTCTTTAGTCTCTACTCGGCGAGCCTTATCCGCATCTTGGGTGTCATCGCTACCATTTCCTATTGCAGTAATGCGATTAGCCTCTATGCCATTCTTCACAAGCCAAGCTTTTACGGCTTCTGCACGCTGGCGAGATATACGTTTATTGACAGTCACGCTGCCTTTTGTGTCACACCAACCTGTTACCGTCACCTTCATGTTCGGATTCTCTTTCAATGTTTTGAGAATATCATTCAATTTAGTCTCTTCATTTTGCTGGATGTCGATACTATTGAAGGTGAAATATATGACAGGGAAAGTCACCTTTGCAGATTCTTTTATGTATTGTTCAACAACTTTTGTTTCTGCCTTATCCACAGTTTCTTTCAGATTGACCTCCTCCGAAGAAGTTGGTTCCTGTTGTAGAACCTCCTTTTGTAGAACCTCCTGTTGTGGAACTGATGGAGTTTCTGCTACCTTGTTCTTCTTTTTAGAGAGGTTAATCCCTAATCTTACTCCACTTTCCCAAACAAAGTTGTTCTTATGCAGATGTTCTGGCATTTCGTCCATACGTTCGCCAGTAAGACGGGTCAAACCGGAATAGATGCCCAATTTCAGACATGAGGTCAGTTGATAACCAACCTGCAAGTCTGCACCATAACCCAAATGCCAGTTGGTTGAACCTTTCATTACCTTGGCATCATCGGCTATAGTCTGGATATCAGCCTTGGTCGTTACTGCATATATATGAGGTGAAACAGCCAAATCCCATCGGCTGTTAGCTGTCTTGTGGAACAGTCCAAGGAGATTAACGTTCACTCTTGCCCCATACCAACCCATCCTGACATGGCTTTTCAGATTGGCATATTCCCAACTGTCCATGCCTAAGACACCTGCGTTGTAACGCATACCGTCGCTACCCAACCAATAGTTACGTTCTACGCAGCAGTCTTGTGCCGACAAGTTCATCTCTCCATACTTGGCGGACAGCTCTGCCGAGAATATGGAGTTGAAACGATAGCCCCCATATAAGCCAGCAACCGAGGTGCGTCTTGTCATGTCCGAAACTTGAGAAAGTAGAGAAACCGAAAGGCATTCCACCCTCAATACCGATGTACCAGCCTTGCGAAATAGTCTTTCCATCTTCTTTTACTTCTGCTCTCGCAAAAGAAAATGGAAGAATAAATGCAAGTATTGCAACCAGCAACCGATTTTTTGTTGTCAAATAATTTATCATATCATTCATTTTTTTTACCGTAAAAATAAAGATCTATCTCCAATTACAGGACAAGTATCCACCATAAAGCTAATTCATCCATTCTATCCGAAACTCACTCCAGAAAATACAAGAGGTTTGTTAGGAAGATAAATATGGATGCAAAGAACAAATATATATAAAAGCGTTCCCTCTTGATGAAGTCACGAAAGCTATAGCGAGCCTTATAGTGATCATCAAGATATATCCTGTACTCATGTATCATGGCATATCCCAAGATAATACCTAATATGAGTACAAACACCCCGATGATGATCAGGGCTAATTCGGGATATTCAGTAAATGTCCCTAAAAAGTAAGATGGCATATAAAGTTGATAGAGTATAATCACTTTATATGCCATTATTATTGCCCTTTTTCTGTGTTTTTTCACATAATCCTATCTTGTTAGACACGACGCTTCGGAAGAGGTCTGATGACCCCTTCTGGTTCTGTCGGTAAATTTATGTCATGCCGCTTTATCCGCCCGGTTCCTGATTTTATCTATCATCAGTATGGCATTTGCCGTATGTATTCCAAAGAAAATCCATAGGATTTCCGTCTTCCTGTTCCGTGCCTTTATCCTTGAGAGTGAGTAATGCTGCTTCTGTGTGCCGAAGCTGCCTTCAAGCCTGGTGGCCCTTTCTTTGGAGAGTTCACTTCTGA
>ERZ773194.3924-NODE-3924-length-12310-cov-2.928682_pt1 | contig 12310 bp, 12 predicted proteins | sample MGYA00511240_ERZ773194 | MGnify/ENA primary metagenome ERZ773194 (study PRJEB29015, sample SAMEA2737774) | human gut metagenome | biome: human gut; feature: human-associated habitat; material: faeces | place: China | collected 2012 ... | reverse complement strand
TAAAATAATCGTGTAATTTTGCGCAAAACTATAACATTATGATACAATCTATGACAGGCTACGGCAAAGCAACCGTCGAACTGCCTGATAAGAAAATCAACGTTGAAATAAAGTCGCTCAATAGTAAGGCAATGGACTTGTCTGCTCGTATTGCTCCGCTTTATCGTGAGAAAGAGATGGAAATCCGTAATGAAATATCACGGAAACTGGAACGCGGAAAGGTGGATTTCAGCCTTTGGATAGAAAAGAAAGAGAGTGCGGAAAGTGCCACTCCCATCAATCAGACATTGGTGGAGGGATACTACAAGCAGATTCGTGCCATATCCGAAAATCTTGGAATACCTGTACCGGATGCGACGGACTGGTTTGCCACGTTGCTCCGCATGCCGGATGTGATGACCAAGAATGAAACGCAGGAACTGAGTGAGGAAGAATGGGCTGTGGTTTATTCGGCTGTGGAAAAGGCTGTTGATGCGCTGGTGGACTTCCGTAAGCAGGAAGGAGCTGCCCTCGAAAAAAAGTTCCGTGAGAAGATCGCCAATATCTCTCATTTGTTGGAGACTATCGCTCCCTATGAGAAAGAGCGTGTGGCCAAAGTGAAGGAGCGTATTACCGATGCTCTGGAAAAGACGTTGAGTGTGGATTATGACAAGAATCGTCTGGAGCAGGAACTCATCTACTACATCGAAAAACTGGATGTGAACGAAGAGAAACAGCGTCTTGGCAATCATCTGAAATATTTTATCAATACGCTGGAAACCGGAACCGGACAAGGCAAGAAGTTAGGGTTCATCGCCCAGGAGATGGGACGCGAAATCAATACCTTGGGCAGTAAGTCCAATCATGCGGAGATGCAGAAGATTGTCGTTCAGATGAAAGATGAATTGGAGCAAATCAAGGAACAAGTATTGAACGTCATGTAGTATCAAATAGTAAATCGTCAAATCGTAAATAATTCGATGGCAAAACTTATCATATTTTCAGCCCCTTCGGGCTCTGGCAAGTCAACGATTATCAACTATCTGCTGACTCAAAATCTGAACTTGGCATTCTCCATCTCAGCGACCAGCCGCCCGCCCCGCGGAACGGAGAAAGATGGAGTGGAGTATTTCTTTCTGACTCCTGACGAGTTCCGTCGTCGCATAGCCAATGATGAATTCCTGGAGTATGAAGAGGTATATCAGGACCGTTTTTACGGAACACTGAAGGAGCAGGTGGAAAAGCAATTGGCTGCCGGACAGAATGTAGTGTTCGATGTGGATGTAGTGGGTGGTTGCAATATCAAGAAATTCTATGGTGAGCGTGCTTTGTCTGTTTTCATTCAGCCACCTTCAGTGGAGGAATTGCGCAAACGCTTGGTGGGGCGCGGAACAGATGCTCCCGAAGTGATAGAGAACCGCGTGGCGAAAGCCGAATACGAACTGGGCTTTGCACCGAAGTTCGATACCGTGATTGTGAACGATGACCTGGAGACAGCCAAAGCGGAAGCATTGAAAGTAATCTCTCAATTCTTGAACGAATGAAACAACGTGGAGGAGTGTACAACCAGTTGGCACCGAGGAGGAAGAATAGCCCGAAGCTGAACAAGGCATTGCTAATTATTAATAGCGTTCTGTTCGTCTGCTCCCTTGTTGTGGGTGTATTGTATATACATCATGGCGAGCCTCGTTCCAGTATTTCAATGTTTCTTATCTCTGTAGTGACGATTTTCAATGCTTGGGCTGCCTGGCGTGCGTTGCAAAGACGTCCTTTGTAAGGTTGTATATGAATAAGAATAAATGAATATAGGAATCTTCAGCGGCTCGTTCAACCCGATACACATCGGACATTTGGCCCTCGCCAACTATCTTTGCGAATACGGGGACCTGGACGAAGTGTGGTTTATGGTCACCCCCCACAATCCGCTGAAGGAAGAAAACGAACTGATGGATGACAAGTTACGTTTGAAGCTGGTGCAGCTAGCCACTGAGGGTTATCCCAAGTTTCGCGCTTCCGATTTTGAATTCCATCTGCCTCGGCCTTCTTATACTGTTCATACGTTGGATGCGCTGAAACGGACTTATCCCCAACACACTTTCCATCTTGTCATTGGTTCGGACAACTGGAGGCTGTTCCACCGTTGGTACGAGTCGGAACGCATTATTGCCGAAAATCATCTTCTGGTTTATCCCCGTCCCGGCTATCCGGTAGAGGCCACCTTTTTACCGCAGAATGTGCGGACAGTTTCTTCTCCGGTATTCGAAATCAGCTCCACTTTTATCCGTCGGGCCATAGAGGAGGGAAAAGACGTACGCTACTTCCTGCATCCGGCTGTGTGCGATGAACTCAAACGGATGCAGAATGAATCTTTAAACTGAAATAAATGTCTGTATTTGTACGTGTTTTCATATTTATTTCTTATTTTTGAACGTATCAACCTTGAATGCATGGAAGAGTTTTCTTAATACATAGATATTCCTTAATTTAATAATCCGCTTATGAGAAAAGAACTACTGTTACTGGGAGCATTCGGTATGCTGACGACAGCGACGCTTTGTGCGCAAGAGTTTCATTTGCAACCTACTCCCCAAGAATATATTACGCAAAAAGATTCTGTTGATATTCCCCGACAATACCAGATCCTTTCCGGCAATTCCGTGCAGGACGGACCTGCGTTGCCTTTACTCCGTTCATTGATGCCGGAAGAGGTGCTTGGCGCTTCTTTCCGTGTATATATAGGAGTGAAAGGAGATAAGATTATCAAGAAATACCAACATCGGATTCCACGCAAATCCGAAGGTTATTTCCTGAAAATAGAAAAAGACTGCATCGTCATAGCCGGTGCTGACGAACGGGGAGCGTACTATGGTGTACAGACTCTTGCGCAGTTGCTTGCTTTAGACAAGCTGCCTTTGGCTGAAGTGACGGACTATCCTGATGTTCCCTATCGGGGTGTGGTAGAAGGTTTTTACGGTGCTCCCTGGAGTCAGGAGGCGCGTATACGCCAGCTTGATTTTTATGGTCGGAACAAAATGAATGTCTATATCTATGGACCGAAAGACGATCCTTATCACCGGACTCCCAACTGGCGCAAGCCTTATCCTGCTCGAGAAGGAGAAGAGTTGAAAGTATTGGTGAATAGGGCGAAGGAGAACAATGTCATTTTCTATTGGGCCATTCATCCGGGCCAGGATATTCGCTGGAATGAAGAAGACCGCTCGTTATTGTTGCAGAAGTTCGAAAGCATGTACCAGTTGGGTGTGCGTGGTTTTGCCGTTTTCTTTGATGATATTTCGGGTGAGGGGACAAAGGCGGACAAGCAGGCTGAGCTGTTGAACTATATTGACGACCATTTTGTAAAAGTCAAGCGGGATGTTGCACCATTGATATTGTGTCCCACAGAGTACAACAAGTCATGGACCGATGTGGAGGGAGGCTATCTCACTACGCTTGGTGATAAGTTGAACGAGGGTATCAAGGTGATGTGGACCGGTGATATGGTAGTTGCTACTATAGATAAGTCTACGCTGGACTTCGTCAATCCGCTGCTGAAACGTAAGGCGTACATTTGGTGGAATTTCCCCGTTTCGGATTATGTACAAGACCATTTGCTGCTAGGGCCGGTTTATGGAAACGGGCTTGATGTAAAAGATGATATGTCTGCTTTTGTTTCCAATCCGATGGAACATGCCGAGGCTTCCAAAATCTCTCTGTACAGTGTAGCTGATTATACTTGGAATATGGAGAATTATGATAGTGAAACTTCTTGGAAACATGCAGTCAGAGACCTTATGCCACTTCATGCCGAATATTTGGAAATCTTCGCTGCTCATAATTCCGACCCGGGACAGAATGGACATCGCTTCCGTCGTGAAGAGTCCGTTGCCATTCAGCCTGCTCTCTCTGCCTTGTTGAAAGCCTATCAAGAGAAAAACGAGATAGATGAAGATGCCTATCGGCAGGTAGCTGAGGAATGCCGGAAGATAATCGTTGCCGCTGATGGATTGCTTGCGTCGGGAAATGAGAATCGTCCGTTGATAACTGAAATAAGGCCTTGGCTCATTCAGTTCAAACAAGTGGGAGAGTATGGTGCGGAGGTGCTGAACATGATACGCCTGCGCCAGCAGAAGGATGCATTTATAGGTAGCTACGAACACGCCCGCGCCCTGCTGGTGCTGATGGGTGAGACGGATGCCCAATATAAAGCGGGCATAAAGAGCGGCAGCCTGCATCTGATGCCTACTTTCAATGCTTTGTTCGAAGCGGCGACAACGGGCTATAATGCAGCGTTCCATGCCGGGCTTGATACAAAGGCTGTTTATTCTCCCTACACGTTGAAGAGCGACGTGAATCAGTTGGCTTCGCTTCCTATTCAGCAGAAGGGAAAGGTGAATACAATTATTCCGTCCAATGAAGTCATCAACTGGCAGGCAGGCGGTGTGCTGACCATTTCGATGGATTATGCCCGCCAGTTGAGTTCGGTGCTTATTGATTTGGGAGATGCGGAGGTGGCTAATTCTAAGTTTAAACTGGAAGTAACTTCGGATGGTACAAACTGGCAGGCGGTGGATTTGAAACCGGGATACAGAACGCAGGTGAAGGCATCTCTCAAGGATTTGAGCGTTGCGAAGATGAGGCTGGTGAATGTATCCGACACAGGGCAGAAGGTGTATTTCAAAATGTTCCGTTTTACGGAGAATTGATATGGTTCCTGATTCTTAAAATAGAGTTACGCGTCTGGGACGATGCTCCCCGTTGTTCTTAAGATCGGAATGACGGGGAGCACTTTTTTAGGAAGTTATTCAAGGCATTTGTCCAAGTCGCGGATGATTTGCTCTTTATCCATATTTTGTCCGATGAATACTATCTTCAGCATGCGGTCGCCGTATTGTTCGTCCCAGTCTCTTAGCAATCCCGGTTCTTGGCGCATCAGTTCTATCATGTCTTCTTCGGGAGCGGTGGCATACCATTGTCCGGCTTCAGTTATTTTCTTCTGTATACCTGCTTGTTCAAAGAGGAAGGACATGTCGCGGTTGTGGCTGAAGTAGCAGACACCCTTGGCGCGGATAACGCTGCGGGGCCATTTGGTAGCGACATAGTGGTCGAACTTATGAATGTCGAATGCAGGACGGCGGTAGTAGACAAATGTGCCAATACCGTATTCTTCTACTTCACCTCCTTCGTGATGGTGGTGATGACATTTCTCGTGATGATGTTCGCTTTCATGATGATGTTCATCTTCGTGATGGTAATGCGCCTCTTTTTCCTCCTCTTCGCTTACTTGTTGCTCTATGCCACGAATCCATCCGGCGGAAGTTGCGGCACGTTCAAAGTTAAAGAGGTGGGTATGGATAATCTTATCCAGGTCTACATCTGCATAGTTGCACTCTATAATTTCGGCACCGGGTTGCAAGGTGCGGATAATCTGCTTGATACGTTTTAATTCTTCGGGCTGTACTTCTGCTGCTTTGTTCAGCAGGATAATATTGCAGAACTCAATCTGCTGAATGATGAGGTTTTCTATATCTTCCTCATCAATGCCTTTGCGTGTCAAATCATCTCCGCAAGAAAATTCACTTTGCAGACGTAAGGCGTCCACCACGGTGGTAATGCAGTCTAAGCGGCAAATACCGTATTTAGTATACGCTCCTCCCATATGAGGAATGGAGCAGAGTGTTTGGGCAATAGGCTCCGGTTCACAGATGCCACTCGCTTCAATCACGATGTAGTCGAAGCGTTGCATCTTCATGATTTCGAACATCTGCTCTATCAAGTCTGTCTTCAGCGTACAGCAGATACAGCCATTCTGCAGAGCTACCAGGCTGTCGTCTTTCTTTCCCACCACGCCACCTTTCTGTATAAGGTCTGCATCAATGTTCACTTCGCCTATGTCATTGACGATAACGGCAAACTTAATGCCACGTTTATTAGAAAGGATGTGATTTACCAACGTCGTTTTGCCACTACCCAGATAACCGGTCAACAGCAGTACGGGGATTTCTGTTGTATTCATAGTCATTTCTGTTATAGATTAAACTTTCTTGTATATTTATCTTTCTGCCTCTATGGTGTAGGTAAAGCTGTCTGCACGATAGTATCCTATATTGTATTCAATGGGAGTTCCATTGATATCATAAACAAATCTTTTCCTTATTAATATAGGGTCGCTGGATTTGATATCCAGTTTTTCTGCGATATATTCTCCGGCCAACCGTGCGGATACTTCCTCTTTACTGGTTTTTACGATGATGTCATATTTATTTTCAAGTATTCCATAAAGAGGTTGGGTGAAGTCCTCATCACCGGTCAGTGGTATACTCGGATTGAAATAAGAGATGAAGGAGACAAAAGGATATTCTTTATTACCGCGTACTCTTTCCAATACCATACATTTTGTTCCCTTTTCAGGGTCTATATTGAAAAAGGTACATATTTCTTCGGATGCTTTCTTAAAACTGACATGCAATTCGAAGTTTTTAATTTCGATACCTAGCATTTTCATTTCTTGTGAGAAGCTCAACCAGTTCTTTACTCCTCCTATAATACCTTTTTTTACAACCTTTGTACCATGCCCTTTTTTTCTGACCAATAATCCCTCGAATACCAGTTTGTTGATTGCTTGGCGAAGTGTATTTCTCGATATGTTTAATTGTTCAGACAATAAAACTTCATTGGGAAGAAGTTTCCCATTTTTGTATTCCTCTGATTCTATAAGTTTTCTCAGCACTTCTTCTGCTTGAATGTGAAGAGGTTTTTCTGAGTTTGGGTCTAATTTCATGGTTATACTTTTTCTGTTATTTTTTTTAATATTGCAAAGATAATTCTTTTTTTATCAAAAAAATATGAGAACTTTGAACTGAACAATATCAATCTGTCTCTGCCTAAGGGTACGATCATGGGATTTGTGGGAGAAAACGGCGCCGGTAAGACCACTACTATTAGTTTGATATTAAATATGATACATCGGGACAGCGGTACGATAAATGTGTTTGGACTGGATAATCAAAAGCATGAACAGGAAATCAAAGAACAGATTGGCGTTGTGCTGGCGGAGGGCTTTTTCAGCCTTACCATGCGGAATCGGGATGTTGCGTCTGTCATGCGGCGGCTTTACCGCAATTGGGATGACGCACTCTTTAAAAGCTATATGGAAAAGTTTGCTTTGCCGGAAAAGAAGATGATTAAGGATTATTCCAGCGGAATGCGCATGAAGCTCTGTATTGCGGCGGCTCTTTCGCACCACCCGAAGCTTCTGCTGCTGGATGAGCCGACCAGCGGGCTTGACCCGATTGTACGGTCAGAGATCCTGGATGTTTTTTTGGAATTTATTCAGGATGAAGAACACAGTATCTTTTTGTCCAGTCATATTACCAGCGACCTGGAACGGATTGCAGACTATATTACATTCCTTCATAAAGGTAATATTGTTTTCAGTCAAACAAAGGACGATATGCTGGATTCCTATGGTATTATCAAATGCGGAAGAAACGATATCAGCCAAATTGACAAGGCGGATGTGATTGGATGCCGTGAAAATAGCTTTGGATATGAAGTTTTGGTTCAAAATAAGCAAGACATGAAACGGAAGTACAGTCATATGGTCATCGATGACTGCGGAATTGACGAAATCATGCTCTTTTATGTCAAAGGGGAGGAAGAATAATGCTGGGATTGCTGCTGAAGGAATATTATAATTTACTGCGGTACGGTAAGACGATTTTGGGACTGGCGGTGTTTTATTTATTTTTTTCTATCGTTATGAAAAATGTCAGCTTTATCACGAGTATGGTGATGCTTCTATTTGCAATTATGACGGTTACCTCCTTTTCCTATGATGATATGGCCAAATGGGATAAATATGCGGCGTCCCTGCCGGTTACCCGTAAAAAAATTGTTGGTGCAAAGTATTTGCTGGGTGTTGTTTTAACATTGATTGGAGGGTTGCTGTCGCTGCTGGGTATCGGAATTGTTTCTCTGATTCAGGAAGTACCCGACCTCGACGTTAATTTTATGATAATAGCAGGTACCTTTACAGCCTCCTTTTTCTATCTGGCGCTCCTGCTGCCTGTCCTATACAAATTCGGCGCGGAAAAAAGCCGGTTTATCATGCTCGCTGTTTTCTTTATCCCCTTTGGGCTGGTTTATCTGTTGGGGCAAACCGGAATCACGATGCCAAGCGAGGAAACGATTGTTACTTTCTTAAAGCTTGCGCCGTTCGGGGTGATCTTGATGTATATTATTTCATACTTTATCTCCTGTGCTATTTACAAAAAGAAAGAATTATAACATAGTCGCAGATGTGACCAAGGGGTCAGAACTTCCCCCGCCTCGCGAGAAGGCGGGTTCTATATCAGGGTTTCAGCGGGGTTAATATCCTCCGATGAAACCCTGAGGAGCACAGCTCCCTGCGACGGCTGCAATCGTCGCAGCTGACTTGCGCGAGATTATCACGCTTTGCTCCGCTTTAAATCATGAATGCGTTAAACTAAACTAAAAAGGCTCCCGGATATCCTTCGGGAGCTATTAATATGTTATAAATTTGGGATAAATTGGCGTTTCTTATTGATAAAACACGAAAATGATGGTATACTAATATAAATATCTCAAAAAAAGGGGAATTCCTATGGAATATAATATGTCCTCCAATTTTATTCATGAAATCATTGACCAGGATAATGAAGCTGGCCTTTATGGAAAACGCGTCCATACCCGTTTTCCGCCTGAACCGAACGGTTATCTGCATATTGGACATGCAAAATCGCTGTGCCTGAATTTTGGTACCGCGTTAAAATACGGCGGAAAATGTAATTTGCGGTTTGACGATACCAACCCAGTTAAAGAGGATACCGAATATGTCGAATCCATTCAAGAGGATGTAAAGTGGCTTGGCTTTGATTGGGACGGAGAAGCGCGTTTTGCGTCTGACTATTTTGATACCATGTACCGGTGTGCCCTGAAATTAATCGAAAAGGGGAAAGCCTTTGTCTGCGACCTCAATGCCGAACAAATGCGGGAGTATCGCGGTACGCTGACCGAGCCGGGCAAAAACAGTCCTTACAGAGGACGCAGCGTACAGGAAAATCTTGAGTTGTTTGAGCGTATGAAAGCAGGAGAGTTTGCCGACGGAGAAAAAGTATTAAGGGCTAAAATCGATATGTCGTCGCCCAATATCAATATGCGTGACCCGATTATCTACCGGATTGCACATGCGGAGCATCACAACACCGGAAACACCTGGTGTATCTATCCAATGTATGATTTTGCCCATCCGATTGAGGACGCGATTGAGGGGATTACCCATTCCATCTGCACATTGGAATTTGAGGATCACCGCCCTTTATACGACTGGGTCCTGAAGGAATGTGAATTTGAAAATCCGCCTAAGCAGATTGAGTTTGCGCGGCTTATCCTTACGAACAATGTTATGAGCAAGCGGAAACTCAAAAAGCTGGTTGACGAAAAATATGTAGACGGCTGGGACGATCCCAGAATGCCCACCATCTGCGGCCTGCGCCGCCGGGGTTATACGCCGGAATCCATTCGGGATTTTTGTGACAAAATCGGCGTCAGCAAGGCACAATCCGTTGTCGATTATGCATTGCTTGAATATTGTATCCGTGAGGACTTAAAAATGAAGGCGCCCCGCCCTATGGCTGCCATTGACCCGATCAAGGTCATCATCACCAATTGGGAACCCGGCAGAACAGAAACCATCACCCTGGAAAACAACCAGGAGGATGAATCTATGGGCACAAGAGAAGTTAATTTTTCGGGTGAAGTGTATATTGACGGGGCGGACTTTATGGAAAATCCGCCGAAAAAGTATTTCCGGCTTTATCCGGGCAACGAAGTCAGGCTGAAAGGCGCGTATATCATCAAATGTGAAGACTATAAGAAAAATGAACAAACCGGAAAAATAGAGGAAATTTACTGCACCTATGACCCCGACACCAAAAGCGGGGAGTCCAAATCAGACAGAAAGGTGAAGGGGACGATCCATTGGGTCGACTGCAAAAGCGCAATTGCCGCTAAGGTTAATCTCTATGAGCATTTGTTTTTAAACGAACCGGGGGAAAACACTATGGAAGTTGACGGTATGCATCTCAACAAAAATTCTCTGACACAGGTCGATGCCTTTATTGAGCCGTATATCATGGAGAATGGTACTACCTTCCAGTTTATGAGAAATGGATATTTCACGCTGGATACAAAGAGCAGCGGTTCTGTTCCGGTTTTCAATCGGGTCGTTTCACTTAAAAGCTCGTTTAAATTACAATAATGTTTAGATGCAAGGGAAAAAAGGAAAGCAGGTCTTTTGGGATAAGTTTTTTCAGCTGGCAGGGGATTGCCCATAGAAAGTTTTTTTGATACTTTTTCTCGAAAAAGCGCGGGAGGTTGGAAATGAAAGTATTGATTATAGTAGATTATCAGAATGATTTTGTAAATGGTTCCTTGCCATGCGGAAAAGCGGCTGAACAGATCGAACCGATGATTTTGAAAAAAATTCAGGAATATCAAAATGATTTGGTTATTTTCACCTGTGACACGCACCGGAATCCGGAGTATGCTGACTCGGCAGAGGGCGGTTTATTTCCGATGCACTGCGAAGAGGGGACATCTGGCTGGGAATTTTTTGGCAACGTAAAACCGCCGAGGAATTCTGTCACCATTGAAAAAGATACTTATGGCAGTTACGACCTTATTCGCTTTTTAGACAGCCTTCAAAATGTCGAACAAATTGAAATTTGTGGTATTGCTACGAATATCTGTGTTCTGCATAACGTTATTTTAATTTATAACAAATTTAAAGATATTCTGATTACAGTCGACGCGGCCGCCTGCGCAAGTTTTGACGAAACCCTGCACAGGCAGGCGCTGGAGCTAATGCGTGGCTTTGGTATCAATGTTATCAATTTGCCTGAATGATTCGTTTGGGTAAAAATAAAAATTGTGAGGTTTAAAAAAGAGATGGAGAACAACAACACTTTAACAGGGGCCCGGTACAATGCAAAAATAGTCGTATTGTCCGGCTTGTTTATTGCACTTGGGATTTTGATTCCTATGGTTATGCCCATTAAATGGATTGACGGTGTTTTTTCTGCAACGTTGGCGTCCCATGTGCCGGTTATGCTGGCAATGTTTATCAATCCTTTTGTCGCAATTGCTGTATCTTTGGGCACAGCGCTTGGCTTTTTGATCCAGCTTGGGCCAGTCGTTGCAATTCGTGCAGCGCTGCATGTATTATTTGCAGTTGTCGGCGCCATTATGATTAAAAAAGAGAGGCCGATGTATCTCATTATTATTGTAACCCTGTTATTACATACCCTTTCCGATATGGGAATCGTTTATATTTTATTCTTAACCATGGGGATTAATTTGAAAGGGTTATCCTTGTCTTACACCATGACGGTAATTGGTATCGGTACTTCCATTCATCATCTGGTGGATTTTGCTATCACTTTGCCGATTTATTATGCAATGCGCAATGCGAAATTAGTAAAATAAAAAAATGGCAGACTAACGAATTAGTCTGCCCAAAGTAAAGGGGGTCTTACATGTATTTTGTGAGGTCAATGATAGTATGACCCTCTCTTTCTTTTTTTATACAACATTTTTCAAATAATTTTATTGATAACACGCGAGGTGTATCTGAGTGCTGAGACGAACATTTGCGGTTGTGACAGCTAAACTGATTGTGATGTTAAGCCGCCTTCTGGGGAAGAAGGGGACCTTTTTTGCGGGCAAGATAGCGTACAAGCTTTGTCCGCATCTTTTAAAAGACTATGTCCGGCAGGTAAAAAAGGAAATTATCGTTGTGCTTGGTACAAACGGTAAGACCACGACAAATAACCTGATTTACAAAATTTTGACGGATAAAGGTCATAAAGTAGTTTGCAATAATCTGGGCGCTAACATGCTGTTTGGTCTGGTAAATGCTTTTGTCAGCTATGGCGGTTTGACAGGTAAGATTGATGCGGATTACGCCGCGCTGGAAATCGACGAAGCCTGGGCAACGCATATATTTGAACATTTCACGCCTGATAAAATCGTGATTACCAATCTATTCCGGGACCAGCTTGACCGGTATGGTGAAATTGATATTACAATGGATTATATCGGTAAGGCTCTCAAAAAGGCGCCGGATTGCACTTTGATTTTAAATGGGGATGACCCTCTGTGCGCTTCCTTTGGACAACAATGGAAAGGGCGCGTCATCTATTTTGGTATTGATGAGCAATGTATGCCATCGGTTGTAGAAACGAAGGAAGGCCAATTTTGTACCTTTTGCCGACATCCTCTCAGCTATGAATACTATCATTATTCCCAACTG
>ERZ773194.3922-NODE-3922-length-12315-cov-3.017781_pt1 | contig 12315 bp, 10 predicted proteins | sample MGYA00511240_ERZ773194 | MGnify/ENA primary metagenome ERZ773194 (study PRJEB29015, sample SAMEA2737774) | human gut metagenome | biome: human gut; feature: human-associated habitat; material: faeces | place: China | collected 2012 ... | reverse complement strand
CTTCTCGTTGTAACCGGTAGCCACCACAAAAAATGTGGCGTGCACTCCGGCCGCGTTCAGCGCGCTGAGCACATCCGGTGTGGTCTTGCTGGGGCCGTCGTCAAAGGTCAGGCAGACCCACTTTTCCGGCAGCGGCTGGGCAGCAGGCTGGCTCGAATATATACACAACGATCCCGACTGTGAGCTGGCGGCGCTGGTGAGCCGCGGCGGGCCCAATCTCGAAGCGGCAAAGGAAAAGTGGGGCATCCCCGACGAGGTGTGCTGCACGGATTATGACGAGGCGCTCAAGCGCGAGGCGGATCTGGTGATAGTCGCCCTGCCGCACAAGTTCCATATTCCGTATGCGAAAAAAGCGGTCGAGGCAGGCAAAAACGTACTCATTGAGAAGCCGCTCACCGACAACATTCAGGAGGCCGAGGAGTTTCTGAAGTTCATGAAGGGGCGCAATGAACGCGCGTTCGTGAGCCAGAATTACCGCTTCCGTCCGCAGCTGTGGCAGATGAAGGCATCGTTCGGCGATGACGGCATAGGCAGACCCGCGTGGGCGAACGTCGTTTTCCGCCACGGCGTCACGAACAGAAAAAACAGCGAAAAAACTGCATGGCAGCGCAAGGACTGGCGGCGCGAGCAGACGAGTCTGCTCATGCTCGAGGTCGCGATACACCACTTTGACATGCTGCGTTTTATAAGCGGCTCCGACGTGAAAAGCGTATATGCGCGCGGCTGGAATCCGGCGTGGAGCGATCTTGAGGGTCTGGGTTCCGCGTTCGTACTGCTCGACTTTGAAAACGGCTTCCGCGCGAATTATTCGGTCACGGAAAAGTCAATAGGTTTCCCGACAGGGTATCAGTGCGATTGGATCATGCAGACGGATAAGGGCGCAGTCAAGTGGGAAAACGACGGGCCGAACTGTCTTGATATGTCGGTGGACGAGCATGGCGAGCTTAAGCAGGACTTTTATTTCCCCGGCAAGGACAGAGCGGGTGTGCTTGAGGACGTCAAGCGCCAGCTCCGGGGAGAGCCGGGCTGCGTGCCGACGGTTTTCGACAATATACGCAGCCTCGCTGTGAGCTTTGCGGTGCTGAGATCCGTCGAAGAGGATCGCCCGGTGGAAATCAGCGAGATACTCGGCGAAATGTGAGCCGCGGCGGGTAAATGAACGGAGATAACCATGAACGAAAATAAAATACACATAGCCGTCATCGGAGCCGGCACGGTAGCGCGGGATAACCAGATACCGGCGTTCCTGAAATGCAGCGAAGCGGAGGTCACGGCGGTGTTCGACCGCCACATTGAGCGGGCGGAGGCGCTTGCCGGGAGCTACGGGATACCCAAGGCGTACTGCCGGCTCGAAGATGTGCTTGCGGATAAGGATATCGACTGCGTGAGCATATGCACGGGCAACGTCTCGCACGAGAGTCTTGTTCTTGCCGCAGCGGAAGCGGGCAAGAACATACTCTGCGAAAAGCCGATGGCGATATCCGTTGAGCAGGCAGAGAATATGCGCAGAGCCGTTGAAAAAAACAACGTGACATTCATGATGGCGTTCGTTAACCGCTTTAGGCAGGAAAGCATACTGCTCTCGGAAATGCAGCGTCAGGGCAGATTCGGCGAGATATACCACGCGCGCTGCGGCTGGGTACGCCGCCGCGGCACGCCGAGCGGCTTGTTCACGGACAGATCGAAGTCGGGCGGCGGTGCCGTGCTGGACATAGGAGTACATGTAATAGATCTTACGTGGTATCTCATGGGCAGACCTCGGCCGGTATCGGTAAGCGGGGTCACGCACAGACGCATCGGCGCGTATGAAACGCGCAGCGTGAAGGGCTGGGCTGCGGCCGGGGCGAAAAACGGCGTGTTTGACAATGAGGAAGCGGCAACGGCGCTGATCCGATTTGAAAACGGCGCGTCTATGAGTGTCGATATAAGCTGGGCGATAAACGGGCGCGAGGAGAAGATGTTCTCGAAAATATACGGTACGAAGGGCGGTGCGAGCTTCAGACCGCTTGAAATATACGGGGAGGAGAATGGCTTTTTGACAGATACCGTACCAGTTCTTGTGCCAGAGGATACGTGGCAGCCTGCATTCGAGCGCGAAACGGCGCACTTCGCGCACTGCGTACTCAGCGGAGAGCGTCCTATGCCCTCGATAGACGACGGCGTGACGGTACAGCGCATGCTCAATGCCATATATGAGTCGGCGGAGCAGGGCAAAGAAATATCCCTGTGAGCCGGGAAAGGAAATAAAATGCCAAGGCTGGATTTCCCGAAGGGATTTTTATGGGGTGCGTCGACGTCAGCCTATCAGATCGAAGGCGCATGGAACGAAGACGGCAAGAGCGAAAGCATCTGGGACAGATTCACCCACGTTCCTGGGAATATACTCAACAACGATACCGGCGATACGGCCTGCGATTTCTATCACAGATACCGGGAGGACGCCGCCATAGCGCGCGAGCTTGGCCTGAATACGGAGCGCATCTCGATATCGTGGCCGCGCGTGATGCCGGACGGCAGAGGGCAGATCAACGATAAGGGGCTGGATTTCTATAGACGCGCCGTTGACGCACTGCTTGAGAACGGTGTAAAACCGTTTATCATGCTGTACCACTGGGATCTGCCTCAATGCCTTCAGGAAAAGGGCGGCTGGCTGAACCGGGACTGCGCGGAGTGGTTTGCGGAATATGCCGGGAAGATATTCGGAGCGTTTCCCACGGAGATACCGTATTGGGGGACGATACTGGAGCCGCAGATACACGCCTACCACGGCTATTGGGACGGCAAGCACGCACCGGGCATGCACGACTTCTCATCGGCCTTGCTGGCAGCGCACAACCTGCTGCGCGGCCATGGTCTTGCGGTCAGGGCGTTCCGCGCGTCGGAAGCCGAGGGTGAGATCGGCATAACGAATTATCTGCCGAGTCATTATCCCGTTTCGGACAGCCCGGAGGATATCGCCGCGGCGCGCCGGTGGGACGGCTGCTGGAACCGCTGGTTCCTTGATGCGCTCTACAAGGGCGAGTACCCCGAGGACATGAAAAGCTGGTATCTCGGCAAGGGGATAGTGCTGCCGGAGATAAAGCCGGGTGATATGGAGCTTGTATCCGAACCGACGGATTTCTTTGGATATAATTTCTATTACAGCTATTTCATCGGCGCCGGCAGCGACAGATGGCCGCTTGACGTGAGTTCCGTGAAGCCGCCCGAGCGCGAATATACCGCAATGAATTGGCCGGTATGCCCGGACGGATTTTATGACGGGCTTATGCGCTTCTGGCGGGAATACGGAAAAAAGATCATCGTCACGGAAAACGGACTTGCCTGCTGGGACGTGCCGGACGCCGAGGGACGTGTGCGCGATACGAAGCGCATCGATTTCCTGAAACGGCATATATCCGCGATGCATCGGGCGATCGCGGACGGCGCCGACATCAGGGGATATCTCACATGGTCGTCATTCGATAATTTCGAGTGGGCGCTCGGATATGAGCGGCGCTTCGGACTGACATATGTGGATTACGACACGCAGGAGCGAATCATCAAGGACAGCGGCAGATGGTATGCCGAGGTCATAAGGAACAATGCTGTAGAGGTGTAACAACATGGTCAAAATCGTTGTGAAGTTCAAAATTCTCAAGGGCGTTGAGGAAGAATATCTGGAGGCGCTGAAAAAATGCATACTTGCGACCAGACAGGAGCCGGGCTGCCTTGAGTATACGGCGTTCTGGAACAGCCGGGAGAATGTGCTTACGCTGTTTGAATGCTTCAAGGACAGCGAGGCAGCGGAAAGACATCTTGAATATCCGCATTATGCCGTCGACTTCAAGGCACTGAAGAAGTATTACGACGGTAAGGCTGTCGCCGAACGCTACGAGGAGCCTATAATATGAGCGATGCCAAAAAGCTGCCGGACTTTATCTTCAAAAGCGGGATAGGCCCTGAGAGTATGAATGAGGAGCTGTTTATCGGACGCTTTATGGAGGAGATGCGGAGCGGACTTCGAGGTGAGAGCGGATCGCTCGGCATGATACCGACTTATATATCCTGTTCGGCGGACCTGCCGGAGAGCGGCTTTGCCGTGGCGATAGACGCGGGCGGTACTAATTTCAGAACCGCGCTCGTTCGGTTCGAGGGCGGTAAAGTGAGCCTTGATAAGCTTGATACAGTCCCGATGCCCGGGACGCAGGGCGCTGTCACATGGGCGGAATTTATTCGTTTTGCGGCGGACAGCATCAGACCATATATGAGCCTTACGCGCAAAATCGCTGTATGTATCTCGTTCCCGACGGAGATCACCCCGGAGCGGGACGGAATCATCATACACACGACGAAGGAGGTCAACATTCTCGGCTACGAGGGGCGGCATATATGCCGCGACCTGCTTGAAGAGCTTGACTGCGCCGGCGCATCCGCCGTTGTGGTGAACGACACGACGGCGGTGCTGCTGAGCGGGCTTGTTTCCGGTGCGGACGGTGCCGGACTTATAGGGCTGATAAACGGGACCGGGACAAATGTATGCTGCCAGGCAGACGTCGGCGGACGGAAGATGATAGTCGACGTAGAATCTGGCGGCTTTATCCCCCCTCAGCGCAGCGAAATCGACGCCGCGCTCGACGCCGCCACGGCGGTGCCCGGAGTATATATGGAAGAAAAGCTCGTCTCCGGGGCATATCTCGGTGAGATATGCCGCAGAGCTTTCCGCGCCGCGTCGGAAGACGGGATATTTACGGAACGCGGCGCGCTTGCCGCGCTTGGACTCGAGCGGCTGCCGACCCCTGCGGCAGATGCATTTATAGACGGTGCGGCGCTTGAATGCTTTGAAGCTGATGCCGACGCCGATGCCGCACGTCAGATCGCCAAGGCAGTGTTTTCGCGCGCGGCAAAGCACATCGCGTGTACGCTCAGCGCGGTGATGCGCTTCTGCGGGACAGACGGCGGAGCGATAACGGTCTCGGCGGACGGCTCGGTGTTCAGAAAAAGCCGGTATTTCCGCAGCGAGCTTGAACGCTATGTGGGACTGTTAGAACCTGGGCGCAGGGTAAACTATGTTTCCGTCGATAATTCGACGGCGCTTGGGACGGCAGTAGCGGCAGTAATGGAATAAAAGGCCGAATTTGTGAGTATGGCTCTATGCCAAAAATACTCGAGGATATTCAAAAAAGAATCAAATAGCGATATATTTGTCTTCAAAATCAACTGACCCTGTCAAAACCGCCGCAAGCGTCATTTCGCTTGCGGCGGTTTTTATGTGCTGTTCCAACTTCAGCCCAGCTGCGGCCGTGGGTCGGTTCATCGCTTCACAGGATTTTATTCCGCGGTACACGGTGGGTTCGCTGCATCCGAGCATCCTTGCGACGCGCGGAACGGCGCCCTTTATGAGGAAAATCTTCCTGTCACTGAGTATGCGCAGTATGTTCGTGCGCTCGTCCATGGAGAAGTGCTGCGGTATATTCTCTCCATAAAGCTCTGTCAGCACCTGGTTGACGCTGTTCGACACGCCGTCCACAAATATTTCGCTGGCCTGCTCGGCATGATTGGGGACGATCCCGCCGAGCTTCTGCGCAAGCTCGCTTATCTGCGTGTATGCCGAAATGTCAACGTTTATGCAGAGCATCCCCGGCAGCTCGTTAGCTAATCATGTTATACCACCCGGCTCATCCAGAGTAATCTGGGTGTTGTTACGCCAATGGAAAAGCACCAGATGATATTTGCTGCGTAAAAAATCTGCCAAGAGCAGAACGCTCTTGGCAGCAAAAATCTTATTTCATTTCATTGTCCTCTTGACGGGGTGCGGTTCAATTGACTTCCGCAATATCATTGATGTTTCTCATTGCAGACCCAATGGTAACCGGGAACCCTTTTTCCTGAGCTTGGCGGTAATACTGTCAAGCGACTTGACGCGGATTTCTATATGGTGGATGGGGTTTCTCGCATAAAGCACCTTGAACTCATCGTTCAAAACCTCAAACTTGAGTGAAATATGCTTTGCTGCCGAAACATACAGGTTTCTCATAACAAGAAAATCGTATGAGCCTGGGTAGAGCAGGGAGTTTGTGACCGTATCTGTCACTGGGGCATCCGTCCTTTCCGCGTATATCGAGAGTCCTATTTATATTGTCTGAACAGGTCTATGAGCCGATTTACAAACTGCCTGAATTCATCGGGGATGGCTGCTTCATCTGCCGCAGGCTCGGTATCCGCCGGGTGCTCTATCGCGCGTGTGGTCAGCACAAACTGCACCGAACGTGTGTTCTCATTCTGCGGGGAAAAGAAGCTGTTCCCGTTATAGCCCTCGCCGGTATAGGCTGCAAGCATATCATCGACCTGCGCGGGGATGTCCTTCGTTCCGTCGTTGAGCTGCTTTGTCCCGTCGGACAGCTGCTCCGTGCCGCCTGAGAGCTGGGAGATGCCGTAATACAGGCTGCCCCAATTCTCGGCCAGTGCATCGACCCCGCCGGTATAGGCGACAAGCCCCTCATGGAACTGCGCATAGCCGTCGGCAAGCTGGGACACCTGCTTTATCAGCTCATCGAGCTTTTCGCCGCCCTCCGTGCCGGAGAGCTCCGCGATCATGTCCCGCAGGGTGCGCACAGATTCGCTCACCGAGCTCATATACGCCGCAAGTTCATTCATCGTCTGCACGGCATAGTCATAGTCCTCGGACACCTGCTGCCACTGGGACTTTGCCGACACTGCCGCGTCTGCCGCCGCCGTCACATTGCCGATCGCCGCAAGCCACTGGGCATAGCCGTCCTCGCCGTATGCCTCCGTAAACGCGCTCACAACGCTCTCCGGCATAGAGTCCGCAGCGGAGCGGAGGTATGCGGCGTCCCCTGAGGCAGAGTCCGGCACGCCGGCAAAGGCTTCGTCTATCCCGACCTTTGCCGCAGCAAGCGAAGCGGCGCTCTGCGCTATATTCGCTGAGCTTTCGTCAAGCTGTGCGCACAGAGAATCGAGCGAGGCAAGCAGGGATTCAAGGTCATGTACATCTGCCTTCGGCAGACCGGAAGCGGCAATAAGCGTATCCCTTATCGTCTCAAACATGGTAAGGAACATTTCGGACGCAGACACCAGCGACTCGGAGTTAGCCGACAGTTGGTAAAGGCCCTCGCCGAACTGCCATGCGCCGTATGTCAGTTCGCTTGCTCCCGATGAGAGCTGCGACGCGCCGTCCGAGAGCTGGGACACCGCATCCGTCAGCTGTTTGAGCCCGTCGGTCAGCTCCGTGATATTGCCGAGAGCGCCGCCCATAGAGAACGGCACAGCGGCAAAGGTTATGCCCGGCATAGAGAAGTCCGTGACATCAGCCGTCAGGGCAAATTCAGAGTCCGTCCCCGGCATGGCAGTGAAGTTTATCTGCTTGTCGGCTCCGGAGTTCGCGATAGTCGCGCCCTCGGCGGTGATGTTCCGGCAAAGCTGGCTGTCAAGCGTTATGCTGACCTGCACCATGAAGCTTTCATAAAATGAGCTGTCCTCCATGCCGCCGTCGCTTATGGATATATCAATGCCGAGTCTGCCGCTCATGCCGCCGAGTTCAGCGGCGTCAACCGGCTCTCCATCAAGTGTGTAGCTTATGGCAATATCCCACGGCAGAGAAGTGTTTTTCAGCCTGCTCTGAAAGTAGAAGCGTCCGTCAAGCCTGTCGACCGTTACGCGGTTGCCCTTGAGCTCCAGCTCACGGGTATCGCTGAGGTTCTTCACGTCAGCAAAGGGGCCGCGGTACACGGCTTTACAGGGCTTATCGCTCTCAAGGATGACGACGGCGTAGACATTCTCCGTGCTGCCGTCATGGTCGAGTACGCCGTAGAGCACCTCCTCCGAGGTATACTCGGCGGCAGCGGCTTCGGTTTCTTCCCCGTCTGCGAGCGCTGCGGGAGCATAGCTGAGCAGCAGCACGGCTGTCAGAAGCAAAGCAAATATTCTTTTCATTTCTTCACCTCCTCACTGTCACGGCAGAAGCTTCTCTTAGTCAACTTCGCCGTAAGCGGATCAAACATTATAAGCAGCGCCGGGAGCGCTATCAGCACCAGCGCCATGGACAGGAGCGTGCCCCTGAACAGCAGCAGCCCAAGCTCTTTTACAATCTCCATGGACGAAGCAAATTGCAGGCACAGCCCGGCAAGCGAGAGAATTAGCCCGCTCGTCAAAAGGGAGATTATATTTTCATTGAGGGACTGCATGACAGCCTCGCGACGGCCTATGGTCTTCCGGTTCTCAATATAGCCGTCGGTCATCAGTATGGCATAGTCGATGGTTGCGCCGAGCTGCACGGTGTTTATAACGAGATAACCCATATACACCAGCGGTACTCCGGTAAAATACGGGGTAGACAGGTTTATCCATATCGCGGACTCTATGACAAAGATCAATATAAACGGCAGCGTCAGCGACCGGAAGGACAGCAGCAGCGTCAGGAATATAAAGCCGACGGCAAGGCTGTTCACAAGGCCGGTGTCTGCGGTGATGGTTTCCTTGATGTCATAGAGGTTTGCGCTCTGGCCGCAGGTATAGCTCCGGTCGTAGTATTTTGCGGCAAGGCTGCGCACGGTCTCAACGGTTGAGAATGCGTCCTCTCCCTCCTCGCCTGTGTCGGTATACATTATTATGCGGGCATAGTTTTCCGAATAGAAATTTGCCGCTATATCGGGGCTGAGAAACTCGCTCGGTATGCTGCCTCCGACGCTCGACACATACGACACGACCGCCGTCACATGCTCGAGCTCCCCAAGCTCCGAGCAGAGCGCCGCCTCCTTGCCCGTATCGCCGCGCGGCACCAGCAGGACGAGCGCCATGCTCTCGCCGAAGCTGTCGTTTATCTTCTGTGTGTCCTGCCCGTAGCGGCTGTCTGGAGCAGGGTCGCCGTTGCCGTACATGAAATCTGCGCGGCTCTGCGCAAGGTAGCACGGTACGACGAGCAGCAGCACAAGAATAAGCGCCGGTATGCGTACCTTCACGAGTGCGCGGCCGATCCCGTGCGGGGCGGCAATGATGCGTCGGTGCGCGGTCTTGTCCAGGAGCTTCACCGTCCTCAGCGCGAGCGCCGGGAGGAACACCACAACGGAGATATAGCTGATGGTGACGCCCTTGACAAGGTTCATCCCAAGGTCGCTGCCAATGCCGAAGCGCATAAATATCAGCGCAAAAAAGCCGAACACGGTGGTCGCCGCAGAAGCGGCAATCGAGACAAAGGACTGCTTTATGGCCTTTACCATGGCGGATTCGACGTCCGGCTCCGTCCGGCGCAGGTTTTCAAAAGCCGTAAGAAGAAAGATCGCATAATCCAGAGAAACGGCAAGCTGCAGAATCGGGCTCACGGACTGCGTTATGTATGAGATGCTTTTGAAGAAAATATTCGTGCCCATGTTTATGAGCACCGCGACGCCGATGGTTATGAGAAACAGCGCAGGGGCGATCCACGAGGTGGTCGTCAGGACAAGGATCAGGATTATCACCGGCACAAGGACACTCGACGCGCCGAGCACCTCCGTGAGCACCTGCCGCCTTGAATACGCGACACTTGCGGCGTTCCCGCTTATGCCGCCTTCTTCCCCGATAAGCTCATAGATCGCGTCGGTCGCTTCAAGCTCCATATCGGTCGCGATGGTGACATCATAGAGTGCGGTGCCGTCCCGGTAATATTGATCCACGACGGCCTTGTCCAGCATTTCCAGCGGAGTTTTCAGGTCGGCAACATCGTCAAGCCACATGACTCCCTCGATGCCGGGGGCGGCTTCTATCTCTGCCTTCATCGCCTGCGCCTGCGTAAGTGTGAGCCCCGGCACCATGACGCGTGCATTCGGCACGGATGCGGAAAACTCCTCCTGCATTATCTGCAGCGCCACTGTCGATTCCGCGTCCGCCGGGAGGTATGCGGTCATATCATAATTCACTTTCACGCCGAAGAACAAAACCGCACAGACGATCGCAGCCGCTGCAAAAAAAGCCACTATCAGCCGGGAGTGTTCAGTTATCCATCTTGCCACTCTATCCATTGCCGTCTCCGTATAATGAACATACTCTGTCATCTATATTTTAAGCATATTTCAGCGGATGTACAACAACAATTTTGTGAACAATTGTCCTCTGCCATGTTCTTCATGCTTGGCTGAACGGAATCTTTACACTTTCTTTTGCCTTTACCTGTCGCTGCGTATACGTGGATCTGATCGGAACAGTTTTATGTTGCAATTTCTAACCGGGCATGGCATAATGCAATATAATTAAATGCTACAGATAAGCTGGGGTGATATATATGCGTATGGTTGTGAAAATCGGGACCTCTACATTGGCTCATACAACCGGTCGGCTTAACATACAGCGTATGGAAAAGCTGTGCAAGGTTCTGAGTGACCTGAAGAATGCCGGTCATGAAATAATCCTTGTTTCCTCAGGTGCGATAGGCATGGGTGTTGGGAAGCTGAGCCTGACCGAGCGCCCCAAAGACATGCCGACAAAGCAGGCCGCAGCAGCGGTGGGTCAAGGCGAACTGATGTATATTTATGATAAGCTCTTTACAGAGTACAATCATATCGTTGCGCAGATGCTCATAACTGCGCCAGATCTTGCCGACGACGGATGCCGTAAGAGCAACTTTCATAATACGCTTGAGCGGCTGCTGCAGCTTGGCGCGTTACCGATAATAAATGAAAATGACACGGTTTCCACAGATGAAATTGTGATCGGGGATAACGATACTCTTTCGGCAGAGGTTGCTGCAACGGTATCGGCAGAGCTTCTGATATTGCTGTCAGATATTGACGGGCTGTATGACAGCGACCCGCATAAGAATGCGCAGGCAAAGCTCATAGATGAGGTAACTGATATTGACGACGGTATCCTTGCTCTTGCTGGAGGCGAGGGTTCATCACTCGGAACCGGTGGAATGATCACCAAACTGCACGCGGCCATGATAGCGACAAATGCCGGCTGTGAGATGGTAATCGCAAACGGCAGCAATCCTGACATTCTGTATGATATAGTGGATGGAAAGCACGTCGGAACAAGATTTTTGATAGGAACAAAAGGGACACGAAAATGACCACGCTTGAACTTCTCAAAGTAACCAAAGCTGTATGGGGCAGCATACGCGACGCATCGCCGGAAGAGAAGAACCGCATCCTGCTTGCAATGGCGGACGCCCTGCAGCAGGAGACGGACAGTATACTTGCGGCAAATGAGCAGGACATGGACAAGGCGCGCGGCGGAATATCCGAGGTCATGCTTGACAGGCTCAGTCTCGATCCTGCGCGCATCGACGGCATGGCGGACGGTATCAGAGCCACTGTAAAACTCCCCGACCATACCGGGCGCATCATTTCAGAGACTGTGCATGCAAACGGCATGCACATCTGCAAAAAGCAGGTACCGCTCGGACTTGTCGCGATCATATATGAAAGCCGCCCGAACGTTACATCTGACGCTGCGGCGCTTGCGATAAAGAGCGGCAACGTCTGTATGCTCCGCAGCGGCAAGGAGGCGTTCAACAGCTGTCACGCCATTGTGAAGGCACTGAAGAAGGGCATTGCCGCCGCCGGCGGCAACCCCAACATTGTAAACATAGTCGAGGATACAAGCCGCAGCAGTGCGGAGGATATCATGCAGGCGTCCGGGCTGGTCGATCTGCTCATTCCTCGCGGCGGTGCGGGCTTGATACGTGCCTGTGTGCAGAACGCGACAGTCCCCTGCATAGAAACCGGCACCGGTATATGTCATGTCTATGTCGATGAATTTGCGGATCTTGACAAGGCCGTCAATATAATAGTCAACGCCAAGACCAGCCGCCCCTCCGTATGCAACGCAGAGGAGGTCTGCCTTGTACATAAAGCGGTTGCGGCAAAGTTCCTTCCCATGCTGAAAAGAGCTCTTGTGGACGACCGCCGCGCCGCCGGGCTGGTCCCTGTTGAGCTGCGTCTTGACCCCGCTGCCGCGCGAATAATCAACGGCACGCCGGCCTCCTCCGCCGACTTCGATACCGAATTTCTTAACTATATTCTCGCAGTTGCAGTTGTCGACAGTCTTGATGCCGCAATTGCCCATATTCGGAAGCACTCCACGCACCACAGCGATGCGATAGTCACGGAGAACGCCGACTGCGCGAAGCGCTTCGTCAACGAGATAGACAGCGCCGCGGTATACGTCAATGTCTCCACTCGCTTCACTGACGGTGGTGAATTTGGGCTGGGCTGTGAAATGGGAATCTCCACGCAAAAGTTGCACGCGAGAGGTCCTATGGGGCTTGACGAGCTGAGTACGTATAAATACATTATAACCGGCAACGGTCAGGTCAGATAAATACAGGCGTAAAGCGGCAAGGAG
>ERZ773194.3918-NODE-3918-length-12328-cov-18.589261_pt1 | contig 12328 bp, 10 predicted proteins | sample MGYA00511240_ERZ773194 | MGnify/ENA primary metagenome ERZ773194 (study PRJEB29015, sample SAMEA2737774) | human gut metagenome | biome: human gut; feature: human-associated habitat; material: faeces | place: China | collected 2012 ... | reverse complement strand
GCGTACATCATGTCGGCATCCTCCGGCAGCAGGCGGCGCAGAAAAAGCCGGTCGGTCTCAAGCTCCTGCGTTCCGGCGTGGCGCATGGCACACACCTCCCTATTTTATAAAGTATGCATAGGATAGCACAAATTTGGCGTTCCTGCAAGCGCCGCCGCGAAAAAACGCTTGACCAGACTGCTTTTGTGCATTAAACTAAAAGCCAAGTGTTTTTGTGGGAAAAGGAGAACTCTCCATGAGTGATGTGCGTGAGATCTTGAAAAAACGCCCGCTGCTGTTCGACGGCGGCATGGGCACCTATTATAAAGGAGCCCCCGGCCGGGAATGCGAGCAGGCAAACCGGCTGGACCCGGAGGGCATCCGGGCGGTCCACCGCGCCTATCTGGCGGCGGGAGCCGATGCCATCAAGACGAATACCTTCGGCCTGCCCCGCATGGCGGCGGCTCAGGACCCGGAGTGGGAGGCACTGGCCGACGCAGGCTGGAAGCTGGCGGCAGAGGCAGCGGCCGGGACGGACGCCGCCGTGTTTGCCGACCTTGGCCCCGCCCCGGACACCGAGGGCCTGTCGGCGGCCCAGGTGTACACGGCGGTGGTGCGGCGGTTTGCCGCCCTGGGGGCAAAGAACTACCTGTTCGAGACCCTGAGCAGCGACACCGGTGTTCTGGACGCCGTGCGCGCTCTGCGTGAGACGGTGCCGGATGCCTTTGTGCAGGTGTCCTTTGCGGTACTGCCGGACGGCTACACCCGCGAGGGTCAGCACTGCCGGGCGCTGGTGCGCCGCATGGCGGACAGTGGCCTTGTGGATGCCGTGGGTCTGAACTGCGTGTCGGCACCGGGTGCCATGCGCACGCTGGTGCAGCAGCTGGGGAGTGTGGGCATCCCACTGTCGGTCATGCCCAACGCAGGCTATCCGGTGGTCACCCGCACCCAGGTGCAGTACCGGGGCAAGCCGGACTATTTTGCCTCCGAGCTGGCCCGGCTGGCCGCTGAGGGGGTGCGCATCCTGGGCGGCTGCTGCGGCACCACCCCGGCCCACATCGCGGCCCTGCGCAAGGCACTGGATGCCCTGCCGGAGGGGCTGCCCATCGTCCCGGCGGCACAGATCTCCACCGTTTCCCGCCCGGAAGTGGAAACCGATGACGCCTTCCTGCGCAAGCTGCGGTCCGGCAAAAAGGTGATCGCCGTGGAGCTGGACTCCCCCAAGGACGCCGACCTGACCGCCTATCTCGAGGGTGCCCGCCGTCTGCAGGCCGCCGGTGCGGACCTGCTGACCATTGCAGACTGCCCCATTGCCCGGGCACGGATGGATTCTTCTCTGGTGGCCTGCCGGGTGCACCGGGAGCTGGGCATGAACGTACTGCCCCACATGACCTGCCGGGACCGCAACCTGAACGCCACCAAGGCGCTGCTGCTGGGACTGTACGCCGAGGGCGTGCGGGAGGTACTGGCCATTACCGGCGACCCCATCCCCACCGCTGAGCGGGACGAGGTGAAAAATGTGTACCAGTTCAACTCCCGCAAGCTGGCGCAGTATATCGTTTCGCTGGCCGGAGAGGGACGGGAGATGCCCAGCCCCATCACGGTGTTCGGTGCGCTGAACCTGAACGCCCGCAATTTTGAGGTGGAGCTGCGCCGCGCCGCAGAAAAGCTGGAAAACGGCATGAGCGGCTTCCTTACCCAGCCGGTGCTGTCGGCACAGGCGGTGGAAAACCTGAAAAAAACCCGGGAGACGCTGGGCGAGCGGGCAAAAATTCTGGCCGGCATCCTGCCGGTGGTCAGCCAGCGCAACGCCATCTTTATGGAAAACGAGGTCAACGGCATCCATGTGGATGATGCCATCATCCAAAGGTTTGAGGGGCTGGACCGTGCCGCAGGCGAGGAGCTTGGACTGGAAGTCTCGGTGCAGGCAGCCAAAGCGGCTGCGCCCTATGTAGACGGCTTTTACCTGATGACCCCCTTCAACCGGGTGGCGCTGATGGAACGGCTCATTGCCCGCCTGCGCACCGAGGTGACGGGCTGAAAAGATAAAACGGGAGGAACACGCTGTGCCCTGCGAAAAACCATTGCTCAGCATCATTGTGCCGGTGTACAAGGTGGAAAACTATCTGCAAAAATGTATCGATTCCATTCTGGCACAGACCTTTACGGACTTTGAGCTGATCCTTGTGGAGGACGGTTCGCCGGACGGTTGCCCTGCGCTGTGTGATGCCGCTGCCGCGAAAGATGCCCGCATCCGGGTGCTTCACCAGAAAAACGGCGGGCTTTCTGCTGCCCGCAATGCCGGGCTGGATGTGGCAAGGGGCGAGTGGATCGGCTTTGTGGATTCCGACGACTATATTGCACCGGAAATGTACGAAACACTGTACAAGGCCGTGCAAAGCACCGGGGCAGACCTTGCCCTGTGCGATTACGCTGCGGTGGACGAGGCAGGCACACCCTGCCTGCCGCCGTACACCGGGCTTGCACAGCGGATCTTTACCGGGCGGGAACTGCTGAAAAAAGCCACGAATACGATGGCGCAGCCTGCGTGGAACAAGCTGTACCGCCGCGTTATCTTTGCGCAGCTGCGCTACCCGGAGGGCAAGCTGAACGAGGATATTTTTGTGCTCCCAGAAATCTGTCTGAACACCAAAAAGGCCGTGGTGGTGCCAAAGGAGCTGTATTATTATGTGCAGCGCGGCAGCAGCATTATGAACGGAAGCAAAACGCTGCGCCATTTTGATGCTGCCGAGGCCGCACAGCGGTATTGGAACTGCCTCGTGGAAAACGAGGTATACGATGCGCTGGCAAATGCGGCAAAGTTTACGATGGGCAGCGTGAGCCGGGTGTACCGGCAGCTGCCCCCGGCGCTGCGCAAGGCACCCCGCAGCCGGGAAATGCTGCGGATGCAGTTTGATGTGGTGGACCGGACGCGGCAGTATTGTACCGTTCCGGCGGGACTCTGGCTGCAAAGCCTGCTGTTGCGGCTATTTCCGCGGGAATATATGTGGCTGCGGAACATCAAAGGCAGGGGAGAATTAAAAATCGCATGAGAACACGTTATTCGATCATCAATATGCTGTTTAACATCGGCGGGCAGTTTTTGACGATGCTGCTGTCCTTCATCAACCGGATGGTGTTCATCCGCTGCCTTTCAGCGGAATATCTGGGGGTCAACGGCCTGTTTACCGATGTGCTCAGCATCCTTAATTTTGCGGAGCTGGGCATCGGTACGGCTATGGTGTTCAGCATGTATGAACCGGCAGCCCGGGATGACGAGCAGAAACTGGCGCGGCTGATGAACCTGTACAAGTGGATGTACCGGGCGGTGGCAGTCTCGGTGTTGCTGTTCGGGTTGGTGCTGCTGCCGTTTCTGCCCTACCTCATCAAGGGCGGCGAGGGCATTGAACATATCACCCTGATCTATATGATATATGTGCTCGGTTCAGCAAGTTCCTATCTGCTGAGTTATAAAAATTCCATCTATCAGGCCTACCAGAAAGGCTATATCTGCGCAGGATGGAGTATGGCGTGCGAGTGCATCAAGACTGTTTCGCAGATCACGGTGCTGCTGTTGACCCGGAACTTCATCCTGTATCTGGCGGTTCAGCAGGCGATACAGTTTTTACCCAACATTATGGTTTCCCGCATGGTGGACAAGGAGTTTCCATACCTGAAGGAATGCCATGAGCTGCCAGAAAGGGAGGAACGGAACGGCATCCTGAAAAATATCGGTGCCATGAGTATGCACAAGCTGTCAACCATCATCGTGCGCAATACGGACAGTCTGCTGATGTCCTCCTTTATTGGCCTTGCGACGGTGGGCCTTTACTCCAATTACCGGTTGGTGATCAATGCACTGAACAACCTGATGGGAAAATTTGCTGTGGCTTTTTCCGGCAGTATCGGCAATTTTGCAGTAATGGAAAATTCGGACCGGCTGTATAAAATCTATAAGGAAATGGATTTTATGTTCTTTGTCATGTCCGCTTACCTGACCGGTGGGCTGATGATGCTGTTTAACCCCTTTATCACGCTGTTGTTTGGCGGAAGATACTGTTTTCCGATGACCACAGTGATGGTCATTGTGGCAGAGTTTTACATTACACGAATGCGGCAGACGAATCTGCTGTTCCGGGAGGCCATGGGGCTGTTCTGGAACGACCGCTACAAAGCGGTGGCGGAATCCATCATCAATCTGGTGGCCTCGCTTGTACTGGTGCGGCAGTACGGCGTGACCGGCATTATCTGGGGCACCATCATCAGCACGCTGTGTACCTGTGCCTGGGTAGAACCCTACATCTTTTTGAAGTATGGCGTTCAGGATGCATGGAAGAAGAAACTTCGGGATTATTTTGCAGAGTATCTGAAGCGCACACTCCTTACAGCAGCGGTCTCTGCGGCAGCGGTGCTGTGGGTGCAGCGGTTCCCGGTGGGCAATTTCGGTATTTTTATTCTGGATGGGCTGCTTTACACAGCTGTGTTCGCAGGAGTGATCGTACTGTTCTACCGTGGCAGCGAAGAATATGATACGCTGAGGCAGCGCGGACTGAAGATATTGAAAAGGAGAGCGGAATGAACGCAAAGGAGCAGCCCTTGATCTCGGTGATCGTGCCAGTTTATAAGGTGGAAAAGTATCTGCCTGCATGTCTGGACAGCTTGTTGGCGCAGACGTATCAGAATTTTGAACTGCTCCTTGTGGATGACGGTTCGCCGGATAAATGCTGGGAAATTTTGCAGCAGTATGCGGCACAGGATGCCCGGGTGTGTATTTTCCGCAAGGAAAACGGCGGGGTGTCCTCGGCACGCAATTTTGGGCTGGAGCAGGCAAGGGGCGAGTATATCTGCTTTGTGGATTCCGACGACCTTGTGCTGCCGCAGTATCTGGAATGGCTGTACGATGCTTTGTGCAGCTGCGGTACCCGCATTGCCATGTGCCGCTACCGCAGCATACGGGAAAACGAGACTCTGTGGACGGTGACGGAGTGCCCGGCACCGCAGAAAATCACGACGGAAAACTACTCGTGGATGCAGGAATGGAGCGGCGGGCACTGCTGGCGGATGCTGACCCACCGGGAGCTGCTGCAGGATGTTCGCTTTGACCCGGCGCTGTTCTACGGGGAGGATGCCCTGTTCTTTGTAACGGAATTCCTCAAGGCAGGCAGTCTGGCATTTTTGAACTGCCCGCTGTATGCTTACCTTGAACGTCCAAGCTCTGCCGTGCGGCAGGAGCCGAGCCTGCGCTTTTACACGGCGGCACTGGCGTGGGAACAGATCTGGCAGCTGGTAAAGGGGCAGCCGGACCCCTTCCGCAGCACTACGGAACAGCGCTGCGTCATGTCCTGCGCCGAGGTATATTTCCGGCTGGTCAACCAGCCGGAGCGGGATTCCGAGAAGGAAAAAATGCTGCTGAAAACAGCAAAGCTGCACCGTCATGCTGCGTGGGAGATTCCGCCGGGAAATCAAAGCCAGAAGCTGCAGGCGCTGATGGTAAGCTACTGCCCGCATCTGGGCGCAAAGGCATGGAAGCTGGTGCGGTGGGTGAAAGGTTTGAAAAACTGATTGACAAATCCCACAAAAAACGTTATATTCTTTTTATAAATGCGTTGAAAAAGAGTGTGCATCGTCTGGGACCGCACAGAGAGCCGGGGGCAGCTGAAAACCCGGCGGGATACCGGCGGGGCACTGTCACTTTGGAGCAGGAGCGGTGAGCCTTGCCGGTAAGCCGCTTTCGGGTCTGCCCTACGTTACAGGGGCATCAAGGGGCGCGGAACCTTCCGCGCAATTTGGGTGGTACCGCGGTCATGTATTTACAGCCGTCCCATGGAACGCTCCGTGGGGCGGCTTTTTGCGTCCCACTTCATCAAATTTTTGGGAGGACACTATGAAAGAGCTTGCAAAGCAGTACGATCCCAGTCAGGTGGAAGATCGTATCTACCAGTTCTGGCTGGACGGCGGCTACTTCCACACGAAGGCCGATCCGGACAAGAAACCTTATACCATCGTGATGCCGCCACCGAACGTTACCGGTCAGCTGCACATGGGCCATGCGGTGGATAACACCATGCAGGATATCCTCATCCGCACCAAGCGGATGCAGGGCTATGCCGCCCTGTGGGTGCCCGGCACCGACCACGCCTCCATTGCTACCGAAGCCAAGGTGGTGGAAGCTATGCGCGCCGAGGGCCTGACCAAGGAGATGGTCGGCCGCGATGGTTTTCTGGAGCGCGCCTGGGCATGGAAGACCAAGTACGGCAACCGCATCGTCAGCCAGCTGAAGAAGCTGGGCAGCAGCTGCGACTGGGAGCGCGAGCGCTTTACCATGGACGAAGGCTGCTCTGAGGCTGTCAAGGAAGTGTTCGTGCGCCTGTACGACAAAGGCCTGATCTACCGCGGCAACCGCATGGTCAACTGGTGCCCCCACTGCAACACCTCCATCTCTGATGCCGAGGTGGAGTACGAGGAGAAGGACGGCAGCTTCTGGCATCTGCTGTACCCGGTCAAGGAGACCGGCGAGATGCTGGAGCTGGCCACCACCCGCCCCGAGACCATGCTGGGCGATACCGCCGTGGCCATCAACGGTGAGGATCCCCGCTACGCCCATCTGCACGGCTGCCATGTGGTGCTGCCCCTGCTGAACAAGGAAATCCCCATCGTCTGCGATGAGCACGCCGATATGACCAAGGGCACCGGTGTCGTGAAGATCACCCCCGCCCACGACCCCAACGACTTTGAGGTCGGTCTGCGCCACGACCTGCCCATCGTGCGCGTGTTCACTTACGACGGCCACATGACCGGCGCTGCCGACAAGGCTGCCGCCGATGCTCTGTTTGCCGCCGGTAAGAACACCGTCAACGAGCCCCATGTGCTGGACTGCGGCAAGTACGCCGGCATGACTACGCTGGAGGCACGCAAGGCTATTCTGGCCGACCTGAAAGAGGGCGGCTTCCTGAAGGAGATCGAGCCCCTGAAGCACGAGGTGGGCACCTGCTACCGCTGCCACTCCACCATCGAGCCCATGATCTCCAAGCAGTGGTTCGTCAAGATGGAGCCGCTGGCAAAGCCCGCCATTGAGAGCGTAGAGAAGGGCGAGATCAAGTTTGTGCCCGAGCGCTTTACCAAGAACTATATGAACTGGATGAAGAACACCCGCGACTGGTGCATCAGCCGTCAGCTGTGGTGGGGCCACCAGATCCCGGCTTGGTACTGCGACGACTGCGGCGAGACCGTGGTGGCAAAGTCCGCTCCCTGCACCTGCCCCAAGTGCGGCAGCGCAAAGCTGACGCGGGACCCCGATACGCTGGATACCTGGTTCTCCTCTGCGCTGTGGCCCTTCAGCACGCTGGGCTGGCCCAACGAGGACAGCGCCGACCTCAAGTATTTCTACCCCACCAATACGCTGGTCACCGGCTACGACATCATCGGCTTCTGGGTCAGCCGCATGATCTTCTCCGGTCTGGCTTACACCGGCAAGGCTCCGTTTGATACCGTCTGCATCCACGGCATCGTCCGCGACAGTCAGGGCCGCAAGATGTCCAAGAGCCTTGGCAACGGCATCGATCCGCTGGAGGTCATTGCCCAGTACGGCGCGGATGCCCTGCGCTTTATGCTGGTGGACGGCTCCACCCCGGGCAACGATATGCGCTATATCGAAAAGAAGGTGGAGGCTGCCCGCAACTTTGCCAATAAGCTGTGGAACGCCACCCGCTTTGTGCTGATGAACCTGCCCGAGGACTTTGAGCCGGGTCTGCCCTGTGAAGAGCTGCTGGACATGAGCGACAAGTGGGTGCTGACCAAGCTGAATCAGGTGGCCGGTGCCATGACCGATAATCTGGAGCACTATGAGATGGGTCTGGCTGCTGCCAAGATCAACAGCTTTATCTGGGATGTCTACTGCGACTGGTTCATCGAGATCGCAAAGCCCCGCCTGAACTCCGGCGATGCACAGCAGGCCGACACCGCCCGCCGTGTGCTGGTGTATGTGCTGGATAAGGCGCTCAAGCTGCTGCATCCCTTCATGCCCTTCATCACCGAGGAACTGTATCAGGCTCTGCCCGGTTCTGCCGAGACCATCATGACGCAGGCATGGCCAACCTTTGACGCCGCTCACAACTGGGCCGCTGAAGAGGAAGCCTTTGAAAAGGTGATGGATTATATCAAGGCTGTGCGTACCATGCGCACCGAGATGAACGTGCACCCCGCAAAAAAGACCAGCATGATCATTGAAACTGCCGATGCAGCCCCCTTCCAGAACGCACAGGTCTATCTGGCCAAGTTTGCCTTTGCCACCGATGTGACCTTTACCGAAAAGTACGAGGGCAGCACCGATGGCATGGTGCAGGTGTCCACCCACGCCGCCCGCGGCTTCATCCCCATGATGGAGCTCATCGACCGAGAGAAAGAATTGGCTCGCCTGAACAAGGAAAAGGCCAAGGCTGAAAAGGAAATGGCCATGTTCGGCAACCAGCTGAATAACCCCAAGTTTGTGGAGCGTGCCCCGGCGGCTCTGGTGGAGGAGATCCGCACAAAGTTCGCCAAGAGTCAGGACAAGCTGGCCAACATCGAGCAGAGCATTAAGGCTCTGGGCTGAGACTGTGGAACGCTATAACGATACGGAACGCACCTCACTGTGGGTCATTGCGGGACGTGTGGTCTTTACCGTTGCACTCATCGCCTGCATCTGGTTCATCTTTTCCAACTCCATGGCGGTGGCAACGGTCTCCACCGACTCCAGCGGCCGGGTGCTGGCGTGGATGCGCATCATCCTGCGCCGCTTGGGACAGCCGGGGCTGGCAGAGCATCTGACCATGCATATCGTGCGCAAGCTGGCACACTTTTGCGAGTATACGCTGGAGGGCTTTCTGCTCATGCTCTGTATGCGGGTGTACAGCCGTCACCCGCTGCGGCATATCACCGTGCCCATGCTGGGCGGTGTGCTGACGGCGCTGACCGATGAGACCATTCAGCTCTTCTCGGAGGGACGCAGCAGTCAAGTCACCGATGTGTGGCTGGATTCTGCCGGTGTTCTGGCCGGCATCCTTGTTGCCATCGTACTGCTGTTGGCCTGCGAGGGACTGTATTATCACATAAAAAGGAGACACGAATGACCATCCAACAGGCAAATCAGTATTTTGCAGCTCTGCCGGACGGCTTTGCCGACCCGGCGCAGCTGGGCGCACTGCTGCCCGCCTCGGTGCAGCAGGTGCAGTTCGTGGGTGTGGCAGGCACTGCCGGTAAAACGGCGGTGGCGCGTCTGCTGGCAGCCATTCTGCACGCGCAGGGGATCCGTGCCGGTGTCTACCATGCCGGGTGCGAGCCGCTTGCTGCCCGCATCCGTGTGGATGGCAAGCCGGTGGACGAAGCACTGCTGTGCCGCGCCGCCGATGCCCTTGCTGCCCATGAGGAGCTGCCTTTGCAGGCGGCAGAGCTTGTTGCCGCTGCGTACTGCTTTGGCGAAGCCGGCTGCACGCTGGCGGTAGTAGAGCTGCCGGATGCAGGTCTGGCTGCGGTGCTGCCAAAAATGCCGGTGTGCGCCGTCACAGCGGTGGGACCGGATGGCGTGAGCCGCTCGGTGGAACGTCTGGCTGCATTGGCAGGCGGCGTGATGCGCAAGGAAAGCATCTGCGTCACCGCGCCGGAGCAGCCCAAGGCGGTGCTCAGTGAGCTGGTTGTGGCTGCGGGCAAGTGCGACTGTGAGCTGGTAGTGCCCGATCCGGAGGATATCACCTTTCTGGAAGCAGAACAGTTTGCCAGCCGGGTGGACTACGGCGGCTACACAGTGCCGCTGGCCTTTCTGGGACGTCACGCCGCGGGCAACGCCGCCATGGCGGTGGAGCTGGCGCTGGCGCTCTGCCGCAAAGAGGTGGACATCTCCGATGAAGCCATTCTGGATGGCATTGCTGCCGTGGACAACCGTTGCAGCATTCGGGTGCTTTCCCAGCGCCCGCTGGTCATTCTGGATGCCTGCCGCACCCCGCAGCAGGCTGCCGCGCTGCTGCGCGTGTTGAACATGGCCAAGGTGCGCCACATGAGCGCTATCATCGGCCTGACCGAGGAGGAGGGGGCGGAGGCCTTCTTCTCCGCGCTGGAGACCGGCCTGAGCCCTGAGGAACAGAAAAAGGATAAATCCACCATGCCCGGCATGAGCGAGAGCCCCTTTGATAAGGTGTATCTCGTCACGCCCGCCGGTGTGGAGGAGCAGCTGACCCAGCGTCTGACCGAGAAGGCAAAGTATCACTTTGACGCCCAGCTCTGCACCAGTCTGGACGAGGCGGTGCAGCTGGCGCACGCCAACACCCGCCGTGGGCTGCTGGTCTGCGGCAGCGAGGCGGCAGCGCTGGAAGCTGCCGAGCTGCTGGCAAAGGCGTAAGCTGCCGACAGCTTTTTCTAAAAAATAACCCGAAGATCCCGTACACTGAAGTTATGTGTACGGGATCTTTTATTTTGTAAAAAAGGAGATGGACAAGCAATGGCAACGGTGACCTTCAGCGCGGCAGGGGAGACCCTGTATGCCTATCTGGCGGGCGAGATCGACCACGATGCCGCCCAGAGCCTGCGGATGCAGCTGGACGATGCACTGGTCAGCCGCAGTCCCCGCACCTTAATTATCGATCTTGGCGGGGTAGGGTTCATGGATTCCTCCGGCATCGGGCTCATCCTTGGGCGGCAGCGCTGCGCCCGCGTTCTGGGCACGAGCCTGCGGTTGCAGCACGCCCCCGCGCAGCTGCAAAAAGTCCTGCGGCTGGCGGGCATCCCCTGTACGGAGAATATAGAAAAGGAGAATGCGCAATGAAAGCAGAGAACAGCACCCGCATCCAGTTCGATTCCCTCAGCAGCAACGAGGCCTACGCCCGCGGCGTTACGGCGGCCTTTCTGGCGCGGTATGATCCAACCGTGCCCCAACTGGCCGACCTGAAAACCGCAGTGTCCGAGGCGGTGACCAACTGCATCGTCCACGCCTACCCGGAGCGGATCGGGCCGGTGTGCATGACCATTGCGGTCTACCCCGACCGGGAGGTGCACATCACCATTACAGATAAGGGCATTGGCATCCCCAATGTGGAGCAGGCCATGCAGCCATTGTTCACCACCGGCAACCCGGAAGAGCGCTCCGGTCTGGGCTTTGCGGTGATGCAAAGCTTTATGGACAGGGTAAAGGTCACCTCAAAGCCCGGCAAAGGAACAAAGGTGCTGCTAGTCAAGCGTTTGTCCCGGCGTGAGCCTACATAAAAAGGAAAGGCGGTCCGGTATATGGTAACGGATAAGACCCGGCGGGAAGCATTCATCACGCAGAATCTGGGGCTGGTGCATGCCTGTGCGGGCAGATTCCGTGGGCGAGGCATGGAGTATGACGACCTGTACAGCGCGGGCTGCGTGGGGCTCATCAAAGCCTATGATAATTTTGACGAGAGCCGGGGCGTGTGTTTTTCCACCTATGCCGTGCCGGTGATCCTTGGTGAAATCAAAAAGCTGTTCCGGGATGGGGGTACGGTCAAGGTGAGCCGCTCCCTGAAGGAACTGGGAATGCGGGTGCAAGCTGCACGGGAGCATACTATGAAGCTGTGCGGCGCAGAGCCTACCTTGCAGCAGCTGGCTGAGCAGCTGGACGAGCCGATAGAGAATGTAGCCCTTGCCATACAGGCCGCGCAGCCCGCCATGAGCCTGACCCCGGAGGGCGGCGAGGATGGAGACCGGCAGCTGGATATCCCGGTGGAATCTCCGGAGGAGGAACTGGCAGACCGGATCAGTCTGGCAGAGGTGATCGAAGCGCTGCCAGAGCAGGACAAGCAACTGATTCGTCTGCGCTTTTATGGCAACCGCACCCAGAGCGAGACTGCAAAAGCACTGCATACTACACAGGTACAGATCTCCAGGCGGGAACGTAAGATCCTGATCCGGCTGCGCGCCCGGCTTTTGGAGGAATAAGGGAGGAAGTGTCTATAAAAAATGTAAAAAACTGGGCAAAAAGTAAAAAGAATGATTTTGGCGTAAAATTTGTAAAAAACGCTTGCTTTTTGAAGGATGCTGTGCTAAAATACATTACTGTCAGGCGGACGTCCGACAGAATGAAATACTTCAAAAACGACGTCAAACGGAGAGATTCGACAGAATCAAAAATGAATCTCAAAAATCTTTCAAAAAAGTGCTTGACAATTTATCACGAAAGTGATAAAATAACTAAGCTGTCAGCCGCAAGGCTGCGGCGCACAGGACCTTGAAAATTGAACAATATCGAAAGAACTTGTAACGGAACCTATTTTCGTGTTGGAAAAACACGGTAAACAATTCCAAACAAAAGTAATTCACACAGGACGCAAGCGATTGCGTGCTGAGCGAAACAAGATTTAAC
>ERZ773194.3916-NODE-3916-length-12330-cov-16.721141_pt1 | contig 12330 bp, 10 predicted proteins | sample MGYA00511240_ERZ773194 | MGnify/ENA primary metagenome ERZ773194 (study PRJEB29015, sample SAMEA2737774) | human gut metagenome | biome: human gut; feature: human-associated habitat; material: faeces | place: China | collected 2012 ... | reverse complement strand
CCATGAAGGGGTTGTCCTCCACGGCGTTGCAGAACACCACCAGCTTGGCGCAGCCCAGGCCGTCACGGTCGCGGGTCAGGTGGGCCGTCTCCTTGATGACGCGGCCCATCTGGGCCACGGCGTCCATGTTGATGCCGGCCTTGGTGCTGCCCACGTTGACGCTGGAGCAGACCAGCTCCGTGCGGGCCAGCGCCTCGGGAATGGAGGCGATGAGCCGCCGGTCGCCGGAGGTAAAGCCCTTCTGCACCAGGGCGGAGTAGCCGCCGATGAAGTTGACGCCGCAGGTCTTGGCGGCGCGGTCCAGCGTCAGGGCCAGGGGGACGAAGTCCTCGCTTTTGCAGGCCGCACCGGCGATGGCGATGGGCGTGACGGAGATGCGCTTGTTGACGATGGGGATGCCGAACTCGCTCTCGATATCGCAGCCGGTTTGGACCAGCTTTTCGGCGCGGGAGCAGATCTTGTCGTAGATCTTGTCGCAGCAGCGGTCCATGTCCTCGTCGGCGCAGTCCAGCAGGGAGATGCCCATGGTGATGGTGCGGATGTCCAGGTGCTGCTTGTCCACCATGGCGATGGTGTCGAAGATATTTTGCAGACTCAGCATATTCCCCACCTCTTACAGCTTGTGCATGGCGTCGAAGATGTCCTCCCGCTGGATGCGGATGGACAGGCCGCGGCTCTCGCCGTAGGCCTTCAGGTCGCCGCGCAGGGCGTCAAAGGGCGCCTGACACTCGGTCAGGTCCACCACCATCATCATGGTGAAGTAGCCCTCCATGATGGTCTGGCTGATGTCCAGGACGTTGATGCGGCTGGCCGCCAGGGTGTTGCACACACCGGCGATGATGCCCACCTGGTCCTTACCCACAACGGTAACGATCGCTTTCATATGCTTGTCACTCCTTTTGTTGTTAATCCATCTCATCCAATGTCAGGCCGTAACTTGGCAGGAAATGCTCGCGGAAATAGTCCAGCTCCGGCAGGGCCATGGCGTCCATGGCGGCGGCGGTCTGGGCGGCGGCCTGACGGAACTCGGTGTTGCCGGCCTTCAGCTCCTCGATGCACTTGATGTGGGCGGAGAGCTTATCCGCCGCCCTCACCAGCTGCTCGATCTCCGGGTCGGCGGGACGGAGGGCATCCTCGTAGGCGGGACGCAGGTCCTCCGGCAGCATGGAGAGGAGCTTGTCCTCCGCCACCTGCTCCACGGCCTTGTAGGCGTCGCGGATGCCGGGGTTGTAATACTTGATGGGGGTGGGCATATCGCCGGTGAGTATCTCGCCGGCGTCGTGATACAGCGCCGCCACGGCCACGGCGCCGACGTCCACCTGGCCGCCGAAGCGCTCGTTGCGCAGCACCGCCAGCGCGTGGGCCAGCACCGCCGTCTGGTGGCTGTGCTCCTGGATATTCTCCGTGTAGCTGTTCCGCATGAGCGACCAGCGCTGGATGAAGCGCATACGGTTGATATAGGCGAAAAAGTGGTTCATGTTATGTCAACTCTCCTATCAGTACATCACCATCTATACCGACTATTTTTGTATCGATAATTTTATTATGTAAATCTTCGGCGCGGACGCACACCTCACAGTAGTTGGGGGTGTGGCCGGTATAGAGGCCGTCCTTCTCCTGCTCATAGAGCACCGGGTAGGTCTGCCCCACGCAGCCCTCCAGATAGGCGCGGTGCATGGTCCGGGCCACGGCCACGGCGCGGCGGGTCCGTTCCTCCTTTACCGCGGCGCTGAACTGCACCAGCTCCGCCGCCTTGGTGCCGGGACGGACGGAGTAGGGGAAAATGTGCATATCCGCGAAGGCGCACTTTTCGATAAAGGCCATGGTCTGCTCGAATTCCCGGTCCGTCTCGTCGGGGAAGCCGCAGATCAGGTCGGTGGTGACGGCGGGCCGGTGGAAATACTGCCGCAGCAGTGTGACGGACTCGTAAAACCGTGCCGTGTCGTACTTCCGGTTCATGCGGCGCAGCGTCTCGTCACAGCCGGACTGCAGGGACAGGTGGAAGTGGGGGCACAGGTTGGGCAGCTTCGACGCCCGGCGGCAGAAGTCCTCGGTGATGGTACGGGGTTCCAGGCTCCCCAGCCGCAGACGCATATCCCCCGCGGCGGCGGATACCGCCTCCAGCAGGTCGATGAGGCTTTGGCCGTTTTTCAGATCGTGGCCCCAGGAGGATATCTCGATACCGGTGAGCACCAGTTCACGGTAGCCCTCGCGCCGCAGCTGCTCCGTCTGGGCTACGGCCGTCGCCAGCGGCAGGGAGCGCACCGGGCCGCGGGCGTAGGGGATGATGCAGTAGGTGCAGAAATTCACACAGCCGTCCTCTACCTTCAGCATGGCCCGGGTGCGCTCGGCCATGCCGCCGGCGGGCAGCACCTCGAATTCCCGGCGGCGCAGGGCGTCGTCCAACAGTCTCACCGGCTCCTTTTCGTGGGCTGCCTGCTCGAACAGGTCCAGAAACGCCATGCGGTCACCGGTACCGGCCAGCAGGTCCACGTCCAGTGCCGCCACCACCTCCGGGTGGGTCTGCACATAACAGCCGCAGGCGGCCACCACCGCGTTGGGGTTCAGCTTATGACACCGGCGGATCATCTGCCGGGATTTCTTGTCACTGATGGCGGTGACGGAGCAGGTGTTGACGATATAGCCGTCGGCCTCTGTCTCGGCGGGCACCAGCGTATGACCGCGGCGCAGCAGCTCCTGCTCCATGGCCTGTGTCTCGTATTGGTTCACCTTGCAGCCCAAGGTATAGATGGCAACACGCATCTTGCACTTTCCCCTATTCTATCGTATAATAAGGTTTCACGGGTGAAGGTGTTTTTCACTCCCGCTTTTTGATCGGTTTATTATACTGTATTTTACCGTGTCTTTCAAGACCCGTTCGTGAAACAGGAGGCTCTCTATGGTCTATTTTGATAACGCCGCCACCACGCCGGTGCCCAAAGCCGTGGCCGACGCCATGTACGAGGTGCTGACGGCGCACTTTGGCAATCCCTCCTCCCAATACCCCATAGGGGTGGAGATGAAAAAAGCCGTGGAGCGCTGGCGGGCCGTCATCGCCGGGGCGCTGGGCTGCCCCGCGGAGCGCCTGTACTTCACCTCCTGCGGCACGGAGAGCGACAACTGGGCCATACAGGCCGCCCTGTGGCAGAACCGGCACAGAGGCAGACACATCATCACCACCGCAGTGGAGCACAGCGCCGTTCTGGAGCCCTGCAAGCTGCTGGCCCAGCAGGGGTATGAGGTCACCTATCTGAAGCCAGGACGGGACGGCAATGTCACCGCCGAACAGGTGGCGGATGCCCTGCGGGAGGACACCGCCCTGGTGTCTGTGATGCTGGTGAATAACGAGACGGGCTGCGTATTTCCCGCGGCGGACATCGCTGCCCTGCTGCGGGAGAAGGGCTCCCCTGCCCTGCTGCACTGCGACGCGGTGCAGGGCTTTTTGAAGGTCCCCTGCGACCCGGAGGGCTGGGGCGTAGACCTGATGAGCCTGTCCGGTCACAAGGTCGGCGGGCCCAAGGGCGTGGGCGCGCTGTACATCGGTCCCCGGGTGCGGAACCCCCGCCCCCTGCTGCCCGGCGGCGGACAGGAGCGCGGCGCGCGCTCCGGCACCGAGGCCACGGCCCAGATCGCCGGCTTTGCCAAGGCGGTGGAGCTGCGGCTGGCCGATTATGACGCCAAGCTGGCCCACATGGCCGGGCTGAAGGCCTATTGCCGGGAGAAGCTGCTGGCCATGGGCGGCGTGGTCCCCGTGGGCGAGGGTACGGCCCCCCACATTCTGGCGGTGTCGCTGGTAGGGTATCCCAGCGCCAACATCGTAACGGACCTGGGTGCGCAGGGCATCTGCATCTCCGCCGGCTCTGCCTGCCATCAGGGGAAGGCCAGCCACGTGGTGTCCGCCCTGGGGCTGGACAAAAAGACTGCCGCCGGCGTGATCCGCATCTCCTTCTCCCCCGACAATACACGGGAGGACGTGGATGTCCTGTGCCAGGCGCTGCTCGCCCACCGGGACAGCCGCTTCCCCATGCTGTGATATACGCCCGCGGCGCGGGCACAACGATATTTTGAGGTGGACTATGTTCAAAGCTCTTAAGCGCGACAGGGCCTTTTACGGGTATCTGCTCCGGTTGACCGGCCCTATCGCTCTGCAAAACCTGATCACTTTCTCTCTGGGCCTGATCGACACACTGATGGTCAGCCAGCTGGGCAACAATGAGATGGCGGCGGTAACGGCGGCCAATGTGCCGGTGTTCCTGCTGATCTCCATCGTGTTCGGCGTCCAGTCCGGCGTAGGCATCCTGATCAGCCAGTACTGGGGCAAAAAGGACCTGCCCAGCATCAGCCGTGCCATCGGCGTGGCGGCGGGGCTGGGCGTGGCTCTGGCGCTGGTCATCGCGCTGGCGCTGTTCCTGTGGCCGGTGCAGATCATGGACCTGATGAGCAACAAGCACCATCTGTCCCTGCTGGGCGCGCCGTATCTGCGGGTCATCGGCTTTTCCTATGTGTTCAATATGCTCTCATCCATCTATGTCAGCGCCCAGCGCAGCGTGGAAAACGCCAGCTTCGGCATGAAGCTGTTTGGTATGTCCACAGTGCTGAATACCGGCATGAACTACCTGCTGATCTTCGGTAAGTGCGGCTTTCCCATGCTGGGCGTGGAGGGTGCGGCCATCGCCACGCTGCTCTCCCGCGTGGCGGAGTTCGCCGTGTGCCTGTTCTGCGCCCTGCGGAGCCGGGTCATCCCCCTGGACCTGAAGGCGCTCCTCCGTCCGGGCTGGGAGATGCTGCGCCGGTTCGTGAAATACGCCTCGCCGGTGATGGCCAACGAGCTGTTCTGGGGGCTGGGCAACAGCCTGCTCACCGTCATTCTGGGACACATGACCATCTCGGTAGAGTTTCTGGCGGCCAACGCCGTCATGGGCAACCTGAACCGCCTGTTCCTGGTGGTGTGCTTTGGTCTGGGCGCCGCTACCGCCGTGATGATCGGCAAGGCCATCGGTGAGGGACAGAGCCACGACGAGCTGATGGACCTGTCCAGGACGCTGTCCTGGGTGACGATACTGGTGGGCGCCGCACTGGCCGTTATCGCCCTGGCGCTGGTGCCGCTGCTGTTCCAGCCGGTGGTCTTCCCGCTGTTCAAGCTGTACGATCTCAGCGCCCATCTGGCCACCACGCTGGCGGTGACGGGCTTCGCCTGCATCCCCTTCCACGCCTACTCCATCTCCGCCGTCACCGGTATCCTGCGGGCAGGCGGCGATGTGTTCTGGTCCACGGCACTGGATCTGGGTCCCCAGTGGCTGGTGGCTCTGCCGCTGACGGCCCTGCTGGCGCTGGTGCTGGACGCGGATCCCTGGTTCGTGTCGCTGGCCATACAGGCGGAGAGCTTTATCAAGTGTCCCATCTGCCTGTGGCGCATCCGGTCCCGCAAATGGATACACGACGTGACACTGCCGGAGGGTGAGCGATGAACAGTCTGTTCGTCTGCCCCCTGTGCGGCGGCGCGCTGACGCGGCGGGAGGGCAGCTATCTCTGCCCCGCCGGCCACTGCTTCGACATCGCCAGGGAGGGCTATACCTATCTGCTGCCGGTGAACCGGAAGCACTCCAAAACCCCCGGCGACGACAAGGCTATGGCCGCGGCGCGGCACGCCTTTCTGGAAAAGGGCTACTACGCCCCGCTATGCGAAGAATTATGTCAACTCGCTGTGGAGCTGACCGGCGATGCCCCGGCGGTGCTGGACAACGGCTGCGGCGAGGGCTACTACACCGCGGGCATCTATCGTGCCCTGTGTGAGGCCGGGAAGACGCCGGTGATGGCCGGGATCGATATCTCCAAGCCCATACTGCGTCTGGCGGCTAAGCGGGAGAAAAATGTGCAGTTCGCTGTGGCCTCCTCCTACCGCCTGCCGGCGGCAGACGGGTCCGTAGACCTGCTCATCAACTGCTTCTCGCCGCTGGCCATCGAGGAATTTCGCCGTGTGCTGCGGCCCGGCGGGCACTTTATCTATGTGGTGCCCGGAGAAATGCACCTGTGGGAGATGAAGCAGGTGCTCTATGACCACCCCTATGTCAACGAGGTGAAGGAGACGCCCTATGAGGGCTTCCGGTATGTGAGCATCCAGCACGTAACGGACGTTATCCATCTGGAGGATCCAGCGGACATACAGGCGCTGTTCGGCATGACGCCCTACTGCTGGAAAACGCCGAAGGCCGGCGTTGAAAAATTATGTAAACTCACGCGGCTGGACTGCCGCATCGCCTTTGACATACACGTTTTCGAAAAGGAGGGATAACTATGGATCGAATTTCCCCGCCCCGCCGCCGGCCGCGGCGGCGTCTGCTGCCGGTGCTGCTGCTGATCGCGGCGGTGCTGGTAGTGGGCGCACTGCTGACGGCGGTCGTTCTGTCCCTGCGGGGCGGCAGCGCCCGGCAGGAGCCGGAGGCCGATCCCCACGCGGGGCAGGTATATATCAACGACGGATTTAACATGGTGTGGATGACGCCCCATGAGGGTATCCCCGCCAGCGGCCTGGCGCAGGAGGACTTCCGCCGGGACACCAACGACGACGGCAGCGACGGCGTCCGCGTCCGCTATCTGGGCGCGGAATACGCCACCCGCTGGGGCGTGGACGTGTCTAACCACCAGGGCACCATCGACTGGGCGGCGCTGAAGCGGCAGGGCATCGACTTTGCCTATCTGCGCCTGGGTCTGCGGGGCTACGGCGAGAAGGGCTCCCTGTACCCGGACCGGTCCTTCGACAGCTATTACAGCGGGGCCAGGGCCGCCGGCATCGAAGTGGGCGTGTATTTCTTCTCCCAGGCCGCCACCGTGCAGGAGGCCGCCCAGGAGGCCCTGTACGCCCTGCAGCTGCTGGATGGCCGCGACCTGGACCTGCCGGTGTACTACGACTGGGAGCCGGTACAGCAGGAGGACTCCCGCACGCTGCACAACAACGAATTCCTGCTGACCTCCCAGGCCCGGACTTTCTGCGCCTTGATCGAACAGGGCGGCTATGAGGCCGGGGTGTACATGAACCGCCAGCAGGGCTACTACCGCTATGATCTGTCCTCTATGGGGAACATCGCCCTGTGGATCGCTGATCCCGGCGACTATCCGGACTTCTACTACCGCTTTGATGTGTGGCAGTATGACCACGGCGCACGGCTGGACGGCGTCAACGAGATCGTGGACCTGAACGTGGAGTTCGTGCCGGTAATGTAAGCAAGAGCGCTCCCCCGCCGGGGGAGCGCTCTTTTATTCGAACAGCTTTCCGCAGGCCCAGTTGGTAAAGGGTGCGGCGGCAAACATATTCCAGAAAAACGCCATGGGGAAGTTCTTGATAAGCGTCCCCGCCCAGATGGCGGGCAGCTGCCACACCGGCGCACCGCCTAAGATCATGCTGAAAATAATGGTGGCCGCCAGACTCATGGTGGGGCACATAACGGACACGGTGCCCGCCTGCCGCATCAACCGACAGAAATAGGGGTTATCCCGCTGCGGGTCGCTGACTTTGGCGGCAAAGCGGGCGCCCAGCCGGTTGCCCCACAGCTCCGACACGATGATGACGATGAGCCCCATGAACAGCGCCTCCACCAGCGCCTTGCCCACGATACCGTAGGTCAGGTTGGTAAACCCTCCCGGCTGCAAATGTACCCCCTGCTGGATAGCGTTGTTGTATATCTCCATGCCGACAGCCATGCTGTACGACATGATGATACCGAAAATGATCCCCTGTGTTTTGTTCTTTGGCATTGCAGTTTCCTCCATAAAAATAAAAAGCGCACCGCCCGAGGGCGATACGCTTCGCAGGCACACAAGTGCGCTACGCGTCTCTATTCTTTTACCACACCTGCCGGGAAATGTCAATTGGTTGGGCACATAACGTTTTTATTATGTTAACCTATCCTCTGTGTCCACGACCTTACCGTACCAGAATTTCCGCACCGGGTCATACAGCACTGCTTACAATCACCGCAGCCAGACATTACATCCTCCCCACATAAACCAAAAGACCGGCTCACGCCGGCCTTTTGGTTTACATAATTTAGTTTTTCTTCCCGTGCTGCGCCTTCATGCGCCGCTCGTGGTTCAGGATGGTCTTGCGGATGCGGAGGTTCTTGGGGGTGACCTCCAGCAGCTCGTCATCCGCCAGGAATTCCAGGCACTGCTCCAGGCTCATCTTCCGGGGCGGCACCAGACGCAGGGCGTCATCGCTGCCGGCGGCACGGGTGTTGGTCAGCTGTTTCTTCTTGCAGACGTTGACCACGATGTCCTCCTGCTTGGGGCTGATGCCCACTACCATGCCCTCGTACACGCCCACGTTGGGGCCGATGAACAGCACGCCGCGCTCCTGCGCGTTGAACAGACCGTAGGTGATGGACTCACCGGTCTCGCTGGCCACCAGAGAGCCGGTGTTGCGGCGGGTCAGCTCACCCTTATAGGGGGCGTAGCTGTCAAACACGCTGGCCATAATGCCCTCGCCCCGGGTATCCGTCAGGAACTCGTTGCGGTAGCCGAACAGACCGCGGCTGGGCACCAGAAACTCCACCTTCATGCGGCTGCCGATGGGGGTCATTTCCTGCATATCCGCCTTACGAGCGCCCAGCTTCTCAATGACCGCGCCCACGCTCTCTGCGGGCACGTCCACCACCAGACGCTCGATAGGCTCGCACTTCTTGCCGTCGATGGTCTGGTACAGCACACGGGGGGGCGACACCTGGAACTCGTAACCCTCGCGGCGCATGGTTTCGATGAGGATGGACAGGCTCATCTCACCGCGGCCCGCCACGTTGAAGGCGTCCATAACGCCCTCGATCTCGCTGACGCGGAGGGACACGTCCTTCAGCGTCTCGCGGAACAGGCGGTCACGCAGCTGGCGGCTGGTGACGAACTTGCCTTCCCGCCCGGCGAAGGGACTGTCGTTGACGGAGAAGGTCATCTCCACCGTGGGGGCGCTGATCTTCACAAAGGGCAGCGGCTCCACGCAGTCGGGTGCGCAGATGGTATCGCCGATGGTGATATCGCCGATGCCGCTGAGGGCGATGATATTGCCCGCCGTGGCCTCGGTGACGGGCACCTTGCCCAGACCGGCGAACTCGTACATACTGACCGCCTTGGCCTTCTTGGCCGGGGCGTCGGGGTCGTGGTAGTTGCACACGGCGATCTCCTGGTTCTGCTTCAGCACGCCGCGCTCGATACGGCCGATGGCGATACGGCCCACGAACTCGTTATAGTCGATGGAGCTGACCAGCATCTGGAAGGGCTGGTCCAGGTCGGCCTCCGGCGCGGGGATGTAGTCCAGAATGGTATCGAACAGCGGCTTCAGGTCCGTGCCCACCACGTCGGGGGAATAGCTGGCGGTACCGTTGCGGGCGGAGCAGAACAGCATAGGGCTGTCCAACTGCTCGTCGGTGGCGTCCAGGTCCAGCAACAGCTCCAGCACCTCGTCGATGACCTCGTGGATACGCTGGTCGGGACGGTCGATCTTGTTGATAACCACAATAACACGATGGCCAAGCTCCAGCGCGCGGCTGAGCACGAAACGGGTCTGGGGCATAGGGCCCTCGGCGGCGTCCACCAGCAGGATGACGCCGTTGACCATCTTCAGGATACGCTCCACCTCGCCGCCGAAGTCGGCGTGGCCCGGGGTATCCACGATGTTGATCTTGGTGTCGCCGTACTGGATGGCGGTGTTCTTGGCCAGAATGGTGATGCCGCGCTCACGCTCCAGGTCGTTGGAGTCCATGACGCGCTCCACCGTCTCCTGGTTCTCGCGGTACACGCCGCCCTGCTTGAGCATCTGGTCCACCAGCGTGGTCTTGCCGTGGTCGACGTGGGCGATAATGGCCACGTTTCTCAGTTTTTCGTTCTGCAAAGGTAAAAACCCCTTTCTCTCGGGTAAATTCACTAACCTTTGTATTATATGCCTGCAAAGGACCGATTGCAAGCCCTTTCGTCAACTTTTTCGCCGCGCCGCCGTTGACAAATGCCGCCGCCTACGGTACAATACCAGTTGCACACGCCTCCGTAGCTCAGTTGTATAGAGCGACCGCCTCCTAAGAGAACCGAGCTGATTTCAACTAGCAAAAACCAATCTTCATACTTGCCTCCGTACCTCACCGGGATAGAGGGCCCGCCTCCTAAGCGGGATGTAGCGTGTTCGAGTCACGCCGGGGGTGCCACAATCCCTTACGCCACAAGCGTTTGCGGGTTTTGTGCTTGCTAATAAAAGTTGAACGGTTAGCAAGCATTTTGATTGGTCAAGCCCCTTTTCATTAGCAGGATTTTTGCTAATATTAGCAGAAATTTTTGCTTTTGGAGAGGGGCTTTTGCTAATACGATATTTCGACAGGCTGAAATCTTTGCTACTCGGCTCTTCTATGGATTAGCAGTTTTGGATGGACTGGGCGACTTTGATTAGCAACTCAGGATTGCTTTGCAGGATCGCCTTGAGGGCAGCTTCTGCCGCTTCGGGCGACACATGAGGATTGGCAGGTGATGCAGTGTTTTCCATACTGCTTCCGCCGAGGAAGTCATCCATCTTCTGCGCGACATTGAGTCGGTCATTGGCGAAAGAGTGATTTCCGTACCGACGTGTCAGCATCTCAAGATTTGCCCACCCACCAGCGTGACGAACAGAGTTGTAATCGCCGTGCGACAGGGCTAGCTTTGCCGCCGCGCTCGTATGTCGGAGACTATGAAACACGAAGTCTTTCGGGTCAATATCCGGATTGCTTAAATCTTCAAGGATATCCTTGAACTTCTTGTTCAAGTGTTCCGTCATGATAGGTCGGCCGTTGGCTTGGCAAATTACAAGACCATAATCAGCATACCCTTCGGGGCCAAGCTCCTTTTTCAAGTTCTCCTGCAACTCCCTCAGACCGGCCAATGCCTGCATGGTGCTGGCAGGTACATCAATTTCCCGGATACTGCCTTCCGTTTTAGGCTGCTTCAGCATAATGCTCGTTTTTGTTCCGGGGTAAAGATTCGGAAAGGTGAAGAGAATCTGCATTTTCGGAAGTTTTGCGTTTTCCTTGCCAATACGGTCAATAACACGATCAATACTGACACGCTGTTTAACCATATCAACACGATCCCATTGTAAGGCACCAATCTCTCCGCCGCGCATCGTGCAGGCAATCGCAAGATGAATCGCACAGTGCATAAGGTAGTAGTCGTAGTACTCCTTGCGGCAGGTGAAGTCGAGAACCTTCAAAACCTGCTCGGGCTCCAGCACTTTTCGCTCCTTTTCCTTGTGTTCCGGAAGCGTTGCCTTGATAAACGGGTTTGTGCTGATGTAGTCCCATTTGACTGCCAGATTAAAGGCACAGCGTACGATCTTGTGAATATCATGAACAGTCGATGCGGTCACATGTTCACGTTTCTGCCGTCCCATATTTGCAGCAGGCTCCGCCTCTTCCAACAGGAAGTCATAGTAGTCATCAACGGTCTTTGTCCGAATTGATTTCAGCTTTTTGTCGCCCAAATAAGGATGAACATAGTTTTCCAGCAGGCCAACGTTTCCGTCATAGGTGGAAGCAACCCAGCGCTTTGCCCCGTATTTCTCTACGAACTCATATAGAAATTCGCTTACGGTCATGTCGTCGCCCTTCGCTTTGACCTTGACCACGCCTTCATGCTCCAGTTTTGCTTTTAGGGCTTTGGCGGCTGTATAGCTCAAGCCGGAATCCCAGACCTGATGACGGTCTTTGCCTGTTCCCTCATAGTGGACAACAGAAAAGGTTTTTCCTCTTCTTACGATAGAAGCCATTCTAAATCTCCCTTCTTATTCTATGCTATCAAGCCAAGCATCAAAAGAAGGTTTGGAAATGCGAACATACTTGCCGACACGGACGGTCTTGAACAGAGACTTCCGACAAAGAACATAAGCCATACTGCGGCTGATTTGAAGAATGTCTGCAATTTCCTGTACCGAATATGTTCTTTTATCCGCATTAGCCTGAGCAGCTATGTTGTTTACTTCAACTGCCATACAACAACTTCTTTCCTGCAGTTGAAGTGAAGATTAGCATGGTCCTCCACGACTCTCGTATAAGTATTATACGATTTGAACCTCTGTTCGTTCAACTGCAAAACATAAAAATATTACCCATATGTGTGCCATTGTATCAGGCCCATTTCCTGCACTCTCTGAGCGCGTATTTCAGGCCGCTGCTGTGCAGCGCTTATCGTCACGGGAACGCTCCTATCCTCGCATTCTGTCCGGACGACCTGTATAACTTCCTGATCCGGCTGTTCACTTTTCAAGGTACATGTAATAGCACCAGCCATCTTCTGACTGGCTTATCCTTACAGTAAATAAATAGCAAA
>ERZ773194.3910-NODE-3910-length-12345-cov-3.711554_pt1 | contig 12345 bp, 10 predicted proteins | sample MGYA00511240_ERZ773194 | MGnify/ENA primary metagenome ERZ773194 (study PRJEB29015, sample SAMEA2737774) | human gut metagenome | biome: human gut; feature: human-associated habitat; material: faeces | place: China | collected 2012 ... | reverse complement strand
AGTCGCGGCCGGAGGTCGGGGGCGTGTCGCGCCCGTCGAGGAAGGCGTGGATATAAACGCGCTTTAAGCCCTTGATGTGCGCCATCTTCAAAAGCGCATAGAGGTGGTCGAGCGTGGAATGCACGCCGCCGTCGGAATGCAGGCCGTAAAAATGCAGCGCCGAGCCTTTTGCAAGGCAGTCGTCCATCGCCTTGTTGTAGGCGGGGTTTTCGAAAAATGTGCCGTCCTCGATGGAACGGGTGATGCGCGGCAGATCCTGGAACACGACGCGGCCGCCGCCGATGTTGGTGTGGCCGACCTCGCTGTTGCCCATCTGCCCGTCGGGCAGACCCACGTCAAGGCCGGAGGCCTTGAGCGTCGTGTGGGCATACTCGGAAAAAAGACCGTCGAGCACGGGGGTGTTGGCAGCGCGCACCGCGTTGCCGACGGTATCGTTGGACAGGCCGAAGCCGTCCATAATGATCAATGTGGTCGGAGCTTTATTCATAAGCTGCTCTCTCCTTTTCCTGTCAATCCTGGTTAGCGGCGTGAACGATCTCCATCAGCGAATTGGGTTCGAGCGACGCGCCGCCGATCAATCCGCCGTCGATATCCTCGTGGGAGAGGAGCTCGCGCGCGTTTTCACTCTTCATCGAGCCGCCGTACTGAACGGTCACGCTGCGGGCAACGCGCGCGCCGTACTGTGCGCGGATCAGCGCGCGGATATAGGTGCAGACCTCGGCAGCCTGCTCGCCCGTGGCGGTTTTGCCCGTGCCGATCGCCCAGATGGGCTCATAGGCAATGACGCAGCGGCGCATCTGCTCGGCGCTCACACCGGCAAGGGCGCTCTTCACCTGAAGGGCGATGAGCTCCATCGTCACGCCCATCTCACGCTGATTCAGGCTCTCGCCCACACAAATGATGGGATTCAGGCCGGCGCTCAGCGCGGCATGTACTTTCTTGTTGACGATCTCATCGGTCTCGCCGAAGAGGGCGCGGCGCTCGCTGTGACCGACGATAACATAGCGCACGCCGAGATCGGCGAGCATATCGGCAGAAATTTCACCGGTGTAGGCGCCGCTCTTTTCGAAGTAAACGTTCTGCGCGCCCACGGCAATGCGGCTGTCCTTGAAAGCGCGCACGGCGGCACTCAGGTCGGCGGCGGGCACGCACACGACGATGTCGCACCACTTGGTCTTGGGAAGAATGGCCTTGAACTGTTCGGCAAAGGCCTTGGTCTCGCTGGGGGTCTTGTTCATTTTCCAGTTGCCTGCAATGATGGTTTTACGGTATCTGCGATTCATGGTGGGTCTTTTCTCCTGTTACTGTCTAAGTCTAAGATCTATGCGAATATTTGAAAATCAATGATGATTTTTCTCACTTGTCTAAAAGGCAGGCAACGCCCGGAAGCTCCTTGCCTTCAAGGAACTCGAGCGACGCACCGCCGCCGGTGGAGATGTGCGTGATCTTGTCGGCAAAGCCGAGCTGCTCGGCTGCCGCCGCGCTGTCGCCGCCGCCGATGATCGTGACCGCGCCGCTCTCGGCGAGCGCCTTGGCCATGGCCTTGGTGCCGTTTGCAAAAGCGGGGAACTCAAAAACGCCCATGGGGCCGTTCCAGACGATCGTGCCCGCGCCCTGCGTCGCTTTGCAGAAAAGTTCGATGGTCTCAGGGCCGATGTCCATGCCCATGAGGCTGTCGGGGATGTTGCCCTCGCAGAGGACGGGCTCGGCATCTGCGGAGAACTCGGCTGCGCAGTAGTTGTCAACGGGCAGCAGGAACTTGACGCCCTTGGCTTCTGCCTTTGCGATCATTTCCTTTGCGTAGTCGATGCGGTCTGCCTCGAGCAGGCTCTGGCCTATCTCGTAGCCCTGTGCCTTCTTGAAAGTGTAAGCCATGCCGCCGCCGATGATGACAGTGTCAGCCTTCTCAAGGAGGTTGTTGATGACGTTTATCTTATCGGAGACCTTTGCGCCGCCGAGGACAGCGACGAAGGGGCGCTTGGGATCGTCAAGAGCCTTGCCCATGATGGACAGCTCCTTGTCGACGAGCAGACCGGAGTATGCGGGCAGGTAAGCTGCGACGCCCGCGGTGGAAGCGTGTGCTCTGTGCACGGTGCCGAATGCATCGGAAACGAAGATCTCTGCCATGTCAGCCAGAGCCTTAGCAAACTTGGGGTCGTTCTTGGTCTCGCCCTTGTCGAAGCGCAGGTTCTCAAGCAGCATGATCTGGCCGGGCTTGAGGGCTGCGGCCTTTGCCTTTGCATCCTCGCCGACGGTGTCGGTCGCAAAGATGACTTCCATGCCGAGCAGTTCGCTCAGGCGCTTTGCAACGGGAGCGAGGGTCAGCTTCTTAAGGGACTTCTTCCACGCTTCCTCAGTAAGGGTAGCAGGATCCTTGCCCTTCTCGGTCTGCTTTTTCACGAAGGATTCGAAAGTGGCGTTGGGCTTGCCGAGGTGGGAGCAGGCGATGACTGCCGCGCCGTTTTCGAGCAGGTACTTTATGGTGGGGAGAGCGGCAACGATACGCTTGTCGCTGGTGATCTCACCGGTCGCCTTGTCCTGCGGCACGTTGAAATCGCAGCGGAGCAGGACCTTCTTGCCCTTGACATCAACATCATAGACGGTTTTCTTGTTGTAGTTCATGGTATGTCCTCCTAAAAATAATATTCGTTCATTCCGCCATGGAGCCGGTACCCAGCAGCCCCGGAAATCCCTGCTGGCGCAGTGCTTCATAAGCTAATATAGCAACGGAGTTTGAAAGATTCAGACTCCGGGCCTCACTGATCATAGGGATGCGTATGCATCTGTCGCGGTACTTTTCGCGCAGCCATTCCGGCAGCCCCGCCGTTTCCTTTCCGAACATCAGCGTAACATCCCCGCTCATGTTGGCCTCGGTGTAAGCGCGCGGCGCTTTGGTCGTGGCAAGATAAATATTGCCGTCGCCGTTCTTCTTGAAGAACTCGTCAAGGTTTTCGTAAACGCTGATATCTACAAGGTACCAGTAATCAAGCCCGCAGCGTTTTACCATTTTATCGGAGATATCAAAGCCGAGCGGCTTTATCAGATGCAGCCTTGCGCCGGTCGCGCCGCAGGTGCGGGCTATCGCTCCGGTGTTATGCGGTATCTCCGGCTCGACAAGAACAATATCAAGCATTTGAACTAACCTCCGCGGCCGTCCCTCTCCGGGAAATATGTTACCGCATCCTTGATTTCAAAATCATTTTAGCACAAAAATTGAAAAAATCATGTACTTTTTTTCAATTTTTGATTATTCTTGCATAATACACAAATATGGTCTATAATCAGTCCCGTTAATTGGGATTTTCTTGTCATTTTGTATATGACAGCAATTTGTCAATCGTGTGTAATTATGAGGTTTTCCGTCTATGGAACTGTCATGTGATCTATGTCCCCGCAGATGCGGCGCTGCTCGCAGCGATGAGGCGCCTGCGGGCGTGTGCCGAAGCCCCCTCCTGCCGCGCATCGCGAGAGCCGCGGCGCACTTCGGTGAGGAGCCATGCATATGCGGCAGCGGCGGCGCCGGGGCGATATTCTTTACCGGCTGCAATCTCCGCTGCGTGTTCTGCCAGAACCGGGAAATAAGCCGCGGCGAGGGCGGCCAGAGCGTCAGCGTCCCGCGCCTGCGTGAGATAATGCTGCGCCTGCGCGATGAGGGCGTGTCGTGTATTGACCTCGTCACCGGCACGCATTACACCCCTACCATCGCCGAAGCGCTCTCCGGACTCTCTCTCGGCATCCCCGTCGTCTGGAACAGCTCGGGTTATGAGAGCGTCGAGACGCTGCAGCAGCTCTCGGGGCTTGTGCAGATATACATGCCCGATTTCAAATACTGGGACAGCGCCGCCGCGAAGCGGTACAGCGCGGCGGAGGACTATCCGCAGATCGCGCGCGCCGCTATAAAGGAAATGTACCGCCAGACCGGGTCATACGTTCTGGATGAAAGCGGTATGCTCCGCTCCGGTGTCCTTATACGGCACCTCATCCTCCCCGGCAGGAGCGAGGACGCGATGAACGTCATTGACTTTGCCGCCGATGAGTTCCCGCGCGGCAGTGTACTCTTCTCTCTTATGAGCCAGTACACGCCCATGCCGGGGCTTGAGAACTTTCCGGAGCTCTCCGGGCGCATCGACAGTGAGACGAACAGCGCGCTCATCCACTATATGTCCGTGCGCCACCTCGACGGCTTCTGGCAGGAACCGGATTCCGCCACCGCCGAAATGATCCCCGCCTTTGACGGAACAGGGGTATAAACACAGCAAAGCCTACCAGCGGAAACAATAGTTCCGCCGGTAGGCTTTGATTCATTCTGCTTCCACCGGGCAGTGATAGCGCGGCTTGCCGATGCTCGCCTTGCCGTACTCTATCGCCGCCGCAGGGCAATCGCATATGCAGGCCATGCAATGCGTGCAATGCCCTCCCCACACTGGGCGGCCGTTCTCAATGCTGATGCTGTGCGTCGGGCACTCGCGTGCGCACTTGCCGCAGCTGATGCAGCTGTCCTTGACATAGAACTTGCTGTCTTTAACAAAGCATTTGTAAAACAACGGGTTCACGATATCGCTGTATATACGGTCGATAAGCCTCACGGGCTCCGCTGTAAATGGCTCACCGTTTGCAATGCGCTCCGCCGCGTCCGCGATCTGTCCTGTGCGCGCGGCAACGATCTTTATCGCTTCATCCCGCTCCGGCACGGCGAACATGGCCACATAGTTTTCCGGCATGATGACCTGCTCCGTACCCATATACGCAAAGCCTTTTCTCTCGCAAAGGCGCGCATTGTACTTTGCGGCATTGCCTATCTCGCTGCCGCAGCTCATAATGAACCACGCCGCCAGTTCGTCACCGTAAAACTCCGTCTCATCTATCCACTTTTCGACAAGGCGCGGGATGCGCCAGCCGTAGGTCGGCGTGACAAACACGAGCCTTTCCGTCCTGACCGCGGCGGCGTTCCCGTTTCTGATCCGCTCATTGAGAGACAGTATCTCGTCCCCGGTGGCCTTGGCGATCCTGCGCGCGATATACTCGCTGTTGCCCGTCCCGCTGAAATACAGTATCATAGCCGCTCCTCCGTCAAAAAAGATCCTCGTCGATCACATTGAAGCCGACGATCTTCACATTCGTCCAATCCGTACCGCAGGTGTAGCAGATATATTCCGCGTAATACGTCGCCGGTACGCCGTCAGCATCCGTCACGCCATCGCCGTCGTTGCGCCCGTCAAACGTTATCCCGCATTCGAGAGTCGTTATGCTCTCACCGCGCAGGATATATGCCCGATCCCCCGGCTGCACTTCGCTCAGGAGCTGAAACGCCTGATTGTTGTGATCTGCGATAACTATGCCTATACCGTCGGAATATATCGCGGCGCTGTCCTCGGCGTCGCATATCGTCTGCCGTATCTGCGCTTCGTCTTCTCCCTCGCCGTCCGAGAACAGCGCCACATTCACCGCCGCGCTCGGTATCACGAGCCGCCCGGTCATGTATTCGCGCCGGTTTCTCTCCTCCGCCGTCTGCGCGTTCAGCCCCATCAGCGCCTGCACCTCAGGTGAAACAGGCTTCGGCGTAGGGGTCGGCGATGGAGTTGGCGACGGTATTACTATCGGCGTCGGTACCGGCGTTGCCGCCGGCTGCTCTGCGTCCGTCTCATCTGCTGCGCAGCAGGAAAGCGACAGCGCCATAAGCGCCGCCAGCGCGGCAGCCATGATCCTTTTTCCTATGTACATAAACTCAAGTCTTTGCCTTGGGCAGCGCCGCAGCAAGCTGCACCGCGGCGAATATCGCCGCCGCTATCACCGTGTACATCTGCCCGAGCCCGAGATACATGCTTATCCCGTCGGCAGCACAGGCGCACACAAGGCATATTGCCGCCGGCGCTATCAGCCAGAAGCGCTTCTTCGTCTTTTCAAAGGCCGCCGGTATCCCGGCAAAGCCCGCCAGCGCGCCGAATACCGCAAGCGTGCACATTATCACGCGCCAGGTAAACAGCCGCTGCGTTTCGCTCCGGTACTCGGTTAGATACATTCCGGCGCTCTCGGCAACATCGCCGCCCGCTTCGACCGCTGCCTTGACAGACGCCGGTTTTGTCAGCAGGATTTTCATCGAGGTGCGCTTGTTTTCCAGTTCCTTTATCTCATCGGCGTCAAGCAGCTGCTTTGAGAGCTTATCGGCCTCATTATCGAGCTTGCCCTTTTCCTCTTCAAGGCGCTCCCCGTCCTTGTCGAGTTCGCCCATGTTGTACCAGAGGTTTGCAAGCTGCGTCTGGAGCTCCGCTTCGCCTTTCTTTAACATTTCCTCGGCTGACGTGAGCTGAGCTTTTGCCTGCTCGATAGCGCCAACAGCCTCGCCTATCTTGCTGTCTATCGATGAGAGCGCATCGCCTGCCGCGCCGTAGCCGCTGCTTATCTGGCCGAGTGCGGAAATAAGCGTCCCAGCGTTCGAAAGGAACTCCTCATTGCTCATCGCGCTCTCGTCCATTCCGTCCAGCCGGTCTATCTGCTCCAGGATACCCGCGCTTATCTCATCGCCTATCCCGCTGCCCGCTATATCCGGCGGCAGCGCTGCGGATATCTCCTCGCCCAGCGCCTCAAGCGCACCGACCTGGCTGCGCAGCACCTGCGCGCTCTGGGAGAAATCGGCCTCCGCCCTTACCTCGGCGCATTGCTTCTCCCAGCCCTCGTGTTCTGTTTTGTATTTTTCAAGCTCCGTGTTATATTCTTCGAGCTTTTTATCGTACTCCGCTTTCTGTTCAAGATAGCGGTTATATTCCTCCATCTTTTCACTGTCGCTCTCGTCCTCAGGCTTCTCTACCAGGGTCGGTTCCGTGGGCGCTTCCGGTGCTTTGGGCTCCGCTGCGATAAGCGCGTTGAGCTTATCCACAACGGCCTGAAGCCGTGCAGCCTCAGTGCCGCACTCGGCCTTTCCGTCTGCGGCGGTGCTTATGCCGTTCGCGACAAGCTCCTTGTTGTTCTCATAGAGTTCTATCAGGAACTTCATCTGCTCTTCCTTTTCGGCGAGCTGCTTTTTCCCTTCCTCCACCTGAGCCTTTGCCTCGGCAAGCTGCTGCTTTGCATCGTCCATAAGAGACGCCGCCATCTTGTAGCCGCCCTTCTTTGCCGAGTATTCCGCAAGATCGGTCCTGTGCTGCGACGCTTCATCGTCATGCTCTGCAAGCAGTTCTTCGAGCACCTTATATGCTTCCTCATAGCTGATGCTGCCGGAGAGCTTTTCATCGGTCTGGCGGTAGGTCTCTATCCGCTCCTCATAGCGCTGTGCCTCGGCGGCGCGTTCATCGCGCTCCTTGGCCGCCTTGCCGAAGCCGGACGCTCCTCCGCCCAGCATTATCACACACATTATCGTCAGGACTATCGAAAATACTCTCACAAGAGTCGGATGCTTCACTTATGATTCCCCCCGGTTTTCTGTAACGATTTATTATACAGGATATTTATTAATTTTTCATGTCTGCCGGAAAATAATTTTATCTTTATTATTCTGTTTTTTTAGTGTATAGTGATGAAAAAGTATTCGAAGAGGAACCTGCGTTATGATCTACAGCTTTGCCCCCATGGAGGGCGTCACCTCGTATATCTACCGCCGTATTCACGCGCGTATGTTTCCTGGCGCGGATGTCTATTATGCGCCATTCATCGCTCCCGACGGCAACGGCAATTATAAGATCAGCAGCTTCCGGGACACGCTGCCCGAGAATAACCCCGGCATGACGCTCGTCCCGCAGCTTCTGTGCAGCAGCGCCGCGCCCTTTATCTCAGTCGCAAAGGAGTTTCAGGCTCTCGGCTATGAGGAGATAAACCTCAATGTCGGCTGCCCGTCGGGGACTGTCGTCTCCAAACATAAGGGCTCCGGGATGCTGCGTGACCTCGCCGCGCTCGACGGCATCCTTGCGGATATCTTCTCCTCCTGTCCGATCCGCGTGTCCGTAAAGACGCGCATGGGTTTTGCCGATACCGCGGAGTTTCCCGCGATCGCCGAAATATACCGCAAGTACCACATCTCGCGGCTCATCGTACATAGCCGTGACCGCGCCGGGATGTATAAAAGCCGCCCGGATGTGGACGGCTTCACGGCAGAGCTTCGCAGCTTCCCTTTTCCCGTTGAATATAACGGAGATGTTTTCTCCCCCGCCGCGGCGCAGGCCGTGCTCGCGCGCTGCACGGAGGTGTCGGGGCTTATGATCGGCCGCGGCGCCGTCGCGAACCCCGCGCTGTTCCGCATGCTGCGCGGCGGCAAGGCGCTCGAGCGCGAAGAGCTGCAAAGCTTCCATGATGCGCTGCTTGAAGAGTTCCTCGCCTCGGGGCTTCCGCCGGTGCACGCCATGGCGCGGCTCAAGGAGCTGTGGTTTTATATGCAGCACGTCTTCCCCGGCGAGTCGAAAGCTGTCAAGGCTGTGTTCAAGTCGAAGACCCTGCCCGACTACCGCAGTGCCGTCGCCTTTCTCTTTTCCTCCTGCGCCTTTGACGGCAATTCGTTTTTCAGCGCATGATTATGTAAACTGTTTTATGTTTATTAAATTACGTAAATTATAAATCGGAGACGCTGTTTATGCGTCTCCGATTTATAATTTAATATCCCAGTTCTCGACTGACCACGTTTCCGTCAATGGCATTGATGGTGAGGACGATAGTTTCTTCTATTGGTCCCTCCGATCCATAATAATCCCAAACAGGTATCACTAAGCCCATGTCCTTACTGCTCTTTGTCCTGACCCGCATGAGATTCAGCCTGACTTTGTTGATATCGATGCTGAGATCACCATCTCCTCCGTTGTCGTTGATCGTCTGCGCGTAGCTGTGCCTTACCATTATCATCCGCTCAAAGACGGAAGATATCTCATCAAAGCTCATAAGCTGCGTGTTCTCCAGCTCTATAACCGGCTCTTCGGTCGGCGCTGTCCATTTGAAATATACAACGCCGTCCTTTGTAACGCAGACCTCTATCGACTCATAAGGCCAGACAGACATCTCGTTTCCTTCTTCCACATAGGTCCCCTTAATGCCGGTATATCAGATTGGAAATCCGTTCAGGCTTCTGACATACTGCATCTGATACCCCGTGTCGAGAATAGCGCGATCCAGATCCTGCCAGTGTGAAGCAGAATCCCACACCGTGTTCCCAGGAATTATCACGCTTTGCAGCCACAACGCGTCTGCAAAGTAAACTGGCGTTATCTGATCGCAGACAAGGTCTTTGAACCCAAGCTCGGCGAGAAGGGCATTCCCTATTTCGACTGCTTCCTCCTCGGAAATATCCGGCTGCGTCGGTTCTTCTGCTATGTTCTCCGGGACAGCGGAATACGGCTGGCAATAGCTGCCGTCCACATTGCCGTAATCCTGCACATACCATGCGGCGTGATCCCAAGCGTCAGGAAAATTCGTCACCCATAAATGCGTCCTTCTTCCGTCGACCTCCGACCAGCCTCTCATTCTTTCCACCTGACCGTCAAAAGTAAACGAGGTCACAGCGGGTCGGAGTTCTCCCTCGTCCGGGGCGGTACCGGCAAGCTCGGTATAGTAGGCAATTATATCAGACAGCTTTCCGGGAATAGCATCAGCACCGCCCGGAATCGGAATGTCTCCGCGCTCCATAGCCTGATACTTCTCGACCTCCGCAAGCGCTTCCTGCTTTGTCATAATGACTTCCTCATAGAATGGCTGTCCCTTCATGAAAACACGGAGAAAAGTATCCAGGTCCTCCTGCGTGAAATCTCTTCGGACGACGCTTCCCGTAGGGATAGCGCCAGCGTCCGGCAGTATGATCTCCGCATCGGCAGTGACATGTACAAGGCCGTTCACGCCCTCCCACTCCCCGGTGAAGTGCTCAGGAACATCCAGCGCAGCCAACAGCGCGGAATTATCCCCGCCCTGCTCCGCCGTCTGAAGCATCTGTTCCTGATCCTTCTGCATCTCCGCCGGGGCGTCCTGCGTCTCCCGGCAGCCGGTGAAAAGCATCATTGCCATTGACGCCACAAGAATGAGCGAAATATATTTTTTCATCATGCGCACCTCTTTCTTTAGGATGTGTATAAAGCATAGCCGCACCGCAAAGAAAAGTCGTTACCGTAAGATTACCATATTGTTATTTCATCAATACCCGTACCGTTGTTCCCTCATCGACAGCGCTTTCAATTTCCAGCCTGCCGCCGTGCGCCCGCACGATCTCTTTCACCAGAGCAAGGCCAAGCCCCACCCCGCCCTGCTTCTTGCTCCGGGAGCGATCCACCATGTAAAATGGCTCGGTGATGCGCTCGATATCTTCACGCGGGATGCCGCAGCCATGGTCACGCACAGTAAAGCCCGCGGCATCAGCGGTAAGGCTTACCGTCTGTCCGGGCTGTGATGCTTTCCCTGCGTTGTCCACCAAATTCACTAATACCGACTGCATCAGATCGGCATCCATATCGAGTCTTTCAGCATGGCATTCCATTTGAAGCGTCACTCCGCGCTGCGTGAGCGCATCCGCGGTGCTCTCCTTCACGCGCTCCAGAAGCTCCGGGACAGAAGAAGTCCGCAGTTCCGGTGCCTGCTCCAGCGTAATGAGCTTTAGGAGCTTCTGCACCAGCCGCTCCAGCCAGCGGGTCTGATGCTCGATCCGCGCTATGGCGGCGCTGCGCCCCTCCTCGTCCAGATAAGTGTTTTGCAGGGAATCCACATTCAGCAGCAGCGCGGTCAGCGGCGTCTTGAACTCATGGGTCACTCCGCCTATAAAGAGCCGCTGTCGCTCCGCGGTTTCCGTAAGCTCCTCAATGCGCTGCTCTACTGCCCCGGCCATGGCGTTGAAATCCCGCGCCAGCGCCCCGACCTCGTCTGCGGATGAGACTGTCACGTGCTCTTCATAGCTGCCCGCCGCAATATGAGCGGCCGCGTTCTGCAGCTCCTGCAATGGGCTCAGGGAGCGCCTGACCAGCAAGGCAATAAGCAGCAGACCAAGCCCGATGCACACCGCACCTATGGCGGCGAATTGAAAAGTGAGCGTGCGCATCTGCTCATAGACCGGCGTGATATCCTGCACGATATAGACCGTGCATCCGGTTCCGTCTGGATTGTTCGCAAAGCTATACGGCAGCCTTTCGCTGCTGCCGACTATCAGAAGCTCCCGCCCGTCTGCCGTGCCGGTACAGCGCTGCGGCGTTCCGCCCTCCAACGTCAGATATTCGCTTGGGTCAAAGGAGAGCGCAGAATAGACGGCCTCACCGGAGAGCATAAGCACAGCCTCGCTGTCGGCATACTGGGTAAAGCAATACTTCGCCAGCGAGCGTGTTGCCGCCGCGCTGTCCTGCTCCTCATGGTAATACAGCAGCATATTGCTGAACGAGCGTACCAGCGCCTGCTGCTTCTGCTCTGCGTTCTGATAGGTAAGGTTCAGTATTCTGTTCCGCGCCTGTGTGGTCAGAACAGCCGTACACACGCCCGCGGTCAGCACCAGCACCAGACCGCACAGCAGCGATATTTTTTTCCAGAGCTTCATTTCCGCCGTTCCTCCAACCGGTACCCGGTTTTCGAGATCGTGCGTATCTCGTCACTCAGCCCCAGCTTTTTCCGCAGATTCGCCACGCGCACATCCACCGTGCGGATATCCCCGAAATAGTCCTCGCCCCATATCTCGTTCAATATCCGCTCACGGGAGACGGTGCGGTTTTTGTTCTTCATCAGCACCGCAAGCACGTCAAACTCCAGCGGCGGCAGGTCGATCGGCTCACCGGCGTATGTCAATGTGCGGTTTTCAGCGTCCAAAGTCAAGTCCCGGAAGCGGTACACCTGATTGAGCCGCCCGGTACGCGCCAGTACCCTTTCTATCCGCACAAGCAGTGTCACGATCTCAAAGGGCTTGACGATATAATCCTCCGCGCCCTCCTTGAGACCGCGCACTTCCGATTCGCTGTCGGTCTTGGCGGTCATATAAATGACGGGAATATTATATTTATCCATCAGCGCAAAGAGCGCGAAGCCGTCCAGCCCCGGCAGCATAATGTCCAGCAGCGCAATGTCAAAGGAATGATCCTTCTCCAAAGTTGCCGCAGCTTCACCGCCGTCATCAAACGCCGAGACCTCATAGCCGACAGTGCGCAGGTTCAGTGCCACCGCGTCCGCGATAGCGTGATCGTCCTCCACCAGCAATATCCGATTCGCTGCCATTTCAGCCGCCCTCTCTCATCAAGTATATCAGAATTATAGCATAGCAGACAGAAAAAGAGATTACGGATCAGGAAAAAGAGAGTGAATCAGTGAAAGAACGTCTCCAGGAGATCCGGCGGGAGCAGGGCAGACTGGATGAAGAAAAAGAAGAGACGAAAAAGCTTGCGGAGACGGTGAAACGACAGATCGATAAGCTGA
>ERZ773194.3899-NODE-3899-length-12366-cov-3.619690_pt1 | contig 12366 bp, 8 predicted proteins | sample MGYA00511240_ERZ773194 | MGnify/ENA primary metagenome ERZ773194 (study PRJEB29015, sample SAMEA2737774) | human gut metagenome | biome: human gut; feature: human-associated habitat; material: faeces | place: China | collected 2012 ... | reverse complement strand
AAAGCGGGACGAGCCGATAGCGACCGGACAGGGCGAAGCGGAGAATATCCATCCAAAGCAGGAAGTGCAAAGCCCGCAGCCGCAGCCGGAGGCGGAGCCGGCGCGGACACCGATCGCGGAGGTTCCCGCGCAGCCGGATGTATCGGTAGAGGTCGTGCAGCCGACGACGCCAAAAACGATTGATTTGACTCTGTCGATCAAGATTCCGGAGGGAGAAGCGGAGCCGGAAGGGCCCGCGCAGGATGCAGAGCTGCCTCCCAGTAAAACGAAGCTCCGTTATTCGGACATCTTTCCCAGAGTCGATGTGGATCACGGCACTGGCGCTCCTGACGCTGCTGGCACTGGCAGCCCGGCCCAAAAAGAACAAAAAGAAATAGTCCTGCCGGAGCTCGATGACGACGAGGAAGAAAAACCGAAAAAACATATTTTCACCCGAATCGTGATTACCCTTCTGGTCGTGATGATCATCGCGGAAGGCGCTGTTCTGGGCATTAAATTCTTCGCGCCGGACAGCGAGGCTTCGCGTAAGATTAACGATATGCTGGCGGCAGTCATGGATCTGTTTACGGGGCAGGAAAAGCCCGCGGATGACGACGAGCTGCCGCAGACCTCTGTCAACGCGGAGGAGGAATACTATACGCGGCTGGTCAATGAGGCGGCCGCGGACACCACAACGATCGGACAGACGCAGTACAACGCTGCTCTTTGCTATGATACAGACAAGACCTACGCATTTGAGGAAATTCCGGAGACTACAGCTTTTCAAGATATGGACTGGACTACCGATCAGAACGGCAGGACGGTTACCTACGGGCAGGCGCTTTTGCGGGCGGTTGTGCGCTATTATGACGGCTGGAAGGAAAGGAATCAGGATGATTCTCTGGTCGGCATCAATGTGTTGGAAATCGGCGAGATCCGCGTCGGCGCGGAAGGCTTCTATCTGCTCTGCAAGGTGACCTATGCGGGCAGTGACGGCAAGGATGAGGTCCGGTATCAAAGCGTATACGCGCGGGCGTCTGAGGATGCCATGTCGATCGATACGGTGAAGGAGGAAAAAATATAATGGAAAAACTCGAAAGAAAAATCATGTCAGTCATCCTGGTGATTGTGGTCATTCTGGCTCTGTTCTTAGGGCTGATTGACTTCATCTCTGACTTCATGTGGTTTAAAGAGATGGGCTATACGGCAGTCTTTTTCAAGCAGCTCGTGACCCAGCTGACGGTGGGAGTTCCGACGTTCATCGTCGTAACCGGACTGGTGATGCTTTATCTGCATCATCTGCGCAAAAGCTACTTCTCCAAAATCGCTTCGTCGGAAGCGACCGATATGAAAAAGCTGAAAAAGACCACCAATATTCTCGCGGTTGCTTTTGGCGCGATCGCGACCTTCATGACGGTGGCGCAGCTTTGGTTTGAGATCCTCAAATTCGCGAACAGCTCGAATTTTGATATCAAAGACCCGCTGTTCCATCTCGATGTGTCTTTCTATCTGTTCAAGCTGGAATTTTTGACACAACTCAATGAGATTATGATTGGTGTTATCGTCGGATTCGTGATTCTGACGATCATCTACTATATCATCCTGATGACGGTCAGAACACCGGACGTGTTCAAGGAGGAGGTCCCGCCGCAGGCGCAGGCCACCGATGAAGAACGCTATACCGGCGGTGCGAATCCGTTCGGCGGGCAGAACGCGCAAAGCAAGGACCCGTTTGCCAAGTTCGCGGAAGCCTTTACCGGCAAAAAATTCGAGCCAAAGCCGCTGCACCGAAAAAAACAGTTTGACGACAGTAATTTCAAGCAGCTGCTTTCGATTGCCTCCGGCAAAATCTCAATTTTGGGCTTTATCTTCTTCGCGATGCTGGGCGTGAACTTTTTCCTGCGGCAGTTTGACCTGCTGCACGCGCATACCGGAGCCGTATACGGCGCAGGTTTTACAGATGTGACGATTACTCTGTGGATGTATCGCGTGTTGTGCGCGCTGGCTGCATTGTCAGCAATCCTGTTCATCGTCAACATGAAACGCAAAAAATACAAGAGTCTGTTTACCGTTCCGGTCATCATGATCGTCCTCGGACTGATCGGAAACGGCGCGGGCTATCTCGTGCAGAACTTCGTGGTTTCTCCTGACGAAATCAACAAGGAAAGCAAGTATCTGCAGAGAAACATCGAATTCACGCAGTACGCTTACCAGCTCGATGACGTGGATGTTAAGTCCTTCGCGGCAGACAATACTCTGAGTTCAAAGGATATTACCGAAAACGCGGAAACAATCAACAACATCCGTATCAACGATTTCGGTCCGGCGAAGCAGTTCTACAACCAGACGCAGAGTATCCGCCAGTACTATACGTTTAACGATGTGGACGTTGACCGCTACACGATCAACGGTAAATATACGCAGACCTTCCTGACGGCCAGAGAAATCGATGAAACGAAGATCGATGACTCTTGGCTGAATCGTCACCTCAAATATACGCACGGCTACGGCGCGACGCTTTCGCGGGTAGATAAGGTGACTTCAAGCGGACAGCCGGACGTGCTGATCGGCAACATTCCGCCGGTTTCTGAGGTCGCGGAGATTGAGATTGACAGACCGGAGATCTATTTCGGCGAACTGTCCAACGAATATATCGTTGTCAATACCGATGAGCAGGAATTCGACTATCCGGACGGTTCCAGCAACAAGTACACGAAGTACGAGGGCGGCGCGGGTATCAAACTGAACCCGTTCAACCGTCTGGTATTCGCGATTCGCGAGGGCAGTCTGAAACTTTTGGTTTCCTCTAATATTGACAGCAATTCCAAGATTATCATCAACCGCAACGTAGTCAAAAGGGTCATGAGAATCATGCCGTATCTGAGCTATGAAAACGACCCGTATCTGGTGACCGTAGACGGCAAACTCTACTGGATGATGGACGCTTATACCGAAAGCTCGCTGTATCCGTATTCGGAGCCGATCTCCGGCAAGACGACGAACTACATCCGCAACTCCGTTAAGGTGGTTGTGGATGCCTACAACGGCGATGTGAAATTCTATATCGTCGATGAAGAGGATCCGATTGCGCAGACCTTCCAGAAGATTTATCCGACGCTGTTCAAGGACTTCGATGAGATGCCGGAGGGCTTGCGTTCGCATATCCGTTATCCGAACTACCTCTTCGCGATTCAGGCGGATATTTACGCGAAGTACCATATGGAAGACGTGAACGTGTTCTATCAGAAGGAAGACGTCTGGGATGTCGCTTACGAAATCTACGGCACCGAAAAGACGCAGATGGAACCGAACTACTATATCGCGAAGCTGCCGGGCGAGGAGAAGGCGGAATTCTTCAATTCCCTGCCGTTCACGCCGCGTTCCAAACAGAACATGACGGCGCTGATGGTGGCGCGCAATGACGGTGATGCCTACGGAAGTCTGGTACTCTATCAGTTCCCGAAATCGAGAACGATCTACGGACCGGAGCAGATCGAGGCGCAGATCGACCAGAATACGGAGATTTCCAAGGAATTCTCCCTGTGGAAATCCTCCGGTACGTCCTATCGCCGCGGCAATATGTTCGTCATTCCGATCAACACTTCGGTCTTGTATGTTGAACCGGTCTATCTGGAAGCGACCAATTCCAGTATTCCGGAGGTTAAGCGGATTATCGTGGCCTACGACGACAAGATTGCTTACGAAGAAACCCTGGCGGAATGTCTGGTTTCCCTGTTCGGTGATGAGGCCGAAAAAGGCGTGGAAACCACAGAGCCTTCCGGCGGAGAAGCAGACAAGGATAAGCTGACCACCAAGGAACTGGCAGCGCTCGCGGCCGCGGCTTACGAAAACGCGCAGAAGGCAATGCAGGCGGGTGACTGGACCAAGTACGGCAAGTATCTGGACGAGATGGAAGGCTACTTGAATGAATTGACAAAATAGCGCGCGGCATCCGTCGCCGCGCGTGCAATCATACAAAAACACTGATGAAGGAGGCAAAACATGCTGGATTTTAACCTTGACGCCATGTTGTTTACAATTCCGGCCGACAAACACGAAAAGACAGACTTGATGAGAATTTTAAAGGAGCATCCGGAGGTACAATTTGTATCCATGGCGGGCCTGGATATGGTCGGAAACGATACGGATGAGAGAATTCCGATCCGATTATTCCTGGAGGACATGGACGATATGCTCAAACACGGTGTACAGACAGACGGCTCCAGCGTAAACCTGCCGAAGATCGCTGAGCTGAACAACGCGAAGGTGGACATGATTCCGGACCTTGCGGTAAACTGGTATGTGGACTATAACTTTGACAATATTGACCGCATGACAGGACTTCCTGTCGGCACCCTGCGGATTCCGGCATTTTTGGTTCATAACGACAAGAACGAGGTCGGCTCGCGTGTCATTCTCAGAGACGCCATCGACAAATTCAAAGTGGAGCTTTCGCGGCTGCTGCGGGAGCATCCGTATGTATTCACCTATATGGACGGCATCGGGAACGCGGACGAAATCGAAGAAATCCGCATTACCAGCGCGACCGAGCTGGAATTCTGGGTCAGAACGCCGGATGATAAGGCGGACAGAGAACAGCTTTCAACTTCGCAGGAGCTGAAGGAGCAGTACTGGAAGCGCACCTACGGGCCGGTCAGAACGGCACTCGAAAAGAGCATTGAGATTCTGGACCGCTATGGATTTGAAATGGAAATGGGGCACAAGGAGGTCGGCGGCGTCAAATCGAAGCTGACCAGCACCGGTGCGCATGACCATATCATGGAGCAACTGGAAATTGACTGGAAATACGCGGACGCGATGCAGGCCGCGGATAACGAAAAACAGGTCAAGTACGTCGTGCGTGATGTCTTCAATCAGTTCGGCTTATCGACGACCTTCATGGCGAAACCGATGCCGGGCGTTGCCGGAAACGGAGAGCATACGCATTTGGGCGTCTGCGCGAAGCTCAAAAACGGCAGGCTTGTGAACCTGTTCGCTCCACAGGCGTTCGACGCGGAGTTCCTTTCGCCGGTGGGCTTTGGCGCGCTGATGGGGATTCTCAAAAACTACGAAGCCATCAATCCGTTCGTCAGCTCGACGACCGATTCGCTGAACCGACTCAAGCCGGGCTATGAAGCACCGGTTTGCATCGTGACTTCGCTGGGGCACAGTCCGGCGGAGCCTTCGAGAAACCGTACCATTCTCATCGGTCTGGTGCGCGACGCCAAGAGCGCGTTGGCGACTCGTTTCGAGCTGCGCGCGCCGAACCCGAAGACCAACACCTATTTGGTGCTCGCGGCCGCCTACATGGCGATGCTGGATGGGATCAAGGCAGCGCTGACGGCAGAGAAAACCCCGAAGGAGCTGGAAGCCTCGCTTTCCAAAAAATACGGCGAGGAGGATTTCTATCTGGAAAAAGATCGCGAATACCGCAGCGAGCGGGACGTCTTTGAGGATTTCACCGAGGAAGAACGTCAAAAACTGTTTGGACGCGCGCCGGCGACGGTGTGGGAAAATCTGCAGGGATTTGCGGACTATCCGGAAAAGGTCGCGGCAATCTCCGGAGAGGGCGTGATTACGCCGATTTCGCTGGAATCCTACAAGGACTCCATTCTGAGTCAGTGGAAAACGGAGCTGCACAACCGCATCATTCCAAACTACATGGGAGAGGTGCGCGAATGTGTGCGCCTGCATGGGGAAGACGCGACGGATTACGATATCGACAACTGGCTGGAGATTCAACGCCTCAGAGTCCATATCGCGAAGAATTCTCTGGAGGCAAAGTGCCTGCTGAGCAGAGCGGCAGAGGCACTGGACAACAATGATTTCGCATTGGCCTCCGACTTGCAGATTGAGCTCTCGCAAAAGATGGAGCTTTTGCGGGCGAGGTATCTGAATTATAAGCGGAATTTGTTCTAAGAGCATGATCAGAACATGATAAGATAAATAACATCAGAGTTGAAGGAGAGATAGTTATGTTAGACATCAAACGAATCAGAGAAGACTACGAAGGCGTCAAGGCCGGCGTAGAGAGAAGAACCAAGGGCAGCTTCGGCATCGAGAAGATTCCGGCACTGGACGAAAAAAGACGCGCGGTTCTGGCGGAAGTGGAAGCGATGAAAAACAAGCAGAACACCGTATCCAAGGAAAAGGCGGGGGAGGATACCACCGCGATCATGGCGGAGATGCGGGAACTGTCCGACGAAATCAAGGTGCTCGATGCACAGGTTTCGCAGCTGGACGCGGAGATTAAGGATACCCTCCTGAACATCCCGAACGTGCCTGCGGACTTCGTGCAGGTCGGCGAGGACGACAGCGCGAACGTTGAGATTCGCAAATTCAAAGAACCGACCAAGTTTGACTTCGAACCGAAGGCGCACTGGGACATCGGTACGGATCTGGATATTCTGGACTTTGAAAGAGCCGCGAAGATCTCCGGCACTAGATTTACCGTTTATAAGGGACTGGGCGCAAGACTGGAACGTGCGATTATGTGCTTCATGCTCGACCTGCATACGCTGGATCAGGACTACACCGAGATCCTGCCGCCGTTCATGGTCAACCGTGCGGCGATGACCGGCACCGGTCAGCTACCGAAGTTTGAAGAGGACATGTTCTATGTGCCGCAGAAGGACTTTTTCCTGATCCCGACCGCTGAGGTCCCGGTGACCAACCTGCTGGCACAGGAGATCGTACCGGAGGCAGACCTGCCGATCCACTATACGGCATATACGCCATGCTTCCGCGCGGAGGCGGGCTCCGCGGGCCGCGATACCAGAGGACTGATCCGCCAGCATCAGTTTAACAAGGTAGAGCTCGTGAAATTCTGCAAGCCGGAAGATTCCTGGGACGAGCTGGAAGCTTTGACTAAGGACGCGGAAGCGGTGCTGCAGATTCTCGATATCCCGTACAGAGTGGTCAGACTGTCCACCGGCGACCTTGGATTCTCCTCGGCATGCACCTACGACATCGAGGTTTGGATGCCGTCCTACGGCAGATACGTGGAGATTTCCTCCTGCTCCAACTTTCTGGATTATCAGGCAAGACGCGCCAACATCCGTTTTAGAAGAGAGGGCGGCAAGGCGGAATTCCTGCACACGCTCAACGGCTCCGGTCTGGCGATCGGTCGTACCACCGCGGCAGTTCTCGAAAACTACCAGCAGGCTGACGGCAGCGTGAAGATTCCGGAAGCGCTCAAAAAGTACATGGGCGGCGCGGAAGTGATCACGAAATAAATCATTGCAGCAATGTGGAAGCGCCGGCAGACAGACTGCCGGCGCTCTTGTAATTGCCGTTAAAGCACTAAAAAGTACAGCCGGAGCGGATATTCGCCCCGGCTACGTTTCTTCTATAGAGCTATAAACGCGTCGATACCTATAATTCTTCGACTTCTTCGGCGGAAAGCCCGGTTACCTTTTTGATGATTTCTTTCGCAATGCCTTCTTTTATCATGCTTTTAGCAATCTCTCGCTGTTTCTGCGCCGCACCTTCGACAAGTCCTTCGCTGCGTCCTTTTTCCAGCCCGATGGCTTCGCCTTCGGCACGTCCTTGTTCTATGCCTTTACGTTCACGTTCTTTGAGCATATATTCGAATGTCATGTACTTCCGCCTCCATTCGTCCGTATTGAACTTCTTCACGCGTGCGTCGATCATGCGCGTCAGCGGGGAAACCTGACTCTGCCGCGGGTCATTCAAGTAGGCGTAGAGTGGTTTCAGCTTCTCCGGCACCTTGTCCGGAGAGCACGCTGCGTTCAACACTATTTTATACGAAAAATCGTCCAGCGGCAAGTTTTTTTCGATATCCCAAGATTGGAAAAAATACACTGGTGCGTCTTTTTTGAAGTAGTCGAAAGTACAGATAAAGATCACATAGCATTTTTAAAGTGCTGTGTAGTCTGCACCTTTCTCCAGACAGTCCAGATCCATGTTGGACTGATAATACCGGGCGCGCTTACCGAGGGGAAGATTGGAGATTGTTTGCATCTCCACCTCAGCCCATACATTTTCAGACTTGATGTACGCGTCAAAGCGCACGCCATGCATGTCCTTGACGAATTTCAGTGATTTTTGCGTTTCGATCGTCAGGGCGCGCGTGTCGCTGCGCGTGCTGTCTGCCTGTGTCTCGGTATTCGCAGCCTCCTCCGCGCCATCTGCGGGCTCGTCGATCAGTGGATTCTGCGATTTCATAATTTTGATCTCGCCGAAATCCTCTTCGGGCAGTGCGAGCGCCAGCAGCTCCCGGCAAAGCGTCGGGTCGCGCATGACCAGAGAGAAGATAAAGTCGTTGGTGAAGGGCAGAAAATCCGGATCTGGCTTCCAATCGACAGCCGGGATGGTGTTGTGATCATATTTTTCTTGCATCAAAGCTCCTTTCCGAATAACGGCAGCAGGAGAGCAGCCGATATTCTGTGTGACAGCAAAAACAGCCGGCATGCATTTGCTTTAGGTGGTTGGGGTTGGCCGCGGTATGTGTGGATAAATACAGATTCTGTAAAACTATTCTAAAACAAACAAGGAGAAAATGCAAGGGATAATATGGAATTAAATATAAAAACTTCTCGACACAATTCGACAAAGAAGAAATGAGAACATAGCTTTGCTTTACCATTCTTGAGAAAACCTCAACGAAAAAAGCAGGAACGAACTTTTCTCGTCCATTCCTGCTTTGCGATCTTTGTGTTTACTTGTAAGGCTTTCAGCTTTGCCAACGACAAACTTTTTCAGCGAACCTATAGATTTTCAATTTCCTCCGCAGTTAACCCGGTATTCTCCGCGATGACGTCAACAGGAATCCCTGCATGCTTGAAATTCTTAGCGATCTCGCGCTGTTTCTGCGCAGCGCCTTTTTCCAGCCCGGCAGCTTTGCCCTCATCATATCCATAGTGCCAACGGATCTTTAATTCTTCTTCCAGTGTCATAATCTCAGTCACCCGTATGTCAAGCACACGACAAAAAATATATCCTGCAAAAGCAGAAATCCCAAACTACCAAAGTATTGATAGTCTGGGGTTTCTGCTTTTTATTTACTGATTGTCTATATAGGCAGCGCATGATGGGCATAAGCCATGCTCAAGAATATCTACATTTAGCATTTCACCACATCGTTCACATTTCGCTAGTTCATTTTCATAGCCACAATAACAACATCTACCTATAGTCAGAAAGGTTTCATCGATGGATATGCCAAACTTCCCGCACTGCTCACAAGGGAAGTCAGCAACGAACTGCACGGCACCCTTGTTTTCATAGGAAAGCGCGTTCAATTTTTCCGGATACGGATTCAAAGACTCAATGGCAGCAAGAAGATCATCTTGAAACCCATCCAGTTCAGAAGTATCATACTCAGAATTATCAGTAGCTTCCATAATTCCTTCTTCACTTTCACAACCATTCCCATTGTGAAAGCGAACTTCTGCTTTGCCGATTTCTCTTCCAGCTCCGTCTTTGGCGATAATATAGCAAACACTATCTTCGCCGAGGCCATCATCAATAGAATATTCCGCAACAATATCTATTTTTGCACTGCCATCCTCAACGGCCGGGCAGGATATTGTGAACGCGACTTCATCTTCATTGGGTGTAGTCAAATCGGAAATATCATAACAAACATCCAAATGGTACTGTTGATAGACCAAATCGAAAAGTTCATGCAGGACTTCCTCAAACCAGTTTTTTATCTCATTTTCATTCAGGATGTCCATCCCAGTTTCATCTGCTAGCCGATCACGATAGTATTCTTGCTCATATTCATCATTTTCCTGTTCTACTTGCCATGTTTGGATGACTTCATCTGCTGTCTCTTCATGCTCGAACTTGACATCTGCTGACAAAATTAGGGAGTCCATTTTCTCAAAATCTTGAAGAATTACTTGATAGGCACTCCAAGAGAGCACCTTACTATGTGCAACATGATTACGATCTTCAATAAAATTGTGGACGGCAGTTTTGAAAGCGCTTGGATCATCAATATATGGAACAAAAAGATCATCCCAAATTCGTTTATCCACAGTTCTCAGATTTTTAATATACTCAGCTATATTGTTCCCTGTGGTCTTTTGTCTAGCTCCCATCGCTTGAACCTTTGTATAGTCTTGTCGGCTCAGAATAACATCATCCATGTATGTAACCCCTTTGAACATTACCCCAACCAAAGTCTCGAGGGTCATAGAGAGAAAGTCTGTATTAATGTTGTCAAAATCCGAAACACGCTGGATAAACTTTTCTTTCAGAGTGTCTACCGATTCAGCTTCTTTTTCCAAGCCAGCTTTTTTAATCCAATCTACACCAAGAAAGTGAATTAGTACTTTGCTTGCAAAAGCTCTTAGATTGTTTTCGATTACAAATGTCTTCTCATATGCGTTTTTACACAACGCAGCCGCCTGCTCATCCACAAGCCATGTACATTGGTGCCAATCTGGGAGAAGCCGGTTTTTCAACGCAATTTTCAGTTTTTCGAGTCTATGGTCGTAACCTTCGGTTTCTGGCGCTGTGATGGTAATTTCTAAACGGGCTGCTTCTCGATTATATGTGTTGACGGCAAATGATATATTGTACTCTGAACCAGCAGTTGATGAGAGCATAAATGTCTCATTTGCTATGCGATCACGAGAACCAAGATATTTTTGCCCTGCCCAGTCTGAAGGTGTAAGGGCATTTAACACGTCAGTAATTACATTTTCACAGTAATTATCACCATAATAATGCTCTACATGTCCCTCCCCAAATCCTGGATGATGTTCTGTCGTATAGGTATATAGCTGATCCATGCTTCTAATGCCGTCCATTGAAAAAGATATACGCATTTCCACCAGCCTTTCTATTTTTGATTTTGACTATTGGGATAAATATTTTTGAAAACAAACTGATAAATATGTTAATGCAGATCGTCTTGGCACTAATTCGGCAGTCAGCATGTTTCATACGAACGGTTTAGTTTTCTTAATGTGTAAAATCAAAAAACAAGTGATGCAATGTAATTTCACTTTCATCTGTGGATCTCTTGTGTTGTGAGGCGTACTGCGGTTCTTTGAAACGTAATTCCCGGGACAGATTGCTTATTGGCACAACTGTTGCGATTTCAGTAATCAGTTCCATTACAATTTCCGGAATCTTTCCGCTTAATACATACCCGATGATTGAGGATTCTGATGACTGTGATCCATAGCGTCCTGACGTGTAGTTTTTCACTCCTGTATCGACATATCTTTTAATTTTATCTTTCTTGTGATTATAGAGATTCTTGCATTCTGCGCCAAAATAACTGTTTGAAGTATCCCAATCACGAAAACAAAAATCAATCGTAGGTTTATATCCACGGCCCTTTTTTAACGTGGGGTCTGGGTACTGATGAACAGGTCCAATGTTATTTATTCTCAGAGTGGTGGCCCGATTCTCGTTGGCCCAGCGCTGCGATATTTTCCCATACCATTCCAAGGTGATATCATCTTCCTTAGCGGTTTCGGAGATAGTTATGTTCGTATCTGCTATTAAATCATGATATCCCTGCCACAGGGTCAATAAAATCTCATTAACCCCAGAAGGGCCAAGCCGCTTTGCTAAATCATCCGGAACAGCTGTGGATGCTGTTATATTTCTTATACTGCTCATTGTATCACCTCCACGCCTTAGAAACATCTTCGAATATCTCGTCTGCATCCCTGCAGGCAGCGGAATATGTCCAATATTTACGTTGGGACGGCTTAATGATAAATATCCTATTCGGCTGGTAAATTCGGAGGTTTCGCCTAATGAATACCATTTTCTGGTTATCGGCCAATGCACTGTCCAAGCTCAGGAGTATTTCATTCAATCTATCATTGTTTTTTACAAAATTTAGATCCGTATCATTTTGTTGTCCAACATTTAAAATAAGCACAGACAGTGGAGCATCGCCAAAATATAGATCTCCAGTTAACCCTGTACTTGCTCCAAATGTGTTCGTCAGCACCTCGCTAATGGAATCATAATACAGTTTGTAAGCATCGGTGTTCGGCCGTTCAAAGGATACTGAATGCTGCTTTTTTTTGAAATAGTCGTATACATAATCAATTACATCGTCTATCTGATAGCTCTCATATTCTTTTAGCCGATACATATGGCGCACAAATTGTTCTGCTTTTTCCTTTTTCGCTGGTGAGACCGCCAATTCATCAAATATTCCGCATGCTTCAGCAATTTCTGCATCGCTTGGGCTGGGGATAGGTGTTTGCCAAATATCTCCTGCTTCTAACTCATCTCTTTCTACAAGCCATTTCCTATTTGTAAGAATATGATAGTACGAAAAAACTCTCGAGCCAATTATCACGCTCAAGTATTTAAGCTTATTTATGTTGCCGTGTACTCCTAAAAGACTATGGTTAAACACAGCATCATAATCCAGCACCTCTG